>Ga0335079_10002431_pt1 | contig 21510 bp, 18 predicted proteins | sample Lox_Sample_33_FD_206719 | JGI IMG/M metagenome (GOLD analysis project Ga0335079, IMG submission 206719) | Soil microbial communities from Loxahatchee National Wildlife Refuge, Florida, United States - Lox_Sample_3.3 | ecosystem: Environmental > Terrestrial > Soil > Wetlands | place: USA... | reverse complement strand
GAACGGCCATTCTTTTCGCGAGCATTTTCAAAAGACCGGGCGAGGCGATATCGAGAATCCAGGCCTGAAAACTGGGAGGAGCGGCCAGGTCTTTAGCGAGACCAGCCACGTCAGCAGCAGGCAAGTAGATCAGGAGACCTTCGGTGATGACAAGCGCTTTCGCGGAGCGACGGCCCAACTCGGCGAAGAGGTCCTGGCGAGCGGAGGCGTTCGAAAGATCGCGGCGGATACGCTCGAGAGAACAGACGGGCTTTTCATCGCGCAGAATTTCTTCCTTGTAAGAGAGGATTTCGGGGAGATCCACTTCGATCCAGTGGAGAGCAGACGGAAGCGGCATGCGATAGGGGCGGGAGTCGAGGCCGGTGGCGAGATTGATGACGGTGTCCACGCCGCTGCGGATTTGCTGGGTGATGAGGTCGTCGATGAGGCGGGTGCGGGTGATCATGCTCCAAGAATTGTCGCCGCCAAGAGGCATGGACTTGGCAATTTGTTCGCCGCGTTCGCCGGCCAAGCGGCGCGCGAAAGGATCGCGGAAAAGGGCGTTAGGGCGTTCGGTCTCCTGGGCGCGGTAGACGGCGACCCAGCGGGCAGTGTCGGAGACATTGCGGATCAATGGCTCGGAGCCCGAGCCGGAATCGGGACCAGGTGCAGGGGAGACAGGTTGTTGCGCACTCAATGCGGCCTCGCACGCGAGCGTGGAACGACCCTTCGAGTGTAGCCTCTTCTGCCGGGGGCGAACAACCCGGGCGTACAGGACGAACTGCTATTCGCTTTCGCCAGAGCCGGGCTTACACGCGAGTTGGTGGTCGGGACGCATGTCGCCGGACTGGCCTGCGCGCAGTTCGAATTCGAGTTTGACATTGTCAGAACGAATGCCGACGGGGCCGTAAAAACTCATCGCCAGGGAGCCGACAAGCCCTTCCCAAACCAGGTTGTCGTCGGCAGATACTTGCAAGTGTTCACCGTCCATCCCAGCGCGAAGCTTGTGCGTCGAACCGGGAGACATTGGGGGCACGTGCAAGTATCGCGTGGGCTTTACGTTTTCGTAGCCGCGGTTGCCGCATTCCGCGCTGGTGTGCTGGCTGGGATTGCTTTTTACGGAGACGACCAGCTCAGCCTTCGGTTCGAACCGCCACATGGCATAGACGAGATTGCACGGATCCTGAGCGCGGAGCTTGAGACCGAACTGGCGGCGTATGGCGCCGGAACCGAGGGACGTTTCCGTTTTAGAGCGGCCGCGATAGGTGAATTTCGCTTCGATGTCCTGAGTCGTGGGGACGGTCACGAAGGCACGCATCTTGGTGACGTCCACGGTGAGGCGTTGATCGGAGTCTTCTGCAATGGAGCCTTCGGTGACGCAGAGCTGGGAGTGAGGAATGGCAATCCATTTGATGGACGGGCGCGGCGCCGCATGGCTCGCGAGTGACAACAAGGCGAGGGAGGTGACGAAAATAACGTACGTGGCGCATTTCACGGTAGTGTTGTCTCTTGAACGAAGGAATCCTCAGAAACCGCGTCAAGCGGAAGATTGCGATTGGGCCGATTCTCTCACAAAGCTGCGGCCGTGGCGCTCGGTTCCAAGGAGTAGCAGCATGGTCAACATGAGAATGGTAACGATTTCGAAGCCGGCGATGGCCCACTGATAGCCGACACGGTCGCGCAGGGCATATTCAATTTGGTTGGTGGGTGAAGCGAGAAGAACGCCAATTTGATAGGCGAAGCCAGGCATAAGGCCACGCGCCGCGTCGGCCGATAGTTCGTTGAGATGAATGGGAATCACGCCCCAGGCGCCTTGCACGCCCGCCTGCAAGAGGAAGGCAGCCACGACGACAAGGAATACGCTGCCGCCGAAAGCCCAGGACGGAATAACGAGCAGAGAGAGACTCAGTGCCGCGATCATGCCCTTGCGGCGTCCGGCAACTTGGGAGAGATGGCCGAAGACGATTGCACCGAGAACTGCGCCGATGTTGTAGATGATGGCGATGTTGGCGCGGGCGGCGTCGGTGACGCGGTGGATCTCCCGCAAGAAGTCCGGGAACAGATCCTGGGTGCCATGGGAGAGGAAATTCATGAAGGTCATGAGAATCACGAGATAGAGAAAGCGTTTCCATTGCGAGGCCACGATGCGAAGAACCTTGCCCGTGGTTGGTGCGTGGTGCTGCTTCCAGGCTTCGGATTCCGGGACCTTGGCGCGAATATAGAGGGCTAGGAATGCGGGCAGCGCGCCAATCCAGAACATGGGACGCCAGCCCCACACGGGAAGAAGAAAGCGCGCAGCGACGGCCGCCAACAGATACCCAATAGAATAGCCGCTCTGCAGAATGCCGCTAAGGACGCCGCGCCAGCGCGGCGGCGCAGCTTCCATGGCAAGCGAAGCGCCGACGCCCCACTCACCGCCCATGCCGATGCCAAAAAGGGCGCGCATGATGAAAAAGAAGGTGTAGTTCGGGGAGAAACCGCAAAGGAGTTCAATCACGGAGAAATAGATGACGTTCGCCATCAGCGGAATGCGGCGGCCGTAGCGGTCGGCGAGCAAACCAAAGACGAGGGCGCCCACAGGACGCATGGCGAGGGTGGCGGTGAGGGTAGCGACGATGTCCTTTTTGGGAACGCCAAACTGCGCGGAGAGTCGGTCAATCAGGAAGACAAAGACGAAAAAGTCGAAAGCGTCAAGAGTCCAGCCGAGGAAGCCTGCGAGAACGGCGTGGCGCATGTTGGAATGACTAGAGGCAGGCTGGGGCATTAGAAGCTCAACGTGCTCGGGGAAGCGCTATGACGTTCCGTGGACCTTGCTCGCATCAATCTCGGAATCCTCTCAATGAAACAAGCCTATGATGGCGGTTCTACGACGGCAAAGGCTGGCCGTGCGTTTCGACACCCAACGGAATCAGAAATAAGCCGACGACAAAAGCCAAGGATGTGAGCGCCACGGGCACTCCGAGCGAACCGTAGCGCTGCACGCCGTTGCCGACCAGAAAGGTAATCGCCGCGCCGGCAAAACGAGCAAAGGAAGTGGAAAAGGCGAAGGCGCTCGCCCGGCACTCCGTCGGATATTGCTCTGGCAGCCAGAGAGTATAGACGGCAAAGTTTGCGCCGCCAAAGCCGAGAAAAAACAAGCAGACGAAGAACCACGGCAGTGAAGATGGACCGAGATAGTAGACTTTGCCGAAGGTGAGCGCGATGAAGGCAATCATGAATGCGAAAAAGAAAGCGAGAGCACCTCGGCGACCAAGCCGTTCGGCGAGCCACGGCATGAGCAGGCAGCCGAGGATCGTGGCAAAGGCAACCAGCATGGTGGCGCGGGAAGCGAGTTGCGCAGCGGAAGGGCCACTTCGACCAGCAGCTTCGGCGAGCGACGTGACGGCAGCGGGAACATAGACGGTTCCAGCCCAGAGGCCGCAGATGGACGCCAACATAAAAAGAGAATTGAGGATGGTGCGGCGCCGGAGGCCCGGCGAGAAAAGTACCGCCAATGGGTGGTGCCATGCCGACGACCGCAGCCGTTCCGCTTTCTCTGCCCAGCGGGATGGCTCGGCGACTCCATAGCGGACCCAGGCAAGCAAGAGAGCCGGCAAACCTCCTACAGCGAACATGACGCGCCACCCGTAACGGCTTCCAATAACATAATTCGCGATGGCGGCGAGAAAGATGCCAACGTAGTATCCGGTGTGCATGTAACCGGCCCCGGTGCGGCGCCGATGTTCGGGCCAAGCTTCGGCGACGAAGGTGCCGCCCATGGCCCATTCGCCACCGATGCCGATGCCGGCGAGAAGGCGGAGAATCGCGAGTTGCCAAACGTTGGTGACGAGAGCCCCTAGAAACGTGAAGACGGAATACCAGACGATGGTGAGCATCAAGGTGCGGACGCGGCCAAACTTGTCGCCGACTGGTCCCCAAAGAAACGCAAGTCCCCAGCCGAAGAGAAAGAGAGCGAAGAGGAGACCGCCGTAGAAGCCGATGTTGCTCTGTGTTGCCGCCATTCCGGAGCGTGGGAGCAAGTCGCGGAGAGAAGGCAAAAGGACGAGCGCGTAGATAAAAGAATCCATGCCGTCGAGCATCCATCCGCCCCAAGCGGCCCAGAAGCCCCGGATTTGGTTTGCGGTGAGTGGCGCGTCAGGAGGCGCAGGACTGCTCGCGGAGTCGAGGGGCATCGTCGTGGGACTATACCAAAACAGAAGGCGGAGAAGGAAAGTCATGTCCGGGTCAGGACGTGCCTAACAGAAAGCCGCTCCGGCGAATTGCAGTTGATTCGATTTTCGCAAGCACGGGATTGATGAGGTAGACTCTTTCGTCCGCGGGATATCGGAGGGACGAGCTTCGGAAATGGGCGAGCTACAGATCAAACCGAAAGATCGGTGCCTGTGGGATCTCGTGGCGTTGGGCGAAGTCATGCTTCGGCTGGACCCCGGCGACGCGAGGATCGCTACGACACGGCAATTCCAGGCGTGGGAGGGAGGCGGAGAATATAACGTCGCGCGCGGACTGAAGCGCTGTTTTGGGATGAGCACAGCGGTGATCACGGTGCTCGCTGACAATCCGGTTGGCAGGCTGGTGGAAGATTTGATGATGCAGGGCGGCGTGGACCTTCGGCATCTCCGGTGGGTAGCGTATGACGGAGTCGGGCGCGCGGCGCGCAATGGACTGAATTTTACAGAGCGCGGATTCGGAGTGCGAGCGCCGCTGGGCTGCTCCGATCGCGGGCACACGGCGATTTCGCAGCTGAAGCCCGGCGAAGTGGACTGGGAAGGAATTTTTGCGCGGGAAGGGGCGCGCTGGTTTCATACCGGTGGAATTTTCTGCGCGCTATCGGACACGACGCCGTTGGTGGCAAAGGAGGCGATGGAGGCCGCAAAGCGCGCCGGAACCACCATTTCGTACGATTTGAACTATCGCGCATCACTCTGGAATTCAATCGGCGGGAAACGAAAGGCCCAGGAGGTAAATCGAATGCTTGCGCCGCTCGTGGACGTGATGCTCGGCAACGAGGAGGATTTTACCGCGGCGCTGGGTTTCCCCGTGAGCGGCGTGGATGAAGGGCTTTCGCAGCTCGATCCGACGAATTTCAAGCGAATGATTGAAGGCGTTGTGCGGGAATTCCCGAACTTGCGAGTGGTGGCAACCACGCTGCGAAATGCGAAGAGTTCGACGGTAAACGACTGGGGAGCAATTGCATACGGTGAGGGGCAGTTCCATGAGCCGCCAGTGCGCGGCGATCTGGAAATTTATGACCGCGTGGGCGGCGGAGATTCTTTCGCGTCGGGCCTGATTTATGGGCTGCTGACAGGCAAAGAGCTGGCCTGGGCGGTGAATTGCGGCGCGGCGCATGGAGCGCTGGCGATGACCACGCCAGGCGACACGTCGATGGCGACACTCAACGAAGTGCTGCAAGCGATGAAAGGGCAAACAGCGCGGATCGCACGGTGATTACCGGCAGCGCACGGCTTATTGGAGCGGCGGAATGAGCATTGAGGGATCGATTCAGACCATCGCCGAGGTTGGAATTGTGCCGGTGGTTCGCGCGAGCAGCGCGGAGGAGGCGCGGCAAGCGGTGGATGCGATTCATAGCGGCGGGATCGCGATCATCGAGATTACGATGACGGTTCCTGATGCTCCAACAATCATTCGAGAAGTGCGCAAGCACTATGGGGACAAGGTTCTGACCGGTGCAGGCACGGTGACCACGGCAAAGCAGGCCGAGCTGTGCATTGAGGCAGGGGCGGAGTTTCTTGTAAGCCCCGGGCTTTCGGTTACGGTACTGCGGGCCGCAGAGGATGCGGGGAAGTTGGCAATACCGGGCGCATTAACGCCAACGGAGGTGATGGCTGCGCTCGATGCGGGAGCAAAGCTCTTCAAGATTTTCCCCTGCGGCAACGTTGGCGGGCCGAAGTATCTGAAGGCTTTGCGCGCGCCGTTTCCGACGGTGCGATTTATCCCAACCGGTGGCGTGAACCTCACAAATGCCGCGGACTATATCAAGGCGGGTGCCTTCGCTCTGGGAGTGGGAGCTGATCTGGTGGACTTGGTGGCACTGCGGAACAACCAGGCGAAGAAAATCACGGATATGGCGCGCGCGCTCGTGGATGCCGTCCAACTGGCGCGGGAAACCGCTTTGGCCCAGCCTGCGGCCTTGAGGAAACACAGTGAAGATAACCGACGCTAAAGTCTTGATCACATCGCCCGGAAGAAATTTCGTGACGCTGAAGGTTTATACCGATGAGGGTATCTATGGCCTCGGCGATGCGACCCTGAACGGCCGCGAATTGTCCGTCGCCTCGTACTTGAAAGATCATTTAATTCCCTGCCTTATGGGCCGCGATCCGTTTCAGACCGAAGATATCTGGCAGTACTTTTACAAGGGCGCGTACTGGCGGCGCGGGCCGGTAACCATGGCGGCGATTGGCGCCATCGATGTGGCGATGTGGGATATCAAGGGCAAAGCACTCAACACGCCGGTGTACAACCTGCTGGGCGGGAAGAGCCGTAATGCAGTGCTGGTCTACGGGCACGCCAACGGCCGGGATTTGGAAGAGACCGTCGACGAAGTGGGAAAGTATATCGAGCTGGGATATCGAGCGGTCCGCGCGCAATCGGGAATTCCAGGGATACCATCCACTTATGGAGTCGCCAAAGGAAAATTTTATTACGAACCGGCGGAGAGAGGTTTGCCCACGGAAAGTTTGTGGTCCACAGACAAATATTTGCTGCACGTGCCGAAACTGTTCGAAGCGTTGCGCGTGAAGTTCGGCGATGATGTCCCGCTCTTGCATGACGCGCATCACCGACTGACGCCCATCGAAGCGGCGCGCCTGGGCAAGAGCCTCGAGCCGTATCATTTATTTTGGCTGGAGGACGCCGTGACCGCCGAGTTGCAAGAGGGATTCCGAATTGTCCGGCAGCACACCACTACGCCGCTGGCATTGGGCGAAGTGTTCAACACGATTTGGGACGCGCAAACAGTCATCAGCGAACAGCTCATCGATTACATCCGCATGGCTACGGTGCATAGCGGCGGATTGACGCACTTGAAAAAAGTGGCGTCGTTCGCGGAAATGTATCACGTGTTGACGGCGTGCCATGGTGCGACGGACTTGTCGCCCGTTTCGCTTGCAGCGGCATTGCATTTCGACATTTCGGTGAACAATTTCGGGATTCAAGAATATATGCTGCACACGAAAGAAACAGATGAAGTGTTCCCGCATTCGTATTCGTTCCACCGCGGCGATTTGTACCCAGGAGACGCGCCTGGACTTGGAGTGGACTACGACGAAAAGCTGGCGGAGAAGTTTCCGTATGAGCGGGCGTACTTGCCGGTCAACCGAAAAATGGATGGGACGATGTTCAACTGGTGAGGGCGAGTCGCCGAGTGAAGGCCGACTCGCGGCGGTTCGCAGGCCCAGGATTTCTTCGCGGAGACTTCAAAGATGGGATACTCCGGGCTCGAGTTAACAAGCAAGGTGGCAGTCGTCATCGGAGGAACGTCAGGGATTGGGCGAGCCATAGCGCTGGGACTGGCAGAAGCCGGCGCGGACGTGGTACCGACTTCGCGGCGGGTCGAGCAGGTGGAGGCTGCGGCGCGGGAGATCGAGGGGCTCGGCCGGCGGTCGCTTCGCGTGGCGTCCGACGTGGTCGAGCGGGAATCGCTCGAGAGGCTTCTGGATGCGGCAGTAAAGGCATTCGGTAAAGTGGACATCTTGGTGAACTGCGCAGGACGCACGAAACGCGCGGCGACGGTCGATTTTCCGGAAAAGGATTGGAACGACATTTTCGAAACGAATCTCACCGGCATCCTGCGAGCTTGCCAGATCTTTGGGCGGCACATGGTGGAACGCCAATACGGAAGGATCATCAATATCGCTTCGATCGGATCCTTTCGCGGCATGATGGAAGTAACCGCGTATTCCGCGAGTAAGGCGGCGGTTGCTTCATTGACGCAATCGCTGGCTGTGGAATGGGCCGCGCACGGAATTTGCGTCAACGCCATCGCACCGGGCGTATTTCGAACGCCGCTGAACGAGAAACTGCTCGATGGAACCGCGCGGGGAAATGAATGGCTGATGCGCACGCCGATGAAGAGGTTTGGCCGCGTAGAAGAACTCGCCGGCGCGGCCGTGTACCTGGCATCGGACGCGGCCAGCTTCACGACGGGGTCGGTGCTGGTGGTTGACGGGGGGATCCTCGCGAGTGGTGTGAACCAATGAAACCGGCTATGCAGCGGCGAGCTGATCAGGCGTCGCCAGGCGCTGCGATTGGTTGAGGTGAGGCGGGCGATGGCTGCCGTTACGTTCGAAAGTCTGCACTCGTTGAAGGAGCTTGTAGGCCGTGAAGTCAGCGTCACCGACTGGCTTGAGGTTTCGCAGCAAAGAATTACAAAGTTCGCCGAAGTCACAGAAGACCGGCAATGGATCCACGTGAATCCTGAACGCGCCGCTAAGGAATCGCCATACGGCACGACGATCGCTCATGGGTTCCTGACGCTTTCGCTGCTGAGTCATTTGCTCGGCCAGGCGATTCGGATTCAAAGCGGCGTGCGCATGTCGGTTAACTACGGACTCAACCGCGTGCGCTTCCCTGCCCCGGTTCTTGCGGGTACAAACATCAGGGCCCGCGTCGCGGTAGCGGCCGTGAAAGAATTGCCCGATTGCACGGACGTGACCTACGCCATCACAGTCGAAGCCGAAGGCGGCGAAAAACCGTGCTGCGTCGCGGAATGGGTCGTGCGCTACTACGTTTGACGCCGGCTGCGCGAACGCGAGCCGGGCGGAAACCGAAAACTAAGCCGCCGTGCTTTGCTCTTTGTTGAAATCGGCAAAGGTTTCGCCGCGCTCAGCCAGCCGTTTCAGCAAAGGGGCAGGCGTCCAGAGCTCTCCGTGCTGCTTCTCGAATTCGCAAATACGATCATAGACTTTCTTCAGGCCGACCGTGTCTGCGTACCACATGGGACCGCCCCGATAGGCCGGGAAGCCGTAGCCGTTCAGGTAGATGATGTCGATGTCCACGGCGCGGAGTGCATAGCCTTCTTCGAGGATGCGCGCGCCTTCATTGACGAGCGCATAGAGGCAGCGGTCCACAATTTCTTCCGAGGAGATTTGCCGCTGCGGAATGCCCGCTTCGCTGGCCCACTTGCGAACCAGTTGCGCCACTTCAGGATCGGGAGAAGAGCGGCGCTGGTCATCGTATTTGAACCAGCCAGCGGCGGTTTTCTGGCCATAGCGACCGAGTTCGCATAGCCGGTCTTCGACGAGGGGCTGGCGTACGCCGGGCTTTTCGAGGTGCCGATACTCTTTCCGGATGCGCCAGCCAACGTCGAGGCCAGCAAGGTCCGCCACCGAGAGTGGCCCCATGGCCATGCCGAAGTCATAAAGGGCTTGGTCTACGGCGACCATGTCGGCGCCTTCTTCGACGAGGAACTGCGCCTCACGCCGATACGGGCCAAACATACGGTTGCCGACGAATCCGCGGCAATTCCCCACGAGAACCCCTACTTTACCGAGCTTCTTTGAGAGGTTCATGCAGGTGGCGATGACTTCTTTGGAAGTGGCTTTGCCGCGAACAATTTCGAGAAGGCGCATCACATTGGCCGGGCTGAAGAAATGTGTGCCGATGACAAACTGCGGGCGCGAAGTCGAGGAAGCAATTTCGTCGATGCTGAGCGTGGAGGTGTTGGACGCCAGGATCGCTCCCGGTTTGCAAATGCGATCGAGCTCGGCAAACACCTCTTTCTTGAGCGCCATGCCTTCGAACACAGCCTCGATGACCAGGTCTGCACGGGCGAAACCATCGTAGCTCAGTGTCGGGATGATTCGCTTGAGCCGCTCATCAGCCACCTGCTGTGAGAAGCGGCCGCGTTTCACGGAGTTCGCATAGTTGGAAGAAATCGTGGCCATACCGCGATCCAGAGCGGCCTGGTCTGTCTCCTTAAGCAACACCGGGATGCCCGCATTGGCGAAGACCATGGCAATGCCGCCGCCCATGGTTCCCGCGCCCACCACTGCGGCTGAATTCACGGGGATCACCGGCGTTTCCTTCGGGATGTCCGGGATTTTCGCGACTTCACGCTCTCCGAAGAAGACATGGATGAGTGCTTTCGATTGATCGGAAAATAGGCACTCCAGGAAAAGTGCCTGTTCGCGTTCAGCGCCCTCCGAGAATGACAGTTTCGTAGCGGCTTCCACGGCATCAATCGCAGCGATAGGCGCCATCAAACCGCGCTGCTTCTTGCCGGCGGCGTCGCGAGCACTGGAAAAGATGCTGGCGTTTTCCGCAGCACTTCCCAGTTTTTCGTTGCGCTCGCGGGTCTTGCGCGCAGGCTTGACCGCAACCTGCCGCGCAAAGGCAACTGCGCCCGCCAGCAAATCCCCCTCGACGATTTGATCGAGTATCCCGGTCTTCAGGGCCTCGTCCGCTTTGATCGGATCACCCTGCGCGCACATTTCCACGGCCTTGGCCACTCCGGCGAGCCGCGGCAGACGCTGGGTTCCTCCAGCGCCCGGGATCAGCCCGAGCTTGACCTCGGGTTGACCGACCTGCGCGCTGGCGACAGCCACGCGATAATGCCCAGCCATGGCCAGCTCCAAGCCGCCGCCGAAAGCCGTGCCATGAATCGCGACGACAATCGGCTTGCTGCAATCCTCGATCGTGAGCAACAGGGGGAGAAGTCCGGGACCGCGGGATTTGCCGGCGGTCATTTTGCCGAATTCCTTGATGTCGGCGCCAGCAACGAAGGTGCGCCCGCCGCCAACGAGCACGGCAGCTTTTACTCCAGGGTCCTGCTCAAGCTGGTCGATCGCTGCCGAGATCCCTTCAGGTACGCCAGGGCTCAGCGCGTTGACCGGTGGATTGTTGATGGTAATGACTGCAACATCGCCTTCTCTTGAAAGTTGCACTAGATCGCTCATGTCAGAAGCTCTTTCCGCAAAGATTTTCGTTCTTGTCCAAGTACAGATAAACGGCCGGCCGTTTTTTCCTCATCGAGTCGTGGCGCTCGTTCGTTACAGATGATCAAGAATTTCATATCACAGTTCTCTTCTTGAGGGCGAATCTGACTCCAACTCTGCTCAGCGAGGCGTCAGCACCAACCGCCCTTCGACTCGGCCGCGCCGCAGATTGTCCATCGCTGCATTGGCATCGCCTAACGCGCGCGTTGAGGTTTGGCACCTAACCCTTCCCGCGGCCGCCAGGCCCAGTAGTTCTTTCAAGTCTTCCCGAGTCCCGACCGCGCTGGCGTGAATTCGCACTTCCTTGGACGCCATCATAATTGCCGGAAAACAAACGGGCTCCGCGGGCAGTCCCACGACCAGGAGCGTCCCGGTGGGCCTCAAGCAGGAGAATGCCTGATCGTAAGCTGCTTTCGCCGCCGAGGTCACTAGCGCTGCATGCACTCCGCCGAGACGCCGCACCTCCTTCACGGCGTCCTTGCTCGCCGCGTTGAAAACCCTATCGGCACCCAGCGACTTGGCCTGCGCCAGCTTCTCCTCAGAAACGTCGAAGGCGAGGACTTGCGCCCCCAGCCCGCAGGCCATCTGGACGCCAAGATGTCCCAGTCCGCCGATCCCAAAAACGGCTACCCGCTCACCCCTTTTGATGCTTGCATGCTTTAACGCGCGGTAGACCGTCACGCCCGCGCAAAAGAGCGGCGCAGCCTCAACCGAGGCCAGCCCCTCAGGAATCTTCAGCGCGTGACTCGCCGGCGCTTTCACAAATTCCGCGTAGCCACCGTCCACGCTCACACCGGTGATCTTTTGCTGTACGCACAGGTTTTCATTCCCTTCCCGGCAGAACTCGCACGCCCCGCAAGACCAGTACAGCCACGGCACGCCCACGCGATCCCCTATCGCGAGCTCCGCGACGTTCTCTCCCTTTTCTACGACGTTTCCGACGATTTCGTGCCCAAGGATCAGCGGCCTCTTGGTAATGGGGACCATCTGCGGCCAATCACCATCCGCCACGTGCAAATCCGAGTGGCACACGCCGCAAGCGTCCACTTCGATGAGCACTTCATCTGCTCCCGGTTTCGGGCGTTCGACTTCCTCCATCGTGAGTGGTGCCTTGAAATCACGCAAAACCGCTGCTCTCATCAGATTTGCCTCAGTACGCCTGGGGAGTATTCGGAAACGAATTTCATCGCAGGAAGCTTAAACCGGCTTGGACCTGGTGGCTAGAACCAACCGCTACGGATTAGCAGCACGCAAACCATGTGTTCCCCCGAAACATAAATAGGGCACCCTAACGGAAATGCCGCCCCACGCGTCGACCAATTTGCGAGACATTGCGATCCCTAACATTGGCGGGCCCAGGAGCGCGGCAAACTCCAAGCGCTGTGGACAGGCAACTACGAAGTGTAACTATTTGATGTGCTTGGACTTAGAAGATTCTGGAGCCGAGGGCGAGAGTTGAACTCGCGACCTGCCGATTACGAATCGGCTGCTCTACCACTGAGCTACCTCGGCAAACCCTTGAAAACAGAGACGATTTCCGCCTACGTCTTAGCGATGGCGCCGCGTTTTGCGTTGTTTTTGCGTTGCTCGTGACCTTTGCCATCGCATCATGCAGTTGCTCTGTACTCACGATATTGTAGCGCTCGAATACGCTTAACGTCCGGTGCCCTGTAATCCTCATCGCTGTGGCTTGACCAACGCCAGCATTGATCAAGTTCCGAACAGCAGATCGACGGAAATCGTGAGGGATAAGTCCCGCATATTCGTACCACTCAGGACCCGTCTTAACGCCGAATTTGAGTTTAACACATGCTTTGATCCATTCGCGCCGGAAGTTCTTCGTGTTGAAGACTCGTCCATCTGTTTGGCACTTCTGCCTAAGCATCACAACCAATTCCTCCGATAGAGGTAGAATCAACGGTTTGCGGTTCTTTACGATCCCCGGAGGTAGGTTCACCTCTCGCGCGTCAACGTTCACCCATGGCCAGATGATCTTCGACATCGCTCCTGTGCGGCATCCGGTTTCGTAACAGAACGTCAAAGCAGGATGCAGATGCTCTGGCATCTCTTCGCGAAGGCGTTCAAAATCTGCGCGCTCGACAAAGCCTTCACGTGGTTCGGATTCCCTTTGCATTGGGAAATACGGTACATATGGGACCTTTCCTTGCTGTTGAGCGAGTTTGAACATCCTCCGCAAATACGCAAGATTACGATTGATGGTAGGCCCAGCGGCTCCAGCGGCTCCACGATCGTTTACAAACTTGCGGAGCATTCCCCCAATGGCCGTCACAGACATCCCAGCGAAGTAATCATCCAGTGCTTTTAGATGCCCGCTGCGTCCAGTGATGATGGGCTCATCACCATCCATGACCAACCTGCCCTTGTCCCGGTAGTCGTCAAGAAGGACTTGCCGCAGATCCTCATACTTGAGCTTGCGGCTGATGCTGGGCTCAATTCCCATCCCCACACTGTCACGGCCAATTCCCTCCCCCCGCTCGTCATTTCGCTAAAGAAGTGACGCGTGGTTTGTGCGTATCCACTGCTCAACGCCTTGCTGCAAACTCTGCGCAATCCCGATCATCTCTTCGACTTCGCGATGGGAGATTCCGCCGCCAATGTCGTAGCTGCTCACGTTTCTCTTTTTCCGGAACGCATCGAAGGCGCGGATGAACTTCGCATCTTTCCCTAAGGTCAGTTCCAGTGACTGAATGACCCGGTAGTGATGATTCTCGCGGGACGCGCGATACCCCGCGGCCGCAAGGGCCGTCGTCGCGACCTGCAATGCCGCGTTGTAAGCGATCGCGAACCGCCAATCGTCCGACACGCCTTTCGCTCGGCTGTCTTTCAGGTCCCGCGCCACAATTCCGAGCAGGTTGCCAATCTCCTGCTTGCTGCTCTTGTGCGCGACGAGCCAGCCGTTATTGACTCAGTCGGCGAAACTCACGCTCATCTCCAATCACAAAGAGTTTCTTTTCCTTCGCCACGCTTGAAAGAAAGTGATTCTTGGCTGCGAGCTTTTCGCGAAATTCGCGGGGACCGAAGACGGTTGGATTCACCTCCCGGCCCAGTTTCCGTTCGATCTCGCTGAGGGCGGCCACCACGTCCTGGAAACTCACGTTGCCCACGACCATCAGATCCACGTCGCTCGATGCCTTTTCCTCGCCTCGCGCAATCGAACCGTACACAAACGCAAGTTTAACTCGGTCCGCCAATCGAGCGAGTCCTTCCTGCAGAATGTCTCGTATTCCGGACGTCTTCGCGAGAATGCTTTTCAATTCTTCGAAAATCGGATTCTCACGATTCACGCTGTAATAAACCTGGTTCCCGCGGCGAAGCCTGTGGAGAAGCCCGGCGTCCGTCAATTGTCCGAGTTCTCGCTGCGTGGCTCCAATCCCTGTTCCGGCGCGACGTGCGATTTCACGGAGATAGAACTGTTCGTCAGCGTGCCCGTAGAGAAGCGCAAGGATGGACCTTCGGCTTTGTCCGAAAAGGACTCTCGATAGGGATAGGATCGGCGTACCCATTCCAGGTACAATTGTACCTGTAGTGGGTACGATTGCAACATCTTTGCGGTTTCTCGGCGACGGAGATTCTCCGGACTGGCGGAAGCACATATCCCCCGACCAGAGGTGGACATCTATCTCGCTACCCAGTGACCTTCTTCGAGCAGTTTCTTCCTACATGGATGACCTGAAGCTTAGCTTTGGGCGTCTAGACTTCTTGTTGGACGATGAGAAGCGGTACTGGTTCTGTGAGGTTAATCCCAACGGGCAATTCGCGTGGCTAGACCTGAGCGGGGAATATGGTCTGCTTCAGGCGGTTATTAACGAAATCTCGCTTAGCACAGAGCATAATCCGATACGACAGGAACACATCCTTGCGCTTTCTCTGCGTGCCCGGAAACTGACCAAGACAATCTAAGGGACGACGGATGGCTACATGGTGCCCCTGTGCCTCCCGGAAATCTCGAAATTTCGCCACGGAAGTGAGTCACAGTACTGATGGGGCTTAATGCTGAAGAACTAGCATGGCAAGGGCTCGGAACGTACCGTGCTGACCTCGACGAGTTTCGTCGGTTAAAACCTCTCCTTGTTCCGGAAGTCCGTCGCTGTTTCTCGCCAGCGTTCCATGAAGGACATCGGCAACCTACTCCGGAATCGGAATCCGGTGGACAGGGCCCCGACGATTACTCCCGGTACGCCGAGAAGGCGAAACCCTAGCCCAGCTGCTCACACGTCTCGATCTGGCGATCAGCAAAGCGTTCACCGAAGACGTCTTCACCGACGAGATCAACACGCCGCTGCGAAACTCGTACCGCCGATAGCATCTTGAGTGGACGGTAAGAAACGAACGCTTACGCCTCTCTACTTCCACGAAATGCGCGTTTTTTTCCGAGTGCGAGACTTACCGTGCACTAGAAGCTGAGTCCTTGCCTGCGAACCCCAGTTCGGGGGACGAAAAGATCATGCGTACCAGCCTGCTTTCTCTCAACCTGGTGCCATAGAAAGGCACCAGAAACAGCCCACGGAACACGTCCTTAAACAATGCCCGCTGTTGGTCGAAGTTAATCAATCCGCGCCAGCCAAGCTTGCCGAGAAGAGTAAGCCGCAAGCGCGCAAGGCCGAAAGCCATCTTTGACAAAGATGCCGCAATGTCCTCCTCACGGTGGTGCTCGTAGTACGGGAAGTTCATCGACGCGCAGGATTGCACCTTGATGAAGTTCTCGACTGTGCGGTTCTTCGGATTGGCAGCAACCTCCTGAATAAGCTCTTGGATCTTGGTGGAATCAGCCTCAAGTGATTCGAGGCTGGAAAACCAGTTCACCAGTTTTACTCCCACCGGATCCCAGAGATAGTCGTTCATCGCCAACGGGAGCCCGAGATGAAAAAGCTTGAGCACCGCCAAATGGACGCGCAGATGACATTGGTAAGCGTCACCCATACATTCGTAAAGCCGCGTCGTATCCCGCGTCACGCTGCGTTGAAACGCGGCCAGAACTGTATCGAGATCCTTCGTGAACTCCGTGGTGTCTAAGCCTTTCAACTCCCTTTGGATGATGGCCGCGATTTGTCGTATCTGAAGCGAGGACAAGGCCAGCCCCACGCTGTAAAGCGGATCAACCGTATCACCCGCATCGCCGATGATGTACCAGCGATCGGGTGAATAACGCTGGCGGCACTCCCACATGTATGAGCCGTAGAAATTCGTGTCCACTATGGTGCCGCTTCGCACTAGTTCCACGATCACCGGGTGTTCCCGCCCCACGCACTCGAGAAACTGCTCCATCGTGCGTACCTCGCCATGGGGATAGATGTCCTTACGATAAGTAATGCCGATGCTGATGAGCGGCACGTTTTCCGGTGAGCGCATCGGGATGCACCAGATCCAGTTGCCCCTTCCAAAAAAATGATGAGTTGCGAAGTAAGGAACGTAGGCCCGGTTTTGCTTTTTGAGAGCCCGGATGTGGCTCAGAATTTCAGGGTTGAAATTCGTCAGCCGGAACCAGAAGACATTTTTCTGTTCCTTGACCGTTTCCTGGAGGTGTAGCTGTTTCGCGAGTACCCGGTTCCTACCGGTTGCATCGACAAGCCAGCGAGCGCTCAGCGTCTGTTTTCCCCCTTCAGGGTCCTGCACTGTCACCGTCTGCAGCCCGTCACTGCCGTTGATATCCACTCTTGTGACGGTGCCGTCAATCAACTCCACGCCGTTCTCCACGTTGCGGTCCCTCACCTCGCGATCGAATGTGAATCGGTTAATCTGGAAGGAGAGTATCTGCGGCGCCGTCGGAATCTCGTCGACTACGTAGGTGCGATCCGTGGGATTGTCGATATCGGGTTTGAAATAGTAGGTCAGGCCGTACTTCGGATAGTGGTTTTCTACAAGGTACGCGCCGAGTCCGAGCTCCAACATGAAATCGACACTGACCTCGACCAGCGATTCCCCGACGATCGGACGATTCTTGTGCGGGCCCTCAACCACCGCCACCTTCAAGTTCGGGATGCACTGCCGCAAGTACGCTGCCGCAAGTTGCCCCGTTGCGCCACCTCCCATAACTAACACATCGCTCGTCATGGGCCTCCGCGTTTAGAATCTGCGATCTGGCAGTCTATAAATACCATGGAAAATTACTCGAGACGAGGAATGAGGAATCGTAGCATACCAAACGAAAATGTACCGGACGCGCACACTCAGTCATTCCGGATCGGATTGACCCACGAATCTTGTCGATATGAATTTGGCGAAACGAGCCAGAAGTCCCGTTCGCGGACATCACCACTGACCTCCTCGAACGCCGTATCTGGCCCGTGAAAGTGGCGGTGAGGGCTCCCGGATTACTTCCGTATTGCCATACGGGAATTGACGGTCGGCTGTTCGGATGTGGGGACGGAGTGTGGCTCATTCTGCTCTTGGTGCGGACACGACAAATTCGCGCTAAAGGGAATCCTAGTTGAGTGGTCCAATGGTCATGATGTCAACTTCCAAGACCTGCTGTCCACGCCGAACTTGCAGATGATACTTGCCTGGGTTAGTGAAGAGTCGACGGATTCCTACCAGGCTCAAATCCAATGTTTCTTGGTGATCCACAGTGAGAATGACGTCTCCCTCCTTGACGCCAGCGGCCGCCGCTGGCGTGTTTTTGAGGACATGAAGAACCAATATTGTCTGGAGATCGGCACCGCCGGCTCGCAAGATCAGGCCACTAGTATCCGCCGCCCATGGTTCCGAGAAATCACTACTCGGCTCAAGAATCATTTGCTGTCGGGGATAGTCGAGAATTACTTTGAAACGCCTGAGCACCTCGCCACCGATCGTACCGTCGTAGCTGCTGGTAGAAGTTGCCCCGCTTCGCGCAGTCGAGAAACTGGTAATGGGGTCCTTCAAACTGAGCGAACCGATTCGCAGCGTACTGACTCGGCCGAGTCTCTCAGGGAACTCGCCCCCTAGCCCGAAACCGAACGAATCAATGCCGGGAGGATCCACAAGGTGATGTTTCTCCAGGAAAGGACGGTAGAGCCGCAATGCTGAGTACGTGCCCAAATCGACCGCGAGATTGCAGGTCATGGGGTCACGGCCTGGCAGTTCAATGACTGCGTTAAGCAACGCAGCGCCACCCAAGCGCAACGGGACTCTCTTGCCAGGGCCACGGTAAACAAAATCCCGCGGTTCGTAGAGTGACAGCATCTTGGCGTGGTAATCGATCACAACCACATAGCGGCGAAAAAGAGGGACGCCAAGAACACCTGCGATTCGCCTGCCCTCATGCTCTTCCAAATCTGCATACGGCACGATGGCAACTGACTTGTCCTGCAATTCCACCCCTCCCAGTCGGAAGGTAACGTCCTTTGCGAGCGCGATCTTCAGGTGAGACTCTCCATTACCGATCAGCTCTGCTTTGCCAGCCGCTCGCAAGTGAATAGCATTCGCGGTGGCTTCACTCAGGCCGCTAATTGCGGCTCCTGTATCAAGAACCATTTCGAATGTCTGAGGACCGTTAACTGCCACTGGGAGATATACCCTATTGTGAAAGAGGACAAAAGAAATCGCAGCGATAGGTTGAGCCGGGGAGATCGAATCGTTTTGTTGCGGAAGAGCGAAAGCACTCGCTATCGCTAGATCGAGAATCAGGATCGCCGCGAGGGGCGTCGGTCTCCTCTTTCGCATCTCCTGATGTTATACGCGCTCGACGTTGAGCTCCAACGCCGGGGGAGCCGCACATGCCAAACGATTCTTGGCAACCAACCCATGAGATTCCGTGGATTCTACCCGCATCACGAGCTACCCTTCCACAATCCGGCAGGGTAAGAGTTGCCGACAATACATGAGTCATCGGCTTGGCGCCGACGCGTTGCAGTTACACATCACTCAAAGCGATAGCGTAGAGCTTCAGCTACAGCCCGATAGCCAATTCGCCGATAGATAGAATTCGATGTAGGGTTACCCAAATCGGTGTAGAGGATACAGCGATATCCAGCGTCACCCAGCTGTTTCGAAAGAGCATGAACGCACGCCGCCGCGTAACCATGCCTTCGTTTGTCAGGTGGGGTGTAGACGCCAGACAGACGGACCACGCCATGTACCGGCTCTCGGCTAACGGCCATAGAGACCGTTTCTCCGCTTCGATCCCACAGCCACAATTGTTGGGCTGCCAACCCTCTATCCACACGAAGTTCGGTATCGTTGGCAGACTCACCAATTTCCTGCTGGAAAGCACGGGTCCAGAGAATCATTAAGCTGCGATCTATTGGACCTGCCTGCCGTAACTTGCCTTCGATTTCGGGAGCTTGTCCGCTCTCTAAAAATTCGTAAAGCCGATTCCCCTGGAAAGGCGTGGCTGCCGATTTGGAGCGCTCACTCCATTGGCCGGCGAACAGGGCTGCTGTTGCCGCCTCGCCGTTGATTCCCGGCAGGGCGACACCCGCTTCCGCAATCGCATCCGCCATTGCCGTCGTCACTGGCGGTTCCATGGGTGTCAGTGTCGCTGGAAATGTCAGGGGCGACTGTACTACAACGCCGACAGTGTCCTCCCGTTGAACTGCCATCCAATAGCGACCCGGATCGCCTTGTGCAACGCGCGCATGCAGGATCGTGAGGATCAAATTGTGGAGAACCGGTTGAGAGGAAAGGAAGACTCCAGCCCTGTTCAAGACGAATGCAGGATCTTCACTGAACAACACATTGATTCCCATTCAGGAAATCTTACCTGATTTGGAGCAACGATTTGAATGGGCTCAACCGCGCGGCGCGCAATTCGGAGCGTGTCACGGGCCATCCGGAAGTTATTCTGGGCAAGAAAGTCCGCTTCGAGGACATGGATCGCTGATCTCCTTGAACGCCGTATCTGGCCCGTGACCGTCACTTTTCCGAGTACGCCACAAACCAGGAGCGAATCGTGTTCTGGCCTCGTTTGGGCGGTAAAGCGTTGTCGGAAAGAACGCCGGCGCGGCGCTCTGAGTTGGCGTCGTGGCCTGCGTTGGTGAAGGTGTGGTTTGAGCTTGCCCGTTTCCGACAACACCCAGGAAGAGACTGAAGGTTAGTGCAACACTCTGTTTTCTAAACATCGCTATTACGACTCTCCAAAAGGACTGCACACTCTTCTTCCTGAACCGGCTCCGCCACAATCGCGGATAGATAGTCGTATGCTCTCGACCGACGAGCGGTGACCCTCGCGCCTGCACGATAGACGAAGGCTGCTCGAAAACTACTCCGCAGGAGGGATTATGGCCTGATAAATCCGTTCGATCGTTGCAGGCGGCGCGGAACTGGCCATTTTGGGTCCCGGGACAACCTCGATATAGGAAGCGCCGGGATGTTTCCTGGCTTGCTTCAGAGCCGAATCCAGCTCGGCATTGGTTTCCACCCGCGGGCAAAACCAGTCGCGGCAGCCCATGGCTTCGGGAAGCTTGTGGTACTGCCAGGGCGCGAGTTCGTCGTATTTCTTGGTTTTTTCGGTGTCGGTGTTCGGCTGCAAGACCTCTTCGACGCCGAAAATACCATTGTTCACCAGCAGGATAATGGGGTTCACACCGTGCCATCCCATCGTCCCGATCTGATTTGCCGTCAACTGGTGGCCTCCGTCTCCCTGGACCAGGATGACGCGACGTGAAGGATCCGCCATCGCCGCTCCAAAAGCGGCCGGAGTTCCCCATCCGATGCACCCCCAGAGCATTTGATCATGGTAAAGCGCGTCCTCAGGCATGAGGAGGTTGGGCAAGATGGCGGCAGCAGTGGACCCGTCCACCAGTAAAATGTCACGCGGCTCCAGGAACTGCTGTATTCCGGAATAAAGCGATGGGTATGTAATCAGATCGCCCGCCGCGCCCGACTTCGGAAATGGCGTGGGACGGGAGAACGCGGGCGTCTTGAACTTAGGAGCTTGTTTCGCAAGAGCCACGAGGATGTCTTTCATGCGGACCGGCCCGAAGGTCTTGTTTCCGCGGCCGCCCAGTTCCACCGCCGCGCCCAGTTCCACATAGTCGGGCCAGACCGTTATCATCCTGGAAGGATCCAGGCGACCACTGTATCCGCCCGTATTAATATCGCCAAAAATGACGCCGCCGAGGTTGAGCACCAGATCCGCGCCTTCCACAAATTCTCTGATACCGGGCTTCGAGGCGGCCCCGTCGTACTTCCGTTGCAATTTCAGGCTGAGGCGCACCCCTGCGCTCCCCAATGAGGCATTCCGTCGAGACGGGCAGCCCGATGTGGGCTGCCCGTGCGAACGGATATGGATACGAGCCGGTAAGGCGTTAGCGGCAGCCGCCTGCGGCACCCTGTGCCAGTTTCTCCATCACCAGTTTCAAGCTGAAGCTGCCAGCCTCCTGACTCGGCGGGAACTCCTTGAACGTGGCGAGGAACTTTCCGACAACTTCCTGCGCCGGAACGAGGATGAATACATGGTCCAGGAGCCAGTCGTAGTACGTGTTCGACGTGATGTCTGCCCGCTCGAATGGATCGGTCCGCAGATTGAAGATCTTCGGTACCCGCAGCGTAACGAACGGCTCAGCCCAGATCCGCAGCGTTCCCTCGGTGCGCTGTTCTTCAAAAACCATTTTCCAATTGTCGTAACGCAGAGCGA
>Ga0335079_10002427_pt1 | contig 21518 bp, 17 predicted proteins | sample Lox_Sample_33_FD_206719 | JGI IMG/M metagenome (GOLD analysis project Ga0335079, IMG submission 206719) | Soil microbial communities from Loxahatchee National Wildlife Refuge, Florida, United States - Lox_Sample_3.3 | ecosystem: Environmental > Terrestrial > Soil > Wetlands | place: USA... | reverse complement strand
GATGACCTTGCCCGGCATTTCCGCGGAGAAAGCGGAGGTGAACGATTCCCTTCGAGCGCGGCCTGATCGTACCAGTCTAAAGCTTCGTCACCGTTTTATTCCCGCCTAACTCCCAACCGCCGTTTGCGGGTTCGGGATTCTCCCCACTCTTCCATCAGAGGTTTGCTCCTCCTGTCAGGCAAGCCGGCTACGGCAATCAGCCCAACGGTGCTGAACATGAAGCCAAGGGCGAACCAGAACCCGGGCGCGATGCAGCGCACATCGCGAAGTAATCAGCCCGGTCTATCCCGTGGGGAGGAGGGCAATTTATGAGCGAAAACACGCGACACGAAGTGTGCGCCTGAGGGGCCAGGTCATCTGATTTCAACCGGCGGATGCGGCCTCATCAGGATCCAACCTGCAGGGTCAAGACTGATCGTTGCCGGCGGGCCCGCAATGCTGAATGTGAAAGTCTCCGTCTCATGTGACAGGTGCACGGTCTCGATTCTCTTCCCGGCGCCCGTGTTGATTTCGATTTCCAACGGTATGTGGTAGATGTTCCCCTTTTGCGTCAGCGTGCAAGTCAGGCGGTATCCGGAGCCTGCCTTCAGGCATGAGGCTGCAGCGGTGATATCCGGCACCCCCCTTCTTTCCAGCCACTCCTCACGCCACCACCGGAGCGATTGCCCGGTCCCTTCTTCCAGCGTCAGAATGAACTCATCCATAGTAAATGTCGCGTGCTGATACCTCTCAAAGAGCAGGCGAAGTCCGCTCCTGAACGCCCTCTCGCCCACGACGTATCTCAGGATGTGCATCAGCCACGGATACTTCCCATGAATCAGCTCCTGCCGGGTGTTCCCTTTCAACTCGCCGTAGAGCAGGTCCGATTCCGAAGGGATTCTGAGGTATGCTTCACGGAATTCCCTGAACGTCCGGGCCAGGGGCGTCTGCTTTCCAATCGTGTACATCACCTCTGAGTAGTCCCCGAAGCCCTCCGTCCATTGATAGCTGCCTTCGCCGGTCCCCCTGGTGGTGTAATCCCACCAGAGAAGCGCTGTTTCATGAGCATCGTAACCGGTTGTGGTAAATTCCTTTTCCAGGTACCGCGGGCTGTACCCGATGAAACCGGGGAACGCTCGCCGCGCGTAGATGCTGTCGATCTCAACGAACGTGAATTCGTCAAAGGGATACGGACTGAGCACATCGGAGTAGAACTTCAGGACGTCAGCCGACGAGCTGAAGATCTGATCGGCAAATCGCTCCGAGCCGGGATAGAGCAACGTTCTCATTTTAATGCCGTTCAGCTCACGATCCGATCTCCGCCAGCGGCAGTCGGCAAATACCGAAAACGTCACGGTCGGACGCAAAGTTTCGAAGACATGGAGGACATTCCCTCCGTTAGACGCGGAGGATACCAATCGGCCGGGCGCAATGACATCAAATCCTGCGGGAAGCGAAACTGAGGTTCTCACGGGAGCCCAATGATCGAAATCGATGGGATAAAACCTGTCCGACCAGAGGAGAAAAAGGCTGCTGTCCTCAATCACAGCCCTGTTTTCGTCGATGCTTCGTCCGGGCATCCCTCGCAGCCGGAATTTCATCCTGACGGCGGTGGTCGGGTGCGCGAGTCTGACAGTTATCCAATCATCCTCTCTCTGGAATGAGGCCGGCGCCGAATCAGCTTCCACCACAATTGAGGAGTACCTGCTGTTCAGTCCGAAGTCGAACGAATCCAGGAGATTCGGGTTGGAGATGTCAACCTCAGCTTCCAGTGAAAGCACCCGGGAGCGGAAGTCAGGCACTATTGCTATGTCATACTTTGTGATTGAATACGTCGCCTCCTGCTGAGAATTCCCTGCCAGTGCAGCCGTGCCGAGCGAGAGGAGGCCAATTATCGAATAAATATGAACATCAATCGAGCGTGTCATTGTCGGATCACATGCCCCGTGATGCGGCGCTCAACCAATTGGCCGATCGAGTGCCCCGTGATGCGGTGCTCCAGTAAATCAAAAGGCCCTTTATTCAAACAGGATAAAGGGCCATCTGAATGAGCTATCCATCAAATTAGCCAACGAGAGAACGAATATCAATGATCCGGCCCTTCACTTGACACCGGATCAGAGATCATGTATGTTGCGTCGGTTCAATCACGCACTTATGAATACTGACGATACGATCGGCATCGCGCTGGCGGCGTTTGGGATGTCGGGGAGGGTGTTTCACGCCCCCCTCCTGAAGGCGAACCCGCACTTCCGCATCCAGCGGGTCATGGAGCGGAGCAAGGACGAGGCGAGGAGATTTCTCCCGGGGACACCTGTCTCACGTTCATTCGATGAGCTGCTGTGCAACGAGAACGTGAGGGTTGTCGTGGTCAATACTCCCGACAGCTCCCATTACTCACTGGCCAAAAAGAGCCTCGAGGCCGGGAAACACGTCGTCGTCGAGAAGCCGTTCACGCAGACTGCCGCCGAGGCGGAGGAGCTTATCGCTCTCTCCCGGCGCGTCAACAGGGTCCTCACCGTCTTCCAGAACAGGAGATGGGACGGAGATTTCCTCACCGTGCAGAAGATCCTGCGCGAGGGGGTCCTGGGCCGCCTGGTCGACTTCGAGGCGCACTGGGACAGATACCGGAATTACATACAGGAGGGGACCTGGAAGGAGCGCGCGGATTCGGGCACGGGACTGCTTCAGAACCTCGGTCCACATCTCATCGATCAGGCGCTCGTTCTGTTTGGCATGCCCGAAGCCGTGACGGCGCACCTGCGCACCGTCCGAACGGGCGGATCAGTCTGCGACTGGTTTGAAATCCGGCTTCACTATCCTGGGACCGGAGTCCTTCTCTCGTCCAGCTACCTGGCCAGGGAACCCAGGCCCCGCTTCGCGCTCCAGGGGACGCTTGGGTCATTCGTGAAGCACGGTATCGATCCGCAGGAACAGGCCCTGGCCGCGGGGGGGGATCCTCGTTCGCCGGGTTGGGGCGCTGAACCGGAGTCGGCATGGGGAGTATTGACGACGGAGGGAACTCCTGAACGGAAGAAAATCGAGACGCTTCCCGGGACGTACAGTGCGTTCTACGATAATCTGTATGAGTGCATTGCGCACGCCGACGGGCTTGCCGTGAAGCCCGAGGAAGCTTCAAATGTCATAAAGATCATCGAGGCAGCAACAACGAGCGACGCGGAGCGAAGGACGATCCGCCTCTCCCAATCATAAGGAGAATACCCTCGCCGGCGAAGCGCACCTAGCGACGGCGGCCGCCTCCGTGGAATCCTCCAAACCCGCCGCCGTTCCCTCCTCCCCAGCCACCTCCAGTGTAGACTCGATCGCCGCGGTACGCTGGCGCGGGGACGACTGCTACGTTCACTGGAACTGAAAACGCCGTTTCAACCCCCACGTACAGGGGTGACCAGAACCATGGCTCACAGAAGGGAGAGACGGCAGCGTACCAGGAGGACGGATCGGGAGAATCGATTTCTTCCGAGGTCTCGGGGTCTTCCTGGCCCGCCGGCGTGGCAACCATCGCGTCTATGACGTCCTCGTGAACCCCGGCGTGCAGGAGATCAAGCACGTCGCGGGGAGTAAGCTCGAACGTCGAACCGGATGTCTCAAGCATGAAGATAATGAGACTGTCCCCGATGCCTGATTTCGAGAGTGATACGACATCGTCTTTTGTCATGTACACCACCGTGTCCGGTGCCGCGGAGCCATAGCTCCCCGCCTCCACATCCTGGGCACCGGCATTCCCGCTTATCGCCATCGACGCCGCTATAACGAGGGCGCCTGCAACTGATCCCTTCATTACCCCTTCGCTCCTTCCGCACGGACATTTTCCACACCTGTCTTCAGTGTGACACGGCGCAGTTCAAGAGGTTTAACAGGTGACTGACACCTGCCACTGGTCACTCATGCCCGGCAGCGGAGCCTGGCCCGGCATCGGGGAACGGATTTGCGTCCCGCTGCGTTGGCATATCGGAATCAGGCTACTGGTTATTCACGGGAAGCCGGACACTCCGCGGATCTCTCCCGATAGTCCACGATCTGGTAGGCCAATCACCTTAAGATCGAGGTGACCCATGAACGGATTCCAGCGGTTGAGAAGCACACACGCCCCCGCCGCCACGTTTCTTATCCGGCTCTCCGTGGGATTGATATTCTTCACGCAGGGGATTCTCAAATTCACCGACCCGCAGTGGGGCGTCCTCCGGTTCACGAAAATCGGGTTCCCCTGGCCTGACGTCACCGCCCATTTCGTGGGCGTCTTCGAAGTGTGCTGCGGGCTCCTCCTCCTCCTCGGGCTCTTCTTGCGCCTCGCGAGCATTCCTCTACTCATCATCAATCTGACGGCTATCGCGACGACGAAGATACCCGAGCTGTTCCGCTCGGAGCAGGGATTCTGGTTCATGGTGAGCGACGGGCGCACTGACTTCGCAATGCTCACCGGCATCCTGTTCCTGCTCATCCTCGGCGCGGGACCGTGGTCATTCGATGCCTTCGCAACCGGGAGCGTTTCCGCCGGCGCCGATGGAGGCACGCTGGATGATGACGCCATCTAGCGTCGCGGGGGGAGTGAGGAAGAGGCAGGGTGCCGGTGACAGGGAGTCGGGCGCAGTCAGAAGAGGCGGGCCGCCGGCTCAGGTAGCCGGCCGCAGTCAGAAGAGGCGGGGCGCCGTCAGTGGAGGTCCTTCTTTTCCCCGACACGCGGGATCGTCGTGATCACGATGCGCTTCTCGACCTGGAAGACCTTCGCCGACACCGCCTTGATTCCCCGAGTCTGGGCGAGGATCTCCTTCAGCTCTCCGACCAGGAGGGGGAACCCGCTCGCGTTCTTTTCGATGTTCACGCGGTCGAATTTCTCGCTCCTGGCGAACGCCTGGATCAACTCGGCGCCGAAGGGTTCCCCGCACACGGCGTCATTGAGGCGAATGCGCTTATCCACCTGGCCCGGCTCGATATAGGGGTCCTCTTCTCCCGTCATGAGCCAGCGCTTCCCGTCTGCACTGTTGTACACGACCCGCACGTAGCACGGCTGGTTCACCCGAACGAACACCGCGAGCGTATCGCCGTCGTCGTACAAGACGTTTTCCGCGCCGTGACTGGTCCAGACTTCGAGCTTCAGGGGGCCTGAATTGATCTCCCCTTTGGCGATGATCCCTTCGTCGCGTGAGAAGCGCTCCACGTTCCCCGGCTGCGAAGGAACACCAGCGAGATTCAGTGCGGCCGCCCGCACGCCCACCTCCGTCGTATTCACGAGTTTCCGCGATGGGAGCTCTTCGAGCGTCACGAAGAACTGTGCCGCACCCCTGTACATCCAGTAACTCCCGCCGAGCCTGTACCGCGCCCCGGACGCCCCGTCGAACGCCCGGGCTGCGTCCTCCGCACCCGGATTGACATTGGTGGGGGGCAGAACAACTGTCCACCCCGGAAGCCTCGCCAGGCGAGCCTCGAGAAGCCTCTGGAAATAACGTGCGAACGCGCTCGACGCCTTCGTGTCCTGGAAGGAAAGAGGCGTCAGCAGCACCCCTCCCTGCTGCACGGGTGCGTGGCGCCGGAGGTCCTCGACGACAAATGAAGCAAGCTGGGAAATCGTCCCGAGAACCGGCACCCGAGCGTCCATCTGGCGTGCCGGACGCGGCATTGCACTTTCGAGCGGGTCAAGCGAGAGGGTGAGGGCCAGCGAACTGCCCGCCGCAAGCACGACCGTCGTGTCTTTCGAGGCAAATCCGTCGAGATACGCGTTCACGCGGATAGTGCCCGCGCGGAGGCGGTGTATCTCCAGCGGAGAACTCCCCTGCTGCTGGCCGTTGACCTCTATGACCGCACTCTCGGGGGCGGTCGCAACCGACAGGGTCCCCCTGCCCGGTGAAGTGATCTTCGCTATGGCAGCCGCCAGGAGCAGCACCACGACGACCGCGGCAGAGGCAATCCCCCAGCGGATGGGGGCGGAGACAAAACGCCACGAGGGGGGGTGAAGAATCGCGGAGATTATCGACGATTCCCGTATGCGGAAGAGCAGCGTGTTTGGAATCCGTTCGGTCGTCGAGGCATCCTGGTAGCGCAGGAGATCGGCTTTCATATCGGCGAGCGCCTGGTAGCGCGCCGAGGTGTCGGTGGCAATCGCCTTCATGACGATCCGGTTCAGCTCCGGGGCCATCCCCCTGCACCTGTTGGAGAGCTCCTCCGGAGGATAGTTCGTCTTCGCGTACATCAGCGCTGCGTTGTGATCCGCCTGCCAGGGGATGTCGCCGCAGACCATTTCGTAAAACACGATCCCGACCGAGTAGATATCGCTACGCTGGTCGGCGTCCTCGCCGCGAATCTGCTCGGGTGCCATATAGCGCAATGTCCCGAGCGTCGAGCCCGCAGTGGTAAGGTGGCTGTCGCTTTTGAGCTTCGCAAGCCCGAAGTCCATGATCTTGACCCGGTCCCGGGCATCAAGCATGATGTTTTCCGGCTTGATGTCCCGGTGGACGATCCCCTTCTGGTGCGCCGCCTCCAGTCCCTCGATGATCTGTGTCATGATCTTCAGGATGAGGTGCTCCGGGGGAGTGGCTGCCCCGCGGAGGTTGTTCGTCCGCGATTGCAGCCAGTGACGGAGCGTCGAGCCCTCGACGTACTCCATGACGATGATCGCGTCTTCACCCTCTTCCAGGATATCATGGATCGTGCAGATGTTCGGATGGTTTATCGCGGAAGCGGTCTGCGCTTCCCTGAAGAACCTCCGCTGGTACTGCTGTTCGCCGGCCAGCGATTTTGCAAGCACCTTCATGGCCACGGTACGCCGCAGGAGAAGATCCTCCGCGCGGTACACCACCCCCATTCCCCCCTGCCCGATGTGCGAGACGATGCGGTAGTGGGAGATCTGCCTCCCGATCATCGTGGTCGCATCCAGCGTGATCTGCCCGGGAAGGACCGGGGTGTCAAAGTGGCGGCTCATGCCGTGACCTGTGCAGTTAATGCGAAGCGGGAAACGTGCGTCAGTAGACGTACATGAGTTGCATGCCGTATTTCTTGATCAACCCTTTCGATACCACGCCGCGGTTATCGGCCGAATAGAGTTCCTCGGGAGCGGCGACCAGCGACAGCAGGTTCGAGGCGCTGACGTAGTATTGAAACCCGAGTCCCGAACGGCCGAAATCGAAATACACCGACCCGGTCATCTCCAGGGGGAGGAGGTTCGCGACGGCAATCCCGTTCTCTTTCAACGTTCCTCTCTGCATCATTGCCCCGTCCGCACCGATGTTGACGATCGTGATCCCTCCCCTGGCCGTCAGACCCATCCCGCTCCGGAACATGTGCGTGTAGGAGGCCCCCACCTCCAGCGCGAACGGATCGAAGACCCCGACGTAGTACTTGACCGAACTGGTCTTGAACGGACCCCAGGGAGCGCCGAAATCCGCCGAGCCGAGCGCGATGCCGAGCCGGAAGATGCCCTCGAAGCCAAACTGGAGCTGGTCGTTCATGCCGAACACGATCGGATCGAACGCCCCGAGACCGTAGCTGTGCGTGAACAACACTCCCTGCTGACGGATAAACTGGTCGGCAAACTGGTCGTGACCCGGGAACACCAGCGTCGTGCGCAGGAGCCCGAACTCGCTCCCGCCGTTCTTCTGCGTGTAGATGTCGAGGTTTCCCGCCGCGCTCGTAATCTGCGCCGCGGCGCCGGGGCCGGTGATTGTCAGCACGGCTCCGACTGCGACAAGGAGAATGCGTTTCATGGGGGGCTCCGGGATTTCCTGGAAACGTTACTTTGGTTCAGTGGCTCGCTTGATGAATACAAAATCACCGCCGCCGGCATCCTCGGCTTCCTGGATCACGCCGTACTCGACCGATTGGAGATTTGGGCTGTTGCTCATCACCTGGTCGTGCAGCGTGGTGTAGAGGATCGAAGTCCGGAAATGGTGCGCCTCGTTGGTCTTGAGGAACTCAATCAGGTAGCGCGTGAAGACGCTCTCATCCGGCACGTCCTGCTCCCCGCTCGTCAGCGCAGTCCGGCTCCTGTTCTTATACGCCTGGGCGGTCGGGATATCGACATTGTCGATGTCGCCGCCCCGTGAGGTCCGAAAGACGCTCCCGCTGAAACAGGCGTCGCATATGAGGAGCGTGTGCTTCGCCTTGATCCTCTTGATCTGGTCCCGGAGATCCGCGTTGGAAATCCAGTTGGAGTGGACAGTGGAGTGCGCGTCGGCGGGCCACCAGTATCCCTGCTGAGCGTCCTTGTCCAGGTAGCCGTGCCCGGCGTAGAAAATCAGGAAGTTGTCCTCCGGCTGTATCTCCCCGTGGAGCGTCTCGAGCGCTTCCATGATCCTCTCGCGCGAGGGATTTTTGAGGACCGTCACGTTTTGCCGGTCGAACGTGTATTGCCTGACCAGGACGTCCCCGAGGCTCTCCGCATCGTGCACGGGGTTCTTCAGATCCGGGATCCCCGGAGCCCTGTAGTTCTGGACGCCGATCAACAGCGCGTAGAATTTGCCCGCTACAGGGATCGTCACCGACTCCGGCTCAAGGACGAAGGCGTGCGGCGGGAGGATAACGGAGTCCTGGGAGATATTCCCGCTTGAATCCACCGCCCTAACGTAGATCACCCTCAGACTGTCCGTCGGGAGGTCGTAGTGAAAGAGTCCCCCCGCAACGCTGTCCACTCTGTGGTTGTTCACGTAGACTGCCGCGATTGACCCCTCGTCGGTCACGGTGCCCGCGACCCGGAGCGTCGCAGTCTTCGGGAGGAGCCTGATTCCCCGCCCCTTGAACGGTTGCGTGATGTCGATCGTCGGGCCGGTCGTGTCGGCATACGGATCCTGGTAGATCGACAGGAGCGTGTCCCTCGGATTCCGCTTCCTGTCGAGCGCGTGAATGCGGACGAGGTTCTCCCCGCGGTTCAGGTGCACGAGTGCGGAGAACTTGCCGCCGTGGAAGTTCGGGACCGGGATGCCGCACAACTCCAGCGATGAGACGCCGTCCAGATCTGTGACCGAACCTGTCACCCAGATCACGGAATCGCGGACGCGGAACTTGTACCCGTGTTCGACAGGCCGAAACGGGTCAAGTGTGATAACGGGCGGAATCGTATCGGCGATGATCCTGACGTGCAGGGGGGCGCTCTTGAGCTCGATCAGCGTGCGCTGCGCGAACCCGGTCGGAGCCGAGAGTGCCAGGAGGAAAAGGACGAAACGTCTCATTGCGTTTCTCCGGAGGGAGGATGTGGTTTCTTACCTGCGAACGGCGCGAAAACCGATATCAGGATTGGATCTCCCCGGGTGAATGAAGCTCCGGTCGGTTGTGCGGATTCCGTGGGAGTCATTCCCGTATCCCCCGCCGCGTATCACCTTTGCATGCCCGAACCAGGGGCCGGCCGGATTCGGCTTCGGATCATACAGCGAAACGGTGTAGTAGTCCGCGTTGTACCAGTCCTGGCACCACTCCCACACGTTCCCGCTCATGTCGTAGAGCCCCAGGCCGTTCGGCGGGAAAATGCCCACGCGAGTGCATTCCCCCCGCTTGCGCGTCTCAGTCGAAAGCTCCCGTAGCGTGTCGCTTGAGGCGTCATAGTTGATGTCCTCGGGATCCGGCAAGTCTTTCCCGTTTCCGTATCGCACCTGCCTCCCCTGGACACGCGCGGCGTATTCCCACTCCGCCTCGGTCGGCAGGCGGAACCCATATTCCCTGCAAAACTCGTTGGCACCGAACCACGTGATATTGCTTGCCGGACAGTCTTCCATCCCCGGGGGCACGGTCCATATCGCGCCGTCGCGGTGAATGCCTTTCGGGGACTCGAACAGGATCGGCTCTCCCGAGAATTCACCCGACTTGACACGCGTGCTCTGGTACGCGTTCAGGAACTTGCAGAACTGGAGATTCGTCACTTCGTACATCCCCATCTCGAAATTGCTCAGCACCACGCTGTGCACAGGAAGCTCATCGGGTTCACCCCCAGCGGCGTAGTCCCCCATCAGGAACTCTCCCCCCTCGATGCGCACAAATTCCACCTCGTCGCTGATCCTATGCACGTAGCCGAGCACCTTGCAGACGACACGGTCACTGTTCAGCTCGATGTTCTCGGCGAGGGGAGCCCAGGTGATTACATGCGGCACCCCCACGCGCACCATCCGGTCGAGACCTTTGGCGAACTGGGGCTTGATGGTGAACGTGAGCCCTCCGTCAGTCGAGACCCACAGCTCCACTTTGCACAGATCCCCGGGATGCCCGGCGTTGATCGTGTAGTGGATCCTGAGCGTGTCGTTCGATTGCTCGACGGTCACCTCACCGGGATCCTGAGCCCTGGCGGTGGGAAAACTGAATAGAAGAGCCAGTGCGAGAGACGAGACAATGATCCCAGAGAGATGCTTGAGTGCCATGGAGATTTTCCGTGAGGATAAGAGGGAGTAGCGAATACTCGAAAGAACTGCGGGAACGGTGTCGCCGGGATCGTGGTGCAGGAATCGAGTTGCAGGAAGCGTGTAGCGGGAAGTATTAACACAGGATGATAACTACATTCACCCGCGTATGCTGAAACATGGGTGAATTCGGAATTAAACCTGTCAATCTGGGGTGTTTTTTGACTGCGGAGAGGGGCGAGTGCTGGTTGTCAAGGGGTGGGGGGAGGTGCCGGATTTCAGGGAGTGAGGGCAGATGCCGGAAGTCAGGGGGTGAGGGCAGATGCCGACACCGGGATCTCTGACACTGCCAGGGGGGATTTCATGTGCAGGATCCTGGCTCCGTCAAAACCATTAAACGTCGTCGACGATGCGGTGCTGTAAGCGCCGATATTCTCGGTATACAGAAAATCTCCCACCTCGAGATTCCAGGGCAGCTCGACGGAGAGCGAGATCTTGTCGAAGCTGTCGCACGTGGGGCCGACTACCGCGCAAATCTCGGACTCCCCTTCCTTGAACGCGTGGAAGTTGGGGATCCAGTGATCGTACACCACGCCTGAAAACGTCTGGTACACGCCGTCGTTGATGTGGTAAAACACCTTCCCATCCCTCCGGGCCTTGCCGATGATCTCGGTAATCAGCGTGGCGACAGTGGCGACGATGAACCGTCCCGGCTCTGCCAGGATCTCTATATCTTCGGGAAAGAGACGGGTGAGTTCTGAATTCAGTACGGTGGCAAGCTTTTCGAATGCCGGGACTCCCGGGTCGTACGGGACAGGGAACCCGCCGCCGATGTCGACCAGGTTCAGGGGATACCCCTTCTTCCTCGCGTCGTTCAGAATCGTCGAAGCGATATCGAGCGCAACAGTATAGTTGTCAAAGTGCGTGCACTGGCTGCCGACGTGGAAGCTGATCCCTTCGACCTTCAGACCCATATCATATGCCTGCTGGATGAGCTGCTGGGCGTCTCCTGGTTCGGCGCCGAACTTCGAGGCCATCTCGACCTGTGAGCCGGTATCGGGCACTTTGAGCCTGAGCACAAGACCGGCGGTATCGCAATGCCGCTTGAGTTTTATCAGCTCGGCATTGTTGTCAAACGTAACGAGAGGCTTGTACTGCCTGACCTTCTCAAGCGTCGCCCTGTCTTTGATCGTGTTGGAGAAAATGATCTTGTCCCAGATGAAGCGTTTCTTTTCCTTCCTCTCAAAGTGCTTGATGTAGTGATAGACCTGCATGAACTCGTTGTAGGAGGCGACATCGAAGCTCGAGCCCTCTTCGAAGAGCGTTTCGATGATTTCCTGCTGCGAGTTGGCCTTTACCGCATAGTAACACTGAACCCGCGGGAGGTGCCTTTTGAACATCCTGTAGTTCTCCCGGAGCTTTTCATGGTTCACGATAAAGAGGGGCGTGCCATGCTCCGCCGCCAGCTTCAGGAGTTCCTCGCGACTTTCCATATGCTCCTCCACGTCGGGTTCAGTGTCAGGCCGGTCCGTCAGGGGGTCAGCTTCTGCATCAGCCCTTTGAGCTCCTCGACTTCCTTGTTGTTCGCCAGGTACGAATCGATGAGCTTTTTCCTCAGCTCCTCTCCCCTCTCGTACAGCCTCTTCAGTTTCTTCGGCTTCGTCGTCTGGATCACGTAGGCGGCAAGCAACGGGAATGCCACGGTGACGTCCACGTATGCCGTGACAGATTCCTGGAGCTTCGTCGGGTCGATCTTTCCCCATGTCACGGCCTCGCCGGGAGGCGCCCCGGACAGACCGCCGGTGTCGGGTCGCGCATCGGTAATGTTGATGTCGTAATCCTGGCCCGCCTCCGGGATCATGAGCACTTCCTGGATTTGCGGCTCGGTCTGGAGAAGGAAATTCTTCGGACTCCCGCCGCCAATCAGCAGGACTCCGGTCTTCCCCTTCTCGTACTTCTTGGCATTGAGGATGATTGCCGTCGAATCGTTGACGTCGATCGTGGGATTGATCCTGAGCTTGAACTGGCTGCGGAGCCCCGATGCCTCCGCAAGAAGCTCGAGCCCCGCCACGTTCATGCCGATCGTGGAGTCTCCCGGAGAGGAGGTGAAGACTGGAATGCCGTTCCTGTACGCCGCGGCCAGGACGCTCACCTCGCCGATCTTGTTCTTCTTCTCGAATTCGTTGAGCGCCTTCCCCAGGTGGTGGTAGTACTCCCGGGTCCCCATTTCCCTCTGGAATTCGGGCCGGATCATGATCTTCCTCAGGATGCGGTCCGTGGCCATGAGGACATCCTGGTAGTCGAAGAGGATGTCGTAGATCCTCGTTACTCCCTTGGCGTGCAGGTCAACGTCGTCGACCTCGTGGCTGCCGCGGAAGAGCGGCATGTTGAGGGCAAAGTGCATGTCATGGTACATATTTGCCCCGGTGGCCACCAGCCAGTCGACGAACCCGTGGTTCATCAGGGGGATAATCGTGGATGGCCCGAGGCCGGCAGGCGTCAGGGCTCCCGCGATGCTCAAGCCGACGGTGACGTCCTTCTGTGAGTACTTGTCACGCAGGAGTTGGCAGGCCGCCCTCAACCTGCCGCCGTTGTAGGCATCCATGTTGTCGATGAGGCCCTCGATGTCAGTCCTCTTCGATATCGGCTTTGGAAGGACCCTTTTCCCCGAGAGATATCCGTGCTTGTCGGGCATGTGCTTCATGTGGTGATCCATGAGATATCCTTTTGAGATTGCGTGATGAGCGAAATATCTGGGAATAGGCTTAGTTTGCGACGAGCCGGAGCCCATCAAGGGAAGGGCACACAAGATGCGGGACAAATCTACAATAGATTGTTCTCATTAGCAACGTGCCAGGTAGAAACTTAACTGAAGAAGTTAGCACATGTGAGAAAGAAAGTGATTGGTGCAGAAGGGCGTTCGGGGAGAAGCGACTGCTGGATGGTTTCGCAATGCCAAGCGGACGTCCTATCACCGTTTAGGGTGTCCGGCTCCTGCGACAAATTCTTCAACAGACGCGACAAACTCTTCGGGGTGTGAAGACTGTGGGACATGACCAGCACCTTTGTATGTCTTTCGCTGCACACCCGGGATTGCCTTTTCCAGAAGTGCGATTACACGGCTGAACAACGCGGGACTTTCCGTCCCATTCGTCAACAGGACGGGGAAGTTGATCGTTTTCAGCAAGGCCAGGTCTATCCCAAACTTCACAGGATCGAGTTGTTCAGCCAGAAACGTGCGCGCATTCGAAATGAACAAGTCACGTCCGCGCTGAGGCATTTTCGCCCATTGGCCGGGCCCGAGTGCCATGGTTTCAACAAATAACTCGGCTCCTTCCTCAATCCTCCCCGCCGCCACGAGAGCACAGACGGCTTCGGTGTGCCTGCCGAGGTCTTCCATCTGCGGCCTCAGCGAAGCGTCACCCTCAAGGAGCGTCATAAGAGGCGGTTCGTGGATCACAAGGCTCTTGAAGAGCGACGGTCGACTACTCCCAAGGTAGAGCGCAATGATCGCGCCGTATGAATTGGCAACCACATGAGCCGGAGCAATGTCGAGAGACTCCATCAGGTTTTGAAAATCGGAGACATGATCTGCCATAACCGGCGGGCGCGCCCCTTGCGCACTCTTAGTGTGACCGCGTCGATCGTACATCAGCACACGGTGCTTCTCCGCCAACTTCGGAGCAACCGCCCCCCATGAATGATGGTCCACCCATGAACCATGGACGAGGACCAATGGCTCACCGGAAGACCCGTGAAGTCCGTAGTAGAGGTTTGTTCCATTGATGTCGATTGACGGCATAGATCTCTCCCCTGGAGCGAGCCTCGGTGAACGGGTCAACTGACGAGCAGCCCCTGTTGCGAGCCTCGGTGAACAATTCAACCGACGAATAGACCAGCGGCGTATCAGAGTGTCGCGGCGATTTCCTGCGCAAACTTGACCATTGCGGGATCCGCGTCATAGGGTAAGACTCCGCTCCCGAGCACCGCGGCTGGATGTCCCCTGGCGAGCTTCCCGAGGTACTCCACCGACTCCCGAAGAGCCTCCCGGTCATTCGAGGCAAAGAGCCTCGCGGGGGTGTTCAACCGGACGGTCACCGACGGGTGCCGTCTCGCGATCTCCATGAAAGCCTCGCGATTCGTCTCCGCAGGACAGATCAGGTATTCCGTCCCCGTCTCAATGAGATATTCCAGGATTGAAGTCGTGTCGCCGCCGAGTATTAACGGCGGCGATTCGTGCATGAGACTACGGCATCCACCGATCATCTCGCAATATGCCGGGAGTACCTCCTCTTTAAACGAGTCCCCCGAGATGATCGGTGGAGAAGCGGCGGAGTCGAAGAACATCACTCGAAAACCCCTGGAAGCCATCGCACGGCATACTTCGACCTGGCCTAACGCGAGATGCCGGATCGCTGCGGCAACTGTCCCGGGGTCCGTCAGCACTTCTGTCAGGATTCCCTGAAAACCCACGAGCGCGCACGCGATCGAGAAGGGTCCGCTCAAGGGGATGCGTATCTCGGCTCCAGGGCATCGATCCCTCAGGCGCTCCGCCGTCTCCATGATCATGGGAAATCGGCCCGCCTTTTGAGGGTCGGGCCAATCGAGCCTGCACAGATCAGCAGCGCCCTGGCACAACTGACCTGTAATCGAGGGAACTTCGTTCTCCCTTGCAGCCCCCACAGCAGCTCCATATGCCTCCGGCTCGACATTGTATACATCAATCCCCGCGACTAACGGCGTGTGGTGGTAGACGCCCCAGGCCTCCGCGTGGGCTTCAACGAGAAGGTCCAGGTCCCTCGAAACATCCCAGGGGCTTCTGCCGATGAACTTCGCTGCATGCTCATAGACAACGGGTGTGAACTCCATGAATTCTCCGGGAGGGAAAGGGGATAACCGGGCAAATCCCTGCAATCACGACGCGCTCATCCCTCGCACTACCGCAGTCACACAGAGCAAGTCGCAGGTAGAATTTAGGTCACGGCACGATGAACCACAACCGGCGGCGTTTCACTAATTGATGAACGCGGGCACTGGACAGGGGACGAAATTTCGCATCGCCTGAAGGCCGCAGGCTGGCACCTGTTTCAGACGGTCCAGACCGGCAGCGCTGGGCGCGAGAGAAGCGCGACAATGCCTCCGGGACGGAAGAGTTCGTTTCGAATCGCAATTGCTGAAGAAGTGAGGAGCGTTTGTTCGACCACATCGACTGCCTGCCACTCGCGGCGGCAGTACGCGTTAACCCCGGGAAGATTCAGCGGCGCTATGGCTTCCTCGGCGCAAGCGATATGTATTCGCATTTCGGATACAAGTCGCATCGTCTTGACCTCATCGTGCAGCCAGGACTCAATCTTCGCGAGCAGATCCGCCTCGTCAAGCTGATCACCCACCGAAAGGCCTATTCGTCGCGCCACGTAGTTCATCCTGCCATCCGCCAGGTCAGCGGTGACGTCTTCAATGTCATCATAGATCTGCGCGACTTTCGCGATCTCGTCGCAGAACTGGGACACCGCGGAGAATTGATCGAACCCGTCTGCCAGGAGGCAGACCGCAGCCGAACCGACTTTGAATATCGAATTGACTTCCGCGTACTTTTCAAGAAGCGCGTCAACGGGACACTCACCTGCCTTCTGAAGTATCTCCACCTCGAGAATTGCCCGAACTGTCCTGGCGGTGCAATCACCATACAAATCCCAGAATGCGGGTATGTCTCCGCAAAGGCCCGCAAAACACTTCGCTGACTCGGCGATGAAGAGGTCAGGGGCGAAAATCAAGGAACGTGAGTCGGCCTGCCGGTCGAAGAGGTCGTCCTGCATCCGAAGGGCGACGAACAGGGCGTACTGCCCCCACAGAACATCTTCGAGAAGACGGTCTGTCCCGGGATGGAACCTGGAATCCGACCTCGCAAAGTGAATTGCCAACCAACCGGGAAGAGCCAACCAGTACGCCGGATGGCGAGGAGACTCCGGGGCACCGCCGGGTGCCCCGATCTCACCGAGACGTCTCCAGTACGAACAGAAATCCCCCCTCAACTCTGGCGGGCAGGATTCCAGAAACCTCCTCAATTTACGCTGCCAAGATGCCTCCATTGACGTCCCTTCGCTAACTCTTGTGTACTCTCAGCCCCACGGTGGGCTCGCAAGTCCTCCGCCCGCCCTCATGTGAGGCCACGGTGCCGGTGAAGGATGAGCCTGTACCCATTCCAGAAGAGACTGCAGCCATATGCGGCAACCTGTATTTGCCAAATCGGCAAGCAATTGGTCGACTACCGTGTTCGGGATTGACTGCCCGGGGAAGCTGGGGCTAAGAACTGACATCAGGTCGTTGGACGTTGCTCCCGGTTTGAGCATGCAGAGCTCCCACAAGAGGCTGGGCACCTGGAAACACCTGAGGAAAACATCTCCTGTCGAAACTGTTTGCGGCATCATGTTGTCCTCCCTGGTTTTTATGAAGGTTAACTGCGCGCACCGATCCTTGAAAGGTGATGCTGCACGGTATCGGCGATGCGACCGGTTGGCTGATGGAGCAGGAATGCAGCAAAGTGCTGAGCCGCCGCTTGAATGTCATTATTCCGCTCGTCCAACAGGCCAAGCATGAAGTGTGCGTACACCCACGTCGAGTCAATCCTCAGCGTTTCCGTGAACTCCCTGCGGGCTCCGTCAAAATCTCCCGTGTAATAGAGCGCGTCAGCGAGACCGCTTCGGTATGAAGGGACGGACGGGTCGATACGCAGTGCTTTGCGGAAGTGATCCTCGGCAACGGCATAGCTTCCTGTGCTGAGCAGGTCACTCCCCAGCATGAACTCGAGCAATTGTTCCCTGTTGTCCATCGAATGGAATTGGCGTATCGCAAGAGCAGCGTACCTGTCGGCCCCTGCCGTGTCACCTCTCGCCAGGGCCAATGCGGAGAGCATGCTGCTAACCTCCGCCCGTGAAATGCCGATGCCGATTGCCTTTTCCAGGACTTCTGCCGCCTGGTCGTATCTCCCCAATTTCACGTAGAAATGGGCCGCATCGGAGTAAAGCCAGGCGAAATGCCATTGCGTATCGAGCGCGGGAGCGAGTACGTCAAGGGCCGTCCTCGTGTCTCCAAGCTCATCGTACGCCTCAGCGAGATTGAGGATGAGTATGTTGTTCCCGGGGGAATATTGGAGCGCCGCATTCAGTGCGCGTATCTCGCCCGCGACATCACCCTGGATGTCGGCCCCGCACCATTGTATCATTGCCTGTTCAAACGCATTCGCACGCAGGGAGCAGAGTATCCTGTAGTGACGCCGTGCTTCATCCCGCCGCCCGATGCCGACGAGCCCTGAGACCAGCCACACGCGCGGAGAGATGAACGTCGAATCAATCCGAAGGGCGCGCTCAAGGAGCGCCGCCGAGCCCGATTCGCCCCGATAAAGAAGATCACTTGCCTCCAGAAAGAGCTTCTCCGCTTCGACGTTGCAGGCACGCTCCCTGAACCATGGACGGAGCGATTCGTCGGTACTCGCGTGCAGCTCTTCGAACTCCAGGAAATCATAGAGCTTCTCACCAAGATCCGGTATCGAGCGTTCGAGATCGGACTCCCTGGAGGCGGTCACATAAGCAGAGAACCGGGCATTCCCGTCGGCTGAATGAATGAGATCCGCCTGGATACGGTATCCTGCGTCTGCGCGGGCAATCGTTCCCTCAACGAGGTACGTGACGTTCGCATGCTCTCTGAGAAGCGTGATAAGGTCCCTTCCCCTATCCGCCCTCGGTCCCCCAGCCTGGCTCTCCTCTATGCTCGCAATCGTCCCCGGGGGAACGATACCGATATGCTCTGATCCCGTCAGGTGCGCAACGAGCATGGATTGAATCAGGAGCGACCAGCGTCCGGCTAACGAATCCCCCGTCTGGCTGCTGAATGGGAGGATCCCGACTTTCACGCTTGGCTGTGCTGTATCACCCGTCGGGCGTGGCCTTCTCTGCGCTACAAGGAACACCCCGCCGGCTATCACAACGAGGGCGACGATTGCCACAAGAAGTCGCCTGCGCACTACTGCACGACCGCCGGAGGCAGGCGAGGCGATCCCGGAGCGGTTCGGATCGAGGAGACGGACAATGTCCTCCATCGAAAGCGTACGCCGTGAGGACTCCTTCTGGAGGCAGCCGTCGATGACCGAGGTGAGGACCCCTGGCGCACCCTGTCTGAATTGCTCGATCGGAAGCGGCGCTTCATTTGTAATTGAATACATCTGGGCGGGCGCATGGTCCCCGCGAAACGGCAATGTCCCGCAGACCAATTCATATGCGATCACACCGAGAGACCAGATGTCCGTCGATGCATCCACGTCCTTCCCCATGACCTGCTCGGGGGACATATATGGAGCAGTCCCGACTGTCGTTCCATCGCTCGTCGTTCGGGCCTGGCCAGCAAGTTTCGCCAGTCCGAAATCCAACACCTTCACAATGCCATCGGTCGTGATCATGATATTGCTGGGATTCAGGTCGCGGTGCACGATCCCTTTCCTGTGCGCCGCTGCGAGTCCCGACGCGATCTGGCAGATGATCCGCGAAATGTCTTCGAAGGAGAGTGTGCCACGACGCATATGATGAGCCAGCGTCTCGCCGCCGTAGCACGCCATTGCGATAAATACCTGGCCTTCGGCCGTCTCGCCAATTTCAAATATCGTGCAGATGTTCGGGTGGTCAAGCGCGGAGGCAGCCCGCGCTTCCTTAAAGAAGCGGGCCTTCGTGCGGGAATCCTGCGTGAGGCCGGGAGGAAGGAACTTGAGCGCGACGTCTCTCTTCAGCAGAAGATCCTGGGCCTTGTACACTACGCCCATCCCGCCTGCGCCCAATTGTTCCAGGATCTTGAAGTGAGAAACTGACTGCCCGATGAGGGGAGCCATGGCTATTCCCCTGGGGGGGAGGATTGCCCGGAGTGCGCGCTTCGCACTGTCCACAGAATAGTGGGCTGGATCGGACAGCGCTGAGCGCAAAGGTAATCGAGGGATGAAGCAAAGTCAATTTTTACGAAAGAGGAGGGTTTTGGCATTAATTCTGCTGGAATTGTTGTGGGAATTGTTAGATATTGGAGCAGCAGTTGACCATCGCAGAGTCGTTGGGTAGTTTGCGGGGCCGCCTTAAGTCCACAGTTTCCCACCAATCCATCACATCGCTGGAGGCACGTATGAGAATCGCATTGGGATTTGTTCTCACGGCAATTCTGTCGCTGCTCATCCTCTCGTGCGGCGCACCGCAAGTCGATATGACCGCGCTGCAGAAAACGGTCAATGACTATAATGCGGCATCCAAAGAAGCGATGATGACGGGGAACGGCGAAAAGGCCATGACGTACTACCAGGACGATGCCATGGAGATGGGGCCCAATATGGAGACGGCAAAGGGGAAGGATGCCATAAAGGCCCAGCAGGACCAGATGAGCAAGTCCAACATGAAGATGACCGACGTGAATCTCACTACGACCGAATTAAAGGCCGCAGGCGATATCGCCTACGAGCTCGGGACATACAGCATGACCATCACGATGCCGCCCATGGGGGAAGTGAAAGACCATGGGAAGTACATCGCGATCTGGCATCAGCAGGCGGACGGGAGCTGGAAGGTCCGGGCGGAAACGTGGAACTCCGACATGCCCATGCCCTCGATGGGGGGAGAAAAAAGCGAGGAGATGAAGAAGGGCGAACCAATGAAGGGCGGGATGAAGATGGGGGAGATGAAGAAGAAGTAGGGGCACGACCCCGTCATCCGTCTTCAGGGGTTATAGGCGCTCAGCGAGAAAGGCCCGGAATCGGGCCTTTCTCTTTATGTATCAGCTTGATGCAATGCCGAGCCTGCCCCCTCGTTCCGCAAGAAGTGAAGCGTATGCATCGCGAAGTCTCTCATTCAAGAAGCTCCTACCGACGAACGCGACCGCGCCAGGGAAGGCCTCGGAGAATTGTGAGAAGCTATTTGCGACCACTTTCTCATTGATCCCAAGATTCTCGCCCAGAATCCCGAAATCAGCTTTCCGAAGATTGGATTTCTTTCCATTGATTGTCAACGCCATCTCCTCTGTATCCTGAGGGATGGCTAGTTTCGTCGCAATGAGGTCATGCGCAGGCGCGAGCGAAACTGTGCCTTCAGTCGATCGAATGAGTGAGAAATTCTTGAGGTGCATGTCGGCGTTTCCTGCGAGAAATGAGAACACCGCAAGCTCCAAGAATTCCAAGGCGTCAAAGCCACTATTATCAGAGAACTTCCTGATAATCCTCCCCACCTGTTCCATCGAGCCCTTGTACTTGTCCTCGGTCAGTTTTTCCGTGAGCTGGCACATGTCTTCCATTGCGAGCTTTCGCCCTTCGACACGGTCAACTCGGCGGGTAATGTACGCCAGCTCCCCAGACCTCAGCCGAATGAGACTGTGGGGGACTGTCCGGATCCCAAAGACCTCGGCTAGATGCATTGTCAGGTCTTCAAGTTCAGGCAGAGATTCGTATTGTTCCGAAGGCGGCTTGAGAATGTAGTTTCCCCAGAGGCCAACGAGCGTAAATCGCGCGCGCCGGCGTGACCGATTGAGATTGTCCAGATCCACGGATAGTTTTGCCTGGGCCCCTGTGACGCTCACGCTTCTTTTGACGACCTGGTTTGCAAGCTCGTTCATCTGATCGAGGCCGAAGGGAAGCTCCGGCGCCTCGGCTGTGCCAAAGAACTTTTTGCTGCATCGGGCATGGTAGTTCGGTTCTCCGGCATCGAGGGAATCATAACAGTAAAGACAATTCATGATCAGTCCGCCACTCTCAGCGTTCTGATTCCGGGACAATACTCGCAGCGCCAACGCAGTCCTTACAGCAGGATAGCAACAGGCCCATTCGGTCCTTCGGATCCAGTTTCCAGTTTCGTTGGGCGATATCAAGCAGCCAACCCTCCGGTATCAGCCCGTCAAAGAATGGGATCATGCTCTTGCTTGAATACTCCTCCGCTCTCACAGGCATTGTCAGGCTAATGGGGATGGCACCCGGCTGGTTCAGATAAGCCTGGTCGTAGGTAAAGTGATATCCGTGTTCATCCTCTGAAATCCGGCCGACAAGCGTTTCCTCAAGGTAAACCAGCCCTGCCCTGTTCACTCTTGCTCCGCAGCTCTTGCTCTCACCGGTCCAAGTTCGTGCCCAAAAAGCTCGAGGATCTGATTCACCTTGTCCATTCGCAGGCTCGTCTTCCCCTGTTCGAGATCGCGGACAAA
>Ga0335079_10002425_pt1 | contig 21521 bp, 17 predicted proteins | sample Lox_Sample_33_FD_206719 | JGI IMG/M metagenome (GOLD analysis project Ga0335079, IMG submission 206719) | Soil microbial communities from Loxahatchee National Wildlife Refuge, Florida, United States - Lox_Sample_3.3 | ecosystem: Environmental > Terrestrial > Soil > Wetlands | place: USA... | reverse complement strand
ACCCCACCCGCCATCCGGTGGCCGGTCTTGGGTCTTGACGGATCGGTGGCCTCACAGATAGGGCTGGCCCGTGATCTCGGCGATGACGTCGAAATCCTTGTCGCGGTGCAGGACGGTAAGGTCGGCAAGTTCCGCAGCCGCGGCGATAATCAAGCCGGGTATCGAGCGAGCCCGGTGCGTCCCTCGGTCGGCGAGCAACGCGAGGACCTCGACCAACCTGTCCTCGATTGCCGGGGTCAGGTATTCAACGGGCATCGAGGACAAGGGCGGCCGCTGCAGCCCAGCCCGCAGGTCCGGTCCCGACCGGGCCGAGTAGCCGACCTCGAGACGGGTGACGCTTGTCGTCCGCACCAGCCCGCGCTCGATCCGCGCCGCCCACTCAGCGGCGTCCGGGCTCGCGGACAGCCGGACAAGGGCGGACTTGTCGATCAGCCACGATGTCACCGCCAAGCCGTGCCATAATCTCAGAATCTGCCAGGTCACCGAAGACGTCAGCGAATCGTGCCAGGTCCTGGACAGTGACCGGGGAGCCTGGCATCGCCGCGTCCTGGGCCAGGCGACGGCGCACGTACTCGCTCCGCGATAGTCCAAGGCGCCCTGCGTGGGCGTCCAGTGCCGCAACTACGTCGTCCGGCACGTCGCGGATCAACACGTCCGTCATCTTCACCCCAAAGTGATATCCCAGATATCGCACCTATCGGTACTAGTGCGCGATCCTCGATCCCCGGTCGCGGATCATGAAACTTCATTCAGAACCAGGCTATGAACGAGCGTCTCGCACGGCGGGATGCTGTCCAGCGGGTTGCACAGTACCGGCAGGCGCGCCGCTTCGGCGGACAGTCTGGCGGGCGCCGGGACCACGCCCAGATATGGGAATTCTGAGCCAGGTCACAGGCGGTCCGACCCGGCCGTCAGCCGCGCCGACTCCGCGTCTGTGCGCGAGTGCCAACCCCGAACGCGCGCCGTAACTGGTCTGGGAGAGCACCGGGCCAGCGCTCGACGTGCCCGGGCGCCGCCGCCAGCCAGCCACGTTCCGAAGATCCTGCGGCGGCCTCGCCAGTCCATGAAAGGCGAGGCCGCATAGACACCCATGCCAGTGCCTGCCGAGCCACCACGGCAGCTGCACCGGAAGCCGTCTCAGCACCGTGGCCTCCCCTCCTGCTGCTCGGCGCTACGGCAGAGGCTAGGCAAGACGGCACAGCGCTGACAGTCGGGAAAACTCCCTATTGAGTCCAAGGATCAGTGCAAGGCGGCCCTGGGTATGCCGCGGGCAGCTCGTCTCGGCGATGAAGATCTAGACTCAGCGGACCAGTCCGTGCTCCAGCGCGAATAGTGTTGCGCCCGCGCGGGTGGACACGCCGGCCTTGCTGTATAGGCGCTGGATGTGGTGGTCGCAGGTCTTGGGGGAGATCCCCAGCTGGCGAGCAACCTGTTTGGTGGCCATCCCGCGGGCGAGCAGGCCAAGGACCTCGCACTCGCGCGCGGACAGCCCAGCCGGCCGGCGCACTGGCTGGCGCGGCAGGCCCGCAGCGATCAGCACGGCGTTCATCGCCTCCGGCGTCATCCTGCCTGCCTCCGCGTCTCGACACAGTTCGTCCGCCGCCGCCTCCGGTGACAGCGCCGGCCGGTGCGCCCGTGGCTCCCGCATTGCCTGGTAGCAGTCCGCCACCGCCAGCAACCAGGCCGTGAGCGGCAGGTCACCAGCCCGGCTGCCCCGGTGGTAGCCGGACCCATCGCAGTGCTCGCCATGCGACCCGGCAAGACGGGCCAGCGGGCGCCTCCCGGCGACGGCGTCAAGCACGCGCTCGCTGTGGTAGGCGTGCAGCCGCACCTGCTCGTGCTCGTCGCGGGTCAGCGGACCGGGCTTAGCCCACACGTGAACGGGTACCGCGACGCGGCCGATGTCGTGCACCAGCGCCGCCCGGCGGAGCAGCAGCACGTCCGGGGCGGCCAGGCCGGCCACAACGGCGGACTCTTCGGCAAGCTCGGAGACGCCGCGGGAGTGCCCGACAGTCCACATGCTTTTCAGGTCGGCGAAGTCCGCAATCGCGGACAAGCAGGCGTCCAGCCGTTCCTCTTCCACCACCGGCTGTGGGCCGGGCTCGGCGAGCATCGCGTCGTCCCAGATGGAAGGTGCGCCCAGACCCTCATATACGTGATCACCGAGCGACAGGCAGGCTCCCACCGCGCGGGGGTCCAGCCCAGCCCCGGCGCGCTCGGCCAGGAGGCACTCTGCTGGCGCGGTAGCACCGTGGCACCAGGCCACGTCCGCGTCCTATGCCACCCGCATTATCCGCACAGCCAGCGGGATCTGCTCGCCTCGCAGCTCTCCCGGCATGCCCTTGCCGTCCCAGCGTTCCCACAGATGCCGCAATGCAAATTGGATTTGCTCGGAGAAGCGCATCCGCGCGCCCAGCACCCGGGCGACATCGCAATGGCTGGCGGCCCACCTGCGGAACTCCGCCACGCCGCCAATTGCCGACCTGGTCATCACAGCCGCCCGCGCAAGTAACACGCGCCCCGGGTGGGCAACCCTCGTCGCCGTGGTGACCAGGTCTAACCGGGTCCCGAAGGCCACCGCCATCATCCGTGGCCGCGCCGAAAGCTCGTCGCCGAAGAACCGCGCGTCGATCTCGCTCTCGGCCGTGCACCCGGCGAAATGCAGCATGCCCGTATAGAACACAGTCACCTGATCGTCTTCTGACAGACCCATCGCCTGAGCTATCCGTACCGCCAGCACCGCGGTGCGCAGCCCATGCTCCAGCGGCTGACCCATCGCTAGGTCAGTTGCCAGCGACAACGCCCCGACGACTTCGGCCAGCCGCAACGGGGAAGCGAGCGCGGTCATCCACACCGGTCCCAGGCTCTCGCGGCTCCAGTTAGCCTGCGGGGAACGAGTCTCGGCACATCAGCCATGATTCATGCCCGTCAAGGATGACACCGTGCAAGCCTGCGCGTCACTTGGGTGAACTCCTCTAACCTGCGTGGAAATGCGGGTTCCGGCCGGCAGGTCACAGACGGACTGGCATTCAACGTCGACCCGACCGGCAGGTGCGGCTCGCACGGTTGGTCCGCCAGCCGGCGACCGACGTCATCGCCCTCGGCCGGGTTGATGCGACCAACGTCGGCAGACTCCTTGCGGCGAGCGGGACGGCGGACATCGTCGACGCCCACGTCGTGATCTGTGCACGCCGCAGCGGGCAGCGCGTCGTCACGTCCGATCCCGACGATCTGCGCGTCCTCGACCCGACCGTTCGATTGATCGCGCTGCGAAGCCCCCGCGCTTGTCAGGGGCGTGCCGGGGAGGGCACCGGCCTGCTGCCTGCCCGCTCCCGCCCGTCACCGGGCGCACCCGGGAAGTCAGGCCCCGGCCGAGGTCCGGGCGGAGGGAGCCGCGTCGGCCAGCAGCTTCTTGTCGTCGGCCAGTAGCTCACGGGCCAGCTGGCGGACCATCTCGGCGAGCTCGGGGTGCACCTCGGGGTCCCAGCCGTCGAGCAGCTCGGTCAGCCCGGCCCGGCGGGCCGTCAGGACCCGGTCGATCGCTTGGTGACCGCCCTTGGTCAGGACGAACTCGCACCCGCCCGGCCCCTCAGCCCTGTCCACCATTCCGTGCTCGACCAACGTCCCGATAACCTCGTCGACGCGGCGAGGATCGACCTTCAGCCGCGAAGCCAGGCTCTCAAGTGTGCAATCGGGATGATCGGCAAAGCGGTACAGGAGCCAGCACGACCGGGCGTCCAGCTGCAGGCCGGCCCGCTGCGCCAGCGACGTGTAGAGCTCGCGACGGTTCTCCCGCAGGGCGACGCGCTCAAGGGCAAGCTGGATCTCCTCGAGCGATGTGCGCGAGTCGGGCATCCCGTACTCCTTGCCGGGATCGGGGGTGCGCACCACCTTGCGCAACTCGATATCCGGAAGCAGCCAGGACAGTGCGAATGCGACCGCGGCGATAGGCACGGCGATGAGGAACACGGTCTGGATCGTGTGCACAATGCCCGCCACCACCCCGGCGTGGATGGCCGGCGGCAGGTGGGCGAGCGACGTCGGGTCGGCTCCGCTCAGTGAGCCTTTGAGATTGGGCGGGACGGCGGTCAGGTGCAGCGCATGGACCACGTTGGTCGTAAGAAGATTGGCGAAGACGGCACCGAAAACCGCCGTGCCGAAGGAACCACCGATGCTGCGGAAGAACGTCGCCCCCGACGTCGCCGTGCCCAGCTGCTCGTAGGGCACGGCGTTTTGCACGGCCACCACCAGGATCTGCATGACCAGGCCCAGGCCGACCCCGAACACGAACAGATAGCCTGCGATGGTCCAGGCACCGGTAGTGAGGCCGATCGTGGACATCAAGAACAACCCGACGGCCATGAGGAAGGTGCCGACGATCGGGAACACCTTGTACCGGCCCCAGCGGCTGACGAGCTGACCCGCGCCGGTGGAGGCCAGCAGCAGGCCGCCCATCAGCGGAAGCAGCCGCAGCCCGGAAGCGGTCGGGCTGATCCCACGGGCATCCTGGAAGAAGATGGGCAGGAAGGTCAGGGCGCCGAACATGGCGAATCCCACCACGAAGCCCACCGCGCTGGCCGACGAGAAGACCCGGTTGGCGAACAACGCGAGAGGGACCACCGGTTCGGCGGCCCGCCGCTCCACGAGCAAGAACAGGACCGACAGCACGACCCCGGCTGCCGCGAGGGAGATGATCTGGACCGACGCCCACGGGTATGTGGTGCCGCCCAGGCTGGTGAACAGCACCAAAGAAGTGGTCGCCAAAGTCAGGAAGATCGTACCCAGGTAGTCGATGACGTGATGGAGCCGTTGCAGGTTGCCCGGGAGCTGCGCGGCGGTCACCACGAGTGCCACGAGGCCGATGGGCAGGTTGATGTAGAAGACCCAGCGCCACGACAGGTACTCCACGAAAAAGCCGCCGAGCAGCGGGCCGAGCACGGTCGCGACGCCGAACACCCCCCCGAACAGGCCCATGTAACGGCCCCGTTCGCGGGGCGAGACGACATCGCCCACGATCGCCTGGGCCCCGATCATCAGACCCCCGCCGCCCAAGCCCTGAATGGCCCGGAAGGCGATCAGCTCGACCATCGATTGGCTGAACCCCGCCAGCGCGGAGCCCACCAAGAAGATCACGATCGCCGCCTGGAAGAAGAACTTGCGACCGTACTGGTCGCCGAGCTTGCCCCACAACGGCGTCGAGACGGTGGACGCCAATAGGTAGGCGGTCACCACCCAGGTCAGATGGGACGCCCCGTGCAGGTCACCGACGATGGTCGGAAGAGCGGTCGACACGATGGTCTGGTCCAGCGCGGCGAGCAACATGCCGAGCAGCAGCGCGCTGATTATCACCAGCACCCGCCGCCGAGGCAGGTCGAGGTTCGGCGCCAGCGCCGCAGCCGCCGTGCTCATCGCGCAGCGCCCGCATCCACCGGGCCGGCCGCAGCCGCCGATGCGAAGGCGCCAGCTAGGGCCGGCCAGACTCGCTGGCAAGCGAAGCCGGCCCGAGCCCTCGTCTCACTCGCCAGCCGCGCCATCGAAGCACCGGTTCCAGAACGCGCCGCCAACCCCGTCAGCCATCCCACCGAACACTCCATGGCGTCCTTCCGCGTTCCAGCCCGACGCGCACATCACCGGCCAGCCATGAGGACCCTGAGCCACGTCAGGGCCGCCGCCGGTTATTTGCCCACGATACGGGGCGCCGGTGGCACTGCTCTTAGCGCCTTGATCGATAATGGGTCACCGACAAGCGATTGGTGATGAGTTCACAGCCTGGTCGAGCAGGCGCCTGGACGGCTTGGAGCTGGATTACCTGTTCCTGGACGCTTCCATGTTCAAGATGCACCCCGGTGCCCGGGCCGAGCCGGTTCTGGCGGCGTGGCGCATCACCACCGACGGCCAGCCGGCGTTCGTCGCTCCGTCTCGCTGCCATCGCGGCGGCATGGGGTGCCCGGCCTGGTCGGCCGCAACCATCTCACTCGGCGAGGGCACGGCGCAGGGCGCCGCCGAGTTCGGCCATCTGCCGCTGGGACACCTCCGCAGACAGGACCGCTTGCGACCCGTGGAAGGTGCCGGGCCACTGGTGCAGCTCGGCCGGCACGCCGGCCTGCAGCAGGCGCTGCGCGTAGCCGATGGCTTCGTCGCGGTTCGGATCGAACTCCGCGCTGCTGATATAGGCGGGGGGCAGGCCGGACAGATCGTCGGCCCGCGCCGGGGCGGCGTACGGCGAGGCGGGCGCGGAGCCCAGGTAGTGCCGCCACGATGCGGCGACCTTGTCGCGCGTCATAAAGGGCGTGTCCGTGAAGTTCCGGGCCGACCATGTCTCCTGCCGGTCATCGAGCTCGGGCTGGCTGAGCAGCTGGTATCGGATCGACGGCCCCTGCTGGTCACGCGCCCGCAACGCCACCGCGGCCGCGAGCCCCGCGCCGGCAGCGTGACCGCCGACCGCGATCCGCCCCAAGTCGATGCCGAGCTCGGCCGCGTGCTCGGCCGCCCAGGCCAGCGCGGCGTAGGCGTCGTCCAGGGCGGCCGGGAAACGCTGCTCGGGCGCCAGCCGGTAGCCGACCGAGATCACCACCGCCCCCGAGCCGCCGGCGACCCGGACGGCCCACGGATGCTCGGTCTCCAGGTCACCCATGACAAATCCGCCGCCGTGCAGCCAGACGATGGCGCCTTGCGCCCGGTGCGGGCGATAGGTCCGCACCGCTACATCCGGATCGGCGGGCACCGTGCGGTCCTCGATCTTTATGTCCGCGGTGTCCCGCGTCGGCGCCGCGGCGGCCAGCTCGGCGAGGTTCCTGCGCGCGGTGGCCGGGTCGGTCAGGTCGGAAGGGGGAAACAACGGGATGAATGCCCTCAGTCCGGGATCTATTTGCATCGTCCCTACGTTGCTGGTCATTTCTCACTCTCCTTGCGGGTGTTCTTGATCGGTGTTGCCGCTGGACGGGCCGCGGCGAGCTGGCGCATGATGACCGGGTGCACGAGCTCCTCCTGGGGTTCCTGCGCGGACGGCCGGGCGGTAGGCGACGCGCGATACTCAATTTGGATCGAGGTGGCGTACCGAGACCAGGACAGCCCGAGATCGCGCATCTTGGTCAGCAACCCGCGCAAGGCAGCCTGATCGGCGACCGGGCCTGCAACGACGGTTTCCTACCCGTCCCTGCTGACCTGGAGGTCCTCGAACCAGGCGGCCCACCGCCCGTCGAGGATGCCCTTGACCCGGATCTCGTAGCGCGAATTCAAGCCCATGTACCGTCCTTCGGTTCAGTCCGTGGATCTGCACGCTACGAACCCGGGACGGGATCGGCGTCACCCGAAGGTGCCCATCCGGGTGGAATCTTTGCCGCGACTGCGCCGGCACGATGGTGCCGCCGGATCGGGGCCCCGAGTTCAGGCCGGGCGGCTTACTACTAAAATGGGCAGTTCCGGCAGCGACGCAAGATCGCTGGAGGCGCCGATCGTGCAGGTTACCGATGGGTGAGCCGGCCGCAGCCGAGGCCGCAACGTCGGAGCGCGACGTCCTGCTGGCCACCAAGCTGAACGTGCCCGGGTTGCGGCCAGATCTGGTGCCGCGCCCACGACTGGCGCAGCGGCTCGACGAGGGCCGGGGACGAGGACCGGTCCTGGCCTGCGCGCCAGCCGGGTACGGCAAGACTGTACTGCTGGCCGAGTGGGTCCGGCGCGGCCGGCACCCAGTGGCCTGGCTGTCGCTGGACACTGGCGACAACGACCCGGCCAGGTTCTGGCGGCATGCGGTGGCCGCGCTGGACCGGGGACGGCCGGGGATCAGCGAGCGGATTGGCCCGCTGCTCGGGCCTCCCCCGCCACCGTCATTCGAGCCGCTGGTGACGGCCCTGATCAACGAGGTAGCCGGCCAGCCTGACGCGGATGACGCGCTGCTGCTGGTCCTAGATGACTATCACGTGATCAGCGCCCAGCCGGTGCACGAGTCGCTCGGGTTCCTGGTGGAGCACCGGCCGCCGGGGCTGCAGCTGGCGCTGGCGAGCCGCAGCGACCCGCCGTTGGCCCTAGCGCGGCTGCGGGCCCGCGGGCAGCTGACCGAGCTGCGCGCCGCGGATCTGCGGTTCACGCCCGGGGAGGCGGCGGCGCTGGTGCAGCAGGTCGCGGCTGCGCCCGGCGGAGCGCCGCGCGGTGCGCCGCTGCCGGACGCGGTGGCCGCGGCGCTGGCCGCGCGGACCGAGGGCTGGGCGGCCGGGCTGCAGCTGGCCGGCCTGTCGCTGCGCGGACGAAGCGACATCGACGGCTTCGTCGCCGCGTTCACCGGAAGCCACCGCTACGTCCTGGACTACCTGGCCGAAGAGGTGCTCGAGCGGCAACCCGGCGCGGTGCGTGAGTTCCTGGCTGAGACCTCGGTGCTGGAGCGGCTGTCGGGGGAGCTGTGCGACGCAGTCACCGGCCGGCCGGGCAGCCAGGCGCGGCTGGAACAGGCCGAACGGGCCGGGCTGTTCGTGGTGCCGCTGGATGAGGTACGCGGCTGGTGGCGCTACCACCACCTGTTCGCCGACCTGCTCCGCGCCCGCCTGCAGCAGGAACAGCCCGGCAATGTTCCCGGGCTGCACCGGAACGCGGCCGCCTGGTACGCGGAGCGTGGGCTGGCCGATGACGCGATCCGGCACGCGGTCGCCGCCGGGGAGATGACCTGGGCCGCCCAGCTCATCGAGCGGCACTATGACGCGATCTTCCAGCAAGGTGAAAGCACGACGATTCAGCGGTGGATCTCGGCGCTGCCCGCTGAGCTGGCCCGGTCCCGCCCGCGGCTGCTGCTGGCGCAGGCGTGGATGGCGCTCGTCGGCGGCGATGTGGAAGCGGCCGGGGCGCCGCTGGATGCCGCCGAGCGCGCGTTCGCCGATGCTGCCAACGAGCCGCTCGAGCCTTCCGTGGGCCGGGCAGCGAGCCTGCTGGCGAACGTTCCCGCGGCGATCGGGCTTGCGCGCGCCTATCTCGCCGTGCTCCACGGCGACGCCGGGGAGGCGGCCGCGTCCGCGTCGCGGGCCCTGGCCACGCTCGGCGAGGAAGAGCGGGTTTTGCACTCGGTTAGCCTGTGGATGCTGGCAATAGCCGAGTGGGTGAGCGGTCGGCTCGAAGACGCCGAACGCGGCTTCGCCGTCGGCGTCGCCGGATGGCGTGCGGCCGGTCAGCGTCCCTTGGCCGCATGGACGTGCCATGACCTCGGCCGGGTGCAGCGTGCCCAGGGCCGCCTGGACTCGGCACGCGCCGCCTACCAGCGGGCGCTTGAGATCACTGCGCCACCGGGCCGGGCGGCGATGCCCGCCGCTGGCATCGGGTATGTGGGCATGGCCGAGGTCGCCTACCAGCAGAACGAGCTCCATGCCGCGCACCGGCTCGTCACTGAGGGCATCCCGCTATGCCGGCAGCTGAACTGGACCCAGCCGCTGGCGGCGGGCCTGGTGACGTTGGCGTGGGTCCGGCAGGCCAACGGTGATCCGGGCGGGGCCCGGGAGGCGATGGCCGAGGCCGAGCGGATCGCGCCGGACCCAGCGATGACCGGCCTGTTCAACCCCGTCCCGGTGCAGCGGGCGCGGCTGCTGCTGGCCCAGGGCCACCTCACCGCCGCCGCCCGCTGGACACAAGAGAACGGCCTCGCCGCCGGCGACGAGCCGGATTACCCAAGCGAGCAGGGCCATCTGGTGCTGGCGCGCGTCCTGCTGGGCCAGGCCCGGCCCGGCCCGGCACTGGTGCTGCTGGGCCGGCTGTACGCGGCGGCGGCCGCCCAGGACCGGGCCGGCAGCCTGATCGAGATCGGCGCGCTGCGGGCGCTCGCGCTGGCCGCCAGCGGTGACGCAGACCGCGCGGTGGACGCGCTGGCCGAAGCGCTGACCCTGGCCTGCCCGCAGGGCTATGTCCGGATCTTCGCCGACGAGGGAACGCCGATGGCCGCGCTGCTGGCCCGGCTGATCGCAGCCCAGCGGTCGGGCGGGGCGGTTGCGGAGGTCCCGCTCGGCTGCCTGGCCCGGCTGCAGCGCGCGCTTGGCGCGCAGGACATCGTTCCGGATGCCGGGCGGGGCAACGTCGCGGCGGTGCCGGGCCTGGTCGAGCCGCTGACCAGCCGTGAGCTGGAGGTGCTGACAATGCTGGCGGCAGGCAGACCGAACCAGGCCATCGCGAGCGCGCTCGTGGTCACCCTCGACACGGTGAAGAAGCACGTCAGCCACGTCCTGGGCAAGCTCGGCGCGGCCAACCGCACCGAAGCCGTCGCCCGCGCACGCGAACTCAGCCTGATCCCCTGACAGGGAGCGACGTTACCTGGGCGTTCCCAGCTGGACAGGCGCACGCACCACCGTCGTTCGGAAAAGATCCATCAATCCCCGACGGGCTGGCTGCTATGGTCCCCGCCCCGGCGCCGCACGAGCGTCTCACGCACGTCGGCACCTTGGTGCCACCCCCGCCTGCGGAGATTCCACCGGGCATGTCAACTTTCGGGTGACGATCGCCGCGGGCGGCCCGCATACCGTCCTCGCAGGACTTGCCGCCCGCGTCCGCGGGCGCGGTAGCGAGGAGTCAAGCATGCCGCGCTCAGCAGGTGCGCTTGACTTGGAAGGAGCGCAGCGTGATGACTGCGACACATCATGAGCTGGCCGATCACATCCGGGCCGGCTATCCCACATAAACCGAGGCGCGCATCGACTCGGCCGTCACCACCTACCTGGTCTACCTGTCCGTCGTCGGAGCGCTCGGCATCATCTGCTGGCTGGCGACGATATGGGCCCTCAAGGCGGGCAAGCGGTGGGCCCGCGGGGCCGCGACCGCGATGTTCGTGCTCGGCACAGCCGTCGCCGTGACCGACTGCTCACCAAGGACACGTCCGGAGACACCGGCCTGCCGCCGTTGCTGGGCTGGGCCGGGATGCTTACGTGCCTGGCAGGGCTCCTCGCAGTCGTGCCGCTGTGGAGGAGATCGTGACCGGCGACGCCCCGCGCCAGGGCAGCCGCCCTCGCTAATGCGGCCGGTGGTGCCACGGACGAGGCGTGGTGAATGCCGCCAAGCATTACGACGAGGAGTAGCTGGCCGCCCTGGCGTCGCTCATCGCGCTCATCAACGCCTCCACCCGCCTGTGCGTCATCACCGGGCAGCCCGGCGGCGGCTACCAGCCCGGCCAGTTCGGACAACAAGGATTCTCCTTTGGAAGGAACGTCATGAACTCAGCACTTGAAACCCTTCGCCGCGACTTCGGCAGCGACGTCATCGAACCCGGCGCAGCGGAATACGAATCGGCTCGCCGCTCGCGACTGGCCTCGGGTAGTCCGGCCCATGTTCTGCGGCCCAAGAACGTCGGGGACGTGCGAGCAAGTGTCAGATTCGCTGCCAGTGCCGGGCTTGTGCTGTCCGTGCGAGGCGGCGGCCATAGCTTTGCGGGCTTCGGCACCAACGACGGCGGCGTCGTGATCGACCTCAGCAACCTCGCGAACGTGGAGATCATCGAAAAGGAACGTCACCTCGTGCGGATCGGCGGCGGCGCCACATGGGGTCAGGTCGCGGCCGTCTTGGCCCCGCATGGTCTGGCAATCTCCTCGGGCGACACCAAGAGCGTCGGTGTCGGCGGGCTGACGTTGACCGGTGGCATCGGCTGGAAGGTCAGGAAGCACGGCCTGGCCCTGGACAACGTGGCCACCGCAGAGGTGATCACTGCCAACGGACAGGTCGTGCGGGCGAGCGCGCAGCAGAACCCGGAGCTGTTCTGGGCGATCCGCGGTGGCGGCGGCAATTTCGGGATCGTGACCGCCTTCGAGTTCGTGGCACACCCGACGACAGACGTCTTCTTCGGCAAGATCGCCTTCCCGGCAGCGGAGGCGGCCACCGTGCTCCAGGGCTGGGCGGACTACCTTCGCACCGCCCCCGAAGAACTCACATCCACCGTGGCCTTCGCCAACCCATTCGCCGGAGGGCCCCAAGCGCCGGTAGAAATCTACGTCGCCTATGACGGCGACGACCCGCAGCTCGCCGCGGAGGCGATCGACCCGATCCGCCGGCTCGGCACGGTGACCGGCGACGATATCGCGGTGAAACCCTATGCGGACACGCTGGTGGATGGCACGACGCCGGCGCCCGGTATCCAGTTTGTCCCCCGAAGCGCATTTGTCGACCCAAAATCGGTGCCCAAGGTCCTGCAGATCCTCGCTGAGGTCAGGACATCGGAGCGGGCGCCGTTCATCGCCGTTCGCAGCGTCGGCGGCGCGGTAGCGCGAGTCCCCGACGACGTCACCGCCTACGCCCACCGCCAAGCGGAGCTGATGGTCGTGACTACGACCGCGGGCCCGGAGCCCGCCGTCGAGGCCGCTCGACCTGCCCTGGAAACGATCTGGGGAAGACTCGCACCGCACGTCAACGGCGCCTACGCAAACTTCCTCACTTCCGCCACCGAGGAGGATGTCGCCGCGATCTACCCAACCCAAACCCATAAGCGGCTCGTGGCGGTCAAGCGCCGGTACGACCCCGGCAACCTGTTCGCCCGCAACCACAACATCCGGCCTCAGCAGGCCACGGCGGACTAGCAAAACGGCGGCCCGGGTGGCGGCCCGAGGCAAAGGAACAAGGCTGATGTCCCGACGACCCAGCTGAAGTTCCCACCCCTCGGGTTGATCCATCTTTTGCTGATGTCTCGCCTCGGCGTGGCTCGTCGACCGGGTGGCCCGGCCACGGCTACCGCGCTGGCTAGGAGGCCCGCTGGTTCAGCTCGCTTCGGCCATGGCCTCGGTGAATTGGCTGTTGTATAGCTGGTAGTAGAAGTCGTGGCGGCGCAATAGGTCGTGGTGGCTGCCCTGCTCGACGATGCGGCCGCGGTTCATGACCACGATGGTGTCGGCGTTGCGGATGGTAGAGAGCCGGTGCGCAATGACGAAGCTCGTGCGTCCGCGCCGCAACCGCGCCATCGCCTCCTGGATGAGGACCTCGGTGCGGGTGTCCACGTTGCTGGTCGCCTCATCGAGGATGAGGATGCCCGGGTTGGCGAGGAAGGCCCGGGCGATCGTCAGCAGCTGGCGCTGCCCGGCGGAGATGTTGGAGGCGTCCTCGTCGAGGAGGGTGCGGTAGCCCTCGGGCAGGGTACGCACGAAATGATCGGCGTATGCTGCCCGGGCGGCGGCCACGATCTCCTCGTCTGTCGCGCCTTCCTTGCCGTAGGCGATGTTGTCGGCGATGGGGCCAGCGAACAGCCAGGTGTCCTGCAGCACCATCCCGAAACAGCCGCGCACCTGGTCCCTGGTCAGCGCGCGGTAGTCAGTGCCGTCGAGGAGGATGCGCCCGCTGTCGATCTCGTAGAACCGCATGAGCAGGTTGACCATGGTGGTCTTTCCCGCGCCGGTGGGGCCGACGATCGCGATCGTCTGGCCGGGCTCGGCGGTCAGCGAGAAGTCCTCGATCAGCGGTGTGTCCGGGTCGTAGCGGAAGGACAGGTGTTGCATCTGGACCCGGCCAGCCACCGGCGCCGGGGCGAGCGGTGTGACCGGGGTGAGCGGCGCGGCCGCGGCGGGCGCACTGCGCCCCGCCGCCTCCTCCTCAGCGGCAAGGAGTTCGAACACGCGTTCGGCCGAGGCCAGGCCCGATTGCAGCATGTTCATCTGGGCGGCGATCTGGGTGATCGGCATGGTGAACTGGCGCGAGTACTGGATGAATGCCTGCACGTCGCCCAGGGATATCGCGCCCGAGGCCACCCGCCAGCCGCCTAGCACCGCGATCACCACGTAGTTGAGGTTGCCGAGGAACTGCACCGACGGCATGATCACCCCAGACAGGAACTGCGCCCGGAAGCTGGCGTCATACAGCTGCCTGTTCTGGCGGCCGAACTCGTCGATCATCGGCTTGCGGCGGCCGAAGGCCAGGACCAGCGCGTGCCCGGTGTGAGTCTCTTCGACCAGCCCGTTCAGGGTGCCGGTCCGCTCCCACTGGTTCGCGAACTGGGTCTGTGACCGCCTCGCGATGACGAACGTGACCACGGCCGCCAGCGGGATCGTGACCAGGGACACCGCCGCCAGCAGCGGCGAGATCCAGAACATCATCCCCAGCACGCCGAAGATCGTAAGCACCGAGGTGAGCAGCTGGCTGAACCCCTGCTGCAGTGTGGTGGTGAGGTTGTCGATGTCGTTGGTGACCCGGCTCAGGATGTCACCGTGCGGATGGCTGTCGAAGTAGCGCAGCGGCAGCCGGGCTAGCTTCTCCTCCACCTCGCGCCGCAGGCCGTACATGATGCGTTGGGTGATGCCCGCCATGATGAAGCCCTGGCCCCAGGTGAAGACCGCAGCGAGCAGGTAGACCAGCGCCGCCAGCCCGAGCACCAGCCCGAACCGGGCCATGTCCGCGCCGGCGCCGGGCGTGACGGTCATCCCCGACAGCATGTCCGCGAGCTGCCCCTGGCCGTGCGCCCGCAGCAGCGCCTCGGCCTGCGCCTGCGTCATCCCTGCTGGCAGGCGCTTGCCGACGAGGCCGTCGAAAAGGATGTTGGTCGCGTTGCCGAGGATCTTCGGGCCGGTCACCATGAACCCGACAGAGATCACGCCCAGCCCGACCGCAGTGAGCAGCTTCAGTCGTTCCGGCCGCAGCCGGGCCAGCAGCTTGCGCAGTGTCCCGCGCAGGTGCTTGCTCCGTTCGGCGGGCAGCCCCAGGCCCGGGCCCATCGGGCTCCTGCCCATCGCGCGCATGCGTCCGCCCCCGCCGATCACGCCGCGACCCCCTCGCCCAGCTGCGAGGTGACGATCTCCCGGTAGGGGTCACAGGTCGCCAGCAGCTGCTGATGGCTGCCGATGCCGGCGATGCGGCCCTCGTCGAGCATGATGATCTGGTCGGCATGCATGATGGTGCTGACCCGCTGGGCCACAATGACAACGGTCGTGTCCCGGGTGTCGGCCCGCAGTGCCGCGCGCAGCCGCGCGTCGGTCGCCGCGTCCAGCGCCGAGAAGCAGTCGTCGAACAGGTACAGCCGGGGGCATTTCACCAGCGCCCGGGCGATCGACAGCCGCTGCCGCTGCCCCCCGGACACGTTGGTGCCGCCCTGGTCGATCGGGGCATCGAGCCGCCCGGGCATGCTGGCCACGAAGTTACGCGCCTGCGCCACGGTAAGCGCATGCCATAGCTCCGCGTCGGTCGCCTCGGGCCGGCCGAACCGCAGGTTGCTCGCCACGGTGCCGCTGAACAGGTACGCCTGCTGCGGGACGAGCCCGATCGAGCTCCACAGCTGTTCCAGTTCCTGGTCTCGCACATCGGTCCCGTTGACCAGCACCGTGCCGCTGGTGGTGTCGAAGAACCGGGGGATGAGGTTGAGCAGCGTGCTCTTGCCGCTGCCGGTGCCGCCGATGATGGCACACGCCTGGCCGCGGCGGAGGGTGAACGCCAGGTCACGCAGGACCGGCTGTTCGCTGCCCGGGTACCCGAAGGTGACGTTGCGGAACTCCACCACACCCGTGATGCTGGCCGGGGTCACCGGGCGCGGCGGGTCGCTGACCGATGGCACCGCGTCCAGCACTTCCTCGATCCGCTCCGCGCTCGCCATCGCGCGCGGGATCAAGATCACCATCATCACCGCCATCATCACCGATATCAGGATCTGCATGATGTAGGTGAGGAACGCGGTGAGGTTGCCGATCGGCATCGACCCCTCGCTCACCAGGCGGCCGCCAAACCAGAGCACCGCGACGCTCGACAGGTTCATGATCGCCATCAGCGTCGGTATGGCCAGGGCGAAGATCCGGTTGACCCGCAGCGCGGTGGCCGTGAGATCGGCGTTCGCCGCCTGGAAGCGCCGTCGCTCCGACGACACGCGCAGGAACGCCCGGATCACCCGTACCCCGGTGATCTGCTCGCGCAGCACCTGGTTGATCCGGTCGATCTTGGCCTGCATGGACCGGAACAGCGGGACCACCAGGATGAGCATCGCGCCGATCACCACGGCCATGACCGGAACCGCCACCGCCAGCAGCGGCGACAGCGCGGAGCCCTCCTTGACCGCCATAAATATGCCGCCGACGCACATGATTGGGGCGATGACCATCAGGGTCAGAGCCATCTGCATGAACAGCTGGATCTGCTGGATGTCGTTGGTGTTGCGGGTGATCAGGGACGGGGTCCCGAAATGGTTCATCTCATGCGCCGAAAAGCCCTGCACCCGCCCATAGACGGCGGCCCGTACATCCGCGCCGACCCCCATGGACACCCGCGACGCCCAGTACACAGCCACGATGGCTACCACACCGAGGACCACAGTGATCCCCAGCATGAGCGCGCCGGTGTGGAAGATATAGCGGACATTGCCCTTCACCACGCCGTTGTTGATGACGTCCGCGTTCAGATTGGGCAGGTAAAGGTTCCCCACGGTCTGGATCACCAGCAGCGTGACCACGACGGCCACCTGGGCCGTGTACGGGCGAAGGCGCTCTCGCATCAACCGGGTCAGCACGACGGATCCCCCACAGCCGTCCAGGTCATCGTCCCGGGAACGTTCACAGCAGAACAGTCCCGCCGCAGCGGGCCCAGACGGTAGGGACAGGTGACCATGGCGGACAGGACCTTGGCCGCTCGCCACCACACTGAGCCCAGCGCCAGCCGCAGAACCGGGCAACCGCACACCCGGAGACCGGGCATGATGAACACACGCACGCCAGGCACGCGTGACCAGGAGTCAGCCGACCGTGCCGAGCTGACGAACGGCTACGCGGCCGCCATCTCCATAGATGCCGCCATCTCCATAGATGCCGCCATCTCCATAGATGCCGCCATCTCCATAGATTAGGCCATGCCCCGTGACCAGATATCGCGATCTTCGACCGTGTCGCTCGGCAAGGTCGTTTCGAGCTTGCGGGGCGCCTGCGCGGCGACCAGTTGAGGATGGCTGCCGCTGTGCTCTACGGCCCTGATCGAGCCCTCCGGCGAGCGCGTGAACTCGCTTTCACTGTGGGGACTAATGACTCTTTTCTGGATCGGGCGGCAGGCGCACGTTGGCAGTGAAATAGGCGATCCCGGTGACGGGAGGGCCGCCGTGAGTCGCATCGAGGGGCACCGTGCCGCTATCTGAGCATGAGCGGCGCCAGTTTGAGCAGATCGAGCGGGCGCTCCGCGCCGACGACCCGCGGTTTGCTGACGCCGTAGCTGCGGCCGACCCGCGGCTGCACTACAAGCGCCGGGTCATCGCGGCGGCGCTGGGGTTTTTGATCGGCGTTGGGCTGCTGCTCGCCGGGGTCGTGATCAATGTCATCCCGCTCGCAGTGGCGGGCTTTGTGGTCATGCTCGCCTCCAGCGTGTGGGCGGTAACCAGCTACCGGCGCATGACCGGCTTCAGCACCGGACGCGCCCCCGCCAAGGACAGGGTTGCTGGCAAGGAGCGGCGCGCCGCCAGGGGCCGGCGATCTGGCAAGCAGGCGGGATCCGGGTTGATGGAGCGGCTGGAGGAGCGCTGGCGGCGTCGCCAGGCTGGCAACAGCTAACTCCAGGCTGCCGCTGCGTTCCTCTCCCCCGGCGCCGGGTCGGCGCGCTGGCGTGACCCGGTGGGTGCCGAGAACTCGGCTATGGGGGTGACCTGGGTTCGCCGTTGGCCGGATGTGCCCACTGCCTGCCCGGCATGATCGGGCTTCGTGGCTCTTCGATTGCTGTATCTGATCTTCGTTCGGCTGCTCGGCTGGCCTGTCCTGCTCGGTCGCTCCAGCCCGTCCAAGGACATCGAGATCCTGGTCCTGCGCCACCAGCTTGCGGTGCTGCGCCGGCAGGTCGCCCAGTCCCGTCTGCAGTGGGCCGCGCCGTCGCCGCAGCGCTCGCCGGGTTGCTGCCGAAAGGCCGCCGGCTTGGCATGCTGGTCGCACCGGGCACGCTGCTTGGCACGCCGGCCCGGTGAAGCGGCGCTGGACCTGCAAGCGGCAGCGACAAGGGCGGCCGCCAATCCGGCCGGCGGTCCGCGAGCTCGTTGTGTGGCTGGCGGCCGGAAACCCCACCTGCGGCTGTCGGCGCATCACCGGAGAACTGGCCGGGCTGGCGCCGCAAGGTGGCGCCCTCGACCGTGTGGCCATCTTGAAAGAGGCCGGTATCGACCCGGCACCGCGGCGATCCGGCCCGAGCTGGAACGAGTTCCTCAAGACACAGGCCGCCGGCATCTTGGCGGTTGACTTCTTTCACGCCGAGACCATCACGCTGGCACGGCTGTACTGCCTCGCTGCGGGCGCTACCTGAGCCGGCGCCGATACGGCGGTCATCCGGAACGACCAGCTCGGCGGGCTCCCCCACGAATACTCCCAAGCCGCATAAGGGTGGCCGACTTTTCGGCACCCACAGGGGCGTTTCGTCACCCTGGCAGAAGACTTTTAGCACTCGCTTTCACTTGATTGATGCTCGATACTGATAGCAGAAGTCAGCTGACAGATAATCTTGGAAGGCGGTGAGTGTCATGACTGCGGTCGCGGCGAGGGCGGGGGTCCGCAAGTGGTGGGCGCTGGCCGGGCTTTCCCTGGCAGTGCTGGCCGTGGCCCTGGACGCGACGGTGCTGAGCGTGGCGCTGCCGACGCTGGCGGTGTCCTTGCACGCGTCAGCCTCCGACCTGCAGTGGTTCGTGTCCTCGTACACGCTGGCGCTGGCCGTCGCGCTGCTGCCGGGCGGGCTGCTGGGGGACCGGTTCGGCCGCAAGAAGATGATGACCGGCGCCCTGGCGGTGTTTGGCCTCGGCTCGCTGGCGTGCGCCTACTCGCCCAACGCGGGCGCGTTCATCGCCGCCCGGACCCTGCTCGGGCTGGCCGCGGGCTTCATGGTCCCGCTGGTGATCTCCTCCGTCGCGGTGATGTTCACCGAAGAGGAGCTGACCAGGGCGGTCGGCCTCTGGGGCGCCGCCAACTTCCTGGGCCTGCCGATCGGGCCGATCCTCGGCGGCTGGGTGCTGTCCCATTACTGGTGGGGCTGGGTGTTCCTGATGAACCTGCCGGTGGTTGTGATCGGGCTGGCGGCGGTTACGGCGCTGGTGCCCGAGTCCCGGGCCGGCCAGGCTCCGGGCCTGGACCCGGCCGGCATCGCGACCTCCTGTGCCGGGCTCGGGGTGCTCATCTACGGCTTCATCGCGGCCGGGCAGTACGGCTGGACCTCGGCCACGGCCCTCATCGCGATGGCGGCGGGCGCGGCCCTCCTGGTCGCCTTCGCCGGCTGGGAACTGCGCCTGTCCCGGCGGCCCGGCGGACAGCCGCTGGTGGACCTGAGCCTGTTCCGGTCGGCCCGGTTCACCTGGGGGACCATCCTTGCCGCGTTCGGCGTCTTCGCGATGTTCGGCCTGCTGTTCGCCGCGCCGCAGTTCTTCCAGGCCATCCTCGGGGTCAACGCGATGGGCAGCGGCCTGCGGCTGCTGCCGCTGATGGCAGGCCTGGCGCTCGGCGCCGGCCTGGCCACCCTGGTCATCAAGTGGCTGACCGCCAAGCTGACGGCCGCGCTGGGGTTTGCTGTCCTCGCCGCGGGGCTGGTGCTCGGGACCACCATGAGCGCCGTCAGCGGCACGGCGTTCATCGCCACCTGGACCGCGATCACCGGGCTCGGCTTCGGGCTGAGCCTGGCTACCACGGCATCGGCGGCCCTGGTGGACATGCCCAAGGAGAGCGCCGGCGTCGCCTCCGGTGTCATGCAAGCGGTCCAGAAGGCCGGGGCCCCGCTGTCCGCCGCGGTCCTCGGCAGCGTGCTCGCCTCGGGCTACCAGTCGCGGCTGCACCTGGCCGGGCTGCCGGCCGCGACCACGAGCGCCGTGCGCAGCAGCGTGTTCACCGGCCTCGCGGTGGCACACAAGCTCGGGTCGCCCGCACTGGCCGACCAGATCCGCTCGGCTTTCGCCCACGGGATCGACGCGATGCTATGGGTCAGCGTCGGGCTGGCGGTGGCCGGCATCGTGCTGGCGCTGCTGTTCCTGCCCTGGCACGCCACCGCAGCGACCGCGGCCGCCGACGCCGAAAAGGTTCCGGACGAGGGAGAATCCGCACATGAACACGCAGCCTGACCAGGCAATCCCCGGGCCGGACAACAACCCGGCTGCCCCCGGCCGGCACCGCGGGCACCGCGGGCACCGCCAGGCAACCCGCCCTGGGCTGTGGGAACGCAAGAAGGCCAGGACACGTGCAGCCATCCGGGAGCACGCGTTGCGGCTGTTCCGCCAGCAGGGCTATGACGCCACCACGGTCGAGCAGATCGCCGCGGCCGCGGAGGTCTCACCCAGCACGTTCTTCCGCTACTTCCCCAGCAAAGAAGACGTCGTCCTGCAAGATGACATGGAACTCCGCTGGATAGACGCCCTGCGGGCCCAGCCGCCCGGCATGCCCCCGATCGCAGCGCTGCGCGCGTCGCTGCAGGACGCGTTCGACAGCCTCTCGGCCGACGACCTCGCCAAGATCCGGGAGACCACGGACTTCGCACTGTCCGTGCCCGCGATCCGGGCTCGCATGCTCGACGAGTTCGCCCGGACCATCCAGGTCATGGCCGCCGCCATAGCCGAACGCAGCAACCGGAACCCGGACGACTTCGAGGTCCGCACCCTCGCCGGTGCGGCCCTCGGCGTCGCCATCAGCTCTTGGTTCACCGCCCAGGGCGACGTGAAGCGGTTCATCACCGAATACGCCCGGGCGCTGGAACTCCTGCTGACCGGCCTGCCGCTGTAGCTGAACGGCGACCCCGCCCTCGCCATGGCGGGGCGGGCTTAGCTGGTGCGGCAGCAAGCGTTTCGCCGCGGCGGCTGCGGTGATCGCGGTGGTCGTCGCCGCCGTGGTCGTGACCCACGGATCCGCAGTCCGGCAGGCCGCAGGCACCTCGCGGGGGGCGACACCCGGGGCGCCGCCTGCGTACCGGTGCGGATCGCCGCGGGTTCTGGCAGCCGCAGCCGCCGGCGTGCTCACCTACGCCTTCGCGCAGTTCGTCCTCGACGGTCTCGGTACCCCTGCGCCACCGGTGCCCACCGACCGGCTCGTCGTGAGCGGCCTCTACGGTTACCTCCGTAATCCCACGTATCTGGCGGTCCTGGCGTCATCGCCGGGCATGGCGCTGTTGCTCAGCCGGCCGGTTCTGCTGGCCTGCGCAGCCGTCGTGGGCGACGTCCGGCGCCTGGCCGACCGCAGCGTAACGGCTGACATACTGGCCGCCCGCTGAGTTGCCGACGATGACCACCGCGCGTTGCCCGCGGCCGGGCAGCCTTGCGGGCCCGGCCAGCTGCAGCAGCAGGCGGTCCATCGCCGTGAACGAGCTGATCGTCGCGGGCCCGGTAGCGGGCTGGCCCCCCTTCCAGCCCTCGACATCCCAAACATTGCGCCGCGGGACAACGCCCGCGGCGACGTCAACATCGGCGAGGAACTGCGGCGCGATGACGAGCATCCGCGCGCCCGGCCGCGCGAGCGCGGTCCCGGCGTGGCCGAGGTAACGGCCCGAATCCCGCAGCGCCCCGTGGACCACCACCAGCACCTGCCGCGCCCCAGCGGCGGACTGTTCAGCCGACGCGACGCATGGCAGGCCAGAAAAGCTGCCCCATCCCCATCCGTCACCCTGATCATCTGGTCACCGGC
>Ga0335079_10002423_pt1 | contig 21526 bp, 16 predicted proteins | sample Lox_Sample_33_FD_206719 | JGI IMG/M metagenome (GOLD analysis project Ga0335079, IMG submission 206719) | Soil microbial communities from Loxahatchee National Wildlife Refuge, Florida, United States - Lox_Sample_3.3 | ecosystem: Environmental > Terrestrial > Soil > Wetlands | place: USA... | reverse complement strand
GCCCCAGTGGGGGCACGGCGCAAGTCGTGGCCAAAAATCTCGTGCAGTGGACCATGCAGCCCTATCTGGTGATGGGCTATTACATCTACCGCGCGCAAGGCGCCGGCGCCTACTCGCTGGTCGGCGTTGCGCAAGGCATGGACAGCGCGTTTGTCGATTACGGCCTCGCGGCTCCAACCGTGCCTTCCTATGTCCCCACCACGCCGCCAAGCACGGCGACCAACGGCATCCTCGCGACCACCATCACCAACATTGCCGGCAACACGGTCACGCTCGCCGCTAACGCCACATCCACCATCGCCTCGGCCACCGTCACGCACGACAACACACCAAACGTTCTCGCTGCCTGTGCCTCCGCGCCCATGGGCACCAATGGCGGCACCATCTTTTTCTCGTCTTCGAGCCCCATGGGCTCGGGCTATCTGATCAATTCGCCGCTGCTCCTCTCCACCGGCTGTCCGCAGAACATGCGCTTCCAGTTGAACGCGCAGCTGATCGTCAACTATCCGATCATCCCCAACGCCGGAAACATGTTTGTAGGCTCTCCCGAGGGCTCCGGCGGACTTGGCTCCGCGCCTTCTTTTCTCCGCTATACCAGCACGCGCATTCTGGGCAACGCCTATCCGATGTTTCTCCTGGAGCCCGGCGTCAGCGGCTCGGTCACCTTTCAACACTTCAACGCGCAGTGCAGCCGCGCCTACCAGAGCTGCTTTGTGCAGGACCAGGACAACAGCGGCAACAACATCGCGGACATCACCTACGACAACGTCTACACCGCCGGCGGCAACGGTGCGCAGCCTTTTAAAATGGGCGGCGGCTTCAATTTCAACTGGCGCTTCGGCAGCATCAACAGCGCCACGTCCGCCTGGGGAGTGCCTCCTTCGCTCTGGGATGTCGTGGACATGGGTTTGGGCGCATTCAGCCAGCAACTCGGCGGCATCGTCGAGTTTTATTACACCTGGATGGGCGGCGGTGAGTGGCTCTTTGACGCCGGCGGCGTTTCTGTACTTGCCGCTGGTCCCGGCCACATCACGTTCTATGAAGTGCTTGACGAAAGCAGCTTCTATCCCGCTCTGCGCTTCAATTTGGGGAGCAATCCCGCTGCTTCCATTCACATCGAACGCATGACCTATGCCGACTTGCTGGGCGGCCTGGCGACGCCGATGATCGACGTCACCAACTCCAGCCGTCTCGATGGCTTCCGCGTGGTCGAACCGTTTTGCGCTACCGGCCAGCAGGGTCTTTTCTCGGGCGCGCCGCAAGGTGGCATCGACTACGTGAACGCCGGCTTCGCCGGATGTGCCACCGGTTTGCCTTCGACTACCCCAATTATCACGACGAGTTTGAATTCGCCCAATCTCACACGCACCTACGCCAATGTGCCCGTTTCGGTCACCGGCAGCGGCCAGTTCCTCTTTCCTCTGGCGATTCCCGCTGCTCCAGGGCTCGCTGTGACTTCCGGCGGTTCTGTGCCCATCGGGCCGCACACGTACACGATCACTGCGATCGATCTCAACGGCAACCAGACCACGGTTGGTCCTACCGCTTCGGCCACTACCACTTCCGGGAACCAAACCATCACGGTGACGCCTCCGGCGTTGCCTGCCGGTTCTGTCGGTTACGTGCCGTATCGCGACGGTGTACAAGCCGCCACGTCTACTTGCCTCGCAATTTCGGGCGCGACGCCATTCGTGGACACGTTCGCCGGCAATTGCGGCGCCAGCCAGCCGGGCGCGAATACTGCCGCGGCCTCGGCGCTCAACTCCAACGGCTTCGTGAGCTACCAGCTCAAAATGGCCAACAATCTGACGGACACGATTGCGCCCACGCCGCTCTCTGCGAACCGCACGCAAATTCTTCCCGACGCAAGTGGCATTGTACCGGTGAGCAGTTACGTGAACAGCGCCTATGACAACGCGCGCCGCGCCAATGGCGCCATCGGCGCAAACTGGACCGTCACCCACGGCGGCATCAACGTCTCCTCGAATGCGCTGATCGGCACCGGCTCCGGCTCGGACAACTCCGCCGTCTGGAGTGCCAGCTCCTTTTCTCCCGCCGGGCACTTTGCGCAAGCGACTGTCGCCTCGTTGAACGGCACTACGGACTTTGTTGGCCCGACCGTGATGAACAGCACGAGCGCCGCAAATTTCTACGACTGCATTGAAGACACCAACACACTCATCATTCAACGCGTTGCCGCAGGTGCCGGCAGCACGCTAACCAGCGCCACGGTGACTGGCGCGCCTGGCGATGTGTTGCGCCTCGAAGCGTTCCTCACGCCCAATTCGTTTCCGCAAAGCGTCACCTTGACCTGCTATCAAAACGGCGTGCAGCAGTTGCAGACCACTGACACCACCTACACCGCCGGAGCACCCGGCGTGCTGCTCTTCAACAACGTCGCCACGCTGGTGAACTGGAGCGGCGGCAACCTGCATCCGCTGGCCCATCTCGATCAGGAGCAGGACTGGTCAAAGACCCAGCACTTCACACAAGGTGTAGCCCTTGGCGCCGCGCCTTCCGAGTCGTTCAACAACAATCCCCGCGCCGAGCAGAACGTCTTTCTTCCCGGCGCGCTGACTTCCACGTGGACGGGTTCGACCTGGACGCTCGACAAGGCCATTACTGTCACCCGCATGCAAGTGCAAACCAAAACCGCACCCGCCGGCTGTAGCACCAATGCGATCGTGCAGCTCACCAATGGCAGCAGCCCGGTAAACGTGACCATTTCAGCGGCATCCAACGACTCCGGCGCCATCACACAAAGCTACGCAGCTGGCGCTGCGATCACCGTTGGCGTGCAAACCGCCGCCGCCGGCTGCTCCACCAGCCCCGCCGACGCCAACGTCGTCGTCCAATACCGCATGCAGTAGCACAGGCCTGCCCTGCTTGCCCTGAGCCGCGAAGGGAGCCTCGAAGGGCACTCTTGTCTGTGCCGCGTTACCCTGGCAATCGCGCTTCGCGGAGCCTCTGAGATGTTTCTGCAGCCGCACAGACAAAAGTGCCTGTGCTACTCGAACTGCCGAACCCACTTCAGCAATACCAAGCGTAGAAAGGCACAGTCACATGTCTGCAGCGTTAGCCACTCAGCCCGACACCGTCGCGCTCGTCAACATTTCCACGGAAAAATGGCCCGCGCGCCATCGCACGTATTTCGGTTCGCTGGTCATTCACTCCCCAGCGCCAGGAGAGGACTTCGCCATAACGCCGATTCGCGCCTGCATCGCAAAAATGGACTTGGGCGACAAGCGCACGCTAGACGTTTCGCTCACCGCGCGCCAAATTGCCGAAGATCTGGCGCGTGAACTCAACGGCGATTCCGGTGAAGACAGCTTTCACGGGATATTTGTTGCTGCCGGTCCCGAACCGACCGAAGCGGAACTCGCCGATGCACGCCGCCGCCTCGCGGAGTTTCAGCGCAAACTTGTTGCAGCCGCCGATCTCGAGTGGGAGCGCACCAAAAACCCCATGTTCATCACCGACCTCGAGCGCCGCGCCGCCCGTCAGCTCGGCCTCGAAAAGCCCTGGCTCTACGACCCCAAGCCGCTCGCCGATTGCCCGGTCTGCGCGGAAAAAATCAAGCCCGGCGTAGCCGTCTGCAAATCCTGCGGCGCCATCCTCGACAAAGAAAAAGCCGCGCAGTATGGACTCGGCGTTACGGTGCCCAGTCAAACCGTCGCGACCAAACAGGTCACCGCGACGAGACCAATTTCGGCAGGGCAGTAAGTACAGAAAAAAAGAAGGACGGCGAACACTCACCGCCCTTCTCCGCAGCACCAACTGGACACGCCTGAGACGTAGAAAGCGTAGCAGAACGTTTGGTGCCTCGGCTGAATCTCGCCGACTCAAAAACGTACCAAATCTGGTCTGAAGGATCTGGGCTGTCACAGGACAGCATGACCGCCACCAAATGACAGGGGCGGTTCCGAAGAACCGCCCCTTTTGTGATCCCAATTTCTGGCTCGCCTGAGAAGCATTTAGAGTATAGCAGATCTGTTCGCGCCTGGGTGGCGCATATATATCACACCGTTAGCTGCATCTACAAGAATATGTCTACCATCGGCTCATTTGACGCACCGATCGAAATCTTCGGCGGCCTGGTCACCGACATGTCTCCCGCCGATCTGCCGCACGGCGTCTCGCCCGCTTGCCAGGACGTCATCTTCAGCAACGGCGGCGTGCTCACGCGTCCCGGCTTGCAGGCACTCTTTGGCCCCCTCACCGGCAATCCCACCGTCAACTACATCAAGACCTACGAAACGCTGAACGCCACGGTCCGCACCATGGTCCTCGACGCCAGCGGTAATCTCTACAAAGAGACCACGCCTGGCACACTCGCCTCTGTCGCCAGCGGCCTAACGCCCAACTCTTACGGCAACTCCACCACGATCTTCGGGCGCGAATATCTCGCCATTGGCGACGGGAAAGTCGGCAACGACCTTCCGCGCCAATACGATGACACGAATTTCGATCGCGTCAGCCAAAGTGGTCCCGGCGGTGCCCCCACCGTCGTGGATGAAAACGTCGTCGTCGCGATCACCGCGAGTCCCAGCGGCGCAACGCAACCCGCCGCAGTCACGATCGCCGCGAGCCCCACCGGCGCCACCGAAAACGGCTTCCTCGTCACCATCACCACCACGAGCGCCCACGGCCTCAGCGCCGGCCAATCCGTCACCATCTCCGGCGTCGGCGTAAGCTCATACAACGGCACGTTTCCCGTCGTCGCCGCGCCAAACAGCACCACGTTCACGTATATCGCCGGTGCATCCGGTCTCGCTGCATCCGGAGGCGGCACCGCGGCTTCCGCCACTGCTACAATTCAAACCGCCGCCGCCCACGGTTTTGTTGTCGGCCAGCTCGTCACCACCAACGGTATCGGCGTATCCGCCTACAACGGCACTTTCCCCGTCACCACCGTCCCGAACTCCACGGAATTCACCTTCACCGCTCCCACCGGTGGCCTCGCCGTTTCGGGCGGCGGCACCGCGGCAGCTGCCGGCAGCGTCGATACCGGTGTCCACCAGGTCTGCGTCATTTTCAAAACGCGCCAGGGCTACCTCACCAAACCCGGTCCCTCCGCGAGTTGGACCGCCAGCGGCGGCCTGCGCGCCGTCGTCACCAATATTCCCACCGGTCCCTCGAACGTCGTCGCGCGCATCCTCTGCTTCACCGGTGCCGGCGGCGCCAGCTTTTTCTACGTCGGCAGCGGAGCGTCGCTCTTCAGCGGCAGCATGCTCATCAACGACAACACCACCACGTCCCTCACCGTGGATTTTTCCGACGCGATCCTTCTCGCCGGCACCAACGTCGACAATCTTTTCAATTTAATTGAGCTCGGCGATTGCGCCGGCGTCACCGAATATTCCTCGCGCCTTTTCTGGTGGGGCGAGCGCAACAAAATGAACAACTGGGTGAACCTCGGCTTCGACGGCGGTTTCACCGGCCCTTCGCTTCCGCACTATCCTCTTGGCTGGACACCCGATCCTGTCTTCGCGCCCGGCGGCACCGATGAAGAAAGTTTCGTCGTTTGGGGCGCGGCGTATTCGATCGTCGGCAACGGCTCAACACCCACGCGTGGTTTGATCACGCAAACCGCGGCGCAGGATTCCCTCGGCGCGCCGCTCATCCAAGCCAACACCGATTACACCGTCCGCGCTCATTGCGCTATCAACGCCGCGCTCACCCAAGGCACGCTGCACATCCATCTCTTCAGCCAAAGCGCCGGCATCAACACCGTCGGTCTCGAGCTCACGGCTTCGCAGCTCCCCACCAATTATGCCGAATTTTCTGCTGAACTCACCGCGCCACTCACCAGCATTCCCAGTGATCTCGTTCTGCGGATTTACGCCGACGGCACGCCCAACACCGGCGGTCAGTTCTACATCGACAGCATCGAAATCTTTCCCACGAATCAGCCGGTCAACTCCTCGATCGTCCGCGCCAGCCGTGTCGAAGATCCGGAAAGCTACGACGGCATCGAAGGCTTCCTCAGCATCGCCGAAAATAACGGCCAGGCCGTACGCGCCGGTTTCAAATTGCGCGAACGCCTCTACTTCGTGAAAGAGCATTCGCTCCACGTCACGCAAGACGACGGCGTCAACGAGCCTTCACTGTGGTCCATCGCGGAAATCTCGCATCGCCTCGGCACGCCCTCCGTTCGCGGCGTCGGCGTTGGCGAAGACTGGGTGGTCATCGCGCATCGCACCGGCCTGTACATCTTCAATGGCGGAGAGCCCGTCAAAGTTTCGCAGGAAATTCAGCCGACCTGGGACTCTATTAACTGGCAGTTCGGCCAAACCATCTGGGTCACCGTGGATACGCAGGAGCGCCGCATTCTGATCGGCGCGCCGCTCGGTTCCGCCACCACGCCGAACACGGTGCTCATGCTCGACTATCACGACCTCGACGACGCCAGCGACATCGCCACGCGCCCGCCCGTCAACATCACCTTCGCCGGCCGCAAAACCGCTGCCGACAATTCCCGCAAATGGTCCCTCTGGAGCATCGCCGCCAATTCCTGCGCGCTCATCGAACGCCCCAACGGCACGGCAGTCATCGCGATCGGCGGCGGCTCGCCTGGAGTCGGAGGCGCTGGCGCAACCGGCAAGGTCTACCAACTCAGTGCCACGCAATTTTCCGACGACGGCACCGCCATCCCCAGCAGCTACACCACGCACTTTTTCCCCGAACGCGCCGTCGAACAATCGCTGCAACTCGGCGCGCACCGCAAACTTTTCAGCTATCTCACCATGTTCGTTGAAGGGGCAGGGAACTTGTCGCTCACCAGCTACACCAACACGCAGAGTGCCCCGCAAGCCCAGCAACCGCTCCCGCTAAGTAATCCCGGCGTAAAAGATCTCGAGCTGCCCATCAACATCTTAGGCGAACGCGTAGCCTTCCAGGTCGCTGTCAGCCCGCCCGGCGCCCCGCAACCCGGCGCCTGGTTCAAGTTGCAAAAATTTTGCCCGTCTCTACGCCCCGACCCTTGGGCCCCCGTCCGCGGTACGAATTAAAATGTTTAACCGCGAACCTGCTCGTCGGCAGACAGGTCTTCAGGCCGCGGAATGTTCCTCTTCATGGGGCTCAACATATCCAATAAGAAGTACGCCGCGCATGCCCAGAGCACGCCTATCGTCAGCCAGGCAACAAGCGAGGCACGGAGGCCGAACAGCTTTGTGCCGGCCGCCATTCCAGCGGGTACAATATCCTTGGAATTGTTCCATCCCGCATGCAGCAGCATCGTCAGCAGCAAGCTTCTGCCCGTGCGCTCCCAGAGCCACGCAAAAATCACCGAAAGCGCCGTCGTTCCCATCACGAATACCCAAAACGACTGCTGATAGGAGTCCCCATCGCGAATAAAGAACTGCGGCAAGTGCCAGCACCCCCAAATGACTCCGAGCACTAGGCTGGCTGGCGCAAACCCGAGTCGCGCCGCCAAACGCGGCAAAGCATATCCACGCCATCCAATTTCCTCGCCCGCTTGAAAGGGCGTGGAAAACGCAATCGCCAGCGGAATGAGGTACAAAGCGTCGGTGCCAAAGCGGGGCCATCCCCCGAATGCCAAGCGGTGGATCACCGCTACCGTGAGCTTAACAAACACCGTGAAGCTTGCGGCAAACACGTACCAACCCGCCCCCACGCGCCATTGCACAACGCCACGCAACAGCCGGTTCACTCCCGCTCTTCCTTCGTCGCGTGCCGTGAGCAGCACCGCCGCCAGCGCAGGAGCAAAAGCTCCAAGCAGCAGCAAAAACTGTCCAAGAATGGTGCCCACCGGAACGGGCAGAAGCGCCACTGTAAAGAAGCACGCCCACATCAGCGCGTAGGCCAGCAGAAAAAACAGGAGCAACCTTCCTCCGCTAAACGAACGCGCATCCAGTTGGAAAGAATTTGTCGCCACCAGGAAAGCCTCAGGGTTGCAGAGATCTGTGAGCCTGGGTCCCGGACAATATCAGGCGACTCTCACCGAGACGCCCACGAAGAATCCATTGCTTTTCCAAACAAGTGCGATCACGGTGTCGAGCGAGACGCGAGAAACTCGGTTACGCGGCTTTGCCTGGCGTGTGTTTCTTGCCCGGGCCGTGTATTTCTGGCGGCGCCACCTCCGGAAAGAACACCTCGAACGTTGTGCCTACGCCAACTTCGGAGTTCACCCAGATCCAGCCGCCGCTCTGCTTGACGATGCCATACACGCTCGCCAGCCCGAGCCCCGTGCCTTTACCCTGCGCCTTGGTCGTAAAAAAAGGTTCAAAAATGCGGGCAACCGTCTGCGCATCCATGCCGCTGCCATTGTCGCGAATCGTGATCCGTACGTAGCGCCCCTCCGGCATTCGCGGGTATAGCTTACTCATGGACGCATCCGTCTGGCGCCGGTCGGTCTTCAACACAATCGTGCCGCCTTCGGCGCTCGCGTCTCGCGCGTTGATCACCAGATTGACCACGACTTGTTCGATCTGCGTGTCGTCCGCCTTTACCCAGAGTTGCTCGTCGCCCAATTCGAGCTGCAGCCCGATCTTCGGCCCAATCAGCGGATACAGCAGATTGGCGATCTCCGAAACCACGGCGCGCAGGTCCAGTTCGCGCAGGCGCAGCACGGACTTGCGCCCAAACGCCAGCAATTGCCGGGTGATTCCCGCGGCGCGATCCGTGGCTTGCCCAATGATCTTCACGTCGCGCTGTTCAGCTGCGTTCGGCTGCAGACGGCCCGCGAGCAAGTCCAGGTGTCCTTTGATGATCGTGAGGATGTTGTTGAAATCGTGCGCGATGCCTACGGCGAGCTGGCCCAGCGCCTCCATCTTTTGCGCCCGGTGCAATTGCTCCTGCAAGTCGCGCTGCTGGCTCACATCGCGCGCCACGCCACGGAACCTCACGACCCTGCCACTCGCGTCCCGTTCCGCCTGGCCCTGATCAATGATCCACACCATCCGCCCGTCGGGGCGAATGACGCGGAATTCCTGCAGGTAAAACTCCCCGGTTTCCGCACTGCGCTTCTTGGCTTCCACAAACTTCGCGCGGTCATCTGGGTGGATGAGGCCTGCCAATTCCGCCGGGTTGCCCCGGAAAGCGCCAGCTTCCACGCCCATCATCCGGCAGAGATTGTCGTCCCAGGTGCTGTTGTTGGTGGCGGCGTCCCACTCCCACACGCCCATTTGCGCCGCGCCCAATGCCAAGCGTAAACGCTCTTCGGAGTCCCGCAACGCAGTTTCCGCGCGCATGCGCTCGGTAATGTCGGTGGCTACTCCGGCCACGCCGAGAATTTTTCCATGGCCATTGCGCAGCGGCCGCCAGACGGTTTCGTAGGTGACGTTCAGCGGTGCGACGAGGTTCAAAGCAGAAAATTCTTCGCCCGCCAAAGCGCGCTTATAGCAATCCAGAATCTGCGGCTGGTCGCCGTATAAATCGTACACCGACTGGCCCACGACTTGGCCCGGCCGAAGTCCCAATGCCGCAAGGGCTCGGCCTTCGGACACCAGGAAACGGCCTTCAACGTCAATGGAAAACACTACCAGCGGGGCATTGTTCAACGTGGAACGCAGCAGTTCCTCAGACTCGCGCAGCGCTTTCTCTGTCGCGACGTTCAGCGGGCCAAGCTTCGCCCGCCGCGAACGCTTCGCCGCCGGGCGTTGGGAAGGGGACATTTCCTCCGCTCTTTTCAGATTCGCAGCTGCATTGGTGCCCGGAACAAAGGCGTGACCCGCAGCCTTAGACCTTGTGCAAGCACCAAGGTAGCAGATACGAAAGATAATACGTTTCAGTCAGTGTCCCGCTGGCCCAGAAAGCTTGTCAAGATGCAGTGTGTTTGTAGTTTCGGGAAAGAAGTTACTTATCGATGCTGACCATCGCCCAACTAGCTCCTATCCGCGACCGCGATCCGTATCTTTACGAAACGCTGACGAAAATTGTGTCGTCGGTGAACGCCACCAGCCAGCGCGCCGGCGTCGATCCTGCCACGCCGGCTCCAGCTCCCACACCCGTTGCTTCTATCAGCGTGCAAGCCTCCAATGGCTGGTTCGACATTTCCATCAACGATCCCTCGAATTCGCGCCCTGGACTTTTCTATTTCGCCGAGTCCGACACCACGCCGGCGTTCAACGCGCCGCGCGTCTACTTCCTGGGCGCCTCGCGCAATTTGTATCTCCAGCTCGGCAATCAAACGCTCTATTGGCGGGCGTACTCGCAGTACATCGGCTCGCTGCCGTCCTCCCCGATCACGTTCGGCTCGCCGCCAACCGCTGTCGTTGGCGGCGGCTCCAGCGGCCCTACACCCCAAGCCTCCACCGGCAGCGGCGTCCTCCCCAATGGCCAAGTCCGCGGCGGCAACGGCTTCGGCATCAACCCCGGCTCCCGCATCACCTAGCCAACCACTTTGTAGCAGCGGCCTGCCTCTCCAGCCATGCTTTAAGCCGCTACTTGACCGTATCCTCCAGTGGGTTCATGGTCGTCGCCACCTGTTGGCAAACCGCGCCCTTGGCCTTGTACACGTTCAGCATGACCGCATCAAAGGTGTGATGCTTGCCGTCGCTCTTGTCATCGTAGGAGACATGCATGGTCCCGTGCTCATAAGCCATATCGCCAGACGGGGACGCCACAATGCGGTGATCGCCGGCCCATTCAAATTTGCGGTTGATACGATCCGAGAAGCTTTTCTCGGCGGCTTCGTCGTTTGCGGCCTTTCCGGTCGCCGGCTTTCCGTACGGCGGCATGTAGGTGAATGCACTCTCCGCCACGGGCAGTTGCCCCTGCTTCACCACTTTTTCCGTGCAGGCTCCGGTTTGTGCTTGCGTCCACCCAGCAAACAGTAAGCTGCAGAACAGCATCAGGCTGAAACGCTTCATGATTCCTCCATCTGAACGCTTAGAGTTGGATCCCGACCGCAGGAAAGAGCCGTCTAACTAGGCCGTTGTCGCGCATCCTAGCATGAATAGTGTCCCGGGGTCAGCGAACGTTACTCCGGAGTGCGTTGTCTCCAGGCCGTGCCGTAGCCGGCCCTTTTCGGCGGCCGGGCTTCTCCGCTCCGCCTGAGGCAACCTCAGCGGCCGGCATACACCGCAACTGTATCTGAATCGATCCGTGCGTGGGTGGGCCGCGACGGCCCGGTAGCACAGGCACTCTTGCCTGTGCAGCGTCGCGCGTAGCGAGCCGCACTTCGCAGAGCCACCGAGGTGCTGGTTCCACCGCACAGGCAAGAGTGCCTGTGCTACTCAAATGCACATTCGCGAATACGCCGAGTCCGACCTCGCCGCACTACAAGCGCTCCATTCCGCGCAAGGCTTCGACTACGCGTTTCCCGATCTGCGCAACCCGCTCTTTCTCACCAAACTCGTACTAACAGGGGACGATGCCTCTGTCGTGGCGCAGCATGCTGCGCCACTACAGGGAAAATCAAATCCACGCACACCAGCCAACTCCCAGGACGGCGCACCGCAAAACTTCGCAGAACCCGATGCTCACAAAGCGGAAGCCAGGGCAGGGAAGTGCGATGTAGAACAGGCTTCAGTCTGCAATTCCCCCATCCTCGGCGCCGCTTTCCTTCGTCTCACCGCCGAAGCCTACTTGTTTCTCGATCCGCACGCCGGCACGCCGCGCGACCGCTGGAACTGGCTTCTCGCTCTTCACGCCGCCGCCGAACGCGACGCCTGGCAACGCGGCCTCGCAGACGTCCACGCCTGGCTCCCCCCGCCCATCGCGCAGCGCTTCGGCAAACGCATCACCCAACTAGGCTGGCGCCGCGACGACTCCTGGACGCCCTACTCCAAAAAACTGACGTTGTAGTGGCGGGTCTTTCCTGGCCTGAGCTGCGAAGGCAGACCCGTGCAGTTGAAATCACCACGGAAAAATCGCGACTGAAAAATTTCTCGAGGTCCAAATCATGTCCCGTGCTCAAACACAAACACAAAATCTCACCGACCAGCAACTCGCCAGCATCAACGCGCAAAACCAGCAGTTCCTCAATCAGCAGCAACAAACCGGCAATCTGCTCAACTCGCAGTTTCAAAGCATTTTGAACAATCCCGGCCTCACGCCCGCGCAGCAAGCCGCCGTCACCGCGCAATCGCAAGGCGGCATCGCCAGCGCCTTCGACTCGCTCCAGCAATCCGCCGCCAACCGCCTCGCGCGCACCAACAACTCTGCCGGCTTCAGCGAACTCACCGACGAACTCGCCCGCCAAAAAGCCATCGCGGAAGGGAATCAGGCGCAGCAAAATCAGCTCGCGTTCGACAACACCGCATTCCAACGCCAGATGTCCGCGCTGCAAGGCCTCTCCGGCCTCTTTGGCGTCGACTCCAATCTTCTCGGCCGCACCCTTGGCATTCCCGGCCAACTCCTCGGCGTCCGCGCCAGCGTCTCTCGCCCCAACGGCTTCTTCAGCGCACTAGGCGGCAGCCTGGGCGGGTCCATCGGCGCTCTCCCCGGCGCCTTGCTGTAAGTAGCACAGGCACTCTTGCCTGTGCCGCGTCGTGCGTTGGCAGCCGCGCTTCGCGGAACCATCGAGACCCTACTTTCACCGCGCCGGCAGGAGTGCCCGCGCTACTGCATGCCAATTTTTCCGTAGTTCAAAATTTCATTTCAGAAAGGAATCACCATGCCCAACACCTACACCGTTACCCTCAGCGACGGCACCCACAACGTGATCCAGGCTGGCGTTCCCGCCGCCTCGCACTAAGAAGCCGCCCGCAACGTCCTGCAAGTTGCCTCCCCGGACTGGTCTGCTCTCAACGACGCCGTCACGCTCACCATCACCGTCACCCAGCCTTGATCGCTCTCGTCGTCTCCGACCAGTTAGACCGCTCCAGTTCGCTCGACGAAGTAACGGAGGTAGAAGAGATAAAGGAAATGAAGGACCCGGAAAATGTCGGCGAGTTCCACCGACGCAACGAACGCAATCTTGACGCACGGCGACGCGTAGCTCGCATTCGCTCTTCTTCTCTGCCTCCTCTGCGCCTCTGCGTTAGGCCTTCTCAGCTTTCAGCCGACTAAAATCAACGACACGCCCCTCTTCCTATACCTCCTTTACCTCCTCTATTTCCTCAACCTCCAGAAAATCTCCCGCATTTCAGGACTCTCCTATGCCTCTCCACTGGTATGGCATTCTCGCGGCAATCGCTTCCGCCTGCGTCCAACTCATTATTTTTCTCCGCTGGCTCCATCGCCGCATGCGCGATGACGAAATCAATCGCGCCTTCATCCGCGACATGGCCACCAACCATCTCCCGCACATCTATTCCGCCCTAACCCAAATCGCCGTCGAGCAGGGAACTACCCTGCACGAGCCGCCGCTAGTCCATTTCGTAGATCTGCACCACCACACGACCCGCCGCCACCGGTAGCACAGGCACTCCTGCCTGTGCCCCGTCAAAAGCTCCCTGACGTATCGATTGGCTGCGCGATGTTTAACCCGATTCAGCGAAGGCACTCAACCAGTTTTTCTTTTTTCACTTTTTGACTCTCGACGTTCGACTTTCTCTCCTCGGAACACGGATCACGCGCATGCCCGCCCCATCCCAACTCGTCGCCCTCGCTCGCAAAGCCGCCGCCGCCCACAACCTCGACCCCGCGCTCGTCTGCGCCGTCATCGAGCAGGAATCTTCCTGGAATCCCTGGGCCATGCGCTACGAACCCTTCTTCTTCGCCAAATACGTCGCTGCGCTCTACACCAACAACAAAATCACCGCCTCCGAAGCCTACGCCCGCAGCTTTTCCTGGGGACTCATGCAAGTCATGGGACAAACCGCCCGCGAACTCGGCTTCGACGGCACCTTTCTTTCCGCCCTCTGCGATCCCGAGCAAGGCCTGGCCCTCGGCTGCAAACTCCTCCGCAAAAAACTAGACGCCCTGGCCAACGACACGCACCGCGCTCTCCAAGCCTGGAACGGCGGCGCCAACCCCACCTACGCCGTGCAAGTCTTAGCTCGCATAGCGCATTACCAGTAGCACAGGCACTCTTGCCTGTGCCGCGTGCTGCAGCAGCAACCGCGCCTGGCGGAGCCACCGAGTTGCGGCCTGTTAGACCCGTTCCTTGAAGCGCGGCAGCCACACGCCGCTCTGCGTAGCCCTCTTCAGGCGCTGCGGTTCTCGGCTCCTCGCGTAAATCGCCGAATGGCCCATCCCAAACCGAACAGTACAGCGCCAATCAGAAATACCGGTAAACGCGGCGGCGCGCTCCACGCCTGATCGATATCAACGCCCAGGTTCAGCAACGGCCATAGCAGCAGTCCGCCCGTTCCAAAGTCCTGTACGACCTGTGCCGCTTGTTCAGGAAGCGACGCTAATCTTTTTTGCCTTGCGGCCACCAATTCCACATCGGAAACGCCAAATCCTTCCGACGACGGCCGCAGCAAAAAAATTCCTTTACCCAGCAATGTCAAACTGCCCAGCGCAAACACGAGCGGCACTGGCGTGAATTTGTTCTCCGGCGCTGAAAATATCCAGAAGCAGCCTGCGGCAACAGCGAGCGCTAGGTAGACAGCGGCGCGCCGCGGGTGATACTCCAAATCGCCCGCAAAATTTTCCAAAAAGAATTCCCGAATATTCACGCGAGAGCCAGCCTCGCGCAAAGCCTACTACGCGCAGCTACTGGGAGTCATCTATGACCGTTCGTCTCTGGTTGCGGCTCGCAGAAGTTTCTGTCCCCGCCATCATCGCCGTCGCCATTCTCTTCGCCTGGCAAGCCGACCGCCGCGATCGCACCCAACTCGCCAGTCAACTCGCCGCCGCCCAACAAATCATCGCGCAAGCCTCCGCCAACCAAAAAGACCGCGATGCCCAACTCACCCAAACCCTCGCCCAACTCACCGCCCAAAAACAAGCCAGCCTCTCCACCGCTCAACTCCTGCAACTTCTCCCGCAAGCCCTCCACATTCCCGCACCCCTCGCTCTGGCCACGTCCGACCGAGCCACCTCCGACCACAATGTAGGGGCGGGCTTCAGCCCGTCCCACGGTGCTGCCCACGCCCCGACTGATGCTATCGTTACAATGACGCCTGCAACTGAATCCCAATCGTCTTCAAAAGGGAACTCGCTGCCCGATAAATCACATCCCAACGCGGTCGCCGACAATCCCGTCCCCAAATCCTCTTCACAGCAGAACGCCGCGCCCACCGTCGCTCTTCCATCCGCCGATCTAAAGCCTCTCTACAACTTCGCGCTCGACTGCCAAGCCTGCCAAGCCAAACTCACCACTGCCCAAGCCGACCTAGCCGACGAAAAAAATAAATTCGCCGCTCTAACTAAACAGCGCGACGCCGCCCTCCGCGCCGCCAGAGGCGGCAGTCTCCTCCGCCGCATCACTCGCGCGGCCAAATGGTTCGCCCTAGGCGCCGCCGCCGGTGCCGTCGCCGCCAAAGTCACCCGCTGATTCGATCCTGTAGCTCACCCCTTCAGGGGTGAGGCCTTTCCGCTGCGTAGGAAGGGGCTTTTCCGCCCCGCGCAAACCTCGTGCGCTCGTGGCCCCTAACGTTTCTTTGTATCTGCCTGTCTCGGCGTTCTGTTACGCTCGCAACCATGCGCCCGCAACCGCTCATCTGCGTCACCGATGTCGAAGCCAGCAGCCGGTGGTATCAACGCCTGCTCGGCTGCCGCAGCGCTCACGGCGGCAAGCAATACGAACAATTGGTGCACGACGGCCAGCTCGTCCTGCAGCTCCACAGCTTTGAAGTCGAGCATCACCACGGCCGCATCGGCAATCCCGCCGACCGTCCCTACGGGAACGGCGTACTACTTTGGTTCGAGGTCGAGGACTTCGATGACCTCGTCAAGCGCGCCGAGGAAATGGACGTCGAGATCGTCCTGCCGCGTCACCGCAACCCGCCCGACGACCCCAACGGCGGCCCCAACCACTGGGAGCTTTGGATGCGCGACCCGGATGGCTACACGGTCGTGGTGGCCAGTCCCTATGGCACCGCCGACGGCACCTGGCGCCCGCGTTCTCCCTTTGCACCGGTAGGCCAGTGAGGCTTCAGCTCGTTCAATAGCCCACTCTTACGCAACACTTCCCACATCGGCCCTTATTGGCGCCCACTAGCAGGGAAGTGCCCTGTCCCAGACGACCGACCCGCCATACTCGAGACTTCCCCATCAGCCGCAGCTCTATCGCTTCCAATCAACTCGGCGCGCGCGTCCACTGCAACAAACTTCTCAAGCAGCAAACTCTCCGGCCTCTCATGAAAAAGCGATTACGGCTGGCGCACCCCCCGCGCCAGCCGTAATCCAACGCCAATCAACCAATCTCGACGCCAAACCCAAGCAACCAAGCGCCTTACAACGCCCAAGCAAGCCCAGCCCAACCTAAATAGGTCACCCTCTGCCAAGCAGCCCAGCGCGCTGCCTAGCTAATCCTCAAGATTCCCGCAGATTCCCCTTGACACACTGCGTCCTATAAGATATATTATGTTTACTTTGAGACGGGGGTATATCTGGCCAAGGGACGTCTTTCCGCTTTCCCTTTCCGCAGTTCTTCTCTTTTGGATTGAACTCGATCGCTTATCGCGTGAGTGCGTTGTGCCGCCGCCGCCGACTAGTGGCTGCCCAAAGTCCTTGCTCTCATTGCAGTGACTTTAATTCTTACTCGCCGAACTCGCCGTCTTACGCTGTTCCAACTCGTACTTGATGTATTGCTCCAGCAACCGCGGGTCGGCTCCTACCATGCGCCGCCCATTCACAAACACCGTCGGCGTGCTGCCCACCTCGAGCAACACCCCGTTCTGCCGGCTCGCCTCAATCGCCGCTCCAGCCGCAGGGCTCGCCATGCAGCTCTTGAACGTATCCTGGTTCAGGCCGGCTTGTCCGGCAAAGTCCACCATTTTGCCCCAGGCGCTCTCCGGCGAAATGATGTCCTGGTTGTCGTAAATCAGGTCGTACATCTTCCAGAACGCCTTGGGATCCTGCTGATAGGCGCAGCGTCCAGCTATGGCTGCCGTCCGGGCCCACGGGTGTATCGAGTCCAAGGGAAAATCCTTAAAGATCACCCGCACCTGCGGATAGTTCGGCAGCAGACTGCGCAAGGTATCGTGCAAGCTGCGGCAGACCGGACACTCAAAGTCTGAAAACTCCACCAACGTCACCGGAGCGGTGGCGCTTCCCAGCGAAGGCGCGTCCTTGGTCTGAATCGTGGCCCGCGCGTCCGCCAGCGGGTCTTTGCTGAGGTCGGATATTTCGCCCCGCACCATATACTTCCCATCCTTGCTGACATACACCTTGCCGGTCTGCTCGTTCTCCCCGACCTTCACGGCAATATCCAGTTCGAGCAGGCCAGGCACTTCGCTATCCTTTGGCGTGCCCACGCGCATGCCAGCCTCGCTTCCGAACGCATACAGGTTCCGCAAATAAGCTTCGATCGATTTCTGCAAGGGCGTCGGCGCAGCCGCTGCATTCGCGGACGCTCCGCTTCCCGCCCCCGAACTCTGTGCCCAAGTACCCGCGCTCCCGCTCATAAAAATCGCTGCCGCCACACCAAACGCCAATCTGCAAACCGTCTTCATTGTTTTCCTTCCAACTTCTAATTCCGGATCTCGAACGTCTGGTCTTACGGCACAAACCGCTGCGCAATCGGGAAGGGCCGGCCAAATCCAAACGCACGCGAAGTAATCTTCAATCCCGGCGCGGCCTGCTTTCGCTTGTACTCGCTGCGGTCCACCAGCAGGGCAATCTCGCGCACGAGTTTCAAATCAAACCCATAGTGCTCGGAGATCTCCTGCGGACTATGCAAGTCCTCGATGTACGCTTTCAAAATCCTGTCCAGCACCGCATACGGCGGTAGGCTGTCCTCATCTTTCTGGTTCGGACGCAATTCTGCCGAAGGTGGTTTCTCGATCGTCGCGTTAGGGATGAGTTCCCTCTTACGGTTTATCCAACGCGCCAGTTCGTAGACCATCAGTTTCGGCACATCGGAAATCACCGCTAACCCACCCGCCATATCGCCATACAGGGTGCAATACCCTACCGCCAGCTCTGATTTATTCCCCGTGCTCAACACCATCGAGCCAAACTTGTTCGAGAGCGCCATCAAATAATTTCCGCGAATGCGCGCCTGAAAATTTTCTTCGGTCACATCTTCACGGCGGCCTGCAAACGCCGGAGCCAAGGCCCTACGGTACGCCTCAAAAGGCTCGGCAATCGGAATCGTCAAAAATTCGATCCCCAAGTTCCCTGCCAGATCTCGTGCATCGTTTTTGCTGCCTTCCGAAGAAAACGGCCCCGGCATCGACACGCCCAATACATTTTCTTTCCCCAGCGCATCCACCGCGATGCTCGCCACCACCGCCGAATCAATCCCTCCGCTCAACCCAATGAGCACTTTTTTAAATCCGCACTTCCGCACATAATCGCGCGTGCCGGTTACTAGTGCCTGATACGCATAACCAATCTCTTCATCCACCTGCTCGTGAATCTCGCCTTCGCCGGTTACCGTGTCGAAGAGCACCAGGTCTTCTTCAAACGCTAGCGCCTGCGCCGCTACTTTGCCCTCGGCCGTAAGCGCCAGGCTCGCGCCATCGAAAATCAAGCTATCATCCCCGCCAAACTGGTTCACATAAATCACCGGCCGATGCTGATTGATCGCTATGGATTGCAACATCTCTCGCCGCAAGGCCCGCTTGTCGATTGTATAGGGCGAAGCGGAAATATTAATCAACACCGTGATTCCCTGCCCAACCAGCTCAATCACCGGGTCGCGTTCATACAGGCATTCCGGCCAGAAATTCCGGTCGTTCCACACATCTTCGCAAATCGTGATGCCTAGCTGTTCTCTGCCAAATCCATACGGAAATTGCCGCGACGCCGGATGGAAATAGCGCGACTCGTCAAACACGTCGTACGTCGGCAGCAGCATCTTGCTCTGCTCAAACACCACGCGGCCGCTGCAAATCAGCGCTGCTTTGTTCGCTATGGACTTGCCCGAACCGTTCTTCACTCGACCGGCGAAGCCCACAATCGCCGGCAACGGCAGCTTGCTCGCCAGGTCTTTCAATTCCTTGTGGTTACGGTCAATAAAGGCGGGTCGTTCCAGCAGGTCCTGGGGTGGGTAGCCGCACAGGCAAAGCTCGGAAAAGACAGCGAGGTCCGCGCCGCGCTGCCGCGCGCGTTCCGCCAGACTCAAAATGCGAGCTGTATTCCCCTCGAAGTCGCCGACGGTGGGGTTAAACTGGGCCAGAGCTAGCTTCATGCTCGCCCCCTAGAATACGGGCCCACTCCCCATGATTGCAAACCGCCCCCGGGTCGAGTGTTCCTGAATGGTTCACGCCAACCGCCCAATTTGGTCTCTCGGGCTATCATGCCCAGAAACAAAAAAGCCCCCGAGCGTTTCCGCTCAAGGGCTTTCGGAACTCTCGATGCCTAAGCGTTAGACGCTGAATGAACTGCCGCACCCGCAAGTGCTCTTCACGTTGGGATTGTTGAACTTGAATCCCGCGCCTTCCAACGTCTCGATGTAGTCAATCTCGACGCCATCCAGATACATCGAACTCATCTGGTCTACCGCCACTTTCAGTCCGCCGAAATCGGCTACTTCATCCGTCTCATTGGTCTGATTCTCAAACGCCATGTGGTACTGAAAACCAGAGCAGCCGCCGCCCACCACCGCGACGCGCAGCGCCACCGGCACCGGGTTCTGCATTGCCATGATTTCCTTCACCTTGCCGGCAGCAACGGGAGTCAGATTAATCATAATTTCTTTGGCCTCCGCTCGCGGGTTTGGCCGCGACGCACCTTACATCTCAAGTATACCAAACCTTTTGTAAATCAACACCGCCGGTGTCCGATTCGTGATTTCGTAGCGCCGGCATCCCTGCCGGCATTTTTCGGTCCGGTTCGCGGTATCAAGCCAGAACCCCGACATCCGATGACGTGTCGCCGATTCCGCGTCAGAATCACGTCTCCGCTGCCCAAGAAAACCTCTGGTTTCCAGCCGTCAGCTCTTCACGGGACACGGAACGCCGACCACGAGCCTTTCTTAGAAACAATACCTCGCGCTGCGTTTGGTTCGCTCTATCGGCTTCCTTTACAATCAGATGCCATGATCCGACACAAAGTCACGTTGATCCCCGGCGAAGGCATCGGCCCGGAAGTCGCCTCCGCCACGCGCCGCATCCTCGAGGCTGCAGGAGCGAAAATCGACTGGGAAGAAGTTGAAGCCCGCGCCGACAAAGCCTCCGAAAAAGGCCAGTTCGTCACCGAAGCCGCCATTGAATCCGTGCGCCGCAATCGCGTCGCCCTCAAGGGCCCTATGGGTACGGCCGTCGCCGGCGGCGCCCCCAGCATCAACGTCGGCCTGCGCAAAACCCTCAATCTCTACGCCAACGTTCGCCCGGTCAAGAATCTTCCCGGCGTCAAATCCCGTTTCGAGAACGTCGACGTCGTGCTCATCCGCGAAAACACCGAAGATCTCTACTCCGGCCTCGAACACGAAGTCGTCCCCGGCGTTGTCGAAAGCCTCAAAATCATCACTGAAAAAGCCTCCACGCAAATCGCGCATTTCGCCTTCAAATATGCCCAGCGCGAAGGCCGCAAAAAAATTCACGCCATCCACAAAGCCAACATCATGAAGCTCTCGGACGGCCTCTTTCTCAAGTGCGTCCGTAACGTCGCCTCGCAATATCCCGAAATCGAGTACAAAGAACTCATCGTCGATAACGCTTGCATGCAAATTGTTCTGAATCCGCAGCAGTTCGACATGCTGCTGCTGCCCAATCTTTACGGCGACGTGATGAGCGATCTCGCCGCCGGCCTGGTCGGCGGCCTCGGCGTCGTCGGCAGCGCCAACATCGGCGACGAAGCCGCCATGTTTGAAGCCGTCCACGGCACCGCGCCCGACATTGCCGGGAAAGGCCTCGCCAACCCCACTGCCCTGCTCCTTAGCTCGATCATGATGCTCGATCACCTCGGCGAACGCTCCGCAGCCGATCGCATCGAAATCGCACTAAACAAAGTCCACGGCGAAGGAAAGCACATCACGAAGGACGTCGGCGGCACCGCCACTACCCAACAATTCACCGACGCCGTCATCGCTGCCCTCCACGCCGACAGCTAGTCCGCCACTCCCAAAGTGTCATCCCGAATCCCCGCGCTTTTTGCGGGGTGAGGGATCTGCTTTTCTGCTCTCACGCCATCTAGGCTGGTGGCGCTCAAGAGTGCCTGAGCTTCGGTTTATTGGCTCTCTACGATCACTGGGCGCGGGACACGAGCCCCCATGGTATCGCCCTGCAAAAATTGTCATCCCGACCCGCAGGTCGTGCTCCTGCGCGGCCTACGGCGGAGGGATCTGCTTTTCGCCTCCAGACAGCAAGGCCGTCCGTCGCAACCAGATCCATCGCCTCTCAAAGCTCTAATCTTTCTCCTTTACCTCCTCTACTTCCGTTACCTCTGTTTTCCACAACGCTACTTGTTCTTCCTCAGAAAACATGGCAAGCTCTCCTCGTCCCCTTTCCCAGCGAATTCATGCATCGGACCCGATATCCTGAACGGCGTCGCACGGTACGTATCACGCTGCAGATTCCGCTCAAAGTGCGCTGCCAAATGCCCGAAGGCGAAGCCATTG
>Ga0335079_10002422_pt1 | contig 21536 bp, 16 predicted proteins | sample Lox_Sample_33_FD_206719 | JGI IMG/M metagenome (GOLD analysis project Ga0335079, IMG submission 206719) | Soil microbial communities from Loxahatchee National Wildlife Refuge, Florida, United States - Lox_Sample_3.3 | ecosystem: Environmental > Terrestrial > Soil > Wetlands | place: USA... | reverse complement strand
CACTCGTCATCGCTGAGATCATCCTGTTCCTCTGCCTTTCCGCTCTCTGCATCTACCTCATCGTCGTCCTCACGCGTGTCCGGGACATTCTCAACGGCATGGAAAAGGACTTCAAGGAGGTGACCTCCCGCGCCGTGCCGATTCTGGAGAACATGGAATACATCACCTCGCGGGTCAAGAGCATCACCGAAAACATCGACGATCAGGTGATGATCGTGAGAGAGTCGATGTCGTCGGTGAAGCAGATCGCCGATAACATCGTCGCCATGGAGCGGCAGGTCCAGGACCGCATCGAAGGTCCGATCCTGGATTCCGTCGCCTTCGTGGCGTCCGTGTTCAACGGCGTGCGGACATTTTTCGACCGGCTCCGCGCCTGACGCCCGCGGGTTCCCCCCGCCCGCCGTCCCACGTCTGTGTGTACCAACCGCCGCATAACGCCCGGCGGGGCGGACGCCCCGTCGGCAGCCACTTGGAGGATACTCGAACACCATGAAAGAATTCACGCCCGACCACATACGGAACGTGGCCCTCATCGGCCACGGAGGCGCGGGGAAGACCTCAATCGCCGAGGCGATGCTCTTCTCCGCCGGGAGCACGACACGCCTCGGCAGAGTAGAGGAGGGGAATACCCTCTCCGACTACCACCCCGACGAGATCGAACGCCAGATCTCCATCAATGCCTCCCTCCTGTTCTGCGAATGGAAATCCCACAAGATCAACATCCTCGACACCCCCGGCTACACGGACTTCACGGGGGAGGTCAAGTCGTCGCTCCGCGTCGCGGACACGGCCCTCGTGCTGCTGAAGGCCGTCGAGGGAGCGGAAGTGGGAACGGAGATTGTCTGGAAGTACACGACGGAATACGACAACGCCGTAATCTTCGTCGTGAACAAGCTGGACCAGGAGAACGCGGATTTCGACAGGACGGTCCACCAGGCCCGCGAGATGATCAGCCACGACATCGTCCCGGTCCAGTTTCCGCTCAGGGCGGGGCTCGGATTTGATACCGTGATCGACGTCGTCAGGATGAAGATGCTGAAATTCGAGGCGGGGGGGACGGGGAAGTTCGCCGAGTCGGAGATCCCGGCCGATGCACAGGCGCGGGCGAAGGAAATGCGGCAGGGGCTCCTGGAGCTTATCGCCGAGACGGACGAGAACCTGCTCAACAAATACCTCGAAGGGGGGGGACTCTCCGATGACGAGTTCCGGCGGGGATTGCGCGCGGGCATACTCTCGCGGAAGCTCTTCCCGCTCCTCTGCGCGTCGTCGACGCAGAACATCGGTATCGCCTCGCTGATGGATTTCCTGGTGGAGTACGCCCCTTCCCCGCTCGACCAGGGCGACCTGCACGGTGCCGCCCCGGGAGACGGAGGCACGAAGGACGTCACGGCGAAGCAGGATCCCTCCGGCCCACCCTCGGTCTTCGTGTTCAAGACCGTGTCGGAATCCCACGTTGGCGAGCTGTCGTTCTTCCGCGTCTGCACGGGCGCCGTCAGTCCCGGTCTCGACATGGTGAACGAGACGAACGGGAAAACGGAGCGTCTCGCGCAGCTCTTCGTGATGAACGGGAAGGAACGAAAGGAGATCAACCGGCTTCTGGCGGGCGACCTGGGCGCGGTCGTGAAGCTCAAGGACACGCATACCAACAACACGCTCAGCAGCAGGGCGTTTCCCGTGGTGTATTCCCCGGTCGAGTTCCCGTCCCCCGTGTTCCACTCGGCGATCACTCCCCGGGCGAAAGGGGACGAGGACCGGATGTCCACCGGGCTCCACGCGATCCACCAGGAGGACCCGACGTTCGTGTTCCACGTCGAGGGGGAGCTGCACCAGACGATTATCAGCGGCCAGGGGGAGCTGCACCTCGACATCGTCGTCAAGCGGTTGAAGCAGCGCTACAACGTGGAGGTCGACCTGTCGGAGCCCCGCGTAGCCTACCGTGAGACGATCAAGGCGGTCGTGAAAGACGCGGAGTACAAGCACAAGAAGCAGACGGGCGGCCACGGCCAGTACGGTCACGTGCACCTCCGCCTGGAGCCCCTGAAGAGAGGCCAGGGATTCGAATTCGTCGACGAGATCGTGGGGGGCGTCGTCCCCGGGAAGTTCATTCCCGCCGTGGAGAAGGGGGTCGTGGAGATCATGAAGGAGGGGGTGCTCGCGGGTTACCCGGTGGTCGACGTGAGGGTGGCGCTCCACTACGGTTCGTACCACGACGTCGATTCCTCCGAAATGGCGTTCAAGGTTGCGGCCGCCCAGGCGTTCCGGAAAGGGTTCATGGAGGCGAAGCCGATCCTTCTCGAACCGATCTACAACATCGAGGTGAAGGTGCCGGAGGATGCGATGGGGGACGTCATGGGCGACATCTCCTCCCGCCGCGGAAAGATCGGCGGCATGGAAGGCGCCGGGCACTACCAGGTGATCCGCGCGCAGGTGCCGGCTGCAGAGCTTCACAAGTACGCCACCGTGCTCCGCTCCAAGACCGGGGGGCGGGGCGTGTTCAGCGCGACCATGTCGCACTATGAAGAAGTGCCGCGAGAGGTCGCGGAGAAGATCGTCGCTGCCGCCGAGAAGGCAAAAGAACAGGCGGCCTGAGCCCGCCGCGCCGCGAGTCGTACAGGCTGTTCGGGGGGGCCGCCGGCGGGGCCCCCCTTTTTGTTCATCCAGCAACGGGTGAGGAGACTCATGAAACGCATGTGGTCCCCCTGGCGATCGCAGTACATCCAGTCGTTCAGTGAGCGACCGAAGCGCCGGAAGGAGAGCCTCTTCCGCGCCGCCCTCCGGTCGCGCGACGACAGGAAGAACCTCGTCCTCTGGCGGGGGAAGCGCTGTTTCGTCATCATGAACCGCTACCCTTACAACAGCGGGCACCTGATGATCGTACCGAACAGGCAGGTCGCCGATGTGCAGCGCCTGACGCGCGCGGAGCTTGCCGAGATCATGCAGACCGTCCAGCGCGTGATCAGTGCCCTCGACGCCGTGATGCACCCCGGGGGATACAATTTCGGCGCAAACTTCGGCAGGTCGGCGGGTGCCGGGATCGCCGACCATGTCCACTTTCATGTCGTGCCCAGGTGGGACGGAGACACGAACTTCATGCCTGTCCTGGGTGAAACGAAGGTGATTTCGGAGGACATGGACGTGACGTGGAGCAAGTTGCGCAAACTCCTATGATTTTGCTCAATTCGGGGTTAAACGTCCATTTTTGCAGGGTGTCAAATAGTTGCCGCATACTGAAAATGGGAGTTGATGGACCCCCGCTCAGATATTGAACTTGTCCAGGAGGTCCGGAATGGCCGGCGGCAGGCCTTTTCCGAGCTGATGAGAAGATACCAGGAGCGGGTCTACTGGGTCGCCCGCCGTATCGTCGGGTCGCATGACGACGCGGATGACGTCGTCCAGGAGACATTTGTCAAGGCGTACCTCGCGCTGGGGGAGTTTCGCGGCGATTCAAGTTTCTACACCTGGGTGTACAGGATCGCGGTGAACCTCTCGCTCAACGCCTTGCGCAAGCGGCAGGTGCTGAACTACCTCCACGAGAGCGAGCTGCTCAGCCGCATCCTGCCGTCGCCGGATGACCCGGAAAAGGATCTTGAGAACTCCGAGGCGGAATCTGCGCTCCAGCGGGCCGTCAAGGCGCTTCCCGAGAAACAGAAAGCGGTCTTCGTCATGCGGTACTATGACGGGATGAGCTACGAAGAAATCGGGCAGGTGCTGAAGACGTCGGTGGGCGGATTGAAGGCAAACTACTTTCACGCACTGAGAAAGGTGCGGGAGAAAATGAAAAATGAAATACAGAACGGAAAAGATACAGATCACTGACGAGGCCGGGGAACGGCTGGCGGCGGAGATCCGAGCCATGGCAGGCGCGGAGGAGGGACATGCAGGTCCCCCCGCGGCCTACTGGCAGAACCTGACCATCAGGGTAAATGAGAAGATTGACAGGGCCACCAGTGGGAGGGCCCTTTCCATAAGCTGGGCCGCGCGCGTGGCGATTCCGGGAGTCGTGGCGATCGTCTCGTTTCTTGTCGGGCTCCACTACTACGCCCCTGATGCGGCACAGGGCGAGCCCACCGTGTCGGACGTGCTCATGTCTCTCCCGGCCTCGTCGATCGACTCGCTCCTGGTCGATCCGTCGCGCGTGGATCCTGCCCTGTCGGTGGAGGATGTCGGACCGGACGTGTTCGTCTTCTCGCGCGACCAGATCGCGGAGTATTTCATGGACAACGGGAACCCGGCTGACGCCGTCGACGGGATTTCCGATCGTGAAGCCAACACGGTGTTTGCCGTGCTGGCCTCGGGAAGCAAATAACCTGTCGAGGCAGACATGACCAACAGATCCCTCGTCTCACTTGCGGCAATCGTGTGCGTTCCTCTTCTCGCCGTTGCACAGGGGACGGGCCAGGGAGATCAACAGGGGGCTGACCGGCCGTCGGAGAGAATTGAAAACCTGCGCAAGGTGCGGCTGGTGGAGATCCTCGAGCTCAAGGAGGACCAGTCGGTGCGGTTCCTCGCGCGGATGAATGAGCACGACGCCGCCCGCCGGGACCTCATGAAGCAACGGGGCGATGCCCTTGACCGCCTGGAGCGGCTCATACGGAACAAGGCCGAAGACAGCGAGTACGAGAAGGCGTTTGCCGACGTGGCAGCCATCGACGACCGCATCGCCGCGGAGCGGAAGGGCTTCTTCAGCGGCCTTTCGGACATCCTGACGCCCACGCAGCGGGCCAAGATGCTGATCTTCGAGAGGAGATTCGAGCGAGAGCTGCGCGAGGCGATGCGTGAGGCCCAGAAGAGACGCAGAGAACAGTCCCAGCAGCCCCAGTAGAAGCCCGCAATTTGGCCCCGCGGTTTCAGGCGGGGGGGGGGTCAACCCTCCCCGCCTTTTTTCTGCCCTGACCTCCATTCCCAATCCTGCTACGGCTTTCGCACGCCTGAAAATACCCCATGTGTATTCTGTCAACTTTCTGTTGAGGAATCTTACAGTTAGTCCGAGAAACCTTAAAAATACGAGATTTTAAGGCAGTTTCCGTTCTCCGAGTCGTCTCCCTTCATCTCTCCACCCGATCCGAACTCTGGCATGCCTATTGACGCTGGGGGGGCAGAATTTTGAGTCTCGCCTGGCCCCATGCCGAAGGGGGGCGCTCACTTTCATCAAACCAAAGGACAAAGACAATGAAACGCGCTGCTACTGCCTGTCTGATCCTGATCGCGTTCCTGCTCCTGGTGGCGATGGCGTTCAACGCCTCGGCGCAGGTCGTGGTCATCAGGATCCAGGGGATATGGCCGACACAGTTCGGCACGGGTGCACAGAAGCCCGTGACGGGGTCGAACCCCGTCGCGACAGGGCTCAGCGTCGTCCCCATCGGTATGCGAACCTACTTCCTTGCTGACACGACCGGATCGGGTGCAAGCGTCGTCTCGTCGTTCTCCTGGAGCGTCGCCGTGGCGCCGACCGGATCGTCCGCCGCGTTCGCGCAGAGCGGGACGATCAAGGACACGCTGATCCCCGACGTCGAGGGCGTCTATATCATCCAGCTCGTTGCAGGCGGAAAGACGACCACGCAGACGATTACCGCAAGCAAGTACAAGGGGTCGACGATGGACACGGACTGCGGTTTGTGCCACGTCGTCGTTCCGAAGGCCCAGGCAGCCTGGGGTCAGTGGAGGACGAGCGATCACGCAACGATGCTGCAGCGCGGGCTCTCCGGCCAGCTCGAGGTGGTGCCGAACCCGACCAGCAACGACTCCGTCGGTTCATACGGCGCCAATTGCGTGAAATGCCACTCGGTCGGGTGGGATCAGACCGTGAACAACGGCAACTTCGGTTATATGGCCCACCGCGCGAGCGGCGCCACCCCTGCCTGGGACACCACGTGGGTGAAGAACCCGTCGGTGACGGGCTCGTATATCAAGACGAACGACACGACGAACGTCTCACAGCTCAAGAACGCGTACTCCGGCCTCGTGGCGACTGCCACGATCGGATGCGAGGACTGCCACGGTCCCGCGAACTACCACTCGCAGACGGGATCGAAGCTCGGCATCAGCCGCAGGAGCGAGCCCTGCCTCCAGTGCCACGCGGCAAATGCTGCCGGCGGCCACCACGCACTGGGGACGTACTGGCTCACGTCGGTCCACGCCCAGCTCCCGAACGGCGCCCACACCGCGCAGCCGAGCTGCTACCCCTGCCACAGCGGGTCGGCGTTCGTCACCTGGATCAAGGCCAACAAGTCGTCCAGCACCGTGTACGACACGACCACGGTGGGGGGGCAGCTCTCCCCCACCAACGACGGCGACGTGCCGATCGGTTGCCCCACGTGCCACGACCCCCACACGATGCAGCTCCGCACCACGCATCTTGATTCGCTCCGAAACGGCTATCTTCCCCCGGCGAATGTCGGCGGGATGGGGCAGCTCTGCATGAACTGCCACAACTCGCGCTACAGTGTCAAGGCGAAAGTGACGACGAAGGCCCCCTATTACGGATTCTCCGACAGGTTCGGCCCGCACAACAACCCGCAGGCCGACATGTACTACGGGTCCAATGCCTACCAGTATGGCGATACGACGATCACCGGCCTCATGACGCATGCCTCCGTGACCGACGGCTGCGTGACCTGCCACATGGCACCGGGCGCGAACCCCGGCAACCTGACGCAGCCCGACCACACCTGGGGGATGGTCGATTCCGCCGGCAATCCCATGCTGCACGGCCTCCTGGCCTGCCAGCCATGCCACGGCACGATCACGAGCTTCAACGACATCAAGGCTTCCGCCGACTACGACGGGAACGGCAAGATCGAGGGGTTCCAGACAGAGTTCATGGGACTCCTGGCAAAGCTGAAAGCCCGCCTGCCGCATGACTCCACTGGCGAAGTCATCTCGATGCTGGCGGATTCACTGAAGGTGAAGGGGAACCAGAAGGCAGTCCAGGATATCTGGAACTACTGGTTCCTGGTGAAGGACAACAGCTTCGGGGTCCACAATCCGAAGTACGCCATCGCGATCCTCCAGCGTGCTCTGGGCATCACGTTCACCGGCATCAAGGCGGTCGGTCCGGTGCCTTCGACGTATGCCCTGAACCAGAACTACCCGAACCCGTTCAACCCGTCGACGAACATCCAGTTTGCGATCCCGCAACGGGAGAACGTGAAACTCGAGGTGTTTGACATCCTGGGTCGCCTCGTGACCACGCTGGCCAACGGTGACATGGCCCCCGGCACGTACAGCGTGACGTGGAGCGGGAAAGACGCAAACGGCCTCACGGTCGCAAGCGGCCTCTACCTCTACAGGATCCAGGCAGGTTCGTTCACGGCGGTTCACAAGATGCTCCTGCTGAAGTAAGCTCCACCACCACCCACCCAGACGCGGCCCTTCGGGGCCGCGTTTGTTTTTTCCCCGTCATTGCGAGCGCTTTCTGCGAAGCGCGTTCTTTGCGTCCCGGCGCCGCAGGCGCCGTGCTGTGGCGTGGCAATCTTGCCCCGCCTCGTGGCGATCTCCCGCGCATTGACATCGCCGGCATGGGGGAGTATATTGACAGCATGCGGAGGATCTACCTCGACCATACTGCGACGACGCCGCTCGACCCGCGTGTCATGGAAGTGATGCATCCGTACTTCAGCGGCACGTTCGGCAACGCGTCCTCCGTGCACTCATTCGGGAGGGAGGCCAGGGAGGCGCTCGAGCGCGCGCGGGGGACGATTGCCGGGTTGATCGGGGCGGAAGCGGGGGAGATCTTCTTCACGAGCGGGGGGACCGAATCGGACAACCTCGCTCTCTGCGGCGTCATGGCGGCATCGGGGTCTCGCCGCGAGATCGTCACCTCCCCCACCGAACACCACGCCGTGCTTGAGACCGGCCGCAGGCTGGAGGAACAGGGGGCGGTGCTGACGATGATGCCCGTGGACGCGCAGGGGGTAGTGGACGCGGAGTTTCTCCGCGCCCGCCCGGGGGACGGGACCGCGCTCGTGAGCATCATGCACGCAAACAACGAGACGGGCACGATCGCGCCGGTAGCGGACATCGCCGCCGTTGCGCACGAGAAGGGGGCTCTCGTTCATACCGATGCCGTGCAGAGCGCGGGGAAGATCCCCCTGAGCGTGGGCGATCTCGGCGCCGATCTTCTCACGCTTTCCGCCCATAAAATGTACGGCCCCAAGGGGATCGGGGCGCTCTACGTGCGACGGGGCGTCGCGCTCGAGCCCCTCCTCGTTGGCGGCGGACAGGAGCGGGGACGTCGTCCCGGGACTGAAAATGTCCCCCTGGCAGTAGGGTTTGCGGAGGCATTTCGCCTCTCGATCGTGGGCATGGCCGAAGAGTCGGCCCGCCTCCGCACGCTGCGGGACGATCTTGAACAGGAGATCAGGCGCCTCTTTCCCCGGGTGCTCGTGAACGGCGACCCGGAGAACCGCCTTCCCCACATACTCAACATATCGTTCGGTGCGGAAGACTATCCCCTGGAAGGGGAGATGCTGGTCATGGGGATGGACCTGGAGGGGGTCGCGGTGACGAGCGGGTCGGCCTGCACGTCCGGGAGCCTTGACCCCTCGCACGTCATACTTGCAATGGGGCGGGATGCGGCGACCGCGCGGGCAACGCTCCGCTTCTCATTCGGCAGATGGAATACGCCGGATGACGTCGGCGAGACGGCCCGTCGGCTGAAGAACGTTTTGGACCGGATGCTCGGAGGGCCCGCCCACAATTCACTGTGACACTCCGGAGCCCCGGAGGCGTTCCGCCTCCCTGATTGCGATACCGTACCTGACTCCCCGTTCGCTCACCGTCATCGCGCTGAATTCGAATCTGCTCATGAGCGAACGCGCGATGAGCGCGCCCGCCGTGATCACGTCGCTTCGCCCCTCCATGACGCGGGAAAGCCTGAGGATCTCCGTCGAGGGCATCGTCCTGAGCCGGCCGTAGAGTCCCTCCACCTCCGCGCGCGTGAGAGGAGTGTTGGTGACCGCTGCGATGTCGAAATCTCCGATCCCGCGCGCAAGCATCGCGAGTGACGTTGCGGTGCCCGCGACACCCACGAGCGTTGTCCCGGCGAATTGAAACCCGGAAGCCCGTGCCAGCTCCTCCTCCGTGAACCGCCCGGCGGCATCCAGCTCCCCCGGGGTGGGGGGATCGTGACGGAGGAAACGTTCGGTCAGCCGGACGGAGCCGAGCGTGAGGCTGATGCGCCTGTCGATTGAGCTTCGCGCCCCCGTGATGATCTCCGTGCTCCCCCCTCCGATGTCTACGACAGTCAGTCTCCCCGTGCCGGGCACGCCGCTCGCGGCTCCCCTGTACGTCCAGTACGCCTCCTCTTCGCCGCTGAGCACTTCGAGCCGGTACCCTGTCTGTGCGAGGATGTCGCGGGCAAAGAGATCCCTGTTGGCTGCATCGCGTACCGCGCTGGTGCCGCAGACCGCCATCGCTGCCGGCTCGTATGGGAGAACGAGAGCGGCGTATTCCCTGAGCACGGCGATCACGCGCGCCATCGAGGAGGCGTCGAGGTTCCGCGTGGCGTCGACCCTCCGGCCGAGCCTGGGGATGCGCTGTTCGTACACAAGAGGCGTGATCGCGTTCCCGTCTTCGATGCGCGCCACGAGGAGCAGGACTGTGTTCGTCCCGATGTCGATCACGCCGACAATCACGCCCGCCCCGCTGCGTATGCCACCCATTCCGCCTCGGTCGTCGATTCCCCGACGATGAGCCCCGCGCGCCGGAGGATTCCCCTCATCGCGCCGTCGTCAGTCGAGAGGAGTCCCGACACCAGCAGTGTCCCCCCCGGCGCCAGGCGGGAGATGAGGCCGGGGAGCATTTCCTCGATCACGTTCTTCTGGATATTGGCGGCGACGAGTTCGAATGCTCCCGGTGGCACGACATCCAGGGCTCCGTGAATGACTGTGAACCGGTCGGCCACGCCGTTGAGGAGAGCGTTTTCGCGCGCGTTGGCAAACGCCCACTCGTCCGTGTCAAATCCGACGGCCCCCTTGGCGCCGAGCCTCAGCGCGGCAATAGCGATGATTCCCGTTCCCGTCCCCGCATCCAGCACGCGGATCCCGGGCCTCGCGTGACGCTCGACCAGCCTGACCATCAGGCGCGTGGTCTCGTGATACCCGGTGCCGAACGACATCTTCGGATCGATCGTAATGACAATGTCGCCCGGTGCGGCGCGGTAGGGATGCCATGTGGGCGCGATGACGATTCGGTCACTGACCCGGAGAGGCCGGATGGTCTCCTCCCACGTACGGTTCCAGTTCTCTTCGGGGATGATTGTGAGCGCGAGTGAAGGGGGTGGGATCGCGAGGCGGGCTGCCAGCTCTCCGATCATCGTGCGCAGGGAGTCCAGGCGGGAGGCGTCCCACCGTTCCCGGGAGATGTACGCGCGCAGGACATTCCCGTCCTCCCAGAATCCCTCAAAGCCTTCCGCGGTCAGCGCGCCGATGATGATCTCAAATGCGCCCGGGTCGACGCCGACGGCGATCTCGACGTGGGCTCCGCGCATCGGCTCAGGGGACCTGCGCGTACACGACGGAGGCGATCACCGAGCCCACCGCTTCCAGGCTCGCGGCGCTGCAGTGGTCCGGCGTGTCCTTGTGCGTGTGCCAGTAGCGGTTCGTGTTGTCCGGATAGTTGAAGTCGATGATGTCGATTGTCTGGATCCCGGCCTCGTTCAGCGGGAGGTGGTCGTCCATGATCTCCTCCCCCTGCTCGTCGTGAAACTGCTGGACGCCGAGCGACGCGGCGGTCTTCCAGACCATGTCCACGACCTCGGGGGCGTACCGGACGGAATACTGTTCTTTGGGCAGGTCCAGGTACGCGTCGCCGACCATGTCGAGAAGTATGCCGAATCGCGGGAGGTAGGAGGGATCCTTCTGGGCGGCGAAGTAGCGGGAGCCGAGAAGATAACTGGCATGGTCTCCCTCTTTCCCGTAGTCCTCTCCGTCGAACAGGACGATATCCACGCCGACCGCCGGCGGGACCTTCTTCAGGAGATCGGCCACTTCCAGCAGGACCGCGACGCCGCTCGCCCCGTCGTTCGCCCCCACGATCGGCTCGTTTCGCCGGGCCTTGTTCTCGTCCTGCTCGGCGCGCGGGCGAGTGTCCCAGTGCGCGCACAGGAGGACCCTCGCGGGATCGTTCGGCCGGAAGCGCGCGATGACGTTCGTCAGCCGGAGCGTCTGTCCCTCATAGCCCGTGTGCGTGAATTCCTGCAGCCGGACGTCGTCCGCCGAGGCCCTGAGCGCACCGGCAATATAGGCCAGGCAGGCGGCGTGCCCCGCGGAATTCGGGTTCCGCGGTCCGAAAGCCGTCTGGGCCGTCAGGTATGCCCAGGCGCGCCCGCTTTCGAACGCCGGGTACCGGGGGGAGGGCATAAACGTCGTTTCTCCTTTGGGAGGGGATGTGGAGGGGGAGGAAGTCTGCAGTGCCGCGGTCTGTCCGCTGTTGCGGGAGCATGCCGCCAGCGCGGCCAGCACCACTGCGATCACAAGAGCGGGGGTTTTCGCCATGCGCAGGTGAAGTGACTTGAACAATGCCCGAAAACATACGCAAAACGGCCCCGAGATGCAAAGCACCCCGCAACCTTTCACGCGGAGGGGTCGTCTAACGAGTGTACAGGCTCACAATCCACTTGACGGAGGCTCCCGATGAAGGCTCGTACGCTCATTCCACTCGTCCTGGCATTCGTCCTTGCCGGGACCGCGGTGTCGGCGCAAAAACGGTTTGAAAAGAAGTTCCAGGTCTCTCCCGGCGGGACGTTCACCATCGCCACGGACGTCGGCAACGTGAAGGTGGTCGGGAGCGCCTCAAACGAGGTGTCCATCGTTGCGGACATCAGGGGACGGGATCGCGATGTCGACGATTTCGAAATCACGGCGGATCAGTCGGGGAACAACGTGGACGTGAAGGGGAAGCTCCGCAAGGGGGGATCCTGGTTCTGGAATAATTCGGATCTCGACGTGGACTTCACGGTGACCGTGCCCCGGCAGTACGCCGCGAAAATGCACACCTCCGGCGGCAATATCGACGTCAGCGACCTCAAGGGAAAAGTGGACGGGAAGACTTCGGGCGGAAATGTCTCGATCGGCAGCACCGAGGGGGACGTGGACCTGGAGACCTCGGGAGGGAACGTGGAGGCGGAACACTGCACGGGTCAGCTCCGCATGAGAACTTCCGGAGGCGAGATCGACGTCCAGGCCATCACCGGCGACGTCGACCTGGAGACATCGGGGGGGAACGTGAAGATTCGCGACGTTGAAGGAAAGGTCCGCGCCGAAACCTCCGGCGGGAACATGTACGTCAAAGTGAAGGGGGCCAACAAGGGGGTCTTCGCCGAAACGTCCGGCGGCGACATCGAGATCGTCGTCCCGAAGTCGGTTTCAGCCAACATCGACGCGGCCACGAGCGGCGGGAGCGTCCGGTTCGATTTCCCCGTGACCATCTCCGGGCAGATCGACGAGAGCCATGTGCGCGGGACGCTCAACGGGGGCGGCAGCACCATACACGCCCATACGTCCGGCGGCGACGTGCGCTTCTCCGCCGCCGATTAGGCGGTATTCAGAATTCAGAGCTCAGAATTCAGAGTTCAGAATTCTTCTCTTCTCACTCCCGCCAGGTAAGCTCCGATTCTATCCTGCGCGCGCCGGTACTCCCCGGCGCGCGCGGGGAAGTTCTGCATCAGCATCGAGAAGGCGAGTTCTTCCCCGTCCGCGGTCGTCACATACCCTGAAAGTGCGGAGACGCCTTCGAGCGTTCCCGTTTTCGCCTTCAGGTTTCCCTCGGCGGGAGTCCCGCGCATCCTCCGGGCGATCGTCCCGCTCCTGCCGGCGACGGGGAGCGACGCGTACCAGGCCGGGAATATGTCGGTGCGCTTCCGCATCGCGGTCAGAAGTGACGTGATCGTGCCGGCGGTGGTCAGGTTGTAGCGGGAGACGCCCGATCCGTCCGCGATCACGATGCTCACCGTGTCGATCCCCAGCCCCGCCAGGAACGCCTTGACGAACTCCGTCCCCCCGGCCGTCGTCCCCGGGAGCCCCGTCTTCTCCGCAGCGATCGTTTTCAGGATGTTCTCGGCGGAGAGATTGTCGCTTTCGTGGTTCATGAACACCAGGACTGAGTCCAGCCGGTGTTCGCACGCCGCATATTCCACCGCGCCGCGGGGAACAGTGTCAAGCACGAGCCCGCTGCACCTGAGCCCCCACGCCTCGAGTTTCTCGCGGAACACAGTCAGCGCGTACCAGTGGGGATCCGCGACGCAGATCGTGGTCGCTTCCGCCGTGTCCTGCGGTGCGATCTTCCCCCTGACAATTACCGTGTTCAGGCGCTCCCGCCAGTTGCGTGTCACATCGATTGAGCTCTTCGCCCCCGCCGTGTCCGTCGTGGCCTCGTTGTCCAGGCCGGCGTACGACGTGGGGGGATCGATCGCCACGCGTGCGGAATCGCCGGCTTTGCTCCCCGGGCGAACGGTCACGGCGACCGTGTTGCTGTTCAGCGAGAGCGGGGAGATGGACATGGCACTCGGATCCGGCTCGTCGTCCCACGCCCAGCCCGGCCCCCGGGGGAGGTCGTCGAACAACGTGAGGTCGCCCGCGATCGTCCACGTGGATTCGGGCGGCAGAGACGCGCGGAGGGCGGCGGCCAGCGTGTCGAGGTTCTTCGTGTCGAGCATGGGGTCGCCGGAGCCGCGGATGATGATCCTCGGCGGTCCCGCCGTGTCGGCCAGGACGCGCGTCCGGAAGCGATATGCCCCTCCGAGCGCGTCCAGAGCGCACGACGACGTGAAGAGCTTCTCGTTCGATGCCGGGTTGAAGTCGAGCGTCCCGTTCAGGTCGTAGAGCGTCTCTCCGCGCGTGAGGGACACGACGCGGACCGCGGCGTTTGAAGGGGGAAAGAGGGAATCGGGCAGGCAGTCGTCGATCGCCCGCTGCAGCCGTGGATAGGGGGAGACGCTCGGGATGCGCGCGGCGGGCCCCCCGGCGCCGCGATTGGTCTGGAGCGAGGGGGCGCACCCTGCGGCAAGGAGCGCGCAGAGTAAGGCGGCTGGTGTCTTCATTTCGCAAGGTGGAGCGATTTGGGCTGAAAAGCAAACATTGATTGGGACGGGTTTTCTCTCTATATTGCCCGGTAACTGTATGTGTCTCTCAACATCCGGTGTGCGATGCTAGATGTGCTGAAGAAAATATTCGGGAGCAAGCACGAAAAGGACGTCCGGGCTCTCCGGCCGAAGGTGGACGAGATCAACGCCTTCTACGCGGCATATGAGAAGCTCTCCGACGACGAACTCCGTGCAAAGACGGTCGAATTCCGTTCCCGCATCCAGGAGGCGCTGAAGGAAATCGAGGAGGAGCTGGCCGCGAAACGGGAGGGCCTGGGCGCGGACATGGACCCGGGCGTGCGTGAGAGCCTCATGGACGAGATCGCCGCACTGGAGAAGGAGCGGGACGAAGTGACCGCCGACGTCCTGAACGAGCTGCTCCCCGAGGCGTTTGCCGCAGTCAAAGATGCCTGCCGCAGGCTGATGGGGACGTCGTTCGACCTCCTGGGCAACACCGCCGTGTGGGACATGATCCCCTTCGACGTCCAGTTGATCGGGGGCATGGTGCTGCACCAGGGGAAGATCTCCGAGATGGCCACCGGCGAAGGGAAGACCCTCGTGGCCACGATGCCCGTCTATCTCAACGCGCTCCCCGGGAGGGGCGTGCACCTGGTGACCGTCAACGACTACCTCGCCAAGCGCGACTCGGTCTGGATGGGGAAAGTCTACGAGTTTCTCGGCCTGACGGTGGGGTGCATACAGAACAGCATGGACTCCATCCAGCGGCGGAAGGAATACGCCTGCGACATCACGTACGGGACGAACAACGAGTTCGGGTTCGACTACCTGCGCGACAACATGGTGGTCGACCGGGCGGACCTCGTCCAGCGGGAATACTACTACGCCATCGTCGACGAGGTCGACTCCGTCCTGATCGACGAGGCCAGGACACCGCTCATCATCAGCGGTCCGACCAAGAGCGAAGACCACAAGTTCGACGAGATGAAGCCCCCGGTGGAGCGGATCGTGGGGGCGCAGAGGAACTTCGTGTCCAAAATCGTCGCGGATGCCGAGAAGCTCCTCGGCGAGGGGAAAGAAGCCGAGGCGGGCGTGCTCCTGCTCCGGGCCTCCCGCGGGCTTCCCAAGCACCCGAAGCTCCTGAAGATGATGTCCGACCCGTCGAACAAGAAGCTCATCCTCGAGACCGAGAACGAATACCTCAGGGACCAGAGCCGGCGGATGCACGAGATCGACGACGAGCTGTATTACGCGATCGACGAGAAGAACCACCAGATCAACCTGACGGAAAAGGGGAGGGAGTACGTCACCCCCATCGTCGGTGACAAGGACTTCTTCGTGCTCCCGGACCTCGGCACGGAGCACAGCATCATCGAGAACGATCATACGCTCTCCAAGGAGGAACAGCTCCGTCGCAAGGACGAGGCCAACCTCCTCTACGCCGAGCGGAGCGACCGGATCCACACGGTGACGCAGCTCCTGCGGGCCTACTCGCTCTACTCCAAGGACGACGAATACGTCGTGACCGACGACGGCAAGGTGCAGATCGTCGACGAATTCACGGGACGCCTCCTGCCGGGGCGGCGCTACTCGGACGGACTGCACCAGGCGATCGAGGCGAAGGAGGGGGTGAAGGTCGAGCGCGACATGCAGACGCTGGCGACGATCACGCTCCAGAACTACTTCCGCCTGTACAGGAAGCTCGCGGGGATGACCGGGACCGCGGAGACGGAGGCCGCGGAGTTCTTCGACATCTACAAGCTCGACGTCGTGGTCGTTCCCACGAACAAGCCGATGATCCGCGAGGACATCAACGACGTGATCTACAAGACCAAGCGGGAGAAATACAACGCGGTGATCGAGGAGATCGAGAAGATGCGCACGGAGAACCGCCCGGTGCTGGTCGGCACGACCAGCGTCGAGGTCTCCGAGACGATCAGCCGCATGCTCAAGCGGAAGAACGTTCCCCACAACGTCCTCAACGCCAAGCAGCACCAGCGCGAAGCGGAAATTGTCTCGCACGCGGGACTCCCCGGCGTCATCACGATCGCCACGAATATGGCCGGCCGCGGCACGGACATCAAGCTCGGGCCCGGCGTGCGCGAGGCGGGTGGGCTCCACATCGTCGGCACCGAGCGGCACGAGGCGCGGCGCATCGACAGGCAGCTCCGCGGACGGTCCGGCCGGCAGGGCGATCCCGGCTCTTCGCTCTTCTTCCTCTCGCTCGAGGACGACCTGATGCGGCTCTTCGGGAGCGACAGGATCGCGTCGATCATGGAACGGATGGGACTCAAGGAGGGGGAGGTCATCCAGCACTCGATGATCACCCGCTCCGTGGAACGCGCGCAGCGGAAGGTCGAAGAGAACAACTTCGGCATCCGCAAGCGGCTGCTGGAGTACGACAACGTCATGAACCAGCAGCGCGAGGTCATCTACACCCGCCGCCGCGCCGCGCTTCTGCGCGACAGGCTCAAGGATGAGGTGCTGGACCTCGTGGATACGTTCGCCGCGAAGTCGGTCGAGAAGTACTACGAGGAGGGGGATGTCGACGGTCTCCAGGTGGAGCTGCGCACGCAGCTCCTCCTCGACGTCCAGTTTACCCCGCAGGAGTTCCGCGCGAAGGGTCCCGACGGCCTCCGCGCCGCGATCAACGCGTCCGCGGCCGAGTTCTACCGGCGCAAGGAGGAGCGGCTCGGGCCCGAGATCATGGGGCGCATCGAGAAGATGGTGGTCCTCCAGGTGATCGACGAGAAGTGGAAGGACCATCTCCGCGAGATGGACGACCTGAAGGAGGGGATCCACCTGCGGGCCTACGGCCAGAAAGACCCGCTGGTGGAGTACAAGACCGAGGGCTTCCGGATGTTCATGGAGCTCATCGACCTGATCGACACGGAGATCGTCACGACGGTGTTCAAGCTCTTCCCCGCCCAGGCGCAGGAGCTCCCGATCAGGGGGCCGCAGCGTCCGCCGCAGGCGGTGCGGACGACGCACGATTCCGCGGTGGGGATGGGGTTCCAGGGGAACAGGGAGCCGGTGCCGGGTGCGGCGGGGCAGGACCCCGCCAGGGGAGGCAAGCCCCAGCCCGTGCATGTCGGGGAGAAGGTGGGACGCAACGATCCCTGCCCGTGCGGGAGCGGAAAGAAATACAAACAGAGCCACGGGAAGTAGGAAACCGCGTCCATGAAGAAGATCGAAGCCATCATCCGGCCGTTCCGCATCGACGACGTGCGTGAGGCGCTCGCCGAGATCGGCGTGAAGGGGATGACGCTGACCGAGGTCAAGGGGTACGGCCGGCAGAAAGGGCATACCGAGCTGTACCGCGGATCGGAATACCAGATCGACTTCCTCCCCAAGATCAAGCTCGAGGTGATCGTGTCCGACAAATCGCTGGACAAGGTCGTCGACACGATCATCAAGGCCGCGAAGACCGGGCAGGTGGGAGACGGCAAGATCTTCGTCTATCCCGTCGAGGACGTCATCCGCGTCCGCACCGGCGAGAGCGGAGAGGAAGCGTTGTAGGCGTGCCGGACACCGCGCCAGGAGCGGCCGCCCCGTTCCGCTGCGGGTACGTTGCGATAATCGGGGAGCCGAACGTGGGGAAATCCACGCTGATGAACCGGCTCCTCGCCCAGAAAATCTCTATCGTCACCAGGAAGCCGCAGACCACGCGTCACAAGATCCTCGGCATCCTGACCACGCCGGACTGCCAGGCGATTTTCCTCGATACCCCCGGCATCATCACCCCGAAGTACCCGCTCCACGAAGTCATGATGGCGTCCTCGGCATCGGCGGTGAACGAGGCCGACCTCGTGCTGTTCATGGCGGACGCCTCCCGCGCGGGACGCGCGGATGACTCCCCCGAGGAGGCCATCCTGGCCCGGATCGCTGCATCCGGCAAGCCTGCCTGGCTGGTCATCAACAAGGTCGATTGCGTCGGGAAGCCGGCACTCCTACCGATGATGGCCGGCTATGCGGAACGGCACCCGTTCCTGGAGATATTTCCCCTCTCCGCCCTGACCGGGGACGGCGTCGATGCGCTCCTGGCGCGCCTCCCCGGGGCTCTCCCCGTCCACCCCCCGTTCTATCCGCCTGATGTCGTGAGCGACCAGCAGGAACGGTTCTTCGTCGCGGAGATCATCCGGGAGAAGATCTTTATTATGTGCCGTGAGGAAATCCCCTATGCAACCACAGTGGAGATTACGGCGTTTAATGAGCGGGAGGGCACAGGCAAGAAGGGGAGGAAGCCGAAATGGTTCATCAGCGCCGATATTTACGTGGAACGGGAGTCCCAGAAGGGGATCGTGATCGGGAAGAAAGGCGCGCTCCTCAGGGAGATCGGGGAGATTGCCCGGAAGGACATCGAGCGGTTCCTGGACCACGGCGTGTTCCTCGAGCTGCATGTCAGGGTGCGGGAGGGCTGGCGCGGGGACAGGGACCTTCTGGAACGGCTGGGATACAGGCAATGACGCCTGCGGGCGCGCGCGGACTTTCAGCGATCCGGCCTTTGGCCCTTGCGGCGCTCCTGGCCGGGGCACTTGCGGGGGAAGCGTCGGGCCAGGTCCCAGCGGCAGTGCCCGAGAAGCGCCTCCCGGCCGGCCGCGCCCACGCCGTCCCCGCGCGAACGGTGTCTCCCGCGCCGGAGAACCCGGTCTACCATGTCGTCAGCTACCGGCTCGACCTCACCGCCGCGATGGTCGACGAGAATTTCGGAGGACGGAACCTCATCACGCTCGTTCTGAAGGCGCCTGCGGATTCGCTCGTCTTCAATCAGCTCTGGCTCCAGATCGACTCCGTTGTCGTCAACGGCACTCCGTGCGCGTTCGCACTCAGCGATCCATCCGAACAGTTCACCGTGCAGCTCGGTTCGACGCTCCCCGCCGGTGATACGCTTCGTTGCGCCGTCTGGTACCGCCGGCTCCCGGGCGTCGCGCGGGAATCGGACAGGCTCGGCTATTATTATTTCCAGGACACACTCCCGGGGCTCCCGGCCAACCTCGGCTACACGATGTCCGAGCCGAGCGATGCGCGCTGCTGGATGCCCTGCTACGACCAGCCGTGGGAAAAGTCGACGTCCGAGATGTTTGTCACGGTCCCGCAGGGGTACGTCGCCGCTTCCAACGGCATCCTCGAGGGGGTGACGGACGCCGGCGGGGGAAACGCGACATGGCACTGGGTAGAAGCCCACCAGATCGCGACATACCTGATGTGCTCGACGATCTCGAAATTCACAAACCCGGCCTCCCGCCTCGCGGTGGCGCCGGGCGACACGATCCCGGTCGAATACTTCGTCTGGCAGCGCGACTCGTTGGCCGCCGCCGCGTTCCTCCCCGTAGTGAGGCTGATGATCACAAACCTGGGGAAGCTCTACGGACCCTATCCGTGGGATAAATACGGCATGACCGCGATCGTCCCCTTCGCGTACGGCGGCATGGAGCATCAGACGATAACGACGCTGAACGAGTATGTTGCGACGGACACGGACGTCGTCGTGCACGAGCTGTCGCACCAGTGGTGGGGCGATCTCGTGACGTGCGGGACCTGGAAAGACATCTGGCTCAACGAGAGCTTCGCGACGTACAGCGAGGCGCTCTTCCATGAGACGCTCGGGGGCCGGGCGGCGCTCCGGAACGAGCTTGCCGGTATGCTGAACCTGGACGTGCTCTCCTGGACGGACGCCGTCTATGACCCCGAGGGTCAGGGGATCTATCTCTTCTCGGACGTCGTCTACTCAAAGGGGGCGTGGGTGCTCCACACGCTTCGCGGCGTCATGGGAGACTCGGCATTTTTCCGAACGCTCCGTCTCTGGCGGCAGCTCTACGGGCAGAAGAGCGCGGTGACCGCCGATTTCGCGTCGACCGCCGGGATGGCTTCGGGGAGCGACATGAGCTGGTTTTTCAACGAGTGGATCTACGGCCCGGGCTATCCCGTCTACTCGCTTGCCTTCGACTGGGAAGGAGGAGCGCTCGGCGTCCGGATCGCCCAGCAGCAGGACCCCACGTGGCCGACATACAGGATGCCGCTCCCCGTCCGCGTCTACTACCCCGGAAGAGACTCGACGTTCACGGTCTGGGACACTGCGCGCGTGCAGGATTTCCGGATCCCGCTTGCCGCGCCGCCCGACAGCGTCGCGCTCGATCCGGACCGGAACCTCCTCTGGAAACAGGGAAGCCCGATCGGCCCCCCGGTCCCGGCGGGGACGCTGCTCTCGTTCTCGCTCGGGCAGAACTACCCGAACCCGTTCAACGGCACGACCGAGATCCCGTACGTCGTGCCCGGCGCGTTTTCCACGTCGTCAGCCCCCGCGGCCGTTTCGCTCGTCGTGTACGACGTCCTGGGGCGGCGCGTGGCAACGCTCGTGGACGCACCCCAGGCCCCGGGCGAGTACTTCGCCAGGTTCGACGGGACCGGTCTGGCATCCGGCGTCTACTTCTACCGGCTGGAGACGGCGACTCCCGGAGGCACGACGTCGAAGGGGGTCGGGAAGATGGTCCTCGTGCGGTGAATGTCGTGGCCGAACAGGTGAACATACGCATCACGCGGGGCGACGTCGCGCTCCCCGAGAAGCTCGAGAACCTGCCTGCCGCGCCCGGCGTCTACCAGCACAAGGACGCCGCCGGCAAGGTCCTGTATGTCGGCAAAGCCAAGAACCTGAGGAACCGCGTCCGCCAGTACTTCCAGAAGTCCCGTTCGCTCGGCCCCCGGATCGAGCAGATGCTCACGAAGGCCACCGACCTCGACGTGATCGTAACGGACTCCGAGGTCGAAGCGCTGATCCTCGAGGCGAACCTCATCAAGAAATTCAAGCCCCGCTACAACGTCAGCCTCAAGGACGACAAGAGCTATCCCTACATCGTGATCACGGGGGAGCCCTACCCGAGGGTGTTCATCACGCGGCACGTCCGGCGGGACGGTTCCCGGTATTTCGGCCCGTACACGGACGTCAAGAACGTCCGTTCGGCCCTCAAGGCGATCCGCGACATCTTCATGATCCGGAGCTGCAATTTCCTCATCGACGAGGAGGCAATTCGGAAAAAGAAGTTCAAGGTGTGCCTCGACTACCACATCAAGAAATGCGAGGGACCCTGCGAGGGGCTCGTGAGCCGCGAGCGCTACAACGCCATGATCGATCAGGTCGCGTCGCTCCTCCGGGGGAAAACGGGATCGCTCATCCGGACGCTGCGGGCCGAGATGGAGCGGCTCGCAGCCGAACGCCGGTTCGAAGATGCCGCCGTGCTGCGTGACCGGATCAAGGGGCTGGAGGCCTACAGCGAACGGCAGAAGGCGACGGACCTTGACTCGACGGACAGGGACATCGTTGCGTTCGCCTCTGATGCGGACGACGCCTGCGGCGTGATATTCAAGCTGAGAGACGGGAAGATGGTCGGGCGGCAGCACTACTATATGGGAAACGTCGAAGGGAAGCCGGAGGGGGAGATCCTGGAAGCGCTGCTGCAGCAGTATTACCTGGAAGCGGAGGATATCCCGAGCGAGGTCTACA
>Ga0335079_10002421_pt1 | contig 21539 bp, 21 predicted proteins | sample Lox_Sample_33_FD_206719 | JGI IMG/M metagenome (GOLD analysis project Ga0335079, IMG submission 206719) | Soil microbial communities from Loxahatchee National Wildlife Refuge, Florida, United States - Lox_Sample_3.3 | ecosystem: Environmental > Terrestrial > Soil > Wetlands | place: USA... | reverse complement strand
GGTGATTCCTTTCAAAACCCGTTTGCTTCAAACTGCATGGAAGAATTTCAAGGCGGGCAAACGCGACGATTTGACGGACAAGTATGCTGAATTCCGCGCTCAGCATGAGCACTGGTTGGAAGACTACACGCTGTTTCGTGCTTTAAAAGACAAATACAACGGTGCGTACTACCTCGATTGGCCGCAAGATCTGGTCCAACGCCGCCCGGAGGCGCTGGCCGCCGCGCGCCGCGACCTGGCGAATGAAGTAGATCAGGTGCGCTTTGCGCAGTTCCTGCTGTTTTGCCAGGGTGATCGACTCAAGGTTTATGCGCATTCCAAGGGCATAGGACTTATCGGCGATCTGCCTTTCTTTGTCTCTCCCGATTCCAGCGATGTCTGGGCGAACCCGGAATTATTTCTTCTCGATGAGCACCGTCGTCCGCGCTTCGTTGCCGGTGTTCCCCCCGACTACTTCAGCGCACAAGGGCAATTGTGGGGCAATCCGGTTTACAACTGGGAGGCGATTCGGACCACCGGCTACCGATGGGCCATTGATCGCATTCGTGCTTTGCTTGCTCATGTGGATGCGATTCGCCTCGACCACTTCCGCGGTTTCGCCGCTGCGTGGCACATTCCAGCAGGTGCGCCGACCGCTCAGTCAGGTCAATGGGTGCAGGGCCCGGCAGCCGGGTTTTTCAATGCAGTCTCGAAAGAGCTGGGACGTTTGCCATTCATCGTCGAAGATTTAGGTATCATCACTCCGGATGTTCAGTCCTTGCGTGATCAATTTCAACTGCCAGGAACGCGGGTGTTGCAGTTCGCCTTCGATGGTCATTCCGATAATCCTTATTTGCCCCACAACTTCGTCACCAATACTGTGGTCTACACCGGCACCCACGACAACGCTCCAACTCGGGAGTGGTACGACGAACTGCCCGATTATCAGCGGCAGAACTTCCGGAACTACCTGAATCGTCCGCTCAGCGGAAGCGCTGATGCGGCGCCCGCTCTGATGGGGCTGGCGTGGTCGTCGAAGGCGGCGCTGGCGATTGCTCCGTTGCAGGATGTTCTCAATCTTGGCGTGGAGAGTCGCATGAACGTTCCCGGCCGAACAAGCGGAAATTGGCGCTGGCGGGCGCGCAAAGAAATGTTGTCGGATTCAGTTTTCGAATGGTTGCGAGAGCTGACGGACACTTCGAAGCGTTCGGCCGCGGCAATTGAGTTCCAAGCAGCAAACATGGAAAAGGAACAGTCGTTCCAGGCAATGCCCGCCCGAGTATAGATTCGACACTGCATCGATGCGAAGAACCGGTTACCTTTGCGATTTTGTGACTTCGTCCTTATCGTGCCTATGATTTCTCCGCGCACGGATTCTCGAAAACCATCTGGCCACACCGCCTGCATTGTTCGACGTAAATGCCACGCGAGCGGGAACGCGCAGATCAACTTCAGTTCCATCGCCGACTTTGCTCCAGACCTTCAGCTTGGCGCCAATTTTCTCCGAACGCTCACGCATCCCGGAAAGTCCCCAGTGACCGTCGCGTCCTGAGCGCAACAGGTGCGAATCAATTCCGCAGCCGTCGTCCTGCACCAGCAAGCGAAATTCATGTGCGCCATATTCCAGTTCCACACGGATGTTTGTGGCCCCGGAATGACGAAATGCGTTCCCCACGGCCTCCCGGCCAATGCGGTAAACCTCGTCGCGAATTACCGGATGCAGAGCACGAGATGTGCCTTCTACCACCACGCGGAAATCAGCTTGTGTCTGGGCGGGCAATTCCTGGGGAATTCGGGAGAATGCCTGATCGAGATCTTGAGAGCCTTCCTTCGACAACCGCAGTCCGCGAATTGCATTACGACCGTCCTCAACCACATGGCCCAGCAGTTCCAGGACCCGATTCACGAGCGGCCGCGCAGGAGAATGTGTTTCCAGCTGATCACTGGCAACGTGCAACTGCATCGATGCGCTCAGCACCCCCTGCAGCAACGTATCGTGCAACTCCTGCGCAATACGAGTCCGTTCCGCCAGGCGCTCCTCGAAACGAGTATTCAACTGCCTCGTCAATGTATGCAAGCGAAATTGGTAAGCAAAGAGCCCAAGAGAGCCAACTATTGCGAGAGATAATAATCGAAACCACCACGTCTCCCACAGAGCAGGTTCGACCTCAAAGGCCAGCCTTGTTTCGGTGCCATTCCAAAGCCCCGCACTGTTTCTCGCGAGAAGGCGAAAGGTGTAATGTCCAGGAGTGAGATTGGTATACACAGCCTCTCGCGTCTCAACTGGATCACTCCATCGCCGGTCAAAGCCGTCGAGCATGTAACGAAATCGCACTCGCTCGGGGATCGCGAGACTAATTCCCGTAAAGCCGAACGTCAATCGTTTTCGCGACGGCGGAATGCGAACATCACCTGAGACATCGATCGCCTTTCCGTCCGCCACAACCGATTCGATGTGCGCGATGGCGGGTGCAATGCCAATGGAGTCGTGGGCTGGATCGATGACCGACAGTCCGCGACTCATCGAAAACCAGATCTTCCCCGAAGAATCGGCGACGACCGAAGAATTCCTCTTCACTCCACCCAAGCTTAAGAGTCCATCGGTCAGGGAGTATTCACGACCGTTGTCGTCGACCGTAAGAACACCGTTGGCGAAGTGATCAATTTGCAGTCGCAAGACATGCTGCGACGTTGCTACCCAAAGACCGTTATTCCTGTCTTCGGCAATGCCAAATATTTCTTGTTGTATGGAAGCAGGAGCCGACCGAGGCATGCTTATCTTGCCAGACTTGAAAAAAGCCAGACCGCCGGAAGTCCCTATCCACAGCACACCGGAGGAGTCCTGATAGAGGCAGTTAACGTCCTGTGACGGCAAGCCGTCGGCCTTTCCATAAGTCTTCCAGTGACCGTTACTGAGCGAGCTCAAACCGTTGGGAGTGGCGAACCACATGGTTCCATCTGTGGTTTCGAAAATTGCAGCAACAGTATTGGTGCCAAGGCCGTTGGCTGCGGTATAAGTTACAAATCGCCCATCTTTCAGCTCGCTTACCCCGCCACTGAGAGTCCCCGCCCAAACCCCTCCATCCCGAGATTGATATACGGAGTAAACGCTGTTTTGCGCAAGTCCCTCGGCTGCGGTGTAGGTCTGCTCGGTCACAACTCCATCGGCAAAGCGCAGGCGCGTGATTCCGCCCTGTTGCCGTCCTAGCCAGATGCTGTCGTGGTCTCCAGCCGTAATGGAATAGACGACATCGGTACTCATCCCCGGAACTCTGATCGGCTGCACCTTGCCGTCGTTCATCAGATAAAGGCCGCCTTCAATCGGTGCGAACCAAACCCGATTTTGCGAGTCAACATAGATAGGCCCAATGTGGTCCGATGGCAAACCGATGGAACTCGAGTAGCTCAAGAACGCGCTGTCGCGAATGCGTTCAAGCCCTCTCGGCCCCCCGACCCAAATATCTCCTTCGCGGTCCTCAAACAGCGCGTTCACCGCGGCATCTTCACGCACACTGTCTTGCCAGGAGAAGGAAATGCCTTTTGCATTCGAGCGCAAGAGTCCTTGCGACGTTCCGACCCATACGTTGGAGTCGCGGTCCTGTAATAGAGTAAGAACCTGAATGTCAGAAGTTGCGTCCGGCAGGGAGACTCTGGTAAGTGCGTTACCGCTCCAGTGAAACAGACCGTGGTCAGTTCCCACCCATAACTCGTCATTGCCGACCGACAAGAGGCAATTTATTTTTCTTTCTGGGAGTCCAGCGGTGACACGAGTGGCCTTCCCATTCTCCAGATAGAAAAGGCCAACTCCCAGGGTTCCCAGCCAGATCCTGCCATCCGGCATTGCTGTCATCGACATCGTTACCGCAGATCCAGGCAGGACTTGTGCCGATGCCAGCACTTCCGCTTTTCCTGCTCGCATTCGAAGTAGGCCGCTGGAAAGATCGGAAAACAGGGCCCCGCCGGCGTTGTCCCGTGACATGGCTGTGACCTGGTTCAGACTCGCGCCAAGCGCTGACCCGACACTCTCGAATCTACCTTGCGTGTAACGGAAAATTCCGGCAGCCTGCGTGCGTACCCACAACTCGCCTTGAGAGTCGGTAGTGATGCCCAGAATCGGATCGTTCTGGGTTATGGAAGATTGCAACGGCGCCGGGAGGAAGTTGAAGCCATCGAAGCGAATCAAGCCCTTGTCCGTGCCGATCCAGAGATAACCATCGAGGCTTTGGCCGATTGCGTGGACGGCGCTCGCTAATAAACCACTGTCCGCGCTCCATTCCTGGCGCACATACTGTGATGGAGAACGGTCAGGATCAAGAGCGTATGCCGGGCCCAAGAGACACTCAATCACCATCGCAATCAACAATCCTCGAATCGGGATTGCCAGGTTGATCAAGGCAAGAACTCGAATTTTTTAATCACAACTTCGGTTTCGTGTTGCAGCGGAATCTGGCCCTTATTGAATACGTAGAGATTAATGCGAACAGAATCCCCACCCGCGGGAGGGATTCCCGACGTGAAGACATGCCGATTGATTAAACGGCCGCCAGGGTCTTGCGACCCTGTGGTGGTCGAAAACGTAACTTGCGAAGGCTCCCACTTGAACGAATGAGTGAGCACACCGCCGGGAACCCGGAAGCGCACGAAATTCGCCGGAATAAAATAGGGCTGCACGACGAAATGCGCATTTCCATTCTCGGGATAGCCCCAACGGCCGATTTCAACATCCAGTTCGCGGCGATTCCGTTCCGACCCCAATCCATCCCATGTGAGCAGGGTCAAAATCACAGAAGGTTCAAAGTGTGACGTGTCCCCCACCACGAAGGTGTACGTTCCATACCCCAGGCTGCGCGTAAGCTTGACCTCGGCGCAAGTCCATTTGCCGTTGCGTCTGGCTATGCGAAGATGCAGATCTCCGTGTTCATCCGTCCACGCGTTAGCGGCGTCAAATGAATTTCTCGTTCCGGCGCGATTGCTGGCGGCGGTTCGTACCGCCCAGTCGTAACCGCTAAAATGCAGGATATTGGTTGCCCTTGGAACTGGCGTGTAACCCTGACCATCAACGACAGAGACTGCAGCTACGCCATTGTCTTGTGGCGGAAGCGCCTCAAATGTCTCCGGCGGATTGTATCCAGGATCGACCAGCAAGGCGGCATACTGCGTGCCCAGGTGAACTTGCGCCTTCCATCCAGCCTCGCCTTGAATTTTCGTGAAGGGATGCTCTATGTCCGGTTGTATCCACCAGAGTTCTTCGCTGTTGGTGTACAGCACGATCTGCTGACCAGGTTTAAAACCGGCAACGTGACCTTGAATGGCATCCAGTTTGTCGTAACCACTAACATCCGCCCGAGGGACGCTGTCGAATTTTACAGTCGGAGCTGATCCCGAGACGCTGGGGTGGCACGCGCTCAAAACAAGGCAGGCAGCAAGCAAGCACAAAGTTTGTGCCCTTACCAGATTTGAGGCCTGCCTCATCCAAGAGGTCTCCGACTCGGGGGGCACAATACCTGCGCCCTCAGCAAAGCGAGCTTTCCGAGTGTCGATGTTCGCTTGTGCCCTCGCTTCAAAAGCGTTCAGGAAGGCAAGAGTTTCTCGCGCAATTTTACATGCAGCAGCGTTTCGTCGCACTCAGCGTGTTCCAGAACTTGCCTAACAATCTCGCCGGTTTTCGGGGGGCTGAAATTGAACTACTTCAGTTCGGCATAGCAGGTTCAGCAACCGGAAAATCGCCGATAGACTTTGCATCTCGGAAGAAACGCGAAGGTCTGCAGCACATCACGAAGAAGCTCAGCCGAGTGATTGAACGACAATCCCAACGTCGCGCTGTTGCACAGAACCATCCAACTTTGAACGATTCGACCCAGGCACGGTGACTTCTTGTGACGAGTCAAAAATCCGCCGATGGGACACACTGTTGTCCTTCGACTGTGCCGCTTTTCTAGTGAGCCGCAGCCAATTGCAATTCTTCCAAAACATTCATGTAAGCCATGATTAGAACTTGCTGCAACGTCAAGCCTTTATATTTGATGCACCACATAAATCACCAACCGAAATAAACAATCCGGCTCCCTACACGAATCAGAATCACTGCGGACGCACCGGAATCCCTAATTTGCGAATCCGGTACGCCAGCGTGGTACGTTTCATGCCGAGTCGAACAGCCGCGCCCTTTGGTCCACCAGTCACCCAGTTCGATTCTTTTAATGCGCGCAACACGTGTTCACGCTCCATCTCTTCGAGGGTGCTTAAATTCGTCTGTGCACCCTGGCTGGTCTGCTGCTTCAGTTCTTCCAGCGGCACGCGCAGAGAATTTCCAGGAGAAAGAATCACCGCTCGTTCAACGAAGTTCTGCAACTCGCGCACATTTCCTGGCCACGCATAGTCTGTAAGCGCTTCCATCGTCCGGGCCGGAATGGAGTCGATGTGCCGGTTCATCCGTTTGCCATAGTGATCGACAAAATGGCGAACAAGCAGCGGTATATCATCGCGGCGCTCGCGCAACGACGGAACTGTCAGCGGGAAGACATGCAGCCGGTAATACAAATCACTGCGGAATGTCCCCTCTTCGACCATTTGTTTCAGATCGCGATGAGTAGCCGCGATTACACGCACATCGACCTGCTGGGTGCGAGTGCTGCCCAGCCGCTCGAATTCATGCTCCTGCAGCACCCGCAACAGTTTGGCTTGCAGCTCCAGCGGGATATCTCCGACCTCGTCCAGGAACAAAGTTCCCTTGTCTGCCAATTCGAAACGTCCGGGCTTTCGCATGATCGCGCCGGTAAAGGCGCCCTTTTCATGTCCGAACAATTCGCTTTCCAGTAGACCGGAGGGTATGGCGGCGCAATTTACTTTTATGAACGGCCGCTCGCGCCGGCCGCTAAGGTTGTGAATGGCTTGCGCGATCAGTTCTTTGCCGGTCCCGGTTTCACCTTGAATCAAAACGCCAGAATCGGTGGGCGCCACCACTTCCAGTTCGCGCAAAGCCCGCCGCAAAGCCGCGCTTCTGCCTACGATCTCTTCAAATGCCGGCTCCGAGCGTTGCTCGTCCTCAATATAACTTATCTCTGCGCCGGGGTCGGATTTGAGCTTTTGCAGTTCGGCATGTAGCAAACTGTTCGCAAGTCCAAGAGCAACCTGATCGGCTGCCAACTGCAGGAAACGTATCTCCTCTTGCGAATATTTGTGCGCCCGCGCTGTCGCCAGGCTGAGAACTCCCACGCAACCCTGAGGCGTGCGCAGCGGCAAACGGCAAAGCGAGCCATATTCGCTGGCAGATTGTTGCGCTTCCGCTTGGGCCGCTAAGTCGTCATCATTTTCCCAGTCCGCAACCCACGTGGGTTCCTGCTGATCGCATGCCGACCATATCGTCGCCTTGTTGATGGAACCGTCAAGCGGCGCGAGTTGGGTCTCGCCGAGAAATCTCGACGGAACATCGTTCTCCTCTTGGCCGAAGATCACGATATTCGCGAAATCGCACCGGAATACGGGCTGCAGCAGTTCAACCAGGCTGGTCGAGAGCTCGTCAAGTGTCTTCGATGCGATCGATCGTGATAGCTGCGACAAGGCTTCATAGCGTCCCGCTAATTCTTCGGCTGCCATTGAAGGCCGCTCCAAGGGCGGACGGTAAAGAAAAGGTCCCTGGGATGTTAAGCCAAATTCAACTGCGCTCATAATCAACTCCTTTGTGCCAACGTGTAGATAATGAAGCAGACCTAATTTGTCCACAACACCAGATTGAGGTCTTTTTTGCTCACATCATGAAGTGACACTGCACTACCACTTTTGAGGAACACCGCAGTTCCCCGAGCAGCTTGGAAATACTGAACTTGCATCGTCATTTCATTCATCCGGAACATTTCGACGCGATCACACCAGAAGTGCGAAACCGAAACAAAGGTATTGGCAATACCTTGGTATTGCTTAGCAGCCCTGTGTGGCGGGTCGAGCGTTGCCAAGACTTCGACAATTGCCAAGCTCACTAGGCTTGCACTCCCTTCGCTTTCCTGCCTAAATCCTCTGCGCCCGGTTAATTAAATCTCAGATTTTTCAGCATCTTGGGCATGCTGGAATCGTCGCTTGCAAGTTTGGCGGCGCCATTGCATTTCCTTTCGCCTGTAAAGGAGCAGAGGGGATGCGAAACATTTTGCTAACCGCGTTTTCAATTCTCGTGCTCGTCACTTTCTGTTCTGCGCAAGACGCCCAGTCACGATGGAAGCGCTTCGTGGCCAGGTTGTTTCGTAGCTGCAAAACGGAGAAACTGCCGTTTTGCCGGGCGCACACATCGTCCTGCACGGCCCCATAAACAATGAGGCGCAGTCGGACGCATCTGGAGCATTCGCTGTCGGTGGCTCTCCCCCGAGTGTGTATGAGGTCGAAGCGAGTGCTCCTGATTTGAACGCAACGGTTGTAGTCGAAGTGAAAAGAGACATTTATCTGAACGGTTCCAGGAGGCGTTATGAAAGCGGTGATTCTCGCGGCTGGTCAAGGTACACGAATTCGCGCTGTACATGGTGAACGTCCCAAATGTTTGATCGAAGTAAACGACAAGACCATCCTCGACCATCAAATCGACGGCTTGATGGAGGCGGGAATCGAACAAATCGCCATCGTGGTTGGATATGAGAAGCAGCAGATCATCCGCCACGTAGAGGCCCGCGCCGCTCGCACCCCGAAAATTGAATTCATTGAAAATCCGGCGTTCGCAATCACGAACAACATCTATTCGCTCTGGATCGCCCGCAACTGGATCGACGGTGACGGATTCGTTTGCCTCAACGCCGATGTGATCCTTGACGCGCAGATACTCCGTTCTGCGCTGAATACGAACTCGCTGGTTTCGATGATTGTGGACCCGGAGTGGCGTGACGAAACCATGAAGGTCGTCATCTCCGACGGCCGAGTGCTGCGCATGAGCAAGAAAATATCGCAGCAGGAGTTCAGTGGGACATATATTGGCATCACGCTATTCGATCAAATGATTAATGCTCGGTTCTTTGGCAAGATGAAGGACCTGGTGGCCGCGGGCCGGGTGAACGAATTCTTTAACGTTGCCGTGCAGGAACTTGTTGACGAAGGCCTTCACGTAGGCTTCACCACGACGGCAGGCGCCGCGTGGGCGGAAATCGACGACCCGCTCGATCTAAGCTTTGCCCAGCAGAACGTCTTTCCCCAGCTCGCCATCGCGGCTGCGGTCTAATGTGCCTACTCGCGCACCTGGGTCTGGTTAAACAGCGGAGACCAGAGTACTACGCCACATCGTTGATGCTCACTGCATCGTTCACTTGATCTTCAAACGCTTCTCGTCTTCGTGCCCGGTTCGAAGTTTTGTCTTCATCTTGGATCAACCGCACGAGAATCGCGAATAGAGCGCTGACCGAGATTCCCGACATCAGAACGCCAGTGACGCTCTCGATCGGGCCCAACAATCGCCAAACCGGGGGGAGAACCACATCGCCGTAGCCGACGGTTGAGTAGCTTGCAGCCGAGAAGTAAAAAGAGGATTCCCAGGTCGAAAGACATCGCCAGCGATAAAAACCCGCCCAAAGAACAATTTCCACAACATGCAAAACGATCATTGTCGCGGTGAAGCGAATCATCAGCATGGCGGAGCGCCAACGGGTAAACGCCCTTAAGCCTTTCGCGAGGCTGTTTCTGGCCCAGTCGATAAGCAGAGCCATCCCGGCGCATTGAAGCCACAGAGTCAAAACCACCAGCATTACGGCAGCTCCGGCCTGGCGCGTGAATTCCATTCAACTCCTTCTCTATTGCGTCTGTGGTGTGGAGCACTCCGATTTCCAACGAACTCAGATCCTTAGTTCTGCAGGTAACACGATTTTTTTGGCCTTTAACACTACTGAAACGCTCGACTTCTATACACTGACTGTCACCTGCCAGTTTTTTGTCACACGATCAAGACCTTTATCCGCGGAATAATCATTATTTGATCCCGCGGCTTAGCTTAAAACTTATTTGTCTGGTTGTAGTTATATCGATCTCTGACCTATCCGCGCGCTGGAACCGCAAATGCAATCATGTTTGTCGTCGGATCGAGACAGCTCACAGTCACCCAGAGCAACGAATGGCGGTAAAGGTTGCGGTCATTTACAGCGCAACGGGCACGACGTATAAATTGACCTGTGTCGTGGAAGAACGGACATGGGAAGCCAAGGCAGCCGGACGCAAGAATGTCTAAAGAGGTGAAAAACTCGATCGTCAGGATTGCAACCCTCTCAGCCGTGTTCTTCTTCTGCTACATAGCAACGGCTGCCGCTGCAGAAACCTCTGCAACCGGTACAAATATCTTTGCACCTCAATCTACGCCGGCAAGGTCGATCCTTCATCTGTCGCTATTTGTCCTGAGCATTACCGGGCTCATATTCGTAGTTGTCGTCACCCTCATCATCGTTTCAATTTCAAAATTCCGCGCCACCTCCGCGAATGCGCACAGTGAGCCTGCCCAGGTGTATGGAAGCACCCAGATCGAACTCGCCTGGACGATCATTCCGGTTCTGATTGTTATCGTTCTGTTCCTGGCCACTGCACGAGTGATCCACGCGATTCAAGACGCTCCCGAACCGCCGGGTGCTGTAGAGGTCACCGTGATCGGCCACCAATATTGGTGGGAGTTCCGCTACCCGAAGCTCGGCATCGTCACCGCAAACGAGTTGCACATACCAGTGAGCGACCCGACTCATCCCACGCCGACATTCCTGCGATTGCTTTCGGCTGACACCGACCACAGCTTCTGGGTGCCTGAGCTTGCGGGCAAGACGGACCTAATCCCCAACCACCCCAACCGCATGTGGATGGATCCGCAGCGCACGGGCGTGTTTCTTGGCCAGTGCGCACAGTATTGCGGAACCCAGCACGGCAAGATGCTGCTGCGCGTCTCAGTCGATAGTCAGCAAGACTTTGCGGCGTGGGTTCGCAGCCAGCAACAACCCGCAGTTCAGGACGCAAGCGCTGCGGCGGGGAGACAGATCTTCGAGCACACTGCTTGCATCAACTGCCACACGGTTTCAGGAACCGCAGCCGATGGGCGCTTCGGTCCCGACCTGACGCATTTAATGAGCCGCGCGACCATAGCTGCCGGTGCGGCCGAGAATACGCCGCAGAATCTTCGGCTATGGATCGAAGACCCGAACGCGATCAAGCCTGGTTCGCTGATGCCGGCAATGAAATTAAGCGACGCGAATCTCGACGAGGTCGTGAAGTACATGGAGACGCTTCACTAGAGGACTTTAGAGACCAGCTATGGCATCCGACGCGATCTCAATTCCCGCGCCACAAGTTCGAGAGAAACCATGGGTCGATCTGCTGCATGAGTGGGTCACCACTGTCGATCACAAGCGGCTCGGTATTCTCTACATCGTTTATGCGTTGGTCTTCCTCCTGCTGGGCGGGGTTGAGGCGCTGATCATCCGCATCCAGTTGATGCATTCGCACAACGATTTTGTCTCTCCGCAAGTGTTCAACCGCATGTTCACCATGCATGGCACAACCATGATCTTTTTCGTGGTGATGCCGGTTCTGTTCGGATTTGCCAACTACCTTGTGCCGTTGATGATTGGTGCGCGCGACATGGCGTTTCCGCGTCTGAACGCCTTCAGCTTCTGGCTGTCGGCATTTGGCGGTTTACTGCTCTACTTCAGTTTTGTTGGAGGAAGCGGACTCTACGGAGCGGGAAATGCGCCCGATATCGGGTGGTGGGCGTACGCACCTTTAACCGCGCGCGCGTTCTCACCTGGGCATAGCTCAGACTATTGGACGCTTGCGCTCCTGGTTTCGGGCTTTGGCAGCATCGGAACCGCGATCAACATTATTGCGACCATTCTTTGCCTGAGATGCCCGGGCATGAAGCTCAACCGCATGCCTCTGCAGGTGTGGCTGTACCTTGTGATGGGCAGCATGGTTCTCATCGCGATCACCCCGCTCTCCGCGGCCCAAATCATGCTGCTGATCGATCGCTATCTGGGCGGGCACTTCTTCGACGCTCAGGCCGGTGGCTCGGCTGTTCTCTGGATGCACTTCTTCTGGATCTTTGGCCATCCAGAAGTTTACGTATTGGTCATTCCAGCTTTTGGTTTTTTATCGGAAATTATTCCCGTTTTTTCGCGTAAACCAATTTTCGGGTATCCGGTGATGGTAGCGGCGAGCATCGCTATCGGGTTTGTGAGTTTGAGCGTGTGGGCCCACCACATGTTTACGGTCGGCATGAACTCGTATGCCAATAGCTTCTTCGCAATAACTACGATGGCTGTCGGTGTGCCTACGGGAATCAAAATCTTCAACTGGATTGGCACCATGTGGGGCGGAAGGATTCATTTCAAGGTGCCAATGCTGTTCTGCATAGGCTTTCTGTTTCAGTTCTTAATCGCAGGTCTCACCGGCATCATACAAGCGGCTGCGCCTGTCGATTGGCAACTCAGTCTGTCCTATTTTGTCGTAGCGCATTTTCACTACGTGATTGTAGGTGGAATTCTGTTTGCCCTCTTTGGCGCTTTTTATTACTGGTACCCAAAGATAACCGGCCGCATGCTCAGTGAAACCCTGGGCAAGTGGCACTTCTGGCTTTTCCTGATCGGCTTCCATCTGACCTTCGACGTTATGCACATTCCGGGACTGCTCGGGATGCCGCGCCGGATCTACACGTATGAGCCTGATCGTGGCTGGGACACTTTGAACCTCATCATTTCGATCGGCGCGTTCATTCAGGCAATCGCAATTCTGGTGTTCGTGTGGAACCTCATCAGTTCTTATTTCAACGGAGCCAAAGCAGGAAACGATCCGTGGGATGCATGGACGCTCGAGTGGTCCACCAGCTCACCACCGCCAGCCTACAACTTTGCAACGGTTCCGGTGGTGGCGAGCCGTCGTCCCTTGTGGGACCTGAAACATCCGGAAGATCCAGACAGCCAATATGAGTGACGGTAGAAAACAATGAGCGCAGCTGAAGCACCTTTAGTCGGAATCCCGCAGCCCTGGACTCTTCCCAACCGGGGTAGGATCGGAATGGCCTGCCTTATCATTGCGGAGTCCTCGATCTTCACCATTTTTGTTGTCGCGTATCTCTTTTACATAGGGAAGAGCCTCACCGGGCCGACTCCAAGTGAAGTGTTGGAAGTTCCGATTTTTTCCACGATCTGTTTATTGTCCAGTAGCATCACAGTCCACTTTGCCGGCAGGTTCCTTGAACGGAACAATCGCTCCATGTTTCTCGTCTTGTGGTCGCTCACGATAGTTCTCGGCGGCCTGTTTCTGTTTGGCACTGGCCGGGAATGGCACCGGCTCATTTATGACCATGGCCTGACGATCTCTACCAATCTCTTTGGGACGACGTATTACTCATTGGTTGGCCTGCACGCGTTTCACGTCACCGCTGGCCTGATCATGCTCTCGGTTGTTCTGATCTTCGGTTTGGCGGGGCGCATCGACGCGGAGCAATCACGTCGCATCGATGTGCTCTCGCTCTACTGGCACTTCGTCGATGCCGTGTGGATCGTGGTTTTCACCGTGGTTTACATCGTGGGACGCTGAGGAAAAGCGATGACAGCAACGACAGCGGCGGAAAAACTCGAACAGCATCGCGGAACTCCACGGGAAATTGAATCACCCGCGCCCACGGCGTGGCCTTTTGCGCTTGCATTCGGGCTTACGTTGCTATTCGCGGGGCTGGTAACCAGCATGTCCGTCACCCTTCTTGGCGCTGTACTCGCATTGGCAGGGTCTGTGGGCTGGTTCCGCGAAGTTTTCCCGCGCGAGCACGAAATAGCCGTGCCGGTGGTTCGGGACGATTTTGTCGCGTCGACGGAGCGCCGGGTCGTAGACCGACTCCCGATCTCAGACCAGGTACGCGCCTGGCTTCCCGTTCGGACCTACCCAATCTCGGCTGGTGTGAAAGGTGGATTAGCAGGGAGCGTTGCCATGGCAGTGCTGGCCTGTGCTTACGGTGTAATCAAAATCGGAAGCATCTGGTATCCCATCAACCTTCTTGCCGCGAGTGTTTACGCGCAATCATTGAAGATGGGCCCGGCGGAGCTGAACTCTTTTCATCTCGATAGTTTCCTGATCGCTCTGGGACTGCACGGTCTCATATCAATAACGGTTGGCCTGCTCTATGGCGCCATGCTGCCAATGTTTACGCGGCGGCCGATCGTACTCGGCGGATTGATCGCTCCCGTGCTTTGGTCGGGGTTAATTTATTCAATGCTTGGCCTGCTCAATCCAATGTTAGAAAGCCACATCAACTGGTACTGGTTTGTCGCTTCGCAAGTGGCTTTCGGACTGGTGGCGGGGTTGGTGGTTGTTCGCCAATCGCGGATGCTGACCCATGAGAATCTTCCATTCGCCATGCGCGCGGGAGTAGAGGCGCCGGGAATTATGCGCACTCGCGGAGAGGGGCAATGAGCTCATTGCGACATTTGTTCGGATTGGCGGCCCTCAGCACGCTGTTCCTCACAGCCTGTAGCTCTCCGCCCGGACGGCCAAACGAAAATTCCGAGGTCCTGGCGCCGAGTGATGTCACCGATTTCTCGACGCTCTACGCACAAAACTGCGCCGCCTGCCACGGCGCGGACGGCCGAAACGGAGCCGCGATCGAACTGGCGAGTCCGGTTTATCTCGCAATTATTGATAAGAGCACTCTCCGCAACGTGATTGCGAACGGCGTTCGTGGCACATCAATGGCGGCCTTCGCGCAGAGTGCGGGCGGCATGCTGACAGATAAACAGGTCGATTCGATCGCGAACGGGATATTTTCTCATTGGGCCCGCGCTGGAATTCTCGACGGGACGAATCCGCCTTCGTATACGGCAAAAACTGCCGGTAATGCAGCAAACGGCCTGCTGGTTTACGCAACATATTGCGCATCCTGTCATGGTCCCGAAGGCCAAGGCGGATCGAAAGGCAGTGCCATTACAAACGATTCATTCCTCGCGCTGCTCACTGATCAGGAATTGCGCACGATGGTGATCACCGGCCGTCCGGAATTGGGCGCTCCCGACTGGCGCAACAACGTGCCGGGAAAGCCGATGTCCGACCAGGAAATTACAGATGTAGTTGCCTGGCTCGCATCGCGTCGCGTGCAAAACCCCGGCCAGCCCTATTCCGCCGCGAACTACGAAAAGCATTAGGAGCAAGATGATGTCGACGAAACCTATTCTCGCCGCGTCCGCCGAAAATGTGATGTCACGCCGCGGATTTTTCATGAAATTAGGGATTCTGTTCAACGGACTGGCGGCGGCTGTGGTCGCCGTGCCAGTTGTCGGATTTCTTTTCTCGTCAATTACACGCGGCCGCGGCAATGGTTATCTGTCGTGGGTGCAACTCGGCAAGGTCGCAGATTTTCCTGAGGGCGAAACACGGCTTGCGACTTTTCGCAATCCCTATGTGATGCCCACCGACGGCGCAACCGCCGACACCCCTTGCTGGGTGCGGCACATCGCAGGCGATCAGTTTCAGGTCTTCGCGATCAATTGCGCGCACTTGGGCTGTCCCGTTCGTTGGTTCGCGCAATCGGGTTTGTTCATGTGTCCGTGCCACGGTGGAGTGTACTACCGCGATGGTTCGCGCGCCTCAGGACCGCCGGAGCGTGGGCTTTTCGAGTATCCATACAAAGTTGAGAACGGCGTGATCACCATTCAGGCGGGTGAGTTGCCCACGCCGGGAGCAGCGATAGCAGAACTGACCGAAGAGAAACCATCATGCGCTTAAAAACCCAGCTCATAAACATTGGCGAATGGTTCGACCGGCGGCTGCAAATCGCGGCCCCGATTCGTGAGGCAGCAGAGCATCCGATCCCGCGAAACACTTCCAGCTGGTGGTACGTTTTCGGCAGCGCCGCCATGACGGTCTTCATCCTGCAAATTGTGACGGGAATTCTGCTTGCCTTTGTTTATGTGCCTTCGGGCGCCGAAGCGTGGAGCAGCCTGCAAGCTCTGAACCACAGCATCACACTCGGCTGGTTCATTCGCGCGATGCATGGGTGGGGCTCCAATTTCATGGTCGCCATTGTCCTCATCCACATGGTGCAGGTTTTTCTTTTCGGCGCCTACAAGTTTCCTCGCGAGTTGACGTGGATACTAGGCGTCTTTCTGTTGTTGATGACGCTGGGCATGGCCTTTACCGGCCAGGTACTTCGCTTCGATCAGGACGCGTATTGGGGACTGGGAATCGGCGCGTCGATCGCAAGCCGTGTTCCCGTACTCGGGCCGGCGATCGTGAAGTTAATGCTGGGCGGCCCGATTATCGCCGGCGCAACACTGTCTCGATTTTTCGCTCTGCATGTGTTCGTGATTCCGGGACTCCTGATCGGCTTCGTCTGCCTGCATGTGTTGATGGTGTTGAGACTTGGGATCAACGAGTGGCCGATGCCGGGGCGCATCGTAAAACGAGCGACCTACATCAGCGAGTACCACGAGTTAGTCAAGAAGGACGGCGCCCCCTTCTTCTCTTATGGCGCATGGAAAGACATGTTCTTTGCGGCTTTCATCATTCTTGCCGTCGCAGCCTGTGCGTATTACTTCGGTCCATTTGGTCCGACCGGTCGGCCAGATCCGACGATCATCCAAACGGTGCCGAAGCCAGATTATTTTTTCCTGTGGCTTTATGCGTTGCTCTCTCTGCTTCCGCCGTCGCTCGAAACGCCGGCACTTCTGATCGGCCCAGTTATCGTGATCGGCGTTCTGATATTTCTTCCATTTCTCTCGGGTGAAGGTGAAAAGAGCTGGAAGCGCCGTCCAATAGCAGTTCTGACAGTGCTCATGATTGCAATCACGCTCGGGACTTTCACTCATCTCGCCGGCTTCACGCCCTGGAGCCCGCACATGAATGCCTGGAGCGGTGATCCAGTTCCGGTCAAGTTCATTCATGGCACGACAGCGCTCGAGCGACAAGGAGCATTAGTTTTTCAGGTGAAGCAGTGCCGCAATTGTCATTCTCTCGGGGAAACTGGCGGCCAAAGAGGCCCAGCCCTCGACAGCGTCGCGGTGCGCCTGACGCAAGACCAGCTTATCCGGCAGGTGATTCAAGGCGGCGGCAACATGCCGGCCTACGGCAAGAATTTGAGTCCGGCAGAAACGACCGCACTTGTAGCTTTCCTCGAGACTCTGCATCCCAAGGGGCAAGCGCCAGCGCGCGACGCTTCACGCGATGTCGCGCTCAAGGACGACAAACCTTCTGGTTCGCAGCCCTAGAAGAATGGCCATGCCACATCTCCATCACGGCGCAGCAATATCGTCCGCATCAGTGTTGATCACCGCAATGCTCGTTTTCACCGCCCTGGTGTACCTTCGCGGCTGCCTTTCTCTTAGATCCAACTCCTTGGGCGGCATTGCAGGTTGGCGTGTCTGCAGTTTTCTCGTTGGTCTGTTCCTGATCTGGCTCGCGGTCGCTTCTCCTCTTTCCGGACTTGATCACCAGTCGCTGACAGTGCACATGCTGAAGCATCTCCTGCTGATGACTGTTGCTCCTCCGCTGATCTGGCTGAGTGAACCCGTGCGCGCGTGGTCGCAGGGTCTACCTGCAGCCTTCGTCCGAATTTTTCAGCGGCCACTCATGCTCGGACTCGGTGACTTCCTTGCCCGGCCGCAGTTGGGTTGGCTCGCCGCCGCCGCGGCTTTGATCTTATGGCACATTCCTCCCATCTTCGCGCTCGGCATGCGTTCGGCAGGATGGCACTTCGTCGAGGAGTCATCATTCCTTGTGACCGGGCTTTTATTCTGGTGGCCTATTATTCAGCCCTGGCCGAGTATCTCGCAGCCAGATCTCTCGATGATTCTGTATCTTTTTTTTGCCACCATCCCGTGCGACATCCTTTCCGGATTTCTGGTTTTTTGCGATCGCGTCATTTATCCGGGTTACTTGTCCTCGTCCCACTTGTTCGGCTTTACTGCGCTCGGAGATCAACAGTGCGCGGCCGCGTTGATGTGGACCTGTGTAACTATCGTGTATTTGATCGCCGGAGTGATATTGGCCACGCGGCTGCTCTCGCCGCAACACGTCCATGACCGCGGGTTTGTGGCAAAGTCGCAAGAACTTCCTGGCGGCCGGGAGGCCTTTCAGCATGGCGACTGAACCGATTCTCGCCTCTCTCGAACTACCAATCTCGGGTCCTCGGGCTACGCGTTCCACTCTCTTGTCTGATTATTGGGCGCTCACCAAACCGGAAGTCAATTTTCTGATCGTGATCACGACCTTTGCCGGTTTCTACATGGGGTGTGCAGCCGGCTGGCACGATTTTCCTTTGGTGCGCGCAATCAATGCAGTGTTAGGCACGTTGTTAGTTGCCAGCGGCACCGGCACTCTAAATCAATACATTGAACGCCGCTTCGATGCGCAAATGCGGCGGACCGCACGGCGGCCCCTGGCTGATGGTCGGCTCAAACCTGCCGCAGTCCTATGGTTCGGTATTGCGTTGTCCGTGGCAGGAAGTGTTTATCTCGCCGCCGCGGTCAACGTGCTGGCGAGCGTGCTCGCACTGGCAACGTTGCTGTCGTACCTCTTCGTTTACACTCCACTGAAACGAAAGACGCCGCTGTGCACTCTGGTCGGCGCATTTCCCGGTGCAATGCCTCCATTAATCGGCTGGGCCGCAGCATCCGGCAAACTTCCATTTCAGGCTTGGATACTTTACGCCGTGCTCTTCCTATGGCAGTTCCCGCATTTCATGGCGATCGCATGGATGTACCGCGAGGACTACGCTCGCGCAGGTTACCGCGTCCTGCCTTCTGATAGCCATTCGCGAGAATATTTTGTGGATTTGCAAACTCTATTGCCGTTGTCAATCTTGGCGTTATTGAGTTTGTCGTTAGCGCTGACGAGCCATTCCGGCATGTCGTGCCTGCTTGGAGCGTTGCTTCTCAGCGGCGGCTTCCTGTACTACGGTTTGCAGTTCGTGGTGCGGCGGTCCAACCCTGCCGCCCGACGCCTGCTTACGGCATCCATCATTTATCTTCCCGCACTATTCCTGTTGATGTTGGTGGCGCGTGGCTAAAGAAGCGGTAATGCTCAACAATCGCGACCTCACTGAGCAATTCGGCGAATGGGTCATTGCTAAGGAACATCCAACCTCGACTGCGTATGTGGTGCTTACTGCGTTTGCTGCAGTGGCGTCTTATCTCATTGCCCGACTTTTCCGCCTTCCAGAGGCTTATTGGGCGCCAATGTCGACAGTAATAGTTATGAAGCTGACGCTCGACGCCGCCTTCCCTATTGCCGTGCAATATGTCGTAGGAACGGCGCTCGGCGCAGCCGTCGGAGCCGTGACCGACCTTTACTTCCACACAAGCGTCTGGTCATTTGGAGCGGCGGTTGTCATTGTCGGATTGTTGTGCGTTGCGCTTCGGGTGGCGAGAAGCGCGTTTCGCTACGCTGGCATCACTCTCGTGATCGTGATGCTGGTTCCTCGATCTACAAGCGGACGGTTAGTTGCGCTCCATCGTTTCTTCGAAGTGACAATTGGAATCGCGGTGGGACTTGTACTCTTCGCCATCTGGCAGAAGATCGATCTGAAACTTTCAGTTAAGGCAAGGCAAGCGTCGTCGGCTGGCTGAACCGAGCCTCCACACTTTTAACTCTTACTTGCCCGCAAGTCGCTGACCGCTTCGAGTCAACCGAATCTTGCTTCCGGCCTCCCTGGAATACCGCAGCAACAGCGCTGTCGAGTCGTGGCCGTCAGTCTTACCGTGGAATTCGGCTCGCGAAGCCGTTTCAGCATAATCGGAGCCGCTTCGCGTTGTGCTGCTTTCAGCCGAAACAGTAAGTGAAAACTTGCCGCTTTCCATAGACGAAAGCTCAATTCGATATGTACCGCTGAGAGGTCCGCAAATCTCGATGTGATCTTTACACTCACGGAGTTCGCCGGTCTCTTCATTCTCATCACAATCAAGGTAAGCCTGGGCAAGCGGGATTTCCTGCTGCCCCATCCGGGTCTTCGGGTCGTAGGCGATTTTGCGGCCGAGGGGATCAGTTACCCGGAACCCGATTTTAGGTAGTCCAGGCTCTCCGGTCTCGTAGTCTATCGTCATTCTACCCATCGAGAAGCATTCTTGCGCGTTGTTCGGGTCAGCTTCCTCGTGGATCTCCGGGACTGTTTGTGTTTGGTTCGAAGTGTTTTCAACTTCGGAATTGGCAAACAAACGCGGAGGCGGTAAAAACAAACCACAAACTGAGATCAAGATAACTACGAGAATGAATTTCATGAGGCCTCCAGTCGCGACGCGGCCACTCGGGTGTTTTCAATCAAGATCCCGGTGACAGGCCGCAAGACGAGAAGGGCAACCGACATTCCAAAACTCAGATTTGTTTTGTTTTTATCCCTTGCGCTTTGAAGCAATTTGGGCACTGAAGCTCCACGCTGGCCCCGCAGCCCGCCGATGGACGGTCAAGTGCCAATACATTGGCTACTAAGTCTGCTCGCTTCTCGTTTACCACTATCGAGGTATTTTTCTCTGAACCAAGCGGGGTAGAAGAAAAGCATTCTATCTCGTGATGCGGCGTATTCCCCGACGAGGCATAGTCAAAATGTGATTCAAGCAAAAGCAAGTTTCAAGCTTGAGGCGTCCCTCCCCATCACCGTATCTAAAGACGAATTCATTGACACCAGCACTTGGGAGCAGATTATTCGGGTTCTCGAGGAGTGCAGCCTCCAGGCATTTGAAGACGAATGCACAACGAGGTCCTCAGCAATCGGAAGCGACTCTGAGGCAGCTTGATCTGGGAGCACCTTTCACGTTTTCCGTATCAGTTTGGTCGCTTACATCAATCTTGAACATAAGGAGCTAACCATGCCGACGATTACAACCAAAGACGGTACGCAGATTTATTACAAAGATTGGGGTTCGGGGCAACCGATCGTTTTCAGCCATGGCTGGCCGCTCACTGCCGACGACTGGGACAATCAGATGCTTTACTTCGGGCAGCTCGGATATCGCGTCATTGCCCATGATCGCCGCGGGCATGGACGTTCCACCCAAACCTGGGATGGAAACGACATGAACACCTACGCCGATGACCTCGCCGCGCTCACAGAAAAACTGGATTTGAAAAATGCGATTCACGTCGGGCATTCCACCGGCGGCGGCGAAGTGGCGCGTTACATCGGTCGCCACGGCACCAAGCGCGTAGCAACCGCCGTTCTCATCAGCGCCATACCGCCGTTAATGCTGAAAACCGATAAGAACCCCGTGGGCACGCCGCTTTCGGTATTCGACGGTCTGCGAACCCAACTTGCCGCGAATCGGGCGCAGTTCTATAAGGACATCACTCTCCCCTTCTATAGTTACAACCGGCCAGGAGCAAAAATTTCTGAGGGAATCCGTGAACACTGGTGGTTGCAGGGCATGATGGGGGGAATGAAGGCGCACTACGACTGCATCAAGGCTTTCTCCGAAACCGATTTCACTGAGGATCTGAAGAAGTTCGACGTGCCAACCCTGATCCTTCACGGCGAGGATGACCAGATCGTACCGATCGCTGCCGCCGGTCCAATGTCGGCGAAGATCGTGAAGAACTCCACCTTGAAAGTGTATCCAGGTTTCCCGCACGGGATGCCGACAACTCACGCC
>Ga0335079_10002420_pt1 | contig 21540 bp, 16 predicted proteins | sample Lox_Sample_33_FD_206719 | JGI IMG/M metagenome (GOLD analysis project Ga0335079, IMG submission 206719) | Soil microbial communities from Loxahatchee National Wildlife Refuge, Florida, United States - Lox_Sample_3.3 | ecosystem: Environmental > Terrestrial > Soil > Wetlands | place: USA... | reverse complement strand
CGCGCCTGGTACGTCTCGGGCGCGCTGCTCGGCGGGGCGCCGCTCGCCCAGGGCACGGCGTACCTGCTGCTGAAGCGGAAGACGGCCGACCGGCTCACGGTGGCGCTCGTCGCGGCCGTCGCGCTCGGCGCCGTGGTCGTGTGGCGCACGCCGGTGGACTACGCGCGCGTCGAGCCGCACCACCTCACCGGGCAGGTGTTCGGGTCGCCGTGGCCGCGGGTCTTCGCGCCGTTCCTCAACACGTACGCCTTCGTGCTGCTGGTGGGTGGCGCCGCTCTTTCGGCGTGGCGGTTCAGCCGGAAGGCCGCGACGCGCCACCGGTTCATCGGCAACGTGCTGATCGCGGTGGGCGCGCTGCTGCCGGGCATCGGCGGCGCCGCGACGCGCTTCGGCCACACCGAGGTGCTGTACGTGACGGAGCTGGTCGGGCTGGTGCTGATCTACGCCGGATACCGCCTGGCGACGCTCAGAACGACAGGGGTTGGTGGCGAGGCGTCAGAAGAGTTGCCAGACGGCAAGGAGGAAGTGGTTCCAAGACGATAGTGATCGGGGGTCAGACCAGTGGACAGTACTGCCACCTGGTCTGGCCCCCGCAGACTTGCATCTGGTAACCACTTCAGTCCTTGCCGTCTCGCAACTTCCCCGATCCCTTACTCCCCGCCTCCTGTCAGCTCTTTCACGATGCTGCTGACGAACGCCTTCGCGTCGCCGAACAGCATCAGGGTCTTGTCGATGTAGTAGAGCGGGTTGTCGATGCCCGCAAACCCGGGATTCAGGCTGCGCTTGATCACCATCACCGTCCGGGCACGATCGACCTCGATGATCGGCATCCCGTAGATCGGGCTGCCCTGATCGGTCTTGGCGGCCGGGTTGGTGACGTCGTTGGCGCCGATCACCAGCGCCACGTCGGTCTGGGGCATCTCGCTGTTGGCGGCGTCCATCTCGACCAGCTTGTCGTAGGGGACGTCCGCTTCGGCGAGCAGGACGTTCATGTGCCCCGGCATGCGCCCCGCCACGGGATGGATGCCGAACTTCACGTCCACGCCCTTCTTGGCGAGAACGTCGAGCAGCTCCCGCACCTTGTGCTGGGCCTGGGCGACGGCCATGCCGTAGCCGGGCACGATCAGCACCGTGTTGGCCGATGCGAGGATGGCGGCGGCCTCCTCCGGCGTGGCCGTGTGCACCGTCCGCTCTTCCTGCGCGGCCTTGGCCGACACCTGCAGCTGGCCGAAGGCCCCGAACAGCACGTTGGTGAACGAACGGTTCATGGCCTTGCACATCACGACGGCCAGGATGAAGCCGGACGACCCGTCCAGCGCGCCGGCCACCACCAGCACCTTGCTGTTCAGGACGAAGCCGAGCAGGGCGGCCGTGAGTCCGACGTAGGAGTTGAGGAGCGCGATGACGGTCGGCATGTCGGCGCCGCCGATGGGCGTCACCAGCATCACGCCGAACAGCAGCGAGATGACCACCATCGCGGGGAAGACGAAGGGAACGGCGGGGTTGAAGACCAGGACCAGCGCCGCCAGGACGGCCGCGCCCAGCACCGAGAAGCTGACGTAGTTCTGCCCCTTGTAGACGATGGGGCGCTGCGGGAGCCACTCCTGGAGCTTGCCGGCCGCGATCAGGCTGCCCGTGAAGCTGAGCGAGCCGATGATCACTTCCATCGCGATCTCGACCATCTCGAACTTGGTGAGCGGCGGCGTGCGGCTGATGCCCTTGTAGTACTCCGAGATGCCGATCAGCGCCGCGGCCAGCGCGCCGAACGCGTGGCTCAGGGCGGTCCGCTGCGGCACGGCCGTCATCTGCACCAGTCCGAGCGGGATGCCGACGATCGCGCCCGCCAAGAGCGCGATCAGCCACCACTGGTACTGCACCAGCTCGGGGTTGAAGAAGGTGGTCACCACCGCCAGCGCTGCGCCAATCTCGCCGACCAGCACGCCGCGGCGCGCCGTCGCGGGCGAGCTCAGCCACTTCAGCGACAGGATGAAGCAGGCGATCGCGATGATGTAGGCGAAATCGGTCAGGAGCTGCACCGTCGTGAGGTCCATCCCGGTGAGGTTCATGACTTCTTGCGCCCGCTCAGCTTGAACATCCGCAGCATGCGGTCGGTGATCAGGAAGCCGCCCACCATGTTGCTGAACGCGGCGAAGGCGGCGACCGCTCCCAGGACCTCGGACAGCACCGTCCCGCGCCGGCCGGCAATGATGATGGCGGCGACCACCACGATCGCGTCCAGGGCGTTGGTCAGGGACATCAACGGCGTGTGCAGCAGCGGCGAGACCCGGCGGATGACTTCGAAGCCGAGGAAGCCCGCCAGCAGGAACACGTACAGGTTCTCGATGAAGCCTTGCGGCACGGGACCCTCCTTACTGGGCGGGCTTCGGCGCGGCCAGCGCCGGCAGCTTGAAGAACTCGCGGACGCGGGCGTGAACGATCTCCCCGCCCCGCGTGATGAGCGTCTCCCGGGTGATCTCGTCGTCCAGATTCAGCTCCGGCTTCCCACCCTTGAACAGGTGGAGGAGGAACGTGGCGACGTTCTTCGCGTACATCTGGCTGGCGTGATAGGGCACGGCGCTGGCGAGGTTGATCTGCCCCACGATGGTGACGTTGTGCTTGACCACGATCGTGCCGGCTTCGGTCAGCTCGCAGTTGCCGCCGCGCTCGGCCGCCAGGTCCACGATCACCGATCCCGGCGCCATGCCCTTCACCATGTCCTCCGTCACCAGGATCGGCGCCGCCTTGCCGGGCACCACGGCGGTGGTGATCACCACGTCGCTCTCCGCCACCACCCGTCCCAGCAGCTCCCGCTGGCGCCGGTAGAACGTCTCGTCCTGCGCGGTGGCGTATCCCCGCGCGTCCTGCGCGTCCTTCGCCTCGAGCGGCAGCTCGACGAATCGGCCGCCGAGACTCTGCACCTGTTCCTTCACCGCGGGCCGCACGTCGTAGGCGGAGACCACGGCACCGAGCCGGCGCGCCGTGGCGATGGCCTGGAGTCCGGCCACCCCCGCACCGATGACGAGGATGCGCGACGGCGTGATCGTCCCCGCGGCGGTCGTCAGCATCGGACAGAGCCGAGGCAGCGTGTCGGCGGCGAGCAGGACCGCCTTGTAGCCGCTGATCGTCGCCATGGCCGACAGCGCGTCCATGCTCTGCGCGCGCGTGATTCTCGGCATGAGCTCCACGCTGAACGACGAGACGCCCTTGGACGCGATGTCCTTCAGGGTCTCGACCGCTCCCAGCGGACGCAGGAAGCCGACCAGGAACTGCCCCTGCCGGTAGAGCGGCAGGTCGTCCTTGCCCGTCCGGTCGTTCGAGCCGTAGCAGAGGACCTGCACCACGACGTCGGCGGTCTTGAAGACCTCCGCGCGGTTCCCCAGGATCCTGGCGCCCTTGTCCGCGTAGTCCTTGTCGAGATAGCCGGCGCTGACACCGGCGCCCGCCTCGATCGCGACCTCGAACCCCGCTTTGGTGAGGGAAGGCACAACGGAGGGCACGATGGCCACTCGCCGCTCTCCGGGAAAACTCTCCTTGGGAACGCCTACGATCATGACGGCTCCTCCCTCCGTTTGCCCTCGCCCATCACCGGTCCGGATCGGAACGCCTTCGCGCAAGAAGCGTGCTAATGTACACCGGCAGGGCGCAGAAGGCGGTCAGCTCGCTGTCCAGCGCGGCCCGCCTCGGCTAGGTTGCAGACTCACCGTCATCAGGGCAGGGCCATGACCCGATCCACCGGAGCGAGCTTCCTGGCCGCGCTGGCCTTCGTCGCGTGCCACCCCTCCCGCGGCGGCACCGCCACGGCGGGCTCCATCACCGTCACCCACGCCGTGATCCCCGCGCCGGCCTCGCGGTCCGAAGCCTCCGTCTTCCTGGTGCTCGAGAACGGGAGCGACTCCGCGGCCGTCTTCACCGGCGCCTTCACGCCGGCGGCCGATTCGGTGCTGCTGCACCGGCTCGTGGGTGGCCTCATGCAGCCCGCGATGCCTCCGGTGATTCCCGCCCACGGCTACCTCGACTTCGTCCCCGGCGGCTACCACCTGATGATGGAGGGCCTGCGGCGGCCGCTCGCCCTCGGCGACACGGTCACCGTGAACCTGCGGTTCGACGCCGCGCGCGCCCTCACGGTCCGGGTGCCGGTCCTCAACTACACCCAGGCCGTGAGCGAGCTGCCGCTGCGTTGAGCCACCGTCGGCACACCGTGGTGGCATCGCTGCCATTTCCGCACTCGCGGTAGTGCCGATTCCGCATTTTGTGGCCTCTCATGAAGTACTATCTCGTTGTATATCAATGACATAGCTGATGGCACAGCGCCTGCCGTACGTAGGGCGAGCCAGAGGGCGTTCCTCCGGCCCGAACTTCACTCAAGGACGACGGACATGAAGCGCCGCCTCGTGATCTCCATCGCAGTCGTGGTCGTGGCCGCCGCGGCGACCGCCGGCTTTCTCTCGCGCGGCCATGCCACCTACAGCGCGACGTACCGGTTCGTGACGGTGGACAAAGGCGACATCTCGTCCACGGTGAACTCGACGGGCACGCTGAGCGCCGACACTGCGGTGGCCGTGGGAGCGCAGGTCTCGGGCCAGATCACCCAGCTGTTCGCCGACTACAACAGTCACGTGAAGAAGGGTGAGCTGCTCGCGCGGCTCGACCCGCGACCGTCGGAGCTGGAGGTGAGGACGGCGCAGGCCCAGGTGGCGCAGGATGTCGCGGACTCGATGTTGAAGTCGTTCACGCTCACCCAGGCGACGCCGCTCCACGCCAGCGGGATGATGACGGATAACGACTACGTGGCGGCGCAGGCCGCGTTCGAGCAGTCGAAGGCCAACCTGCTCTCGGCGCGCGTCGGCCTGGCGAGAGCCGAGCAGGACTTGGCGTACACGTACATCTACGCGCCGATCGACGGCGTGGTGCAGGAGCGCGATGTGCAGGTGGGCCAGACGGTGGCCTCGAGCTTCGCGGCTCCGCAGCTGTTCGTGATCGCGTCCAATCTCAGCAGGATGCAGATCCTGGTGCAGGTGGATGAGGCGGACATCGGCCAGATCAAGCAGGGCCAGGACGTGCAGTTCACGGTCGAGTCGTACCCGAACCGGACCTACCACGGCACGGTCCACCAGGTGCGGCTGCAGTCCGCCACGGTGCAGAACGTGGTGGACTACACGGTGGTGGTGTACGTGAACAACCCGGATGGGACGTTGCTGCCGGGGATGACGGCGACGGTGAACTTCGAGACGGCCAAGGCGGCGAGCGTGTTGCGGATCCAGAACGCGGCGCTGCGGTTCCGGCCCTCCGAGGCGATGCTGGCGGCGGCCGACCTTCCGCAGCGCCGGCCGGGCGCGGCCGGGGCGGACTCGGGGACGGGGCGGCGCCAGTTCACGGCCGCCGACTCGGCCCGCTTCCGCCAGATGATGGCGCAGCGTGCGCAGGGCGGGCAGGGCGGCGGCGCGGTCACGATGGGCGGCGGCCAGGGTGGCGGATTCGGCGGCGGCCAGCGGCAGGGCGGCACGGGCGCCATGGGCGGTCAGGCCGGCGCCGGCGCCAACAACACCGCGGTCCTCTGGACCCTCGACGCCAACGGCAAGCCGACGCCGGTGCGCGTGCACACCGGGCTCACCGACGGCCAGCTGACGGAGATCACCGGCCCGACCCTCAAGGAGGGCATGAAGATCATCGCCGCCGTGACGAACGAGAAGGCCGGCGGCGCCAGCAACCCGTTCCAGCAGCAGCAGAACAACGGGTTCCGGAACCGGGTGTTGTAGCCATGGCGATCCAGCTGATTCCCTCGCGCGGCGCGCCGAAGGTCGAGGCGGCGGCGACCGACACCGCGGTCATCCGGGTGGAGGCGATCAAGAAGACGTACTTCACCGGCAAGACCGAGGTGCACGCGCTGCGCGGCGTGAACGTCAGGATCGAGCGGGGCGAGATGGTCGCCATCATGGGGGCCTCGGGCTCCGGCAAGTCCACGCTGATGAACATCCTCGGCTGTCTCGACCAGCCCACGTCGGGCAGCTACTGGCTCGACGGCGTGCGGGTGGACGGCATGAGCAAGAACCAGCTCGCCGACATCCGCAACGCGAAGATCGGGTTCGTGTTCCAGGGCTTCAATCTCCTGGCGCGGACCACGGCGCTCGACAACGTCGAGCTGCCGCTGCTGTACGATCGCAGCGGGAAGAAGCTGGACACCAAGGCGATGTCGCGCGAGGCGCTGGAACGCGTCGGCCTCGGCGACCGCACCCATCACGAGCCGAGCGAGCTGTCGGGTGGCCAGCAGCAGCGGGTGGCGATCGCGCGGGCGCTGGTCACGCAGCCGGCCCTCGTGCTGGCGGACGAGCCGACCGGCAACCTCGACACGCGCACCTCCGTCGAGGTGCTCTCGGTGTTCCAGGAGCTGAACCAGCAGGGCATCACCATCGTGCTGGTCACCCACGAGCACGACATCGCGCAGTACTGCCGGCGTGTGGTGGAGCTGCGGGACGGGCATGTCGTCCGCGACACGGCCATCAGCGACCGGCACGTGGCGGCGGCGGACCTGGGCGAGTTGCAGCCGGAAGAGGTGGACTGACATGAAGGCGACGCGGCTGGTGGACATCGCCACCAAGAGCATCCTGAAGAACAAGCTGCGGACGTTGCTCACGATGCTGGGCATCATCATCGGCGTGGGCGCGGTGATCGTGATGGTCGCGGTGGGGCAGGGCGCCAAGTCGGAGATCCAGCGGCGCATCGACAACCTCGGCACCAACATGATCGTGGTCACGCAGGCGGCGACCCGGCAGGGTGGGGTGAGCGGCGGGGCGGGGACGTCGGGCCGCCTGACGCTCGACGACTACGCGGCGCTGGTGAAGGAGGGGCTGCTGCTCTCGCACGTCTCCCCGGTCCTGGTGGCCCCGAGCCAGATCATCGGCGGCGCCAACAACTGGCGGACGCTGGTGGACGGCGTGTCGCTCGACTACCAGGGCATCCGCGACTGGACGGTCTCGTCGGGCCGGTTCTTTGACCAGGGCGATCTGCAGGCCAACCGCAAGGTGGCGGTGATCGGCAAGACGGTGTCGGACAACCTCTTCCCGGGGCAGGACGCGGTGGGGGCGCAGATCCGCATCCGCAACGAGCCGTTCCAGGTGATCGGGGTGCTGTCGCCGAAGGGGCAGACGGCGGAGGGCACGGACCAGGACGACCTGATCCTCGCGCCGTACACCACGGTGCACACGCGGCTCGCGGGCGGGTTCAGCTTCCTCCCGCAGATCCTGGCCAGCACGGCCAACAAGGAGGATCTCCCGGCGGCGGAGCAGGAGATCACGCAGATCCTGCGTGGCTCGCACAAGCTGCCGAGCTACGCCGACAACGACTTCACCGTCCGGAACCAGGACGACCTGGCGGAGGCCGCGCAGGGCACGACGAACGTGATGACGATGCTCCTCGCGGCGATCGCGAGCATCTCGCTGCTCGTGGGCGGGATCGGGATCATGAACATCATGCTGGTGTCGGTCACGGAACGGACGCGGGAGATCGGGATCCGCATGGCCATCGGGGCGCGTGGCGGCGACGTGCTGACGCAGTTCCTGGTGGAGAGCATCGTGATGAGCCTGATCGGGGGGGCGATCGGCGTCGGCATCGGCTTCGCGGGCGCCGCGATCCTCTCCAAGGCGACGGGATGGCAGACGGCGATCGCGCCGCAGATGGTGTTCGTCGCCCTCGGCTTCTCCGCCGCCGTCGGCATCTTCTTCGGCTTCTATCCGGCGCGCAAGGCCGCGGCGCTGGATCCGATCCAGGCGCTCCGCTACGAGTAGGGGCGCGGAAGGGCGCAGGGGCATGAAACGGTTCCTCTCCGTCGTGGTGATGACGTGCGCCGCCGGCGGCGCGGCCGCCGCCGTTGCACTGCACGGCCGGGCCGCGCACGGGACGACGTACCGCACGGTAGCGGTGGAGCGCGGCGCCATCGCCGCCACGGTCAGCTCGACGGGGACGCTGGGCGCGGTGAGCACGGTGCAGGTGGGCACGCAGGTATCCGGACAGATCGCCGAGCTCAAGGCGGATTTCAACTCCCGCGTGAGCCGGGGCGAGCTGATCGCGCGGCTCGACTCGACCTTGCTCTGGCTCGAGGTCCGCCAGGTGGAGGCGGTCGTGCGGCAGGCCCGGGCCGACTCGGTCGTGAAGCAATTCGCCCTCGACCAGGCGCAGCCCCTCTTCGAGGCCGGCCTGATGTCGCGCGCCGACTACGTCACGGCCCACGCGGCCAACGAGGCGGCGCAGGCCGCCCTCACCTCGGCGGAGGTGAGCCTGGCCAAGGCGCGGCAGAGCCTCAGCTACGTCTACATCTACGCCCCCATCGGGGGCACCGTGATCGAGCGGAACGTGGACGTCGGCCAGACGGTGGCGGCGAGCTTCTCCGCGCCACAGCTCTTCCTCATCGCCGCCGACCTCAGGGAGATGCAGATCCTCGTGTCGGTCGACGAGGCGGACATCGGCGCGATCCGGGTCGGGCAGCCGGTGAGCTTCACCGTGGAGGCGTACCCGAACCGGACCTTCACCGGCACGGTGCGGCAGGTCCGGCTGAAGTCCGCGACGTCCAACAACGTGGTCAGCTACACGGCGGTGGTCGGGGTCGCCAATCCCGATCTCGCGCTCCTGCCAGGGATGACGGCGACGGTCGCCTTCGAGGTGGCCAGGGTGACGGACGTGCTGAAGGTCTCGAACGCGGCGCTGCGCTTCCAGGCCCCCGCCGCGCTGGTCGCGGAGTGGCGGGCGGCGCATCGGGAGCCGCTCGCGGCGGCGTCCGCAGGCCTGTCGGACTCGATGGCCCGGCTGTGGGTCCTCGACGCCGGCGGGCGGCCCGGCATCCTCACGGTGCGCACCGGCCTGAGCGACGGCGTGAGCACGGCGATCTCGGGCACCGGCGTCGTCGCGGGGCTGCGCGTCATCGCCGGCGCGGGCTCGAACGGCGCCGCGGCTGCGACCGGGGCGGCGAGCCCGTTCCAGAGCACCCGCTCGAGCGGCAACGGCGGCCCGCCGCCGCCCGGAGGCGTGTGAGATGCCGGACGGCGGCGGCACGCCGGCGACGGCCACGGCCGCGGCCCCGCCCGCGCCCGAGGCGGCGGGCTCGCGGGCTCCGGGGGGGCGGATATATTCGCGCGGTGATGCGACCCGGGACGCTGCCGTTGCGCGGATGCCGTGGCCCATGAAGGCGCCGCTCGGCCGCTGGGTGCGGTGGGGATGGCTCGCCACCACGGTGGCGCTCGGCGCGGCGCTCGTGGCGACGGCGTGGGTGGGGCGGCAGCGGGCGGTGGCGGCCGCCACGACCTTGAACCGCGGGCAGAGCCTGGTGCTCTTCGAGTCCATCCGCCAGCAGGCGCGGGCCCTGTCGGAGCCGCCGGAGCCGGCGCAGCTCGACACGATCCTGCGGCAGCACCAGGCGGCGGGCCTCAGCTACCTCGCCTTCTTCGACTCTTCGGGCTCGCCCGTCGCGCAGGCGGGCAAGCCGGCCGTGCCGATTCGCTCGCCGGTGCGCCGCCCGCCCGGGCCGCCGGTCCTGGAGACGATCGGGGACCGCGTGCGGCTGTGGGGGTATGCCGGACTGGCGCCGCCGCCGCCCGAGTCCGGCCAGGCGGCGGGCGGATCCCGGCCGGCGGGGGCCGCGCGGCCGCGACGCCTCACCTTCGTGATGGAATTCGAGCCGCTGGTGGCCGAGCGCCTGGCCGGCGAGGCGACCAGCACGTTCGCGCTCTCCGTGCTGATGGCGGCGGCGCTGCTGGCCGCGGCGGTGGGATTCTGGCGGCTCTCGATCCGCCAGGAGCAGATCGAGCACCGGCTCGAGGAGCAGCGCCGCCTCGGTGCGCTCGGCGAGATGTCGGCGGTGCTCGCGCACGAGCTCCGCAATCCGCTCGCCTCGCTCAAGGGGAACGCGCAGCTCCTGGCCGAGCGCCTCGGCAGCCGCAGCCCGGACCGCGGCAAGGCGGACCTGGTGGTCACCGAGGCGCGGCGGCTCGAGGCGCTGACCAGCGACCTGCTGGACTTCGCGCGCAGCGGGCCGATGGACCTCAGGCCCACGGACCCCGCGGCGCTGCTGGCCGCGTGCGTGGACGAGGTGGGCCGCGACGCCTTCGAGGTGCGCGCGGAGGGGACGCCCCACCAGTGGCCGCTCGACGAGCGGCGGATCCGCCAGGCCCTGACCAACGTGCTCCGCAACGCGCGCCAGGCGACGCCCGAGGGCACGCGGCCCGAGGTCGCGGCCGGCCGCAGCGACGGTTCCCTGGTGTTCACCGTGCGCGACTTCGGAGCGGGCATCCCGCCGGGCGACGAGCGGAAGATCTTCTCGCCCTTCTACACGACCCGGGTCTCGGGCACCGGGCTCGGCCTCGCCGTGGCGCAGCGGGTGGTGGAGCTGCACGGCGGCACGATCGTCGCCGCCAACCATCCCGACGGGGGCGCCGTGTTCCGCATCACGCTCCCCGGCGGGTGAGGCGGCCGATGGCGCGCATCCTGGTGGCGGACGACGAGCGGGGCGTGCGCGGCTTCATCGCCGAGGCGCTGGAGGACGACGGCCACGCCGTCGTGCAGGCCGCCGACGGAGGCGAGGCCGCGGGCCGCCTGGCGCGCGAGGGCTTCGACCTGCTCATCACCGACCTCCGGATGCCGCGGCTCGACGGGATGGCGTTGCTGAGGCAGATGCGCGCCGACCAGCCCGAGCTGGAGGTCATCGTGCTCACCGCCTTCGGCACCGTGGACACGGCCGTCGAGGCGATGAAGCTCGGCGCGTTCGACTACCTCCAGAAGCCGATCGGCGGCCCGGCCGAGCTCCGGCTGCTGGCCCGGCGGGCGCTCGAGCACCGCGCCCTCCTCGCGGCGCGGGACCGGGCCACCCGCGACGCCCCCGAGCTGCCGCCGCTCTCCTACGGGGATCCGGCGATGGAGCCGGTGGTGGACGCGCTGCGCAAGGTCGCGCCCACCAACTCCACGGTGCTCCTGATGGGCGAGAGCGGCACCGGCAAGGAGGTCGCGGCCCGCACGCTGCACGCCTGGAGCCCGCGCGCCGGCGGTCCGTTCGTGGCCGTGAACTGCGCCGCCATTCCGGAAACCCTGCTCGAGAGCGAGCTGTTCGGCCACGAGAAGGGCGCCTTCACGGGCGCGGTGAGCGCGCGCCGCGGGCGCATCGAGCTCGCGGACGGCGGCACCTTCTTCCTCGACGAGATCGGGGAGATGCCGCTCGCGGTGCAGGCGAAGCTGCTGCGGGTGCTCGAGGACCGCCGCTTCGAGCGGGTGGGCGGGACGCGCACCATCGAGGCCGACGTGCGCTGGGTGGCCGCGACCAACCGCGGCGTGGACGCCCTGCGCGCGGCCGGCACGCTGCGCGAGGACCTGTACCACCGTCTCGCGGTGTTCCCGGTCCGGCTGCCGCCGCTGCGGGAGCGACCGCGCGACATCGTGCCCCTGGCCGAGCGGTTGCTGGCCAGGAGCGGCGCGGCCATCGGCCGGCCGCACCTGGTGCTGTCCGCCGGGGCGCAGCGGCGCATCGTCGCCGCCCCGTGGCCGGGCAACGTCCGCGAGCTGGCGAACGTGCTCGAGCGGGCGGCCATCCTGGGCGACGGCGGCGAGATCCGGGAGGAGCATCTGGAGCTGGGCGAGAGCGTGCACCCGGGCGCCGCGGGCGGCAACGGGGCGGTCACGCTGGACGAGATCGAGCGTGCTGCGATCGAGCGCGCGCTGGCAGCGGTGGGCGGGAACCGCCGCGCGGCGGCCGACCGGCTCGGCATCGGGCTCAGGACGCTGTACGACAAGCTGAAGAAGTACCGGGCCGGGGTCAGCGAGGCGTAGTCAGCGGGCCGTGCGGCTGCCGGACGGGCCGGACCGATGCGGATCGCGATCGGTCCCCGGCGGCCGGAAGGCGTAGAGCGTTCTCCCCGTCTGCCGCCATACCCGTTTGCCGCCATGCCCATCGACGCGGGCCGTGCAACCCTCCGGGCCGCCTTCCCGTCTAACCACGAGTGATCCGTCCCCGAGCCGCAGGAGAGCGACGATGACGCGCGCGCGTGTTCCGCACCCTCACGGCGGCAGCGGGGAGCGCTGGCGCGGCGCCCGAGCCGGTGGCCGGCTCGAGGAGGTGGCGGCCGACCTGCGCTTCGCGCTGCGCGCCCTGCGTCGCAATCCCGGGTTCGCGGCGGCGGTCGTCGCCGTGCTCGGGCTGGGGATCGGCGCCAGCGCCTCGGTGTACCGGGTCGCGGACGCCCTGTTGCTGTCCGACCTGCCGTATCCGGACGCCGCTCGGCTGGTGCAGATCGTCGAGCGGAACTCGCCGACCAACGTCTGGGCGCTGTCCACGGCGGACTACCGGGCGATCGGTGACCAGCAGCGGAGCTTCGACGCGTTCGGCGTGGTGCAGCGGGGCGATGCGGCCCTGTCGGGCGCGGGCGCTCCCGAGCGGATCAAGGTCGGTCGCGCCACGGCGGGGTTCTTCGCGGCGCTCGGCGTGCGGCCGGAGGTCGGCCGGCTCCTCGCGGCGCGCGACGAGACGCCCGGGGCGCCGGCCGTCGTGGTCGTCTCGCACCGGTTCGCGGACCGTGCATTCGGTGGCGGGTCCGCCGCGATCGGTCGCGCCGTGAGCATCGACGGCGTCAGCCACGCGGTGATCGGCGTCCTGCCCCCGGGCGTGGACGAGCTGGCGGGCGTCCCGGCCGCGGCCTGGCCGGCGCTTCAGCCGCGGCCGCCGACGCGGCGCGGGCCGTTCTGGCTGCGCGGCGTCGCCCGGCTGCGCGCGGGCCTCACGCGGGAGGACGCGCGGCGCGACCTGGCGGCCATCAGCCGCCGGATGCTGCCGCTGTACGGGGACTGGCACGACAGCACGGCGCAGCTCACGCCGGTCCCGCTGCGCGAGGCCATCGTCGGCAAGGCTGACCAGCCGGTGACGCTGGTGGCACTGGCCGTGACGCTGGTGTTGCTGGCGGCGGTGGCCAACGTGGCCACGCTGCTGCTGGTGCGGGCGACGGCGCGCCGGCAGGAGCTGTGGGTCCGCGCCGCGCTCGGCGCGTCGCGCCGTCGCCTGGCCCGCCTGGTGGCCACCGAGGGCGCGCTGCTCGCGGCGCTGTCCGCCCTCGTGGGGCTGGGCGTAGCCGCCGCGGCCCTGCGCGGCGTCGGCGCGGTGGCGCCGAACCTCCCCTTGCTCGCCGAGGTCGCGTTCGACACGCGTCTGGTCGCCCTGATCGCGATCGCGACGCTGGTGAGCGGCGCGCTGGTGACCATCCCGCCGGTGCTCGCGGTGGTCGGCGGCGGCGTCGCGGGCGCGGCCCCGGCCCAGAGCGTGCGGTCGGGCACGAGCCGGCCGACCAACCTGATGCGCGGGGCGCTGGTGGCCGCCGAGTTCGCGCTCGCCCTGCCGCTGCTGCTGGGGGCGGGGCTGCTGCTCAACAGCTTCCTGCGGCTCGAGCGCGTGAATCCGGGCTTCGATCCGGCCGGCCTGCTGGGCGTCGGCGTGGCCCTGCCCGCGGCGCGCTACCCGGACTACGCCGGCGCACAGGCCTTCTTCCGCAGGCTGGAGCAGCAGGCGGCCCGGGTGCCGGGCGTCGAGGCCGTGGGGCTCACGGACGCGCTGCCTCCGGACAACGGGGGCGGAACCAACAACTTCAACCTGGTGGATCGGCCGGTGCCGGCGGGGGTGGCCGAGCCGGTGGCCCCGTGGATGGCGGCGACCGCGAGCTACTTCCGGACGCTGGGCGTGCCGTTGCTCGACGGCCGGCTGTTCACGGACGGCGACTCCGGGAGCGCGCCTCCGGTCGTCGTCGTGAGCCGGTCGTGGGCCGAGCACTACTATCCACGCGAGTCCGCGGTCGGCAAGCAGCTGGTCTCGGGAGGCTGCTACGCCTGTCCACGCACCACGATCGTCGGCGTCGTGGGCGACGTGAAGTACGCCGGGATGGCGGGCTCCGGCGAGGCGGTCTACGATCCCCTGACGCAGAGCAACGGCCGGGCCGTGGACCTCGTGGTCCGCACGGCGGCGCGGCCGGGCACGATCTTCCGGACCCTGCGGGAGTCGGTCGGCGCCCTCGACCCCGAGCTGCCGGTGACCGAAACGACGCTCCGGGGCCGCCTCGAGGCGTCGCTCGCCGAGCCGAAGCGCTGGACGGGCGTGCTGGGCGGCTTCGCGGCGGCGGCCGCACTCCTCGCCGCGCTCGGCATCTTCGGGCTGATGTCGTACGTGGTCCGGCAGCGCCGCCGGGAGATTGGCGTCCGGCTCGCGCTGGGCGCGGCGCCGGCGTCGCTGACCCGGCTCGTCGTGAGGCGCGGGATGGCCTACGTCGCGGCGGGGACGGCGATCGGCCTGGGGCTCTCGCTGCTCGAGGGCCGGTGGCTCCGGTCGCTCCTGTTCGGCGTCGGCGCGATGGACCCCGCGACCGTGGTCGCCGCGGCGGCCGTGCTCGTGGCGCTGGCGCTGGTGGCCTGCTGGGTGCCCGGGCTGCGGGCCGCCCGGGTCAGCCCGGTCGAGGTGCTGCGCGAATAGCGCCGGCTCGCGTCAGCCCCGGAAGTACAGGTACACGCACACGATCAGCACCACCACCAGCGCCGATGCGAACACGTCGCGCCAGTCCCAGCTGGAGCGGGACTCCTGCCGGTGCTCGTCGGTGATCGTGGCGAAGGTCAGGCCGGTGAGCCGCTCGGTGGCCGGCGCGGCGGTCGAGTAGCTCACCCCGACCATCACCACGACCGACACCACGAACACGAGCAGGCTGTAGTACTGGAAGTAGATGTTGTTCACCACCCACAGGAACGAGCCCTGGGTGTAGCCGTTCTCGTAGCCGGCGAGGTGCAGCGCGACCGGCGTGTCCACGAGCAGCCGGAACGTGCCGAGCAGGAATCCCACCACCAGCGCCGAGATGCACCCCTTGGTGTTGAGGCGCTTGTTGAAGATGCCGAAGAAGAACACGGTGAAGATGGGCGGCGCGAGGTAGCCCTGCACGCTCTGGAGGTACTCGTACAGTCCGCGCGCGCCCTCGATCACCGGGATCCACAGCAGGGCCACCAGCACCATCACCGCCGTGGCGACGCGGCCCATCCAGACCAGCTCGTGCTGGGAGGAGTTGGGCCGGAGCTTCTGGTAGAGGTCCATCGTGAACAGGGTGCTCGACGCGTTGAACGCGCCGGCCATCGAGCTCATCAGTGCGGCGATGAGGCCCGCCACGACGATCCCGCGGATGCCGACCGGCAGGACCGACATCACCAGCATCGGGTAGGCGGACTGGGCGATCATCGGGATCGCCTTCCCGTCGGGCCCGACCATCGTGGCGAGCGCCGCGATCTTGCCGGACCTGGCGAGCGCGAACGAGATCATCCCGGGGATGATGAAGATGAACACCGGCAGCAGCTTGATGTAGCTGGCGAAGATGGAGCCGCGGCGCGCGGTCTTCTCGTCGGGCGCGCCGAGGGCCCGCTGCACGATGTACTGGTCGGTGCACCAGTACCACAGCCCGATGATGGGGGCGCAGAACAGCATCCCCAGCCACGGGTAGTTGGTGTTGAAGTACCAGGCCTGCCGGCCCGCTTCCTTGACCGGCGCCCAGGTGGACGCCAGGCCGTGCGGGATCAGCGGCTTCCACAGGTTGAACAGGTCGGGATCGAGAGCCGAGCGGAACGCGTGCCAGCCGCCGATCTTGATCAGCCCGAAGATCGTCAGCAGGGCGGAGCCGAAGACCAGCACGAAGGTCTGCATGGCCTCGGTGTACGCCACCGCCCGCATCCCGCCCAGCACCGTGTAGACGCCGGTGAGGAGCACGATCAGCACCGACCCGATCCAGAACGCGTTCCAGTCGTGCCCGAGGAGGGTGACGTGCAGCTCCGGCAGCAGGGCGCGGAACACCACGCCGCCGGCGAAGATGCTGACCGCGAACTTGGTGAGCACGTGCGTCAGCAGCGACGTGATCGAGAGGATGACCCGCGAGGAGGGCGAGAAGCGCCGCTCCAGGAACTCGGGCATCGTGAACACGCGGGAGCGCATGTAGAAGGGGACGAACAGCCAGCCGAGGACCAGGATCGCCCAGGCGTGCAGCTCGTAGTGGGCCAGGGCCACGCCGCTGGTGGCGCCCGAGCCGGCGAGCCCCACCAGGTGCTCCGAGCCGATGTTGGAGGCGAAGATCGAGGCCCCGACGATGAACCAGCCCAGGTTGCGGTTCGCCAGGAAGTAGTCGTCGGCCGTGTCCTTGCCGCGCTTGAACACCCACCAGGCGAGGCCGAGGATCACCATGAAGTAGGCCAGCACCACCAGCCAGTCGAGCGCTTGCATGCCGTCCCCTTGGGCGCGAGGGAGAAAAGCTCCTTGAGACTACATGCGGGCGCGCCCGCGTCAATCCGCCGGCGCTTGCGGAGCCGCGCGCCGCCGCGCCACCTTAGGGCCACTGCGGGAGGAGGACCCGATGCCGCGCTTCACGGCAGACCAGATCAAGCTCGCCCTCGCCACCCGGACGCCGATGGGCCGGGCCGAGGCACTGACCTTTCTCAAGGCGATGGACATCCGGATGAGCGTCGGCCACTGGTCGGCCGGCGACTTCGTGGACCGCTTCGCGCCGCCGGGCTACAACTCCGACGACCCGAAGTTCAGGAACGACTTCGAGGGGCAGTGTCGCCGGACCAAGGCCGCGGGAATCGACGCCATCGAGATCCACCAGCACGTGTTCGAGAAGTCCCTGAACGGCGACCTGGATCCCGCGGCCATCGAGCGGGCGAAGGGCGGCTTCCTCGCCGAGCTGGGGATGACGGTGCCCGCGTGCAACATCAACACCTGGACCAACCCGCGCTTCAAGCTCGGCGGGCCCTGCAACCCCAGGCCCGAGCTGCGGCGCGCCGCGCTCGAGGAGATCCTCAAGGCGGTCGAGATCTGCAAGGCGCTCAAGATCCCGGTGCTGAGCGTGTGGCCGGGCTCCGACGGCGCGGACTACCACTTCCAGATCGACTACCGGCAGTCGCTCGAGTGGTTCACCGAGGCCCTGGTGGCGGTGAACAAGGAATGCGTGAAGGCCGGGGTGAAGCTCGCGATCGAGCCGAAGCCGTACGAGCCGCGCGAGCTGTTCATGATCGTCCCCACCGCGGCGAGCGCGATCCTGGTGGCGCAGCGGGTGAACGACACCTGCGGCGGCACGAACTGCGGCCTCACGGTGGACTACGGCCACCAGAAGATGGAAGGCACCACCGCGTCCACCGCGTGCGACCTCGCGGCGTACGCCGGGGTCCCGATCCACAAGTTCGACGTCAACGACGCGCGCCAGGGCCGCAACGACCAGGACCTGATGTTCGGCACGATCTCGGTGCCCGAGGCGGTCGAGTACCTGTACACCACCTTCGTGCGCGACTTCCGCGGCTGGTACAGCCAGGACCAGTTCACCTACCGCGACGACCCGACGCGGGCGATGGAGCGCAGCCTGGTGAACTTCGCCCACCTCGCGCTGAAGGCGGTGCGGCTGTATGCGCGTCAGGACGACATCGCCAGGGCGCGCGCGGCGGGCACCGGCCCGGACGTGCTCGACGTGGTGAGCCCGGTCCTGCTCGGCTGAGCCGCCGTGGCCCCCGCGTTCACGATCGGGGTCGACTTCGGCACCAACTCGGTGCGGGCCGTCGTGGTGGACTGCGCCGACGGCCGGACGGTGGGGACGGCGGTGGCGGACTACCGGTCGGGCGAGCGCGGCGTGCTGCTGGACGCGCGCGAGCCGCACCTGGCGCGCCAGCATCCCGGAGACTACCTGGACGGGCTCCGCGCGTCGGTGCGCGGCGCCCTCGCCGAGGCCGGGGCGGACCCGCGGAGCGGCTGCTCGCCCGGCCGCGTGATCGCGATCGGGACCGACACCACCGGCTCGACGCCGCTGCCGGTGGACGCGGCCAACCGGCCGCTCGCCCTCGACCCGCGGTGGCGGGACCACCTCGCGGCGCAGGCGTGGCTGTGGAAGGACCACACCGGCGCCGCGGAAGCCGAGGCCATCACGGCCACCGCGGCCCGGCACGCGCCGGAGTACCTCGCGCCGATCGGCGGCCGCTATTCGTCCGAGTGGTTCTGGTCGAAGATCTGGCGCTGCCTCAAGGTGGCGCCCGAGGTGTTCGACGCCGCCGCGAGCTGGGTGGAGCTGGCCGATTTCGTGCCCGCGGTCCTGGCCGGCGTGACGGAGCCCGCCGCGATCCAGCGCTGCGTGTGCGCGGCGGGGCACAAGGCGATGTACGCGGACGCCTGGGGCGGCCTCCCGTCGGCGGAGTTCCTGGCGCGGCTCGATCCGCGGCTCGGGGAGCTGCGCGGTCGCCTCTACGCGAGAGCGTGGCCGGCCGACCGCCCGGCGGGACGGTTGTGCGCCGAGTGGGCCGGCGCGCTCGGCCTGCGGGCCGGCATCCCCGTGGCGATGGGCGGGTTCGACGCCCACTACGGCGCCGTCGGCGCAGGGGTGGCGGCGGGCACGCTGGTCAAGATCATCGGCACCTCGACCTGCGACGTCGCCGTCGCCGCGGCCGAGGAGCGGCTCGCCGACATCCCGGGCATCTGCGGCATCGTGCCCGGCTCGGTGATGCCGGGCTACTACGGCATCGAGGCGGGCCAGTCCGCCGTCGGGGACCTGCTCGGCTGGTGGGGCGAGCTGGCGGCGGGCGGGAGCGAGGACGTGCACGCGCGGCTCACGTCCGGCGCCGCCCGCCTCCGGCCGGGCGAGTCCGGGCTCCTGGCGCTGGACTGGAACAACGGCAACCGTACGATCCTCGTCGACCAGCGGCTCACCGGGCTGCTGGTCGGCCAGACCCTGCATACCTCGCCCGCGGAGGTGTACCGCGCGCTGATCGAGGCGACCGCGTTCGGCGCGCGGACGATCGTGGAGCGACTGACCGCGTACCGGGTCCCGATCGAGCGGGTGGTGTGCTGCGGCGGCATCGCGGAGAAGAACGCTCTGTTCATGCAGGTGTACGCCGACGTGCTGGGCCGCCCGATGCTCGTCGCCGGCTCGCCGCAGACGCCGGCGCTGGGCGCGGCGATCGCGGGCGCCGTGGCGGCGGGCGCCGCCGCCGGCGGGTACGACCGGTTCGAGGACGCGCAGCGGCACATGACGTCGCTGAAGGACCAGCGGTTCGCGCCCGACGGCGGTGCCCACCGGGTCTACGGCGAGCTGTACGAGCTGTACCGCCAGCTGCACGACGCCTTCGGCGGCGTCGCCGGCGCGGGGGCGGACTTCGGCGGACTGATGAAGCGGCTGCTCGCGCTGCGGGAGGAGTCACGATGAGCGAGGTCGCCCCGAAGCTGCGGGAGATGGTGTGCCGCGCCAACCTCGAGCTGTTCGAGTGCGGCCTGGCGCTCGGGACGTTCGGGAACGTCTCCGGCGTGGACCGGCAGGACGGCATCATGGTGATCAAGCCCAGCGGCGTCCCGTACGCGGAGCTGACGCCGGATCGCATGGTCCCGGTCTCGCTCGGCACCGGCGCGGTGCTCGAGGGCGAGCTCCGTCCCTCCTCGGACACGCCGACCCACCTCGAGCTGTACCGCGCGTTCCGCTGCGGCGGCGTCGCCCACTCGCACTCCGAGGTGGCCACCGCGTTCGCCCAGGCGCGGCTTCCGATCCGCTGCCTCGGCACCACCCACGCGGACTACTTCCGCGGCGACGTCCCCGTGACGCGCGCCTTGACGCGCGCGGAGGTGGCCACGGACTACGAGCGCCACACCGGCCTGGTGATCGTCGAGGCCTTCGGCGGCAGCCCCCGCGCGGCCGAGGAGATCCCCGCGGTGCTGGTGGCCAGCCACGGCCCCTTCACCTGGGGCGCGGATCCCTTCGCCGCGGTCGAGCACGCCCGGGTGCTCGAGGTCCTGGCGCGGATGGAGCGGACGGCGCGGCTCCTGGCGGCGGATCTCTCCGGCCCCGAGCCGTACCTGGTGGACAAGCACTATCTCCGCAAGCACGGCAAGGACGCCTACTACGGGCAGCAGTGAGGCGGCGCTTCCGCGGGCCGTGCTGTGGGACATGGACGGCACGCTGGTGGACTCGCGCGCGCACCACTGGCGCTCCTGGCAGGAGGCGCTGGCGGCCGGCGGGGTGACGGTATCCGAGGCGCAGTTTCGCGCCACGTTCGGCCAGCGCAACGACCGGATCCTGCGCGCCTGGCTGGGCGAGGGCGCGACGCCCGAGCGGATCCGCAGCATCGGCGACGCGAAGGAGGAGACCTACCGCCGACTCGTGGTCGCGCAGGGCCTCTCACCTCTCACCGGGGTCAGGGACTGGGTTCAGCGGCTGGCGGCGGCGGGATGGCGGCAGGCCATCGCCTCGTCGGCGCCGCGGCTCAACGTCGAGGTGGTGCTGCGGGTGATCGGCCTGGAGCGCTGCTTCGGCGCGCTGGTCTCCGCCGAGGACGTCCGCCACGGCAAGCCGGACCCCGAGGTGTTCCTCACTGCGGCGCAGCGGCTCGGCGTGCCGGCGGCGCGCCGCGTGGTGGTGGAGGACGCGGAGCACGGCATCGAGGCCGCGCGTCGCGGCGGGATGCGGGCGATCGGCGTGGGCGGCGTCGCCGGTGGCGAGGTGAGCGTCGGCTCGCTGACGGAGCTGGTGCTCGACACCTTCGATCGGTTGGTGGCCTGAGTACGGGGTTTGGGCATTGGGGTTTGGGGATTGGGGAGTTCTCAGACCGCGGTCTTCAGACTTCCGGCTCCCCAAACCCCAACCCCCAATCCCCAACCCCCTGCCTCATGTCCCGAACCTGGCCCGGAACCCTGCGATCAGCGGGCCAGGATCCGGCCCCTTGCCCAGTGCGTCCGCCTCGCACGCCGCGTACACGTCCTTGAGCGCGGCATAGACCGGAACGCTGGCCGGGGCCGGGCGCACTCCCGGCTCTTCGGGCTCGACGAATCCCGCGGCCACCTCGCCCCACGGCAGCCGCCGTCCACGCGCCAGCTCGTCGGCGTGCCAGGCGCGCAGCGCGGCGCCGAGGCAGGCGGAGTTGCCCACCTTGAGCCGCCGCACCCGCGCGCCGAACACGTCCGCCATGACCTGCAGGATCTCCCGGTTGGCAGCCGCGCCGCCGGTGGCGCGGATCTCCTGCACGCGCACGCCCATCCAGCTCGAGTGGGTCGCCAGGGCCATCATCTGCGCCTCGACCACCGCGCGCACCTCTCCGGCCGCGTCCGCGGGATCCAGGCCGTAGCGCCGGACGCCGGGCGTGAGCACGGTCGGCGTGATCTCCGCCTCGAACCACGGCAGCATCAGGGCCCCGCCGTTGCCCGGCCGCGTCTCGCGCAGCGCGCGGGAGAAGCCCGCCCAGTCGAGCCGCGCCCGGTCGCGGACGCGCTCCCTGGCGAGCGAGCCGTTCTTGAAGCACAGCAGCGCCATGTAGCCCTCGGTCGGCGCGCCGAACACGCTCGCCGCCAGGGACGGGTCGGTGCGCGCCTCCCGCATCGTCCCGAACAGCGTGTCGCTGGTGCCGAGCGAGATCGCGACCTCGCCCTCGCCGGCGAGCCCGACGCCGACCAGGCTGCAGGGATTGTCGCCGGACCACGCCACCACCTGCGCGGAAGGAAAGCCGTGGCGCCGGCACCAGTAGTCGGCCAGCGGCCCGACGATCGAC
>Ga0335079_10002419_pt1 | contig 21542 bp, 13 predicted proteins | sample Lox_Sample_33_FD_206719 | JGI IMG/M metagenome (GOLD analysis project Ga0335079, IMG submission 206719) | Soil microbial communities from Loxahatchee National Wildlife Refuge, Florida, United States - Lox_Sample_3.3 | ecosystem: Environmental > Terrestrial > Soil > Wetlands | place: USA... | reverse complement strand
CGGCGGATGCTTGTGCCGGGGTGAATTCCATCGTTTCCATGAAGTAATTCTACCCCCAACAGGGTACAATTATCAAGATCGGTTGAACAAGCCGATGACGAAGGTCCATCGTCCAAACTTCCTGCCATTATAGGGAAGACACTGTGACGGGGCGGAAGTCTCTTTCTGGTTTGGTCTGCGCGGCGGACCGGCTTACGGCCAATAAGCCATCTTCGGTCAACTTCCGAGTTGCCCGGTATTCAACCCATGTAGGACCGAATCTTGATTACCTCTAAGGATGGTAATTATTGCAGTTTCGCGTACTCACCTTTGGCTTGCTTCAAAACGGGAATCTCCGGGTCGGCATCCTTCCACAATGAAAGGAAATTCTCGTAACAGGATCTTGCCTTCGTCTCATCTTGCGTGAGCGCGTAAGCTCGGCCTAATTGCAATTGAGCCAGCGCACCGATGGGATCGCTTAGTACAACCCCCTGATGGTCAAGAATTTTCTGAAACTCCGCAGCGGCTTCACGTCCTCTGCTCTCAGCTAGATACGCTTCACCTCGCACATAGATCGGATAAAGCGCCCCGTATAGCGCATGAATGGCACTACTTGGAGTGCCCAGTTCATAGGGAATGGTCGGTTGCAGCAGCTCGATCGCCTTCGCCGAGTTGCCATCAGTTAGCGCCACGCGAGCGCGAAGCACCGGCAAATAGTTGAATCGAACTGCAGTGTCTTCAGGAAAGCGTTTCTCCAGATCGTCAGCGAGTTGTTGAGCATGGCGACGGTCTCCGGAAAGGGCTAGCGCAACACCAGCACCGTACTCCATCTCGCGATCCCTGGAAACTGCGAGCGCAGCAGCGGCGTGTTTCTTAGCTTCGGCAGCATTTCCGAAGAATGCTTCACGCAAGGAGGCGCCGGCCTCCCACAGTCCCGCCCGCTCCTGCTGCCCCGCCTGCCGAGCATGATCCACTGCTCGGCGTGATGCAATCCGCGCCTCCTGCAGGTGGCCCGAGTAGGCGAGCGCAAAACCCTCGCGGGCGGAAATCCAGTTTTCCCCTGCCGACCTTTGGCGAGCTCGAATAGCCGTTTGTTGCATTCCTGCCAGATCGCCTTTCAGGAAAGCGATGTCGTAATCCACCATGATGAACTCGTCGGTTTCCAGACCGCGTCGAGCGGCTTGGCCCAGAGTGTTCTCAGATTCTGCAAGACGGTCGAGATGAACCTGGTTCGCGGCTAGATCGGAATATCCGACGCTAAAGTCTGGGTCGACCGCGATCGCTCTCCGAGATTCGGCCGCCGCATTCTCGTATTGGCCTACGGCCCTGTAATAGAGCGACAACCCAATGTGGGGCTGAGGATCGCGCGGATAAGTCCGCGTCCAGCCGTCGCATGTCTGGCGTAACTGTTCCAGATTTCCCGTTACCAGCGCATCGTAGCGCGTAGTGATGCCGAATCTCTCCCGATCACTTACGCGATTGCGTAACTCCCAGGCTTTGGTGATGCTTTCGGCTGAGAGATCCGACTCGTCAAGATTCGCGTACATGCGGCCCAGAAACGAGTGCGCCATAGCAAATTCCGGATCGATTTCGACAGCGCGCTTGAACAGTGGCAATGCCGCGATAGCCCCGCTCGAGTAGTGAACCTTCAGCGCCTCGCTATAGGCTTCCAGAGCTTCGAGCGATGCTGTCGTGGCTTCCGCGAGTGGCGTATCGTGTTGCTGGATTGTGGCTGGCGATTCGCCGCCGCGTTCTCGGAATTTGCTGGCCATTTGGCTGAGCGCGCTCAGAACATCCTCTTTTCTTGCGGCCTGAACCAGTTCGTCATCCAGCACATTCCCTGTGCGGCAGGTCTTCGCCCGCAACCCTAGTACGTATTGACTTCCGAGCTTTGCAATCGAGCCCTCCATGATGGCGGCGCTTCCAGTGCGTTCACAAATTTGCCGAGCCACATCAGCCGTCAGTGGAGCGTCGGGGGATCGCCCCATCAACTGGAGTGTGTGCCGGATTCGTTGATCGGAGATGAGACTCAGGAACGGTGACTGCTCCAGCTGCACCGTCATGCCTTGTCGCAATGTTGCGTCAAACACCGGGTCGCCGGTGGAATTAGCAAAATCGGCCAGGACGAGGGTATCTTTTTCCGTGAGAAGGCCTCGGTGCTGGAAATACCGCCATGTCGCTACTGCCACGGCGAGCACAGTAATCATCGCTATCGCGATCCGTCGCCAAGGTCTCGCCAGAGCAAGTTGTATCTCCACCGTCTCGTGCTTAGCAGTAACAATGCTCAATTGCTCTTCCGGCACAAGACGTACATTCTCAGCAAGACGATAGCCCTGGCCGGGAACAGTAATGATGTAGCGTTGCTCCGGAGAACTCTCGCCCAATGCCTTTCGCAGCATAAAGACGTTGCGACTGAGGTTGGCCTCTTCCACAAACGTGTCCGGCCAAACTGCCTTCATCAGGTCGTCTTTAGTGACAACTGCCTGATTGTGGCGGATCAGAACCAGCAAGATTTGAAACGTCTTCGGTTGCAGCGGGATGAATTCCCCTTCACGTTGCAGGACTTGTTTTTCCGGATCCACGCGAAAGGGACCGAACTCGTATAGTTGCTTAACTTTCGGGCTTTCGGTCACCGACATGAGCGCTCCCAGCGATTTGGCGGAGCGGATTTTAGCATGATTTGCCATCGCGATGGAGAACCGACGCCGTTAAGGCGACGCCGTGATTGTGCTGTGTTTTCAATCGGTTCGGCGCGCCCCGAGAAATAACAAGAAAAACTCAAACGCTTTCCAAGGACTTCTCACCTGTCTTTCGAGCAAGCTGCGCTGGTTCAGCACGCCGGGCCGAAACGGAGACGACTCATGGCAAAGCCCACAAAGATCACCGTCGAAACTGACTCCTTAATGATAGTGCGGGGCCGGAATTCAACACGCGACTGGTGCGCACTGTGCCGCGTCGAGGTGGAAATGATTGCGCTCGACAGTGTCGGGGTCGTCACGAACCTGGATCAATCTGCACTTGAGGAGTGGCTCAGTTCGGGCACGCTGCATCGGTCACAGAACGCTGACGGCTCGGAGCAGATTTGCCTGAACTCACTCCTGGCCAGCGTGCTGAAAACATAAAACTCGATGAACCGCCGAAGGCGGGTAGAAAAGGAGAGGTTATGAAATCCACACTGCTATTTTCCTTACCACGGATGGGGTTGCTGGCCCTTCTAGCATTTTCTCCAGGGTTAGGAGCTCAAGCACAGAATCGCAAGCCGCCCCGTTACACCGTCACCGACCTGGGGACGCTGGGCGGACCGTATAGCTACGCTTATGGCATTAACAATGATGGTGTAGTTTCCGGAGCAGCTGCGACTGCGACACAGGCCGACGGCATCGCCGAAACTGCCTTCTTTTGGGATGAGCACCGTGGTTTGATCAATCTCGGGACTCTTGGCGGTGCAGCATGCCCCGACTGCAGCAGTGCAGCAGGCGGGCCTAATGCGAAAGGGGTGGCCCCGATTTTCTCCGAGACATCTGAATCCGACTCTAAGGGTGAGGACTTTTGTGGCTTTGGTACTCATCGTCAATGCATGGCAGCGATCTGGAAAGAGGGAAAAATGACGGCGCTCCCCAATCTCAAAGGAGGCAATAACGGCCAAGCCCAATGGACTAACGATCGCGGCCAGACAGTCGGGTTAGCAGAGAACGGCGTTGAGGATTACACTTGCGCAACTGCAACTCCCTTTCAAGAGCTACGCTTTGAGGCCGTGATCTGGGAAACGGGCGGAAAAGTCCGTGAACTCCGCCCGCTCAAGGGTGACACCGTCGGATACGCCTTCGGATTGAACGAAAAAGGCCAGGCTGTTGGAGTAACGGGCCTGTGTTCGGACACGCGCGTGCCACCGATCACTCCGGGCAGTGACGCTCCACATGCTGTTCTCTGGGATGAGGACGGCATGCCGCTCTACCTCGGCAGCCTCGGCGGTGGTGCATTCACCATTCCTGCCGACATCAATGATTCCGGTCTTGTTGCGGGGTCATCGCTCCACATAGACGGGACCATCCACCCATTCTTCTGGACCAAGCGGAATGGAATGCAGGACCTCGGAACACTCCCTGGGGCGATTTTGACGGGCATCCCGTGTTGTCACACTCTGAACAACAGCGGCGACGCGGTGGGCCTCACAGTGGACGGAACTCGAGTACCCAGTGTGCGAGGAGTGTGCCTGGCATTCGGTGCAAATGAAAGCAAACTGAAATGCTTTCTATTTATTTTCCGTTTATCAGACAATCCCTGAAAGTCCTCTGTTGGCGGTCGCAGCTGCGTTTATTGCTGATCGAACGCTTGTAGCCGGCTCAGGTTATTGCAGCTTCGCGTACTCGGCTTTGGCTTGCTTCAGGAGGGGGATGTCGGGGTCGGCATCTTTCCACAAAGTGAGGAATTCTTGGTAATCCTTTCGGGCGTCCACTTTGTCTCCAGTCATGGCTTCGGCGCGGGCGAGTTGCAGGGGCGCCAAAGCGCCCACAATGCAATTCAGCACAACTCCGGGATGGTCCACTATCTTCTTAAACTCAGTCATAGCCGCAGCGCCGTTGTTTTCCGCAAGGTAAGCTTGTCCGCGGATATAGGTCGGGTACATCATTACATCGTCCCCAGCCGGAGGAGCCATACTGAGTTCATAAGGAGCGACGATCTGCAAATTCAGGAGTGCCACGTTTGGCTTTCCATTCCGAATCTCCATTGAAGCTTCGATTACCGGCGCCCAGTACGAGTTGACCAAGGTATTTGCAGGATTCTGTTTTTGAATTTCATCTAAAAGTGTCTGCGCACGGGCGGCGTTCCCGCTTCTCGCCAACACCAGTGCAGCTTGGATCTTGACATCACGGGTAGGGGCTAGGGAGAGAGCCCGGCGCACAGAGTAACCTACCGGGGACACATTCCCTACCTCAGTTTCTCGCAAAGCAGCGACGACCTGGTAAAGGGCCGCCATTTCGGCGGCTTTGTCTCGGATTGCAGTTGCCGTTGCTCGCTTAGACAAGTCTCGTGCGATACGAATTTTTCCGAAATAGGCTTGAGTCTCGGAATGTTGGGCAAGCAGGATCTCTCCGGCTCCGGGCTTATCAATTGCCCAAGCCAGTTGTTTTTCCATTTCGGCGAATTCCCGATGCTGAAAGGCGAACAGGTACTGCCCGACATGGACGGCCTCGCCATCCGCGCCTCTCGCTTTGGCCGTTTGCAGAATATGCTCGGTTTCATTCAGTCGTCCGACACTGATTGCCCCCAGCACTGCATTGAACGCGTTCACCTCTGATTGCGGATCCAGTCGGAGAGCTTCGCGTGCCTGAACATAAGCATTTTCAAGTTCGCCAAGGTCGCTATCGACGGTTGACAACTTTTCTCTCGCATATGTGTCTCGGGGATATGCCGCAACCCACAGCTCGCCCGATTCCCTGGCCTTCGCCAGATCTCCGGGAACGGTTTCGTAGTACAAGGTGGCAACGAAGTACTTCTCCCGTTCACTCAAACGATCGCGCAACCGAAACGCTTCCGAATAATTGCGCACAGCTTCTTCATCCTGGCCGTAATCCTCATAAGCACGGCCGAGGGTCGCGTAGGCGAGAGCGAAATCGGGGTCGACCTGAATGGCTTCCTTATAGAAAGGAATCGCGGTAAGTGGTCCTGATTCATGCTCGGCTTTTAATCCCATGCTGAAAGCTTTCAGCGCCTCCAGCGATGCCGTGGTGGCATTCACGGGGAAGTCGTATTTTTGCAAAGAGGGCAATGACTCACCGATTTTGGCACGGATCTGAGAGGCAACTTCTCCCACTGCCTTTAGGACATCTTCTTTGTTTTTGGCTTGCGCCTGAGCGGCTGCGAATAATTGGCCGTTGCTACAACTGAGAGCTTCGGCGCCCACGATGTAGCCATTGCCGAGAGCTGAGATACTCCCAGCGAGTAAAGCCTTACCCCCTAGGCGCATGCAAATCTCAGCGGCCACTTCGCGATTCAAAGTGTCCCGCGGTGATCGCCCCATTCGGCGAAGAATCTCGGCGACTTGCAAATCGGATGCGACTCTGAGAAACGGTGACTGTGTGACCTCGATTGACAGTGCCTGCTTTAGGGTTTCATCGAAGATCGTGTCTCCAGTTGTATTAGTGAAATCGGCGATTACAATCGTGTCCTGTTCGCTGAGACGTTTCGGCTGCCGAGAATGGTAATAGCGGAAAATTTCAAATGTTCCCAACAGCAATATTGCGAAAACAATAATGGTTATAGGGTTGCGAACCTTCTTTTGGTGGAGGAAACCTAAACTGTTCTGGTTCTCAGCGGGATGAATAGTGCCGCGCGCGATTGGGATCTCAGGAATAGTCTTGCGGACGGAGACATTGTCTGCTTCTTCGATGGGAGCAACAAACCGGTAACCTTTTCCGGGAACAGTCAGGACGAAACGTGGCCTCTCTGGGTCATCTCGAAGCACTTGGCGAATCTTGCTGATGGCCACGTTAATGCCATTATCGCTGTCAACAAAAGTGTCTTTCCCCCAGATGCGCTCAACGATCTGTTCCCGTGTTACCAGCTCTCCCCTGTGCTCGACGAGCAGAATGAGCACCTCCATAGGCGCGGGTTTGAGTTTTAGGGGGACGCCGCCAGAACTTAGCTGATATGCACGGAGGTCAAGCGCAAAGTCATCCCCAAAGCGAAAGCAAGGCGATGACTTGGCGGGCCAGGTGGCCATCCCGCGACACTCCAAAAATTGAGCGCGATTTTACTCTCAGTTTGTCTTCTCAACAAGCCCCTTGTTACGTGCCATTTGCCCGTTAATAAAAATTAAGGAAACGAAAAGGTTTCGTCTATTGCGGACCTTCTCGAACGAACGCACTATGCGCGGCATTGGCAGGCGAGCCGTCGCTACCTCTGGAGAATTTGAGCCTGTTTGCCGACACATTCCGCTCTTACCAACAGACGTGAGCTCGGCCCGCAGCCAGACACGAAGAGCTTTGCCCGAGGAGGAAATATGCATACTAACGCTCCATTAATCTCGCAACTGCGGCCGTTCAAGGTGACCCTAGAGGGCCGGATCCGACCGCAGCTTGCCGCCTTGTTCACAATTCTGATTTTCGCTACCAGCTTGGCTAGCGGCGGCACAAACCCGATTCCTAAAGAGCAGCAGGAACAAATTACTCCGGCAGCACAGGCGCAGATGTCAGCTGCAATCGGGCATGATCAGTCTCAATATCACTTCGTCGCGCTGACGAACGGTTATCGAGCGGAGAATTCACGTCAAGGTCTATTGGCCGAATTCACGCCAAGTGGCGTTGAGCTCCGTTCAGGAGTAAATGATTGGGGAATGGCTTTGCGGGGATACGGGTACGGCGATCAATTGCGCAGCGCGAACTCAGTATCGCTGCATGCCGACGCCAATCGGCTAGAGTATCCTCGCGGCGCCCTGACTGAATGGTACGTGAACGGACCGCTCGGACTTGAGCAAGGATTTACTTTCACGAGCGCACTGGGAAAGTCGGAAAACGAGCCGCTCACGTTGGCTCTGACGCTTTCAGGAAATCTGACGGTCTCCGTCGAGGCAGACGCGCGCAGCGTGGAGCTAAAAAGAAACGGCTCGGAAATCTTGCGGTATGCCGGACTCGTGGCCAGGGATACTACCGGCCGCGAGCTTTCTGCTTGGTTCGAAGTATCGGGCAACGAGCTGCGCATGCGAGTGGATGATAAAGGGGCGTTGTATCCCTTGACGATCGACCCCATAGTGCAAGCTCATAAACTGATTGATGCACAAAGCGGTTGCAGCGTCGATAGTCCGTGTCCGGACGGTCAGCCGAATGATCATTTTGGTTCTTCCGTAGCGGTCAGCAGTGACGGGAATACTATCGTCGGTTTGGTGCCCGGAAGTGTTGAAGGCCCGACTGAAACGAGCATCCTCTATGTGTTCCAAAAGCCAACGACTGGATGGCAAACATGTCCATTTGGCCAAATCGGGTGTTTCGACTTCATTGCTAAGCTGACGACGTCTGGGAAGATTCTGGGACTTACCCAGGTTGCCATGAGCGGCGACGCCAGCACGATTGTGGGGCTGGTCGGAAGAACTGCTTACGTCTTCGTTAAACCGTCAACTGGTTGGGTCAACGCAACAGAAACGGCGCAGTTGACCGTACCAGAGACGGGGCCGAGCAGTTCGTTCTGGCCGTCCAGTACCTCCATCAACGGCGACGGCAGCGTCATCGCGATCGGTTATACAGGCGGCCTCTTTGATGATCAACCGACTGAACCGCGAGGGGCTATTTTCGTGTTTGTCAAACCAAACGGCGGGTGGGTCACTACCTCGACTGAAACAGCCAAACTAAGCGCATCAGACGGAGCCACAAACGATTTCCTAGGGTATTCAGTAACTGTCAGCAGCGACGGGAATACTATCGCGGCAGGGGCTCCGGAAGCGACGGTCAACTCGGTAGCGCACAGCGGCGCAGTTTATGTTTTCGCCAAGCAACCTGTGCTCAGCTGGGGCAACTCCACACAAATTGCCAAGCTAACACCTTCAGCTCCAGTACAGCACGTGCAATTGGGGTTTGGGTATGATCTGCGCGTCGACGGCAGCGGCGGCACGATCATCTCCACAGACACTGACGACGTGTACATTTTCATACGGCCAGCCTGCGGAGGCATATGTATATTGGGGCCGCAGTGGTCGAACGCGACCGAAACAGCCAGGTTAACCACGTCCGATGCGCAGAGCATTTTAACCCTCGGGATTAGTGGCGACGGACGCACGATTTCTGCAGGAGCCACCGGTGGAAACCCGAGTAGCATCCTGGGAGCAGTGTATCTGTATGCCGAACCTGTGGGCGGTTGGACGACATCAACTGAAACTCAGAAGGTTTCCGCTTCCGACGGTATTGCCGGAGACGAGTTCGGATCGTCAACGGCTCTGAGCGATGACGGAACGGTGACCGTCGTCGGCGCCCCGGGCGCAACCGACGGGAGCAACCTCGATGAGGGCGCACTGTATGTCTTTACTGGATTTGCTGGAACGCCAACCGCCTCGGTCTCTCCGAGTTCTCTGACGTTTGGGAATCAACTTGAAGGCACCACCAGCAGCTCTCAAATTGTTACCATCGCGAATAGCGGCAATGCGCCGTTGAATATAACAAGCGTCGTTGCGAGTCCTCAGTACCAAACGAGCGATCAGTGTGTGGGGGTGCCGATTGCTCCGGGATTTGAGTGTTCGGAAAATGTCGCGTTCGCTCCCACTTCGTTAGGCACAATCAATGGAACTCTGACCTTCACTGATAATAGCGGAGGGGCGAGTACTCAGCAGGTGCAACTAACCGGAGCGGGAATTGTAACTCCGACATCGACCACTGTCTCGTCATCGCTTAATCCGTCGATTTATGGTCAGGCCGTCACTTTCAAAGCCATAGTTACAAACGCCAGTCGCACACCCACGGGCAGCGTAACGTTCACTATCGACGGAACCAGCTCCTACGGGCCGTTTACATTGTCCGGAGGAACATTAGCTTACTCAACCGCGGCATTGTTGGGCGGGGCGCACTCGATTGTTGCAAGCTACAGTGGGGATGCGGGTAACTCGTTCGATCCAAGCTCGTCGGCACCGCTGATCCAAATGGTGAATCTCGCGACCAGCGCGACGACTGTCACTTCGAGCGTGAATCCGTCGTATATCGGTCAAGACGTCGTTTTCACTGCAACGGTAACCTCACAGTACGGTGGCAATGTCATACCCGGGAACATCATCTTCATGCAAGGCGGAACCCAGCTTTGCGCGCCTTTCATAATGGATGGGCCGGTAGCAACGTGCTCACACGTGTTTTTGGGGACGGCGGGAACGTATTCCATTACTGCTGTGTACTCCGGAAACGGTAACAATCTAGGCAGCACTTCCGCGGCTCTCAGGCAGACGGTCAAAACAACGCCGATCGTGACCACGACGGTTGTCACGACCTCGGGCAGTCCATCGCTGATCGGGCAGTCGGTCACCTTCACCGCCACGATCTCTTCGACCGATGGTGTTCCAGATCCTGCAAACGTCACGTTCTATGACGGTGCGACCCCAGTTGGAACAGTGATGTCATCCTCGAGCGGCGTGGCGATGTTCAGCACCACAACACTCACCGCCAAAACCCACACCATCAAAGCAACATATGCCGGCGATGCGACTTACAGGACCAGTACCGGCTCTGTCAGTCAGGTAGTCGCGCTTTATCCGTCTACAACCAGCCTGATCGTGACGCCCAGTCTGATCGCGTTCGGCCAGACCGCGCTTTTGACGGCAAGTATTACATCGGGCGCTCCTGGCGGGCCAACCGGAACTGTGAAGTTTTTAAACGGAAACACCAGTTTGGGATCGGCGCCTTTGAACATGGGCGTGGCCATCCTGAGCACAACCAAACTGACTTCCGGAGTGATCACCATAACAGCGACGTACAGTGGAGATTCGCAATCCGCAACCAGTTCCAAGAACACCTCGTACATCGTCGCCCAAGCGACCAGCACTACAACCGTACTCTCGTCGAAGAACCCGGCTACCGCCGGGACTTCGGTGAAGTTCACCGCAACTAGTTCTTCACCGACGACTACGCCCACCGGGTCCGTTATTTTCATGGACGGAACCACAACCTTAGCGACTGTAACTCTTTCCGGAGGCAAAGCCAGTTACACCACGACCGCGTTGACCTCAGGCACTCACAACATCAGTGTGGTGTACGCGGGGACAGCCAACATCGTCGGAAGCACTTCGCCGGCGCTGGTGCAGACAATTAACTAAGGAGTTGTGCTCCGATACGCGGAGCTCAGTGATGCCGTTGCATAGCAGCGATGAAAGCTCGCCGCTATTGGGCCCAGTTCGACAAATCATGTGACAGGAGATGAATCCATGAGAACTCGATTCCTGTGCTTCGTCCTAAACGCTAAGAATCTGTTGCCAGCCGTCATGACAGCGGGTTTTGTTTGCGCGCTAGCAGTTTGCATCCTGGCGACCGTCGCGCTGGCGCAGTCAGCGCCCGAGCGCGCGGCAATCGCAGGGACACACCCGAAATGGGCGAACGCATCCAGGCGCATCTCAGCGACTCCGATCACCAGCGGTGCCGTGACCGCACGGGTGTACCTTGCGGGCCAGGACCCGGCAGCCCTGTCTGCCTATGCGACTGCCGTCTCCACGCCGGGTGACGGGCTCTACGGCCAATATCTGTCGTCGGCGGAGGTGAAAGCGAGGTTCGGGCCAACAGCTGCCGAAATCGGTGCTGTCAAGGCTTGGCTAACCGGAGCTGGCCTGACTGTAACCAAGATCGACGACCAAGTCGCGGGTTATGTCGCGGTACGCGGATCCATTCAAGCCGCGGCCGAGGCGTTCGGCGTGACGTTCGCGACGTTTATAGGTCCGGACAAGAAAGCAGATCGTGCGCCGCAGCAGGAGGCAACGTTGCCGACTAGTCTGGCGGGCTACGTGTTGACCATCAGCGGTCTGGATACGGCGGCCCACTATATGAGGCCAGCCGACACACTCCCACCTCCAGGCCCGAACTATTGGATCGCCCCGCCATGTTCCAATTTCTACGGCGAGAAGATCGCTTTCAATGAGCCAACCGCCTACGGTTTGCCCCAGCCGTGGACAAACTGCGGTTACACGCCCAGCCAGATTCGGGGCGCCTACCATGTCACCGAATCGAGGATGACCGGCAAGGACCAGACCGTCGCGATCATTGATGCTTATGCCTCGCCCACAATGCCGGGCGACGCGAATGAGTATGCGTCGATCACGGGCGACCGGCCGTTCACCCACGGACAGTACACCCAGTACCTGGCCCACACATTCATATACACCGCACCGGACGAGTGCGACGCACAAGGTTGGTATGGCGAGGAGACACTCGACGTGGAAGCAGTGCATGGCTTAGCGCCGGACGCCAAGCTTGCCTACGTCGGCGCCGCCAGCTGCACTGACGAAGATCTGGCTGACGCGCAGGCGTTTATTGTTGAGAACCGCCTAGCCAGTATTGTCAGCAATTCGTGGGGCGAGGCGTCTGATGAGGCCACGCTGGTTCCGGTCTTCAACGAAATCTTCGAGGCTGGTGGCGCCGAGGGTATCGGCTTCTTCTTCTCTTCGGGGGACAGTGGCTACGAGTCCCCGGATGAGGATCCTTACTCGGACATGTTGCAGGTCGAGTTCCCGAGCTCGAGCCCGTTTGTCACCTCAGTCGGCGGTACCAGCCTGGCCATTGGCTCGTTCAACAACTACGAGTTCGAGACCTCGTGGGGGACTCTGCTCGACCCCCTGGCTTCCAGCGGCACGTCCTGGCAGTACACTCCTCCCGGCATTTACCCCGATTACTACGACGGTTCCGGCGGAGGCGGCGTTAGCACAGCATTCGCCCAACCCCGGTACCAGGAGGGGGTGGTGCCGTACAGCCTGGCGACTGCACTACCCGACGGCACGACCAGCCCGATTCCGATGCGCGTGACACCTGATGTCTCGGCGCTCGCTGACCCGAGCACGGGGCTCCTGATCGGGGAGACTACGCTACAGCCAGACGGAACCACGTACGCGTTCTCACTGAGCCGAATTGGTGGGACGAGCCTGGCCTGCCCCACCTTCGCCGCCATCGAGGCGGACGCACAAGAGGCGGCCGGGCACGCGCTCGGTTTCGCCAACCCGGCGATTTACCGGCGTTACGGGACCGATGCATTCCACGACGTTACGGATCGTCGATTCGGCCTGCCGTACCTGGCAGAGGTTCGCAGCAACTACACCAACCCCTATACCAGGACGGGGCCTCTCGTCACCTATCTGCGCACGCTTGGCATCAACGGCGAAGGCTCGGCCGCACTGCCAGCCGTAGAGGGTTATGACGACGCTACCGGGGTCGGGTCACCGAATTACTACATCCAGTCGTTCTGAACGGACTGACAGCGGCGAGCGTGTCGACAAAATTGGAGAGGAGACGTTATGAGATATGCAAAGCTTCTGGCATTGTTTCCGTTGTTTTGGAGCATGATCGCTTTCGCGCAAGGTGCTACAGAATCGTCTGGTGCGGTGACTGAGGACAACATTCTCCTGTCGGGAACCGTGCCGTCCTGGATCCACAAAGGCGAGAAAGTGAAAGCTGTCGATGGCCAGAAACGCGTTGCCATCACCGTCTATCTTCATTGGAGAAACGAATCAGAACTCCGGCAACTCATCGAAGACCAGACCACTCCGGGGAACCCACGCTTCGGGCAGTTTTTGACGCCGGCGCGTTTCCACGATCAATTCTCCCCGAGTGTCACTGATTTACATGCGGTAGAAGACGCGTTGAAATCCATAGGTCTGAGAGTGGACTATATTCCCGCGAGCCGCTTGTTTGTACGTGCCAGCGGAACCGTATCACAAATCAGAAGGGCATTTGGAGTGAGCCAAGACCTTTATTCCTATCGCGGCAAGATGCTTCGTTCCCATTCTGAGGATCCCGTAATTCCGCGCTCTCTCGCAGGTCTGGTCACTTACATCGGTGGACTTGATGACAGCCGCTTCCTGATCAAACCAGCTCATTTCACCCGTGCTGGCTCGGCACCATCATCGCCCGCGCTTATGCCGCCACCGGGATACGCAGTTAGTTTTCCGTGCAGCACGTATTGGGGAGATACGGTAGCGCATGTTAAGTCTCCCACGCCATTTCCCTATGGGTCCGACCTTCCCTGGATGCCGTGCGGATACACTCCACAACAGTTACAACAGGCATATGGAGTTAACAAGGTTAATGAGACCGGAAAGGGCGTGCGAATCGCGATCACCGATCTTTACTACTCCACAACACTGCTTGAAGATGTGAATCGATTTTTCACGAATCACGGTTTACCGCTGCTTACTCATCAAAACTTCGGGGAGATCATTCCCCCGGGGGTGAACTCGATTCCGGCCGGCGATCCTTGTAGTGCTATTGGCTGGTAGGTCGAGCAAACGCTGGATGTCACGGCTGTGCACTTGATGGCGCCGGATGCGTTCATCTTGTTTGCCGCCGGATCTTGTGATGCAGCGGATCAACCCGATGCGGGGGAGGCAGAAGATCCCCTGTACGAAATCATTGATAACCATCTCGTTGACATTGTTAGTAACAGCTGGGCTTATGCTGGCGAAGAAGATGCTGCTCCAGGAGTGGTGATAAGTGACACCTTCAAATTTTTGCAGGCGGCGGCACAAGGTATGACTGTGTTGTTTGCTTCAGGCGACGAGGGCGATTCAACGTACTATGGAAGGAACATTGCGTCGGGCAGTTGGCCGGCAACCAATCCCTTGGTCACCGCGGTGGGCGGCACCAGCCTTCTTCTGAAGAATGCATCAGGGGAAAAGTCCGAGTTCGGATGGACCAATTTCTACAGTCTCTTCGACAATGCTCTCATTAGCAACAATGGGGAAACGGTCACCGATCACGGATGGGAACCATTTGCTTTTGACGATGGTTCGGGCGGCGGTCCGAGTCTGCTCATGCCCGAACCTATTTATCAGTACAACGTCGTTCCCAAAGAATTTTCAACACAAACCTACACGTCCAGCGGCGTGCCAGTGCCGCTCGCTCCACCGCGACGTGTGACACCGGATATTTCTATGGTGGCCGATCCATTCACGGGGATGCTCTTTGGAGAGACTTATACGATCTCGTCGCCACCGGTCGACGCCGGCTGTCTGCAATTGACAGAGATGACCGAATACTGCGAGCAGGCGATAGGAGGGACCAGCCTTGCGACCCCTCTGCTTGCCGGGGTTCTAGGTTTGGTTAACCAATCCCGTTTCTTCGAGCGCCTGGGTCCCGTGGGATTCGTCAACCCGGCACTATACCGATTGCTAGTTGGCGAGAATGCGGAATCAGGGACGCCTCTGGTCGATGTGAACGCACCGTCCAAACCGACAAGCGGCCTGTACGCGGAGCTAGGGTTCGATGACTTCGTTTTGCTTGGCACGATTGATTCCGACGTGGACGGCAACGGCAACATCATCGCAAACGTAGATACTTCGCTTCACTCGGCGCCAGGATACGACGATGTAACCGGACTGGGGGTGCCAAATGTTCCTGAGTTTATTGAGGCTCTGCGATATTGACACTATTATCCGATGATTCAGCCGCAACTGCCTGGGTGCGGCGTGCGGCCGGGCGTCCTCGGGCCCCCGTGCGTTCTTGCGCCTACGCGATCGCACGCGCCACTCCGAAACGCGACAAGGCTCCCGTCCATCAGTCCAGAATCAAATTCAGTTACAGCCGGGCGGCCGTGAGCAGCACCAGCAAGTTGTCCGCTGAATTATTCACTGCACCGTGGCGCAAAGGTCGCAACGAGGGCATCGGCTAGTTGCCATGAATGATCCTTACTTTAAATGGATCGGATTAGACGACTGACACTCCATCAGCCGTCGAGCGTGCCAGACCGACTGCTTTTTCAATTCGGTGTGCCAAGGGTGCGCCCAACGCTAGGAACTTGCTATCCAACTAAGTAGCCGCTATCTTCTTTAATCGTTCCAGCAATATCGAGACGCGAGCCTGGCTCGCTTGGTCGGGGAGCAGGTAGCCTGCAATGCGTCGAGAAACTCAGGGATGGCAAGTAGCTTCCTGATTTCTGCCGCAATGTATGCGCGAACATCCGCCGCCCCGGCGTGGATCTCTTCGACTAGTTCGACTCGCCCATCTACCACGGCCATCAGATCTTCAAGATCATGACTCGAGAGTGCTTCCAACTTCTTCGCGGGGTCATAGTCCGGCGGCATCACGGGCATCGGTTCAGGTTTTGCGGCCGAGGTAATAAAGATGTCTGTTAAATCGGGTCCACCGAATGCCAGTGAAGAAATCTGTTTTGCGGGCAGCGGAATAGATCGCTTAACCTTGCCATCCGGGCCGATTTGGTCACCGTGTCGCTCGAAGAGTCGCCCTAATTCCCGGCTCGAATTGGAAATTTTCAATTTAACGGAGATTGGGGAAAAAAGTGGAAGTGTCCACCGAGAGCCGCGAATTCGCCGGACGAGCGTGAGTACTGCTACACTGCCTGCCCGGCGCAAGAGCCTGACGCCCACGCCCACTGAAAATTAAATCCGCCGAGGTGACCGGTTACGTCCACAACTTCTCCGACGAAATATAGGCCGGGCACTTTGCGGCTCTCCATAGTCTTGCCGGAAAGTTCGTCGGTGTCTACGCCTCCGGCGGTGACTTCGGCCTTGTCGTAGCCCTCAGTACCTTCCGGACTGACGACCCAGTTGTGCATCTCGCGTTCCAGTTTCGCGAGCGAATGGTCGGTCCACGATTGGGGCAGATGCAGATCGATCCAGCGGTCGGCCAAGCGATGAGGCAACACCGCGCGTAATGCGGCTTTCAGGGTGCGGAGATCGCGACAAGCGAGTTTGATACTGCCGTTGCGAAGCGATGTGGTGAACTCGTGTCCGAGAGCCAGGTCGATGGTTACAGAAGTGGAAGGTTTCCAGTAAGAAGAAATCTGCAGAATGGCGGGGCCGCTGAGGCCGCGATGAGTAAAGAGCAACTTTTCACGGAATCGCTGCTTGCCAATTGATGTCACTACCTCCGCCGAGACCCCGGTCAAATCGCAGTAATGCTGCCGATCGTCGGCGTTCAACAGCAATGAAACGAGGGCGGGGTGCGTGGGGTTGATAGCAATTCCGAACTGTCTCGCCAGTTCGTAGCCGAATGAAGTTGCGCCCATTTTCGGGATGGACAAACCGCCGGTTGCGACGACTATCGCGGCCGCCCGGAATTCGGCTTCCTGGGCGCGAATCGCAAAATTTCGTTGCATGGCGCCCTGCATGGCGAAGCCGGTCGCGTGCTCGACGCTTTCAACCGCCACATTGGTGAGAATCTGCACGCCCGCCTCACTGCATTCTGATTCGAGCATGCGGACGATGTTCTGCGCGGAGCCGTCGCAGAAAAGCTGTCCCAGAGTTTTTTCGTGATAAGCGATGCCGTGCTTTTCCACCAGCGCAATGAAGTCGGCCGGAGTGTAAGCCGAGAGCGCCGATTTGGCGAAGTGCGGGTTGGCGGAGATGAAGTGTTCCGGCTGACAATACAGGTTGGTGAAGTTGCAGCGTCCGCCGCCAGAAATCAGAATCTTTTTGCCTATGCGCCCCGCGCGCTCCAGCACCGCGACGCGTCGTCCGCGTTTGCCTGCCTCGATGGCGCACATCAGGCCCGCCGCGCCTCCGCCGAGAATGATGACGTCGAATTCGTATTTCACGAGCTTCACATTTCAGAGCTTTAATATGGCAGATATTGAATATCTCAGATCTCCATATTGCAGATCAGTGATGCCCGCGCAATGGCTGGGAGAGTGCTCGCACAAGGGAACAAAAATCCGCGGGAGGATCGCAGTCAATGGAGACCATCTCTCCCGAGCGCGGATGGACGAATTCCAAACGTGCCGCATGAAGCGCAACGCGGGCGATTCGACGCTCAGTGGCTTCCTCAGCGCTGTACTTGCGATCGCCGATGACCACGTGGCCAAAGGCTGAAAGCTGCGCTCGAATCTGATTCTGTAGCCCTGTGACCAGTGCAATCCGCACCAGCGAAGCTGCTCGCAAAGTGCGCTCGACCGAATACCTGAGTTCAGCACGCGCCGCTTTCCGGTCCCGCTCCGTACTCAACTGTTGATGCATTCCTTGTTTTCGGAAATAGTGTACGAGCACTCCTTCCTTCGAATTGGGGTGCCCGCGAACTACGGCCAGGTACTGCCTAACCGGAATGTGTGCAAGAAATTGTCGGACCAACGCGTCTCGATCGCGCATGGTCTTAGCGAACAGCAGAACTCCGGAGGCGAAGCGGTCGATGCGATGCACAACCAAAGCACGTTGTGTGCGAGGTTCGAGCGCGTGGGACAGGAGAGACAACGCCGATGGCGCATCAGAGCCAGGAACAGGTACGGCCAGAAGTCCGGCAGATTTATTCACCGCAACAACCGCATCATCTTCGTACAGAATGGCAAGCTCACGCGAGAACCGCGGCTTGAGATGATGACGCTTGCCTGAGCTGGAACGGAGTTTACGAGGCCGCTTCACAGGCACCCATGTTTGCGATTGCGACCGTGAATGGATGTGTGCGGAAAGCCCATAACTTTAATTTACAGTTTTTACAGGGGGTGGCGCATTCAAGCCTGGTTGTGAAACATGTATTTACTCGTGAGTCTCGTGCTGCAGGCAAATCAGGTAATTGAACATCATTGAAGGGATATATAAAAGTGCGTTTCAACATGGCAGCGCCTCGAGGCGCGCCCGCTTGTAGTTTGCCGTTTCGATCAGCAATCCGGCTGGCAGCCTGACTTCTCCGATTGCGAGTATCCACCCGGAATTGAACCCGTTCGGCTCCAGAAGCAAACGCGTGCTCCAACATAAGGAATTTGGCTTCGGGGTTGATCGGTTCGCGTCGCACGTCGGGGTGCAGGAACGATGTGCCAATCCCCACTCCGCCTTGGCTTGTGAATATCGCTTACCTCGCCGATTACAATCTCGACGGCATCGCTGGCGTCCGTAACTTACAGGGTGCCGGTACCCAGCGTCGCTCCAGAACCGCATCATTGTCCTGCGTGTCTTCGACCAGACGACATAGCCCAGCAGCATCAGCTCTGCTTCCAGCTTCAGCACTATTGAGAAATCATTGAACGAGAGGAAGCTAAACGATTGTCTGTCCACTTCCAGACATCACTGTCCGACTGCGGACACCTTTGAACAGAGCGGCGTTCTGTTTTCTTTATCCCATCAACGGTGTAGGCCTGGCACTATATTGGTAAGAACATTGCTAAGCGAATGAGAGGGGCGCGATCCGGTTCGCTTTTGTATTGGCGGACGGAGTCAGCGTTGTAGGACGACGAACCTGAGATGAGCAGCGTAGCACAAGACCTTCGCTATGCATTGCGTCAGTTGCGCAAGAACCCTGGCTTGACCGCCGTGGCTGTAATCACCCTCGCCCTCGGCATTGGGGCGAATACCGCCATCTTCACTATTGTTCATAGCCTGCTCCAACGGTCCCTTCCCGTCGCAGACCCCGCCCGCTTATATCGCGTGGGCGATCAGGGCACCTGCTGCTTTTACGACGGGTTTGAAAACGATAACGGCGACTACGACCTGTTTCCGTACGACCTCTACCTCCAGTTAAAACAATCCTCACCGGAGTTCGAGCAGCTTGCAGCTCTTCAAGCCGGAGGCTCATCTCTGGCCGTACGCAGAGAGTCTTCGTCCGCTAAGCCTTTGCGCTCGGAGTACGTCTCCGGCAACTACTTCGCGACGCTCGGTGTCGGGGCCTTTGCGGGCCGCCCACTCACCCCGAATGACGACAGGTCGGGAGCTGCGCCCGTTGCCGTTCTCAGCTACGCTGCGTGGCAATCTGATTTCGCCGGCGATTCCGGCATCGTCGGATCCACCGTGTATATTCAAACGCACCCGTTTACCGTTGTTGGCGTAGCCCCGCCGGGATTCTTCGGCGATCGCATCATCGAGCGCCCACCCGGCATCTGGATACCACTTTCGAACGAGCCCACCATCGAAGGCGCGGGGACTTCCCTCTGGAAACAGGGCGACGAAGATGAAGCGTGGCTGTATTTGCTCGGAAGAGTTCACCCGCACACCAGCATCGGTGCACTCCAGGCGAAGCTTTCCGCTCAACTGCGGCAGTGGATGTCGCAGCAGGCCGAGTACACCGGCCACGGCGGAGCCGCCCTCATTCCGCGGCAGCACGTCGTGCTTACACCGGGCGGAGGAGGCATTCAGACCTTGCAGCGGCAGACTGGCCAAGGACTGCGCATGCTCATGATTCTCTCTTGCGTCGTTCTGCTGATGGCCTGCGCAAATATCGCCAACCTGCTGCTTGCCCGTAGTGCCGCGAGCCATGTGGAGTTGTCCGTGCGCATGGCGCTGGGCGCGGCCCGAGCACGGATTATCCGCCAGGTGCTAACCCAGAGCGTGCTGCTCAGTCTTATCGGGGGAGCGGCGGGTCTGGCCGTTGCTTACGCTCTTTCGCACATGATTCTGGCTCTTGCATTTCCCCGCGCGCGCGCCATGCCGGTTCAGGCAACTCCATCTTTGGCTGTCCTGGGATTCGCCTTCCTGGTTTCGTTCGCGACCGGCGTGTTCTTCGGCATCGCCCCCGCCTGGCTTTCGTCTCGTGCGGAGGCCGCGGAGGCATTACGATCTGCCGGCCGCAGCCTCGGAGACCGCTCGTCCGCGCCCCAGAAGGGCCTGATGATTCTTCAGATCGCCTTCTCAATAGTTTTGCTGTCCGCAGCTTTTCTGATGGCGCGGTCCTTGGACAACCTCGAGCATCAGAACTTCGGCATCGCTACCGCCAATCGCTACGTAATGCGGTTCGATCCAAAAGGCGCGGGCTATACTGTCGACCGCCTTCCGGCACTCTACCGCGAGATTGAAGACCGCTTCTCATCTTTACCCTCTGTCGTCAGTGTCAGCGTGGCCCGCTATACACCGCTCGACGGCAATGCCTGGGGAAGTTGCGTCATCCAGCAGGGACATCCTGCGCCAGGAGCGGGCGACAGTTGCTTCTCCTTGTGGGACCGCGTTAGCGACCGTTTCCTCCAAAGCGTCGGAGTTCCGATCGTGCGCGGCCGAGATTTCTCCGCGCAAGACTCGCCGTCCTCCACTCCCGTCGCGCTCGTCAACGAGGCGTTTGCGCGGCGCTTCTTTCCCAACCAGAATCCCATCGGCAGGCGCTTTGGTATTGTGGCCGCGGAAAACTCCAACTCCTTCGAGATCGCCGGCGTGTTTGCCGATTTCAAGATGAACGATCCCCGCCGCGATGCGACACCGCTCTTTCTCCGCCCTCTTTCACAGCAATACCGCGGCTACACGGCACCTGAAGCCATCTCCTCGGAACAGAGTTCGATGTTCGTCGATTCGATCATCATCCAGTTCGCGCGAGCGCAAAAGGATGCCGAGGCGATGCTGCGCCGCACGCTGTCCGCGATCGATCCTAATCTTACGATCTTCTACTTCGCCTCCTACGATGCGCAGGTCGAGAACAACTTTACTCAGGACCACCTGATCGCATGGCTCACGAGCATGTTTGGGCTCCTTGCTCTGACCCTCGCTTGCGTTGGACTCTACGGGGTGATCGCGTTCTTCGTCGCCCGGCGCACGGCTGAAATAGGAATCCGCATCGCCATGGGCGCCTCTCGATCCGGTGTTGTCTCGATGATATTGCGCAGCGTTGCGTGGCCCATTCTTGTTGGGGCTCTTTTGAGCATTCCGGGCGCCCTTTATGTCAGCCATCTCGCCGCAGGACTGCTCTACAGGACCAATGCCGATAACCCGTGGCCCTGGCTGGCCGGCATGATGATGCTGGGATTTTGCGCCGGCCTCGCCGCCATGATCCCCGCACGCCGAGCCGCCCAAATCGATCCAATGGTGGCATTGCGCTACGAGTAGTTAGAGATCACTGAGCAATACCGCCAGACCAACGCTCGTGAGTGACGCGGGGAGTTCTTAGCGAATCTCGGCCAGTTGCGTACGAAGTTTGTGCGTGGCACGGAATAGCGTGTTCTTTACCGTACCTTCGCTCGTATTGAGAATCCCGGCTACG
>Ga0335079_10002417_pt1 | contig 21557 bp, 17 predicted proteins | sample Lox_Sample_33_FD_206719 | JGI IMG/M metagenome (GOLD analysis project Ga0335079, IMG submission 206719) | Soil microbial communities from Loxahatchee National Wildlife Refuge, Florida, United States - Lox_Sample_3.3 | ecosystem: Environmental > Terrestrial > Soil > Wetlands | place: USA... | reverse complement strand
CAGGCTTGCGTAATCGTCGCCGGATTCATAGAGGATCTGCGCCGCCACGGCAGTGTCCTCGAGCGGGCGCCACGTGCGGCCAGCCTTGTTGTCCAGTTCGGCCGCAGTCGAGGCCAACGACTCGCGATAGTCTTCGGGGCTCCACAGCCCGCTGCGAGAGGCGAGGATCTCACCCAGGTAGTTGGTGAGGCCCTCGTAGACCCAGAGGAGGTCGCCCTTCATGGGCACGTCGTATCCGCCGTCGTGACCGTTGGCGGTAAGCCCAGCGGGACGACGGTACTTTCCGTTCCAGGAATGCGCCATCTCGTGGGGCAGCAGGTAGCCGGTGGAGCGGAGGATGTCGGGGTCAATGAGCGAGCGCTCGGCAGTGCGGTCGTCGCTGGATTCGTGGTGCTCGAGCCCGAAGTGCGCCACGTGATCGCTCAGCGTGTAGAGGAAATGATAGCTGCGGTAGTGGCGGGCACCGAAGAGTGCGCCGGTTTCTTTGACGAGACTGCGGAAGTGTTCGACGACTTCGTTGGGAGCTTCCAGCGCGCGGTCGCTGTCCGCGGCCACGTGTAGGTAGTGCGGGATGCCGCCGTCGGTGCCCAAGTCGAAGGTCTTGTAGTGGGCCCCGGCGGAGACGGGGGAATCCACCATGGTGGTGAGCGAAGCGGGCTGGAACTCGATCTCGTTTCCCGACTCGCGCTGGATCGGAAGCGCGGTGCCGTAGCGCCAGCCCGCGGGAACCCTGAGGGTCGCCTGGTATTGCAGATCGTCGGCTTGCGCACCCTGCGGGTACAGCAGGAGCTGGTTCCAGTTCAAGACCGCGAGTTCGGTGGTCGTCGACGCGCCGGAAGAGAAGCCTTCCGCATCGGGCGGTGAGATGAAATCGAAGACGACGTCGAGAGACGTGACTCCCGCGGGAACATCGAGGTGGAACGCGAACATGTTTACGCTGTCGCGCTTCCAGGCGATCGTCTTGCCCCCACCCTGTACTTTCAGCCCGACCAGGTTTGCGATCGGACCGGTTGGGCTATGCTCGCCCGGAATCCACTGCGGATAGAGCAGCGTCATCGGACCGGATTTGGCCGGCATGGACATCCGCACATGAAACAGGCGGCGCGTGGCGTCTGTAGCGTCCACACGGAGCTTCACCTGGGTCTGCGCGTGTAAAGGGGCCCACAGGGCGAGACAAACGAAAGTGGCAAATCGCATTTCTACCGATTCTAACAGCCGCCCCTCTCAACTAATTGAAACCAGTCTTGGAAACAGTCATCTCATTGCTTGAGGAGAACCCTGACATGCAACGCACGGCACAAGCCCAATGGCGCGGCGATCTGCGATCCGGCTCCGGCCAGATATCTGTTGCCAGCCGCACACTATCGAATACCCCCTACTCTTTCGTGAGCCGGTTCGAGCACGGGCAAGGCACCAACCCGGAAGAGTTACTCGCCGCGGCGCACGCGGGATGCTTCACGATGGCGGTGTCGGCGCAACTGACCAAGGCCGGCCTGAAGCCGGAGTCGCTGGAGACCACCTGCACCATCACTTTGAGCCAGCAGGATGGCGGCTTCGCGATCACTGAGAGCCATTTAGAGTTGCATGCCAAAGTGCCCGGGGTCACACAGGACGCATTCGACCGGGCGGTCCAGGAAGCGAAGTCGGGCTGCCCCGTATCGAAGCTGTACAAAACCAACATTACGCTCGACGCGCACCTGGAAAGTACGAGCGCACACGGCAGCTCACCCGCTTAAGTACTCAACGTTCGGCTGAATCAGAACTGTCCGACTCGTGCGGCAAAGGCAGTTGCTCGGACGCCTGGCACAGCGCCTGCTGAAGCCGGTCGATTTCCCTGTCTTTCGCAGCGATGTTGACCACCAGATCACCCAGAGCCTGCCGCAGATGGTTGTTGGCCGTGGTTGTGGCCTTCAGTTCCCGACTGCCTTGCCACCATCCGTAGCCGGAAAGAAGCAGTGCGAAAGCGAATACGAGAATCAGGCATCGTTCAATCGAAAGGCGGCGCATTGTACGTTCCGCAACTCCTCTGGTGTGTGCAGATGGTCGCTACTGAGTGCTTGGATGCTGCCTCGACTGTAACCGGTTTGGTGTTCAGTTGGTTTGTTCTTTGGATAATCGTTCGATTGAGTCGGTTGGCGCCCACTCACAACAGGCTTCGGTACTGTTCGAGGGCCACGCGCACCAACTGGCCGCGCGTGCGAACTCCCGTCTTCGCGAAGAGTTGTTGAATCGTGTTTTTCACGGCGCTCTCTGAGATCTCCATCCGGGCGGCGATCTCTTTGTTGGCCAGTCCCTGCACCAGCAGCCGCAGCACTTCCGCCTCGCGATTGTTCAATGCAGCCCGGTCCCGATCGGAGGCGTGGTGGTTCCCTGCCCCGGCGGCGGCCGCGGCTGCAGTTTCGACGGCTTCTTCGCTGACATCGGCAACGATGGCGGCCAGCTTCGGAGCCGCACCTTCTTTGTACGTAGAGAACCAGACATCGGCGGTGAACGTCTCTCCGTTGCCGCGGTGACCCCGGCATTGCATCGACGCGCGGAATTGAGGCGCTTCTTCCCAGCGCAGCGCGTGGTGCAGTTCGGGCAGGAAAGCCGCGATCGGCCTGCCGATCAGGTTCCCGTCGCGCGGCGCAAGCAGTTCGGTCGCCGCGAAATTGGCCAGCTCGATGAAGCCGCGTTCGTCGACGGTCACGATGGCCGCGGGACTGGTTTCCACCAGCGCCTTGAATCGTGCCTGTGCTTCGAGGCTCAGTCGTCGGTTGCGAACCAGCTCGGAGACAAATAGCCCGCAGCCCCCCAAGGCGAGAGTGACAAAGCCGAGGCGGACGAAAGACGGTTCAAGGGAGCTGAACACCTCCGCCAGGACTGCGCACAAGACCGCCAGGGCCGCCACAATCCACCGCGGCAGGAACGCGGCGCCAAGCATGATCGGGAACAGATAAAGGAAGCCAAGCGAGACGTACGGTTTCGTCCACCAATCGACCAAGGCTATGAGGAGAGTGATCGCACAACTGAATCCCAGGACACGTGTGCGGTTGCGCTCGTCCCATAGCCGTTCCAGGCTCAACATTTTGGCGTCGTGACCAAACCATTATGCCCTGCTTCAGGCTGACGAGGGTCTCAATCAAACGATTGAGGCCTGTTCAAGGGCAATCAAAAGATTAGCCATTCGATTTCACGGGTGAGCGCGGCTTTAGCCTGCTTTGAGTTATAACGGTAACGTGGCCACAAAGCTCGTCGCCGCGGCAGCACTCTGCGCCGTCGCGGCATATGCCTCCGACGTCCTGGTCCTCACCAGCCCAAATGGCGCCGTCCGCTTTCGCATCAGCGCCGATCAACAGCATCTTTTCTACGACGTGAGCCTGCGCGGAAAGCCTGTCATCGATCCCTCGCGCTTCGGCATTCAGATCGACGGCGTCAACCTCTGCGACGCGGCACGCGCCGGAAAGGCTCAGACCTACAAGACTGACGCGACCTACCCGCTGTATGGAGTCCACGCGGCTGCCAGGGACCGATCCAACGCGGTCCGCCTCGCGATCACGCATGTCCCGTCAGGCACCCCCTTCACAATAGAAGCGCGCGCCTACGACACCGGCGTTGCATTCCGTTATGTGGTCCCCGGGGCGGGCGACCGCGCCCGGGTAGCGGATGACGTCACCGTATTCCGGATCGCCGCGGGCAGCACCGCGTGGTATCACGATCTGGAGGGGCACTACGAGGGCAACTACAAGAAGCACGCCTTCGACGAGATCGAGCATGGCGACCTGGCCGCAACGCCCCTGACATTCCGGCTGCCCGACGGCGCGGGCTATGGGTCGATCACCGAGGGCGCTCTGCGGCACTTCGACGGCATGGCCCTGGTGGCGGATGCCGGCCACAGCTTCCGCGCGCTGCTTGGTCACAGTCAGCCGGTCTCCTACCCGTTTGCCCTGCGATTCGAAAAGGCCGATTGGGAGCGGCTGGCCATCGCGCCCTCCATCAAGGGCGATATTACGACCCCGTGGCGAATCATTCTCGCCGGCCCGGATTTGAACACCCTGGTGAACGCGGACGTGATCAACAGCGTCTCCGATCCGCCCGACCCGAAGTATTTTCCGGAGGGCCTGCGCACGCCGTGGGTCAAACCGGGGCGCGCGGTATGGCGTTATCTCGACGGCGGGCCTAACAACTTCGAAGGTATGAAGGAATTCAGCCGCCTGGCCGGCGAGCTCGGCTTCGAATACAACGTGGTGGAGGGTCTTTGGCGGAGCTGGTCGCCGGAGCAGCTCAAGGAGTTCTGCGATTACTCGCGCCAGCAGGGCGTGGGCGCGATCCTGTGGGCATTTCGCCGCGATCTGGCCACCGCCGAGCAGCGCCGCGCATTCTTCGACCGGCTGCAACAGGCGGGAGCCGCCGGGGCGAAGATCGACTTCTTCGACCACGAGGCTATGGAAGTAGTGGACGTCTACGAGGATCTGCTGCGCGAGGCGGCGGCGCACCACATGGTGATCGATTTTCATGGTGCCAACAAGCCGACCGGGCTCTCGCGAACCTGGCCAAACGAACTGACCCGCGAAGCGATTCGTGGGCTGGAGTCGACGCGCTCGCTTCGGGCCGAGCACCAGACCACCATCCTGTTCAGCCGGCTGCTCGCCGGAGGCGCCGACTACACGCCGATGCACTTCGGGCCGCGCCGCAACGACACTACGGTCGCGAACCAGATTGCCAGCGCGGCCATGATCACCAGCCCGCTGCTGGTCTATGCCGCCAACCCGACGAACATCCTGGCGAGCCCAGCGGTGGAGGTGATCAAGTCCATCCCGAGCGTCTGGGATGAGACCATCGTGCTGCCGCCGTCCGAGATCGGGGAATTCGCGGCGTATGCACGCCGCAAAGGCGGCACGTGGTTCCTGGCGGTGATGAACGGGCCGGCTCCGCGGAAGGCGGATCTGCGGCTGAGTTTTCTGGGGTCCGGCACATATCAGGCAGTCGAGGTGCGGGACGCGGGGGATACCGTCGAGCTCAGGAAGCACGAAGTCACGGGAAGGGACTCCGTGCAGGCGGATTTTCCGGCAGGCGGCGGGCTGCTGGTGCGGTTCACGCATTAGCGCGCTGCGCTCGCTGGGCGGTGGACAAGATGGAGAAAGGGCTGCACAAGTACGGGCGCGCTACGCTCGCATGGACCGGCTGAAGCCGGTCCCACAAAAACCATCGTCCGCCCAAGGTGTGCGCACATATAATGGTTAAGCACAATACATGCCACGCGAACTCCTGATTCAATGTCCGGACGGGCAGATGAAGACGGTCACACTCGCCGGCGGGCGGCTCGCCATCGGACGCTCCAGCGCGGCGGAGCTCTGTTTTCCCGAGGATGCCGGCCTCTCCCGGCAGCACTTCGCGTTCGAGCCGGATGGCGAAGACTGGACGGTTCAGGACCTGGGCAGCAAGAACGGCACCTTCGTCAACAACATTCCGCTCAAGGCTCGTTTGATACTGCGGCCCGGCGACCGGATCACCGCCGGTCACCTGGTGATCGTCTACTCGCCTACCGACGCAGGCGCCGCCGCGGGCGTGGTCGTGTTCGAAGGCGACAGTAGCTCCCCGACCACCTCTACCGTAGTCACCAGCCTCGAAGGCGCGCTCAGTAACCAGACCATGGCCATTCAGAGTGGCGGTCCGAAGGCGTCCGCGCCGCTGCAGGCACTGCTGAAGTTCGGCGAAGAGCTTTCCGGCTACCCCACGATGAGCGACCTGGTTCCGGTCACGCTGAGCCTGGCAATTCAGGCGGTGAATGCCCAGCGCGGCGTGCTCATGATTCTGGAAAATGATGAGCTGGTCGTGAAGGCTCACAAGGGCGATGGTTTCCGGATCAGCTCCGCGGTCCGCGACCGGGTCCTGAAGGAAAAGACCAGCGTCCTGGTACGCGACGCCCAGCTTGACGACGCGTTCAAGGGCCGGATGAGCATCGTAGAGCAGAAGGTGCACACCATGATGGCTGCGCCGCTGCAAACCAAGGAGCGCATCATCGGCCTCCTCTACGTGGATTCGCCGTTCATTCTGCGCGAGTTCACCAAAGACGATCTCAGCCTGCTGACGCTCATGGCGAATGTGGCGGCGTTCCGCATTGAGAACGCCCGGCTCACGGAGATCGAGCAGGCCGAGCGCATCATGAAGCGCGACCTCTCGCAGGCGGCGGACATTCAGAAAGCGGCGCTGCCCGGCCAGGCACCGGAAATTCCCGGTGCCGACATCGCCGGCTACAACGCCGCGTGCCGAACCGTCGGAGGAGACTACTACTCGTTTTTCCAATATCCCGAACGTAAGGTCGGTCTGGCCTTGGGCGACGTCTCCGGTAAAGGCATGCCGGCATCGCTGCTGATGATGCAGTTGGACGCTCGAGTGCAATTGTTGGCGCAGGACCCGGGCAACCTGGCGTCCTTCATGACGCGGCTGAACAAGGCCACCTGCGCAAACTGCCCCAGCAACCGTTTCATCACGTTCTTCTTCTGCATTTTCGACGCGTCCAACGGAGAGATTGCTTTCGCCAATGCCGGACACAATCCGCCTATCCTGCTGCGGGCCAACGGCGCCGCCGACCTGCTGCAGGGCGGAGGGCCGGTGCTCGGAATCCTGCCCGTCGCGCCGTACAGCGAAATGCATGCCCACCTGAACCGCGGCGACATGCTCGTGCTCTATAGCGACGGAGTCACCGAGGCCAACAATCCCAACTTCGACGAGTTCGGCGAGGAACGCCTGATCGAAATCCTCAGGGCAAATCGCACTGTGCCCGCCATGGCGATCGTGGACGCGGTGAACAACGCGCTGACCGAGTTTGCCGCCGGCGCACCGCAGGCCGACGACATCACGCTCGTAGTCGCGAAAAGGCTGTGATCACGGACCTAGTGCAGATCCGGCTGTTGGGCGAAAAGAAACGCGACGAAAATTTCCGCTTCCGGCGATTCATGAAATCGCACGATCACTCGGATCGCATTCTGCGCCGGATCGCCGAAGGCATCCAGGAGCAGATCGACTGCAGGCAGTGCGCCAACTGCTGCCGCGTGGCTACCGCCAAGGTCACGGATCGCGACGTGGACCGTCTGGCACGGCATTTTCGATTGAAGCCGGAGAGAATCAGGGCCGACTACGTCGTGCCGGACGAAGAGGAGGGCTTTGTTCTCCAGCGACGCGAAGACGGCTCCTGCGTCTTCCTCAGCGGCAACGATTGCACGGTATACGAAGCTCGACCGGATGTCTGCCAAAGATATCCTCACCTGGTTCGCGGCAATGGTTCGATTGCCAGCCGAATGTGGTCCATCATCGACCGTGCGGACATGTGCCCCATCGTGTACAACTCGCTCGAGGCATTCAAGGAACAAATGAGATTTCGGCGTTGAGGGCGTGCCGTCGGGTACAGTAGTAGGTCCATGCCTCAATACATCGGAGCCATCGATCAGGGAACCACCAGCACGCGGTTCATTGTCTTCGAACGGACGGGCCGGGTAGTTACGGTTGCCCAAAAAGAACATGAGCAGATCTATCCTCAGCCGGGCTGGGTGGAGCATGACCCTGCGGAGATCTGGCGGCGGACCGAAGAGGTGATCGCCGAGGCACTGGAGCAGCGCGCTCTCCGAGCGGCCGATATCGCGGCGGTGGGCATTACCAACCAGCGCGAAACGACGGTTTTGTGGGACCGCAAGAGCGGCGATCCGGTGCACAACGCGCTGGTGTGGCAGGACACGCGCACGGCGCGCGCCGTCGCAGCGATGGCCCGGCCGAACCTCGACCGTTTCCGCGCCCAGACCGGGCTTCCCCTCGCGACTTATTTCAGCGCTTTCAAGATCCGCTGGATTCTCGATCATGTTCCCGGCGCCCGCGAGCGCGCCGCCGCGGGTGACATCCTGTTCGGCACCATCGACAGTTTCCTCACCTGGAAGCTGACCGCCGGCCTGCACGTCACCGACTGCACCAACGCCAGCCGCACGCAGCTCATGAACCTGGCGACGCTCGATTGGGACCCGGAGCTGCTTGACGCCTTCAGCATCCCGCGCGCCTGCCTCCCACGGATCGCCTCATCCAGCGAGGTCTACGGGAACATCGCGGCGGGACCGCTCGCCGGCGTCCCGATCGCGGGCATTCTGGGCGATCAACAAGCCGCCCTGGCGGGGCAAGCCTGTTTCCATCCGGGCGAGGCCAAAAACACCTACGGCACCGGATGTTTTTTGCTGCTGAACACCGGGACCAAGCCGGTTCCTTCGAATCACGGCCTGCTCACCACAACGGCCTACCGGTTCGGAAAGGAGCCGGCGGTGTACGCCCTGGAAGGCAGTGTGGCGATTGCCGGGGCGCTAGTGCAGTGGGTCCGCGACAATCTCGGCATAGTCGAGAAGAGTTCCGACATCGAGGTGCTGGCCCGCAGCGTGAAAGATAACGGCGGCGTGTATTTCGTTCCAGCCTTCAGCGGTCTTTACGCGCCGTACTGGAAGGACAATGCCCGGGGCGTGATCACGGGCCTCACCCGCTTCGTCAACAAGGGCCACCTGGCGCGGGCCGTGCTCGAGGCGACCGCATTCCAGACGCGGGAAGTCGTGGAAGCGATGGAGAAGGACTCCGGCATCACGCTGGACGTGCTGCGTGTGGACGGAGGAATGGTGGCCAACAGTCTGCTGATGCAGTTCCAGGCCGACATTCTCGACCGGCCCGTTCTGAAGCCGGCGATTCACGAAACTACCGCACTGGGCGCGGCGTTTGCCGCCGGGAAGGCGGTCGGCTTTTTCGACGTTCTGACCTGGACGCCCGACCAGACGTGGAAGCCGCAAATGGACGTGTCCACGCGCGAATCGCTGTACCGCACCTGGAAAAAGGCCGTCACCCGCTCGTTCGATTGGGTCGATTAGATTCGGGTGGCGCCGGATCGAGACCCGCGGTACTGTGTTGTTTATGCAAAACGCGTTCTTCGGCGAATTCATGGGCACACTGGTCCTGATCCTGATGGGCAACGGCGTGGTGGCCGGCGTCTTGTTGAAGGGCAGCAAAGCCGAGGGTGCGGGCTGGATGTCGATCACGGCCGGATGGGCTTTTGCCGTGATGGCGGGGGTGCTGACGGCCATCGCATGCGGCAGCCCTCGCGCCCATCTGAATCCGGCCGTCACGTTGGCTGTGGCAATCAAAACCGGCGACTTTGCAAACGTTCCTGCGTACGTCGCGGCGCAACTGCTGGGCGCAATTGCCGGCGCCACGCTGGTATGGCTCCACTACCTGCCGCACTGGGGGCTCACACCCGATCCCGGCCTCAAACTCGGCTGTTTCTCGACGTCGCCCGCGGTGCTCAGCCCTCCGCACAATCTTTTCGTGGAGGCGCTGGGGACCTTCGTGCTGATCCTGGTGGTGTTCGCCATCGGATCCAAGGCGGTGAATGTGCCTTTTGCTCCTCCGTTTGTCGGCATGCTGGTGTGGTCGATCGGGCTATCGCTCGGCGGTCCCACGGGATATGCCATCAATCCGGCGCGCGACCTCGGCCCGCGCATCGCGCACGCGATTCTCCCCATCGCGGGGAAGAAGACGTCCAACTGGAGCTATGCGCCCGTGCCGATCCTCGGCCCGTTGGCGGGTGCGGCCCTGGCGGCGGCCCTGGTGAAATTCATCGGCATGTAGACCGGCCGGATTATTCTTCCCGCAGCACCACCATCGGGTCCGTACGCGACGCGCGCCTCGCCGGGATCCAGCACGCCACGGCCGCGACCAGGGCCAGAAGGGCGGCCACCCCCGCAAATGTCGCAGGATCGTTCGCGCCGACCCCGTAGAGCAGGTTCTCCATCAGCCGCGTGAGCGCGATCGACGCGGCTAGCCCGATGCCCAGTCCCGCTGCGGTGAGAGTGAGTCCTCGCCCCACCACCATGCGCAACACGCTGCTGCCGCTGGCGCCCAAAGCCATCCGCAGCCCGATTTCCCGGCTGCGCTGCGATACAACGTAAGACAGCACGCCGTAGAGGCCGACCGAGGCCAGTACCAGTGCCAGAACCGCGAAGGCGCCCAGCAGAGTCAATTGCTGCTGCCGGTCGGCAACGTCGAGATCGACCATTTCGTCCATCGAACGCACCCACGTCACCGACTGCTCCGGGTCCACGGAGGCAATGACGCGCCGCACTGCCGGCACCAGGCTCATCGGATCTCCCGCGGTGCGGACAATCAGCTCCCGCGTCTGACGGCTCGCGTAGGCCGCAAGCTGGTAGACCCCGGGCTTCATGGCCGGCTCGTGCCCGCGCTCTCGCACGTCGCCCACAACGCCGATCACGGTGTGCCAGACCGAAGGATCGTCATACGTGAGCGAGATGCGGCGCCCGACCGCGCTTTCCTTGGGCCAATACTGCCGCGCGAATTTCTCGTTGATGATCACTACCGGCGTGCTCGACCGGCCATCGCCTCGATTGAAGAACCGGCCTTCCACGAGGCGCACGCCCAGGACCTGAAGGTAGTCCTCGCTGACCACCCGGTATAGAGCATCGTGAGGATCGTTGGCGTCGAGTTGACGGCCTTCGACGGCGTAACCGGTGGTATCGCCGCGGCTTTCGAACGGCAGGGTCGATGCATAGCCTGCCCCCAGCACACCCGGGAGCGTCCGCACGCCCTCCAGCACGCGATTCGTGAAAGACATCCTTGCCGCGAGGTCGCCGTACTTGGGAGGCAGCACCGTGCGCAGCGTCAGCAGGTGGTCGGGTCGAAATCCGAGTGTGAGCGATTGCAGCCTGGCCAGCGTCTGCAGCATGAGGCCGGCCCCAATCAGCAACACCAGCGCCAGCGCCACCTCGCCCACCACGAGCGCATCGCGGATGGCGTGCCCGCGGGCCCCCGTCCCGGCGCGTCCGTCCTGCTTCAAAGCGTCGATCGGCGATCTGCGCGCGGTTTGTAGAGCCGGGATCAGGCTGAACAGCAGGCCGGTGGCGAGCGACAAAAGCATCGCGAACACCAGCAGGCGCCCATCTGCCTGGGGCAAGGCGCTGGCCGGAAGCGTCGCGGGCACGAGCTTTTCCAATACCCGGATTGCGGCGGGCACGATTGCAAGACTCAGCGCGCCGCCGGTCAGTGCCAGCACCAACCCTTCCGTGATCATCTGCCTCACCAGCCTGGACCGGCCCGCTCCCAGCGCCACGCGGATCGAGATCTCGCGCTGCCGCGCCACACCGCGGGCAAGCAGAAGGCTCGCCAGGTTGGCGCATGCGATCAGCAGCACGCATCCCGCTGCCGTCATCAGCACCAGCAGGCCGGTCCGCGCGCTCCCGAGCAGTTCCTCTTTCACTCCCACGACCACGGCGCCGACCCGTTGATTCTCCGGGTACTCCGCCGACATGCGGGTGGCCACTGCACGCAAATCGTCCTGCGCGCGCGCCAGCGTGACGCCCGGCTTGAGCCGCGCCACCACGTTCAGGTAATGTGAGCCGCGGTTCTCGAGATCCGCCGAGCTGAAGGAAATCGGCATCCAGTACGCGACGTCGCGCCGCACCAGGGCGAAATCTTCCGGCATGACTCCGAGCACGGTGACCTTGCGGCCGTCCATCAGGATCTGTTTGCCGGCCAACTGCGGATCGCCACCGTAGCGGTGGCGCCAGAGCGAGTAACTGATCACCGCGACTGGGGACTTGGTCTGCTCTTCCACTTCGGTGAACGCGCGGCCCAGGACCGGACGGACGCCCAACACAGAGAAGAAGTTGGCGGTGACCTGCCGGCCGAACGCCAGCTCCGGGGGCCCGTCCGCCGTTAGGTTGGCTGAAACGCTGCGCGTCGCGGCCATGTCGGTGAAGACGTGATTGCGCCGCTTCCATTCCGCGAAATTCCCCGGCGCGGGCGTGTTCTTTCCGAATCCGACGAAACTTCCATCCTCCCAAACGAACACCACGCGCTCCGGATCGCCATAGGGGAGCGCCCGCAGCATGGCCGAATCCACAGTAGAAAAAATAGCGGTATTGACGCCGATCCCCATCGCCAGGGTGGCGACCGCGATCGCGGCAAACGCCGGTGCCCGGCGGAACATCCGCCAGGCGTAGCTGAGGTCCTGCATCAGGTGTTCGAGGTAATTCAAGCGTCCTCCCGCCCCGAAAGTAGCGCCCGGCGGCTTCTCACGCAAGTTCGCTATACTCTTTTTTGCGCAATTTTGCACACGGAGGAAGACGTGCCTGTAGCTGATGATGTGTTGGCCGCCATGCGGCAGACCAATGAGCTGTTCAATTCGGAAGTCGGCGCAAAGCGCAATGTCGAGGTGCTGGATCGCGTGTATACCGCGGACGCCACGATCCTTCCACCGGGGGCTCCCATGATCGAAGGCCGGGCTCAGATCAAGGCATTCTGGTCGCAGGCCATCGCGGCCATGGACCCGATGTCAGTAACCCTGAGTACCGTCAAGGCAGATTCCGCCGGCGACACGGTGGTGGAGATCGGCCGGGCCGATATCGTCACCAGCGGCGGGCAGGCGATCGCCGTCAAGTATGTTGTCCACTGGAAACAGGAAGACGGCACTTGGAAGTGGCACACCGACATCTGGAATCTGAATCAGTGAGAGAAGTCATCGCGCGATTACGCGGTGAACGACATACTCGGTGGAGACCAGGAGCGTGTCGCTGCTGGTGCATCGGACCACAACCTGATATGCCGATGGGGAAACCGGAGTAACCTTGCGATGCCATACACAGTTCGGGAAAAATCCGTAGCGCGAGCTCGATGCGCCAGGTGCAGGTCGGCCTCCACCTGACGTTTTAACAGGCCTGGGGAGACGATCGCTTTCGTCCACCCTTTACTCGATCACGAAGTCCGTCGACCGGACGGCGAAGTTGCCCGCGGAATCCAGGGCCTTTACTTCGAGGTGGTAGTTGCCCGAGGTCAGGCCCTGCACCGGGACCTTTAACCCGGCGGAAACAACTGGGCTTCCGGGGCGGACGTAGTTGGAAATCGCGACCGCGCCGGAATCCACCTTCTCTTCGCCGGTTTTGGCGTCGATGATGCGGACCTGGGCTCCCAGTTGGGGCGGTTTGTCCTGGGTGAGCAGAGGCTCATAGACCTCGAAGTACATCACCAGCGGATCGTTGCGGCTGAAGTGAGTGGATCCGGTGGGGGTGAACTGCATGTTGCCCGCGACCAGTGGAGAGCGGCCCTCCAGGAGAATCGCGTCCATGCTGGTGTCGGCCTGAGAGGTGGCGGAATACTTCGTGCTCAGCGCGAGGCCGCTGACGGCAAACTGCTTGCCGTCATACTGGTTGATCTGGAGCGGCGTTTCCAGTTTGCCGAAGTTGTCGCCGCCGGAATCGAAGGCAACCTTCAGCATGTATTGTCCCGAGCCGACGTCAAACTGGTTTTCGTAATGCAGCGGGTTGGACTTGAAGCGGTCGGCCTCCTTGCTGTTCTCGAAGTCGAACTTGACGGAGTCGCTGAAGCGCGCGGCCACGGTGCCATCCTGGCGATAAGCGATGCCGAGGACGTTGATGGCGGCGTGCTGCTTGCCCTTGACCTTTTCAAACTTCAGCTTATCGATCGGGATCTCCATGGCCACCGCAACGCGTGCCGTGTCGGATGAGGTGTAAAAGAACGGAGCTCGCATCGAGGCGGTGATATTGCCGGGCGAACTGCCGGTGACGCGGCTCTCGAGCGTCTTTTCCACTGGGCTGCCGGCGAGCGAGTCGTGCGACTTCACGTTGCAGTATCCGGAGCGGGCGCGGACGTTGGTGCCCCCGCGATCGACCTTGACCTTCAAGGTGTGGCAACTGCCCTCTGGCGATTCCGGCGGGGTGTAGGCCAGGACGTAGTACTGGTTTTGCTCGCGGCCGATTTTCTCCATGCCGCCGAGAAGGTCGTTGGTGTTGACGATTACAAAGCCTCCGGTGCCGTTGGCGAGCATGTACATGACTTCCTGGCGATCGCTGAGGCCCGTTGGAAATTCGGGAATGATCGCGCGGGAGCCGCTGTAAGGATTGCGGCCAGTCGGGTCCAGCGGATTGTAGCGGTTGTTGTTATTGTTGTTTCCGCCGCCGCCCGGGTTGTTGTTGTTCGTATTTCCGCGCGTCACGGTATTTCCGCTGGTATTGCCCGTGGAGTTTCCGCCCCTGGTGGTGGGATTGGTATTGCCGCCATTGGGCGTGCCCGTGACACCGCCTCCGCGATTGACTCCCCCCGGAGTTCCTCCGGTATTGCCGCCACCCGGATTTCCGCCCGTGGTGCCGCCAGTCGTTCCGCCGCCGCGCTGCTGGAAGAAGCTGGCGATGCGCTCCACCGGGAATGCCGCCAGGGCAAGGCCGCTGCGCGCCGCCGCCGGTAGATCGAGAGAGGCGCGCCCGCGTCCGCCGCGGCCCATCGGCAGCGACGGATCGGTGAGGGCGCCGCCCGGGGTGAGCCCCCGGGCATCGATGGGATACACGGCCACGTTGGACTTATTGCATTGCGAGATTGCGGCGGTGACTTCACTGCGCGCTTCATTGGTCAGCGGAAATCCGGAGGTGAAGAGGATCAGGCTCTTGCGGCCGTGGATGTCGGCCAGGTTCTTGGCCAGGGACATGACGCCGAGGAGCATGGTGCGGGCGCCGAAATCGCGTTCGGCGCGGCTCAGCGACGGACCGCCGCCGAGCGACGCGGTGAGATTGGGCGATACCGCGGAGGACTTGATACCGGAAACGGATTCCTGAAGGCGCGCAATGTCGTCGGTGAAATTCTGCGCGATCTGAAGGCTGCCGGTGAAGTTGACCACGGCCATCAGATGATCGGGGCCGGCGTTGGAGGCGATGAATTTCGCGGCGGCCTGGCGAGCGTTGGCCTGCTCGGCCGGGTTCATCGTGGAGGCATCGAAGAAAATCACTAGGTAGCGCTTCTTGCTGCCGTCGGGATTGGCGGCGTCGGCTCCGAAGCTGAAGCTCTTGACCTGCTGCTCCTTGGTGTCCTCCCAGACCTTGAAGTCCTTCATCTCGAGATCGGCGACGTAGCCGCCCTTCTTGTCGGTGACGACCACGTCGACGAGGACTTCACGCGTTTCGGTACGGATGACGGTAGGCGCCTGCTGTGCCCGGCTGGGGCCGGACGCAAGAGCCATTATTGCGAATATCAGTTGCAGTTTCACGCTACACCCCTTATTGGTACGGAATATCGACTGCCCCGTTGCGCGCCGACATGAGTTGCCCTTCGGCGTCGCGAACCACGATGCGGATCGAGTATTGACCCGGCTTGGCGTCAATGGTATTGCGGATCGTAATTCCGTTGTCTAGTCGTTTCTCCAGCGTCTCGTCCTTGAGTCGCATCTCGATGAGCTTCTGAATACCGGTGACGTAGACGCCGTTGCGATCGAAGAGGCCGCAGACGAGAGTCAGCTCGTCCTTGTTGCGGTCTTCTTCCTTACGATATTTGAGCTTCCGAATATCCAGCTTAATCAACACCGAGATTTTGGCGGCATCCGATGAAGGTTTGAAAAACTGCGTGGCGAAATCGATCGGGATGTCGGCCATTTCGTCGCGCGAAAAGAGGGCCTCTTCCAGTTCCCGGCGGGCGGTTTCCTTGGCATCTTCGGTGTGGGTCGGCGCGTAGTATCCCTTGCGGGCGCTGAGGGCCGCGTCCTTGATAGCCACGGTTTTGGCAAGGGTCACCTTGAGCGAATGGAAGCTGCCGTCCATGCGCAGGTTCTGTGGCGAGAAGGCCAGCAGGTAATAGTATTCCGGAGCGGTGGCCAGACGGCGGAGGCCTCCATCGAAATCGTTGCTGTTCTGGACGAAGGTGGCACCTGTGCCGGCCGCGAGTTCGGCCATTACGTCGGCGTTGGCGGAGGCGTTCTCACGGTCCATGCGCGAGAGCATGGTTTGCGTGACGGCGTTGGTGCCGGGGCGGGTAATGTCGGACGTGTAGGTGTAGAGGCCGCGCGCATCGAGCGCATTGAGGAGAACGTTGGCCTTGATGGCGCGATCCATGATTTCGCTCTTCTCGGTGGCATGTTCGGGCAAGGTGAGAAAACCCGAAGAGATGAGAATCACGGTGCGCTGTCCGGGCATCGCGGCCATGCGGCGGATCAAGTCGCGAATGACCCCCATGGCAAGGCGCGTCTCGTGGTCGCCGAGGCTGAGCTCATTGCGGGCCGCTGCCGAAGCCAGTTGCTGCGCCTGCTGGATCTGGTCGGGGGTCATGTTGTTGCAGTTCAGGGTGTCGAGTGTGACGGCCTGGATCACCGTTGGGTCGCGCTTGTTCTCCATCTGATCCGCGATGTAATAGGTCATGTTGGGGCAGCGGTTGAGCCCCTGACCCGTGACGGGGCGCGGACGCAAGGCCGCAAGGGCGCGATGGAGGTCGTCCCGGCTGTCGGTGAAGTCCTGTTGGGTCTGGCCGGAGGTGGTGAAGATTGCTGCGCGGTCGGTGGTGCGCAGGCCGGTATCGATCTGGCGCTGCACGGCGTCGCGGGTTTGGGCAAGTTCCCCGAACTGCGAATGAACGTCGTCGAAGAGGTAAGCGATGAAGCGATCGGGTATATCGGAGGGCGGCGCATCAGGAGATTTGTCTTTGTCGACGATTTCCTTCGCGCCGAGTGGGCGGCCGGAAGCCTTCTCCACGGAGAACCGCGCGATGTACTGCGGCTTGCCTTTGTCGAAGAGCAGGAAATCTTCTTTCTTGAGAGTGCCGATGGCCTTGCCCTGGCGGTCGCGGACCACCACCGGAACCTGCACAAGATTCACGCGGGCCTTGAACAGCGCTGGTTCGTCCTTCTGCGACATCTCGGTTTGGGCCGAGACAGAAGCGGTGGCGAGCGTAGCAAGTGTAACCGCCCTGATGCCGTTGAGCATACGAGAACGCAGGTTGGAGCTATCATAGCACCGCCAAAATAGGGAAGAAGATTGGAGAGATAATCGTCTAAGGGATGATGCCGGTCGCACTCGAGGGCGGTCACCAGAAGCTGGTTGAGAGCTGTCGGCGTGGGGAACGCGACGCGTTTCGTGCGCTCTTCGAGGCTTACAAGGACAGAGTCTACTCCATCGCCCTGCGGTTCAGCGGGGACGAGGCGCTGGCGATGGACATCGCCCAGGACGTCTTCGTGAAGCTGTTCTCGTCGATTGGGGAGTTCCGTGGTGAGGCAGCCTTCTCGACCTGGATCTACCGGTTGGTGGTCAATTGCTGCCTCGACCACAAGCGGCGGTCGTGGCGGCTCATTCCGATCGCGGACGATCTGCTGGCGATGCTGCGGGCTCCGGGAGACAGCCTGGACCGTATGCTGCACAGCGAAATGCGGGAGCGGGTGCGGGCCGCAGTAGAGAAGCTGTCGCCGGAGCTCCGTATGGTGGTGGTGCTGCGGTATACGGAGGGGCTCTCGTACGATGAGATTGCCGAAGTGCTGGGATGCGCGTCGGGTACGGTGGCATCGCGGCTGAATCGGGCGCACAAGATGCTGGAACGGAGGCTCGCATGTCTGAATGGGTAGATTTGCAGCTTGCGCACCAGTTGACGGCCGTGAAGGCGCCGGATGAGCTGTGGGAGCGCGTGCAGGGGCGGTCGCGGCGGCGGCAAGGGGTTCCCGGGCTGGCGCTGGCCACGGCGGCAGCCGTACTGGCCGTGGTTGCGATGGCTTATTCGTCGACGCGGCCGCGCGAGATCCCGAAATTCGGGAGCCTGCCGCCGGGTAGCTGTTTGCAGTGTCATCTGTAGACACCACTTGAAAGTTGTTGTCATGTGTAGTAGGTTTGAGGCAAGAGGAGGGTTCATGCCTCAAACCACTGCGGAGATCGGTCTCACAACCGGGCACGCGCCGTTTGTGGAAGAAGCCAGGACGCGCGGAGAGCTTTATATTACACAGCCTTATGAGCTGTATTCTCAAGAGAATCAGGAGACTTGGCGGGCCCTGTATTCGCGCATTCGGCCACGCTGGGAGCGGTACGCCAACGACCATTTCCTGCACGGGATCGAGGCGTTGCAACTGCCGGCTGACCGGGTCCCGCGATTGGACGAGATCAACCGAAGGCTGGCACCCTTGACCGGGTTCCAGGCGAAGGCCGTAAGCGGATACGTGCCGGGATTCCTGTTTTTCGACTGCCTGCGGCGGCGGGAATTCCCGACGACGATCACGATTCGGCCGGCTGGACGGATGGACTACCTGCCCGAGCCGGACATCTTCCACGACACCGCCGGGCATGTCCCGATGCATACAGAGAAGGCATTCGCCGACACGCTGGTACGGTTCGGCGACTGCGCGGTGACTGCCGCCGAGATGACGGCGGAAATCAAGGACTACCCGGAGCGCGTGCGACGTCTGACCAGCCTGATGCGAGCGATGTCGCGGTTTTTCTGGTTCACCGTGGAATTCGGTTTGATGCGCGGGCGCGGGCCGAACGGGATCTGTGCCTACGGGAGCGGGCTGCTCAGCTCATATGGCGAGTTGGAGCACGCCATCGAGAGCGAGGAGACCCAGCGGTATCCGCTGCAATTGGAGTGGGTGATCAACCAGGTTGCGGAGATCGACCACTACCAGCCGATTCTCTTTATCGTGGACAGCTTCGATCACCTGTTCAGCCTAGTGGACGAGTTCGAACGGTGGATGCGTGCCGGGCGGCTATTCAACGTGGCGCCGGGGCTGCCAGATATCGCAGAAAGCGACTTACGGAGCTTCCTCGACGCGGCCAACGCGTTGTAGGAGATCGTCCAGGAGGGGCAACTGACCTTTCAGGATCTTCAGTCGAGCGATATCCAGGGTGAACCAGGCAGCACGGTCGATTTCGGGAAACTGTTGCTGCTTTCCGGAGCGCGGCGGCCATTCCATCGAGAACAGGTTGCTTCTGATCGTGGAGACGTCCAAATCGGAAGCAAGGGCCCAGGCGTGAACGAGTTTGCCGCCCGCCTGGCGTACAGGGGCGAGTGGAAGGAACTCGCCGGACGACTCGCTGCCGATCTCTTCAGCAAACTCGCGTTTGGCAGCATCGAAGGGGTCTTCGCCTTCGGCGATTTCGCCTTTGGGGATCGACCAGGCACCCTCGTCTTTCTTGGCCCAGAAGGGACCACCGGGATGGACGAGGAGGACTTCGAGACCGGCGCCGGTGTTGCGGAAGAGTAGGAGCCCCGCACTTCGCATAACCAGTGTGTCAAAACTCGAGGCGGGCGCCGAATTGGACGTTGCGGCCGCCGCCGGTGCCGTTCACGCGCCTCCAGAGTTTCCGTCAACCCAGTAGAAGCAATGGTAGGATTATAGGCACGCCTACTCAGCCGACGCAAGGGATTTCCAGCCAAAGAGGCCGGAAGAGCGTCAACGCACATCGCCCAATAAAGGGGAGGGTTGTTGACCGCCCGACGCTCTTGGCGTGTGGTGCGTTGCCGGTACTTGTCCTGCTGGTATATTCGAATTCTTTCAGCGCAGGGCTTGCACTGGACAATAAAGGGCTGATTCTGGAAGACACCAGAATTCGCGCGGTTACAACCGATAACATAGATCGAATCCTGCAACATACCTATTGGTGGCCGGTGGGTGAGAGCGGGTTGTACCGGCCCGTCACCACGCTGAGTTACTTGTTCAATTACGCGGTGCTGGGGAATGCCAACCATGCGGCGGGGTACCACTGGATCAACCTGCTGCTGCACGCGGGGAATGCGATGCTGGTGTGGGCACTGGCGCGGCGGTTCGGGGCCGGGCAGTTGCAGTCGGTGCTGATGGCCGGGCTCTGGGCGGTGCATCCGGCGCTGACGGAGTCGGTGACTAACATCGTGGGGCGGGCGGACTTGCTGGCGGGGATGGCGCTGTTGGGCGGGCTTTGGCTGCACTTGAGGGGGCGAGAGAGCGGCGGAGCGGTGTGGGTCGCCGGGCTGCTGTGTGCAACGGCCGTCGGGGTGTTTTCGAAGGAAAGCGCGGTGGCAATTATTGGGGTGATCTGGCTGTATGAGTGGGGATTGAGCGGACGGCCAGACGCGGGCGAACGACACAAGGCGATGGTCCGCTCCACACTGGCGGTGGGGGTGCCGATCGCGGCGATGCTGTGGCAGAGGTGGGCGGTGCTGGCACGGTCGGGGCCGACGGAGTTTCCGTTCACCGACAATCCGATCGTGGGGGCGGGTTGGCTGGGGGGACGGCTGACGGCGCTGCACGTGATGGCACGGTACGCCGGACTGCTGGTCTGGCCGGCGCGGCTCTCGTGCGACTACTCGTATGCGCAGATTCCGTTGAGCGACTCGCGGGATTGGGTTGCCTGGGCGGTGGCTGCGGCGATGGGGGCGACGGTTGGGTTTTTTTTTTGGTTCCGGGGCAGGCCGGGAACCTGCCCCACAGTGGCGGCACTGCTGGTTTTTCTGCCGACATCGAATCTGATTTTTCCGATCGGGACGATCATGGCGGAACGGTTTCTGTATCTGCCGTCGATTGCGTTCGCGGCGGGAGTGGTGTGGGTTCTGTTCAAGGTGGCAGGGCGGGCGGCGCCGGTGGTGCTGGGGATCCTGATCTGCGCTTGCGGCATGAGGACCTTCGCGCGGAACTTCGACTGGCACGACGATCTCACGCTGTCGGCGGCCACGATCGAGACCTCGCCCATGAGTTTCAAGGCGCACAAGATGCGGGCGAATGCGCTCGTGGAGTCGGATCCGAGTCACGGGAACATAGATGACGTGATCCGCGAGGCGGAGAAGAGCCTCGCGATTCTCGATGGGCTTCCGGCCGAGAAGAACAACGCCGATATGTACCGGCGGGCGGGCGGCTATTACGTTTTGAAGGGCGGCGCGGACTCTTACCGGCGGGCACTGGGGCTGTTCGAGCGCTGCGCGGGCATGGCGAAGGGCGATGGGAATCAGGCCGATGTGGAGGCGCAGATCGCCAGGTTGTATCTGCGAATGAACCAGCCGCAGCTTGCACTGGATGCTGCCATGAAGGCTCGCGGTATCGATCCGGAGAACGTGGACGCGCACCGCGTGGTGGCGGGAATCCTGCTGAGCGCGGGGCGGGAAGAGGAGGGTGCGAACGCATTGGTCGCCGGGGTGCTGATGACCAGGGATAACGGATTGCGACAGGACCTGGTGGAACTGTTGCGAGGCGGGCTGGATAAGAGAGGCTGCGCGACGACACCGGCCGGGGGACTGAACCCCGGCTGCGAAACGGTGCATCGGCATCTTTGCGCAGGATCGGCGGAGGCGGTGCGGCTCCGAATGGCGAGCGGACGGGCCGACCTGGCGGAGGAAGTAAGAAGGACAGCGGAGCAAGAATTCGGCTGCCGGTAGGCGGGTTATCGAAAAGGTATTTTTCAGGACGGCGGCAGATTCCCAGGTTCGGGCATTCTTGTGAGGGGAGATGAGACTTTGGCAGACCAGCGAACGGTAATCGGGCCTTTGATGCGGATCAACGGCGAGATCCGCACGAAGGAGGACCTGGTGGTGGATGGAGAGGTGGAGGGGCAGATGGAGTCGGAAAACCTGGTGACGGTCGGACCAAAGGGCAAGGTGCGGGCGAACATCAAGGCCCGGGACGTGGTGATCCACGGCGAGGTGCAGGGGAATGTGGAGGTCACGCAGAAGATCTCGATCCGGGAGCACGGGAGCCTGGTGGGGGATGTGAAGAGCGTGGGGATCAGCATCGACGATGGGGCGTATTTCAAGGGGAGCATCGAGCTGACGAG
>Ga0335079_10002416_pt1 | contig 21562 bp, 20 predicted proteins | sample Lox_Sample_33_FD_206719 | JGI IMG/M metagenome (GOLD analysis project Ga0335079, IMG submission 206719) | Soil microbial communities from Loxahatchee National Wildlife Refuge, Florida, United States - Lox_Sample_3.3 | ecosystem: Environmental > Terrestrial > Soil > Wetlands | place: USA... | reverse complement strand
CGCCGAGCGCGGGGGAGGCGTGCCCGGCAAGGCCTTCATCGATCCCGTGTGGAACGGCATGGTGCATTGGCACTCCGTGACCACGCTCGAGCACGCCCGCGCTCAGACGCGCGAGGCGATCGCGGCACAGCTGTTGGCCGCGGCGGACGGCGCGCAGCGGCTTTCCGCCTTCGACGCGCTGGCGCCGAAAGAGGCGGCGTGATGCGCGGTTTTGCCGGCAAGGGCGCCTTCGTCACCGGTGGCGCCAGTGGCATCGGCTTCGCGCTGGGGCGCGCCTTTGCCGCCGAAGGCATGAAAGTGATGCTCGCCGATATCGAGCAAGCCGCGCTCGACAAGTCCGTGGCAGCGCTGCGAGAGACAGGCGCCGAGGTGCGGGGGCTCGTTTGCGACGTTGCCGATCGGGCCTCGGTCGAGCGCGCGGCGGTCGAGACCGTGGCGGCCTTCGGCAAGGTCCACGTCCTCTGCAACAATGCCGGGATCGGCACCGGCGGCCCGATGGAGCTGATCTCGCCCGGCGATTGGGAATGGACGATCGGTGTCAACCTGATGGGCGTGATCCATGGCATCGCCGCGTTCCTGCCGCACATCAAGACGCATGGCGAAGGCGGCCATGTCGTCAATACCGCGTCGATGGCGGGGATGGTGAGCTCGCCGCTGATGGGACCTTACAATGCGACCAAATTCGCCGTCGTGTCGCTGTCCGAGACGCTCGCCGCCGAACTCGCCGGCAGCAGCATCGGCGTCAGCGTGCTGTGTCCGGGGTGGGTCGACACGCGCATCAATGAGAGCGCGCGCAACCGCCCGTCACGCTTCGGGCCGGCGCCTCAGCCGCTGCCGGCCGCGCGCGAGCGCATGGCGCAGGTGGCGGAACTGCTGCGCCAGGGCATGAAGCCCGACGAAGTCGCGGCGCGCGTCATGGCGGCGATCCGCGACAACGACCTTTACGTCTTCACCCATACCGCGATGCGCGGCGCGGTCGAGGACCGCTTTCGCCGCATCCTCGCTGCTTACGACAAGGCCGCCCGGTTCGGCGCATAGGAGGGCAGGATGAAATTCGGCATCTTCTACGAGCATCAGATCCCGCGCCCCTGGCACGAGGGTGACGAGCACCGCATCTATCGCGAGGCGCTCGACCAGGTGGAGCTTGCCGACCGCATCGGCATCGACCACGCCTGGGAGGTCGAGCACCATTTCCTCGAGGAGTATTCCCATTCCTCGGCGCCGGAGGTCTTCCTCGCGGCCTGCTCGCAGCGCACGAAACAGATTCGCCTCGGCCATGGCATCGTGCTGATGCCGCCCAACTACAACCATCCGGCCCGCGTCGCCGAGCGCATCGCGGCGCTCGATCTCGTCTCCGACGGCCGCGTCGAGTTCGGCACCGGAGAATCGTCGTCGATCATGGAGCTGGGCGGTTTTCGCGTTCCGGTCGACGAGAAGCGAAAGATGTGGACCGAGGCGGTCGAGCAATGCCTCAACATGATGGTGATGAACCCCTATCCCGGCTTCGACGGCAAATATTTCTCGATGCCGTGCCGCAATGTTGTGCCGAAGCCGTTGCAGAAACCGCACCCGCCGGTCTGGGTCGCCTGCTCCAACCGCGAGACGATCAAGCTTGCCGCGCGGCTCGGCATCGGCGCGCTCACCTTCGCCTTCGTCGATCCCGCCGAGGCGAAGCAATGGGTCGACGATTACTATCGCATCTTCAAGGAGGAGTGCGTGCCGATCGGCCACGCGGTCAATCCCAATGTCGCGATGGTGACGGGCTTCTCCGTGCATCCCGATCGCGACGAGGCGGCGCGGCGCGGCGAGGACGGCTTCCGCTTCTTCGGCTATGCGCTGGCGCACCACTATATCTTTGGCGAGCACAAGCCGGGCCGCACCGACATCTGGGCGAATTTCGAGAAGGCGCGCCCGGTGCTGCCGCCCGCCGGCGCCAATCGCGGCATCGGCACGCCGGAGGATCTGCGCCAGCACCTCGCCGCCTTCGAGGCCGCGGGCGTCGATCAGGTCGCGTTCATACAGCAGGGTGGCCGCAACCGGCATGAGCATATCTGCGAATCGCTCGAGCTCTTCGCCGCCGAAGTCATGCCGGAATTCAAGGAGCGCGAAGCGGTGCGGCAGCGCGCCAAGGCCGAAGCGCTCGCCCCCTATGTCGAGCAGGCGATGGCGCGCAAGCGCGTGATGCCGGCGCTCGCCGATAGCGAGATTCCGAGCTTCGTCGCTCTCGGCCGACAGATCGCCGAGCAGGGCAAGGAAACCGAGCAGCAGCGGCAGAACCGCGCCAAATGGTCGGCGACCTCGCAAGTGCCGCTGAGCGATCCGCTGAAAGGCAAGGCACCGGCGGCCGAGTAGCCGCGCTGTCAGCGTCGAACCGCCGCCGGGCTCGTGGGCGCCCGCAGCGGCGGCGCGCGGTTGACGAGGAAAATGCCGATGGCGACCAGCACGAGTGCCGCCGCGAGCGCCCAGCTCACGGGCTCGCCAAGCAGCAGTGCGCCCGCCATCAACCCGAAGATCGGGGTGAGGAACGCGAACGAGGAAAGCCGTCCCGCGGGGTAGCGCGAGATCAGCCAGAACCAAGCGAGATAGCTGACAAAGGCGACGACGACGATTTGATAGGCGAGCATGCCGAGGACGAGCGGCGTCGGCGCGACGAGGCCGGGCTCGCCCAGCGCCCAGGACAGCGCCGGCAGGCCGATGGCGGAGACGCAGAGCTGGTAGAGCAGCGTCTTGTGCGGCGGCAGCCGCGCGAGCCGGGTCGCCTTGACGATCACCGTGGTGGCGCCCCAGAGCGAAGCGGCGATGAAGGCCATGCCGTCGCCGAGCAACTCGCGGTAGGTGGGAAAGCGGAGCGCGTCGGCGAAAGCAAGCGCGACGCCGGCAAAGGCGGCGGCGAGGCCGAGGACCTGCTGTGGCCGGAGCCGCTCTCCGGGCACGACGAAATGCGCGCCGATGGCGACGAAGAAGGGCGCGGTGTAGAGAAAGAGCACCGCGCGAGGCGCTGGTGAAGACCAGGCCGCCATAGAGAAAGACGAACTCGGCGCCGAAGAGCAGCCCGATGAGCATGCCGAGGCCGAAGCTACCATCGCGCGCGAGCAGCCGAACGCCGCGATGCGCCGACCATGCCCACACCAGCACCGCCGAGCCGAGCGAGCGCAGGCCGGCTTGCAGCATCGGCGAGATCCCGGCATTGGCGAGCTTGATCGCCACCTGGTTCACGCCCCAGCAGGCGCAGAGCAGCACCATCAGGAGTACGGCGGCGGCATCGAGTTGCTGGCGGCGGTCGGACATCGGGCGCGGAGGGTCGCCCGCCGTCCCGCGAAGCGCAATCGGTTTCGACCTCGCGCCCTCAATAGGCGTTGCGGTGCACGAATCCCGTGATCAGGGTGCGCAGCAGGATGGCGACGTCGAAGCGCAACGACCAATTCTCGATGTAGTAGAGATCATACTTGACGCGCTGGTGCATCGCCTCGACATCGGCCGTTTCGCCGCGCCAGCCATTCACCTGCGCCCAGCCAGTGATGCCCGGTTTCACGCGATGGCGGCGGAGATAGCCGTCGATGAGCTCGGCGTAGTACTCGTTATGGGCGATGGCGTGCGGCCGCGGCCCGATCAGCGACATGTCGCCCTTCAGCACATTGATGAGCTGCGGCAGCTCGTCGAGGCTGGTGCGGCGCAGGAAGCGGCCGATGCGGGTGACGCGCGGATCGTCGCGGCGCGCCTGGGGCGCGGCCGGGTCGCTCGCGGCATTGACAAGCATCGTGCGGAATTTGAGCACGGTGATCGGATTGTTGTTGAAGCCGAAGCGCTGCTGGCGGAACAGCGCCGGACCGCGGCTGTCGAGGCGCACAAGCAGGGCCAGCAACAGCATCAGCGGGCCGAACAGCAGCAGCAGCAGCATGCTCAAGGCGATGTCCTCGGCTCGCTTCAGCACCGCGCCCCAGCCGGAAAGCGGCCGCTCGAAGACGTTGATCATGAACGTCTCCTGCAGCACGGTGAGCCGGCGCGGCGGGATCGGCAGGTCGGAGAGGTCCGGGCAGAGATTGACGTTGACCGGCAGCTCGCCGAGCTTGCGCAGCACGGCAGAGAACTCGGCGTCGCGCCGCTCCGGCAGATGCACGATGATCTCGTCGATGCGCGTCTTGCGTGCGAGCCGGAGCAGCCCCGCGACCGTCGCATCGCAGGCAACGCCCGTGTCCACCGCCGTGAGGCGCGGCGCGAAGATGCCGATGACATGCACCTCCGGGTCGCCCGGCCAGGTGATCTGCTGCATGACCTGTTGGGCGAAGGGCTCCTGGCCGACGATCGCGACATTGATCGACAGCGTGCCGCTGCGCCGCCTGAGGCCGATATAGGCGGCGAGCGCGGCGCGCGCGGCGCCCGAAAATCCGACGCCCACCAGGAACCAGGAACCGATCCAAAGCCGCGAATACTGGAGCGAGATCTTGTCGAAGAACGCGATCGCCAGCAGGATCGCGATGCCGACAGCCCAGCCGCCGACCACCTTGACCGTCTGCCGCCGCCAGTTCCGCAGATCGGCCAGATCATAGGCGTCGATGATGGTCATCACATTGGCGATGACCACGGTGCCGAGCGCCAGCATCAGCCCATGGCGAAACTCGATCGAGAAGCTCTGGTAGCGGACGATGTAGGTGAGCAACCCGGCGAACGGCACGCTGATGATGTCGACCGCCCGCAGCAGCCCGCGCGAGAGGGCGAGCAACTCGTGCCGGACGACGCGTGAGCGTTCCGTGTCCCTCCGGCGCGTGCCGAAGGGCGTTGGACCCGACAGTGAAAGTTGCGCCATTTCTGATCCGCCCGCCTTTGCCTCGTCGCTACAGGGGCGCCGCTATGCTGCCCGGCCGCGATGCGAACGCTGCAACTGCGGTCTCCTCTCTATCACGGGGTCGTGGGTTGAATGAAAAGGCGCGGAATGTGTCTGGCGTGCAACTCAACACCAAGAGGTTGGAAAGGTTCCTCCTAAAGAAATCTGAGATACGGCCCTGCGGCGGAGCAGGCGCCGCGGGCGCGGCTCTCGCCCCCGGGTGGGGTCGGACAGAGGGCAAAATCGCCCTGGTTTAGGGTCGACCGGGCTCGGCCTTGGGGCCGAGCGTCACGTAGGGCGCTTTGGCGGCGGGATCGACGACGAGCTTCGTCCACATGCCGGCTTGGCCGTGGCCGGGCACGCCGCACAGGAAATCGTAATCGCCGGCCGTCGTCGCCGTGAACGTCAGCGTGTCGGTTTTGGGCGAGGGGATGCCCTGGTCGGGATTGTCGGTATAGGCGCGCGGGATCGCAACGTCTTCGACGCCGGCATGATCGGGAAAGTGGCCTGGGAGGAAGCGTTTCGTCACCACAAGGCTATGCGGCAGCATCGCGTCGTTATTCTTGAAATGGATGTCGACAGTCCAGCCTACCGGAACCACGACGGTCATGTCCCCGATGAAGTAACCGTTGAAGTTGAGCGCCCCGTTATTGGCATTGAAGCCGGCGACGACGTCGAGGGTAACGTGCTTTGCCGGCGCATCGATCTTCATCCAGCTCGGCGTCTGCTGGTTGGACTGTGCCGGTGCCGGCGGCGCGAGCAGCAGCAAGGCGAGAAGCGCCGGAGCGGCGAGACGACCGATCATGTTGGAAATGTCCGAAAGGTTCGAGAGAGAAACGATGCAGCGGCGCCGCCTGCGCGGCGCCGCTACCAGGAGCCTCAGTCGAGGCCGAAGACGATCACCGAGGTGCCGTATTTGTAGTTGAGCTGGAAATTGCCGCCCGCAGCGACGGCGATATAGGGCTTGCCGCCGATCTCGAACGCCATCGGGGCGGCGTTGACACCGGCGCCGGCCTCGAACGACCACAACATCTTGCCCGACTTGGCGTCATAGGCCGCGAAGGTCCCATTGCCCTGGCCGGTGAAGACGAGATCGCCCTTGGTGGTGAGCGCGCCGCCGATCATCGGTTGCTCGGTCTTCTCCTGCCAGGCGACCTTGCCGGTGTCGACATTGACCGCCGAGATATTGCCGTACTGCTTCTCGGTCGGGATGGCGACGAAGGCGCCGCCGAGCCACATGCCCGGCGCCTGGGAGTAGCGCTTGCGGTAATCGTCCCAGGTCTCGTGCTTGACGATGTAGTTCATCGGCTGGTGCAGGTTGACGCAATAATCGAGCCGCGTCCCGGGATTGAAGGCGCAGGACGACCATTCGACGCCGCCATTGGCGCCGGGCAGCATGCGCGTTCCCTGCTCGGTCGGCAGCGCGAACAGGTTCTCCTGCGGCACCATCGACTCCGAGCGGCGGATCAGCTTGCCCGTGTCGCGGTCGAGGACATAGACCCAGCCGGTCTTGCCCGCCTGGATCACTGCATCGACCATCTTGCCGTTCGGCCCGCGGACCTCGGCCAGGATCGGCGGCGAGACCTCGTCGAGATCCCAGACGTCGTGCGGAAGCACCTGATAGGCCCATTTGAGCTTGCCGGTATTGGCGTCGACAGCAACGATGCTGTCGCTCCAACGATCGTCGCCGGGCCGGTCCATGCCGTCGAGATCGGGCGATGGATTGCCGACCGCACCGAAGACAAGGCCACGCCGGGCATCGACGGCGTCGGTCGTCCAGTTGCCGGCGCCGCCATGCATCCAGCTGTCTTTGTCCTTGCCCGAGGCGATCGCCGCCTTCTCCGCGGCGACGTCGCGATGCAGGTCGTTGATGCCGTCGGCCTTGGTGCCGAAGGTGCCTTCCCAGCCCTTGGTGCCGTCGGGGTTGACGTCATCGGGGCTCGGAATGGTGTGCCAGCGCCAGACCAGCTTGCCGTCATCGATATTGTAGGCGCTGATGAAGCCGCGAATGCCGTATTCGCCGCCGGCGATGCCGATGATCGCCATGTTCTTATAGACCGTCGGCGCCGAGGTCAGGGAGTAGCCGACCTGCGAATCCGCCACTTCGGTATCCCAGATCTTCTCGCCGGTCTTCTTGTTGAGGGCAACGAGATGGGCGTCGAGCGTGCCGAACAGCACCTTGTCGCCGACGACGACCACGCCGCGATTGTTGGGACCGCAGCAGAAGTAGTTTGCCCCCAACTTGTACTGGTAGTGCCAGAGCTCCTTGCCGTTCTTCGCATCGACCGCGAAAACATGGTCATAGGGCGTAGTGACGTACATGACGTCCCCATCGACGATCGGCGTGTTCTCGAACGAGCCGATGACGCCGGTTTGGAAGATCCACTTCACATGAAGCCGATGCACATTGCTGGCATTGATGCCGGTGCCGGGCCAGTAGCGCATCTCGCCGAGATCGCCGCCGTAGTTGACCCAATCCTTGGCCTGATCGCCCGCTTTCTGCAGCTCCTCCCAGGTAGCGGCCTGGCTCGCCCCTGCGAGCCCGGCGAAGGCCAGCGCCGCACCGGCCATGAGCCACCGACTCCCACTGCTTTTCCGCCGCATGTTTCACTCCCCAATGGCAGATCTTGTTCTTGCCCGAAGGTCGATCGCGGCTTCGCTGGGAAATTGTGCTCTCAGGTAGAGCGGCACGCCGTCCTAGAAGCGCCGGAATCGCCTGGACACGAGGCTATACTCGTATGACGGGTAGCGTCCAGCGCGATCGTTGCGCAGGCAGATCGAGAACGATCGCGGCGCTACGGGGATCGCTCCGCCGCCGGACCGATGGCCATCGCTCAGCTATTGCGTGTGCGCCTTGAGCGCGGCGGCGAGCCGGCGCAGTTTCGCTTCGTCATAGACAAGGCGCCGGCAAAGCCCTGCAGCCGTGTCGTCGGCATCGTCGAGCGCTGCGAGATTCTGCCGCCGCGCCTCCTTGATCGCCGCCGCCTGCTGCTGCGCGTCGGACGTCCCTTGCTGCTCCGCGGCGTCGAGCTTGCGGCTGTCTTCGGCCACCACATCGGCCAGAACATGCGAACGTATGATCTGATCCTTGATGCCCTTGAGCAGCACGCGCCTCAGCACGTTGCCGCGCTCGACCATGCCGGAGACGACGAGGAGCGCGGTCTCCCCCGTTACCGGGCCATTCTTCGCCGTGAAGTCGGCGATCTCGCGCTCGCCCATGGCCGGCGAATTCTCGGACGCGGTGAGAAAATCGACGAGATGGCGCGCCGCGAGATTCTCGTGCCAGGCGTTTTCCGGCTCCGGCGTGGCGCCGGGCCACAGCATCCCCGGCTCGAGCGGTCCGGCGAACGGGGTATCGCACGGCCATTCGGAGAGCGCATGGGGCGGTCCTTTCGCGACCGCCGGCCAAGCGAGGAGGAGTGTGAGAGAAAGAGGGAGAAAGAGCGGCGCTCGGCGCATTGGCGGCATCGGTGATGGAAATTCGCTTCGGGCGTGTCTACTGTTGGGCCGCTCTCTACCTTCTGTCAATCGCCCCTTGCCGATGATCCTCCGCCTTCTGCTGCTGCTGTCGCTGCCGCTCTTGCTGGCGGGCGTCGTGCGCGCCGCGCAGACGGCGCCGAGCGAGGCGGAGATGGTGCGGCTGTGCCGCGCCCAACTCGAGGATCGTCTCTTCTCCGGCGGTGCGCATGGCGATGCTTTCGTCACCGCCAAATCCGTGGAGCGTCGTTCCGACAGCGTTATCGTGACCCTCGACCTCGCGTCGGGCGAAGGCCGCGCCGTCAAGGGCAGCTGCATCTTCCGCGACGGCAAGCTGTTCGATGTGAAATAGCGCGTCGTGCGCCCGTGGCGCCGTCTTCCGGCGCTATTGTCCGGGCTCGCCGGTGTCGGGCACGAGGCCCGCGGCCCTGATGCCGGAAACGGCGCAGGCCTCGTCCTGCTCGGAAACATCGCCGCTGATGCCGACCGAGCCGATGATGTCGCCGCTGCTGTCGCGGATCAGCACGCCGCCCGGTGCCGGCACGATGCGTCCTTCCGAGGCGGCGACGATGGCGCCGATGAAGGCCGGCTGCGCCGCCGCGCGACGCGCGAATTCGCGGCCGCCGAAGCCCATGCCGAGAACGCCCCAGGCCTTGCCGCCGGCGATCTGCGGCCGGAGCAGGCTGGACCGGTCCTCGCGCTTCAAGGCGACGAGATGGCCGCCGGCATCGAGGACCGCGACGGTGAGCGGCTTCAGCTTGAGGCTTCGCCCATGCTCCAACGCCTTGTCGACGATGACCGAGGCTTGGGCGAGGGTAACATTCGTCATGGCCGGTTTCTCCCGAGGTTCAGGTGAGGGCGCCGGAGCGTTTCAGCGCATCGATCTCGTCGGACGTCAGCCCCCATTGGGCGAGCGAGGCGTTGCCGCGCTCGCCGGGAAGCTCCGGCGGGGTTGGCTTTCCTGAGGGCGTCCGGCTGAAGCGCGGCGCCGGCGCCGGCTGGACGATGCCGTCGACCTCGACGAACGTGCCGCGCGCGATGTTGTGCGGATGGGCGGGCGCCTCGTCGAGGCTGAGCACCGGGGCAAAGCAGGCATCGCTGCCTTCGAGCAGCCGGCACCATTCCTCGCGCGTCCGCGTCTTGAAGCGCGCTTGCAGCTTCGCTTTGGCCTCGGGCCAGCGCTTGCGGTCGAGCTTTGCCGGCATCTCGCCGGGATCGATCTCCATGCGGCGCAAAAACTCCGCTAGGAATTTGTCCTCGATCGCCGCGAGCGAGATGTACGTGCCGTCCTTGCATTCATAGACGTCGTAGAAGAAGGCGCCGCTGTCGAGCACGTTCTCGCCGCGCGTCAGGCTCATCTGGCCGGCGGCGCGCAGCCCCCAGAACATGGCGGCAAGCGAGGCGGCACCGTCGACCATGGCGGCGTCGACCACCTGGCCCTTGCCCGAGCGCTGCGCGGCGATGATGCCGCAGGCGACGCCGAACGCCAGATAGAGGGCGCCGCCGCCGAAATCGCCGACCAGATTCAAGGGCGGGGTCGGCGGCGCGCCGGCGCGGCCGATCGAATGCAGCACACCGGCAAGCGCGATGTAGTTGAGGTCGTGGCCGGCCGCCTGCGCCAGCGGGCCCTCCTGGCCCCAGCCGGTCATGCGGCCGTAGACCAGCCGGGGATTGCGGGCAAGGCAGGTCTCGGGCCCGAGGCCGAGGCGCTCCATCACGCCGGGGCGGAAGCCTTCGATCAGCGCATCCGCCGTATCGGCGAGGCGCAGCACGAGATCGACGCCGTCGCGCCGCTTGAGATCGACGGCGATGGCGTGCCGGCTGCGCTGCGTCACCGAGAAGCGCGCCGCGCCGGGAAGACCGAGCCCGCTCGGCTCCTGCCGGTCGACGCGCAGCACGGTGGCGCCGAGATCGGCGAGCAGCATGGCGCACATCGGCGCCGGCCCGATCCCGGCCATCTCCACGATCTTCAGCCCTGCGAGCGGCCCCATGCGACGCCTCCCTGTCCTTCGCGCGACCTTATCGCGCCCGGGCCGGGCCGGGCGAGAGGATTTGTCGGCGTCTCGCGGCGCTCCGTTGCAATCGGCGCCAAAGCTGTCTTAGGGTGAAAGCCCAAGCGCGGCGCCAGGCCGCCCGGAACGAGAGGGAGGAGGGTGGCGATGCCCCAAGCGAAATGCCTCGACGGCAAGGTGGTCGTCGTGACCGGCGCCGGGCGCGGCATCGGCCGCGAGATTGCGCTGCTCGCCGGCCGCGAGGGCGGCAAGGTGGTGGTGAACGATCTCGGCGCCGGCGCCGATGGCGAGGGCAATCCCGATACCGGTCCGGCGCAGAGCGTCGTCGACGAGATCCGCGAGGCCGGCGGCAACGCGGTGGCGAATGCCGACAGCGTCGCCGAGCCGGTCGGGGCCGAACGCATCATCCGCACTGCGCTCGATGCCTTCGGCCGCATCGATTGCGTCGTCAACAATGCCGGCATCCTGCGCGACCGCATCTTCCACCGCATGTCGACCGTGGACTGGGATCTCGTCCTCAAAGTCCATCTGATGGGGAGTTTCTATGTCGCGCGCGCCGCCGCGGCGCATTTCCGCGATCAGGAGGGCGGCTCCTACATCCACTTCACCTCCACCTCGGGCCTCATCGGCAATTTCGGCCAGGCCAATTACGCCGCCGCCAAGCTCGGCATCGTCGGCCTGTCGAAATCGATCGCGCTCGACATGGCGCGCTACCATGTGCGCTCCAACTGCATCTCGCCTTTCGCCTGGAGCCGGCTCATCGGCACCATCCCGACCGACACGCCGGAACAGGCCGCGCGCGTCGAGCGCATCAAGACCGCGACGGCCGAGAAGATCGCGCCGCTCGCCGTCTACCTCGCCAGCGATCTCTCCCGCGATGTCACCGGCCAGATCTTCGCCGTGCGCCGCAACGAGATCTTCCTGATGAGCCAGCCGCGGCCAATCCGCTCGATCCATCGCGGCGAAGGTTGGACGCCGCAGGCGATCGCCGAGCATGGCATGCCGGCGTTGAAGGCTTCGTTCTTCCCGCTCGAGCGTTCGGGCGACGTCTTCACCTGGGATCCCGTTTGAGGGGAGCGGCCGATGGCGATCGACTATCAGCGACTGAAGAATTGGCCCTTCCCCGAGATCGAGCACAGCTATCGCGCCAAGGACACCATGCTCTACGCGCTGGGCTTGGGCTACGGCGCCGATCCGATGGACCGCAACCAGCTGCGCTTCCTTTATGAGGAAGGGCTGAAGGCGCTGCCGACGATGGCGGTGGTGCTGGCGCTGCCGGGGCAATGGTCGAAGGATCCCGAGACCGGCATCAACTGGAAAATGGTGCTGCATGGCGAGCAAGGGCTGGTGCTGCACCGGCCGCTGCCGCCCGCCGGCACGGTGGTTGCGCGCACGGTGATCGACGAGATCATCGACAAGGGTGCCGGCAAAGGCGCGCTCGTCTATTCCCATCGCGACATCCGCAACAAGGAGACAGGCGAGCTCTTGGCCTCGCTTGCCTCGACCAGCTTTCTGCGCGGCGACGGCGGCTTCGGCGGGCCGAGCGGACCGACCAAGCCGGTGCATGCGCTGCCCGAGCGCGCGCCCGACCTCGTCGCGGACATTGCCACCTTGCCGCAGGCAGCGCTGATCTATCGCCTCAGCGGCGATTACAATCCGCTCCACGCCGATCCCGAGATCGCCAAGGCCGCGGGCTTCCCGCGACCGATCCTGCACGGGCTCTGCACCTTCGGCGTCGCCGGCCACGGGTTGCTGCGCACGATTTGCGACTACGATCCGGCGCGGCTGAAGCGCATGGAGGTGCGCTTCTCGGCGCCGGTCTTCCCGGGCGAGACGATACGCACCGAGATCTGGCGCGAAACCGGCGGCCGTTTCGGCTTCCGTTGCAAGGTGGTGGAACGCGACGTGATCGCCATCAACAACGGGCTGGCGGAGGTGGCTTAGCCGCCTGACAGCGAGCCCTGCAGCACCCCCCACCCCAACCCTCCCCCTCAAGGGGGGAGGGGGAGATGAGAGAGGAGAGCATGGTCGGTATCGCATCTTTCGGCGGCTACATTCCGCGGCGGCGCTTGAGCCGCAAGGCGATCGTCGATGCCAATGGCTGGTTCAACGCCGGTCTGCGCGCCTATGCCAAGGCGGATCGGGCGATCTGCGCCTGGGATGAGGACAGCGTGACCATGGCGGTCGAAGCGGCGCGCGATGCGCTCGCCGATGCGCCGCGCGACGGCTTTCGCGCGCTTTATCTTGCCACCACCTCGGCGCCGTTCGAGGACCGGCAGAATGCCGGCATCGTGGCACAAGCGCTGCGCCTCGGCGCCGAGCTCAACACCATGGATGTCGGCGCCTCACAGCGCGCCGGCACCACCGGCCTCATCGCGGCGCTCGATGCCGTGGCGGCGCGCGGCGGACCCGTGCTCTATCTCGCCGCCGAGAAACGCCGCGCTGCCGCGGCGAGCCCGGCCGAGCTGCTCTATGGCGACGGCGCCGCGGCGCTCATCCTCGACCGCGCCGACGGTGTCGCGCGGTTCCTCGGCAGCCGCTCCGCCTCGGTCGATTTTGTCGACCATTACAAGGGCAAGGGTCGCGAGTTCGATTATGGCTGGGAGGAGCGCTGGATCCGCGACGAGGGCTTTCTCAAGATCGTGCCGCCGGTGATCGCGGGCGCGCTCGCCGAAGCGGGCGTGAAGGCGGCGGACATCGCGCATTTCTGCCTGCCCTGCACCTTGCCGCGGGTAGCGCAGGCGATCGCCAAGCAGGTAGGGCTGTCCGAGAGCAGCATCCGGACCAATCTCGACGGCGCCTGCGGCGATACCGGCACGGCGCATCCGCTGGTGATGCTGGTGCATGCGCTGCAGGAGGCGAAGCCCGGCGAGCGCATCCTGGTGGCAAGCTTCGGCAATGGCTCGGACGCGCTTGTCTTCGAGGCGACCGGCGCGTTGCCGGCCATGCAGCAGAAGCGGCGCGGCATCATCGGCTCGCTGCGCCAGCGCAAGGAGGAGGCGAACTACGCCAAGTATCTCGCGACCAACGATCTCGTGAAGATGGAGCGCGGCTTGCGCGCCGAGGTCGACAAGCAGACGCCGCTGACGACGCTCTATCGCAAGAAGGACATGTTGCTGTCGCTCGTCGGCGGCCGCTGCGAGCGTTGCGGCACGGTGCAGTTCCCCAAATCCAACATCTGCGTCAACCCGAATTGCCGCGCCATGCACAGCCAGGTCGATCAGCCTTTCTCCGAGTTCAGCGGCAAGATCATGTCGTTCACCGCCGATAATCTCACTTATTGTCCGGAGCCGCCGGCGCACTACGGCATGGTGCAGTTCGCCGAAGGCGGGCGGATGATGGTAGACTTCACCGAGGTCGATGCCGGGGAGGTCGAGGTCGGCATGCCGATGCGCATGGTCTTCCGCATCAAAGAGGTCGATCCGGCGCGCGGCTTCACCAAATACTTCTGGAAGGCGGCGCCGGCGGGCGGCGCCAAGGAGGTCTGACGATGGCAAAGGGAATCCGGGACAAGGTCGCTATCCTCGGCATGGGCTGCTCTAAATTCGGCGAGCGTTGGGACCGCGAAGCCGACGATCTCATCGTCGAGGCCTATGAAGAGGCGATCGCCGATGCCGGCATCGAGACCAGCCAGATCGAAGCCGCGTGGTTCTCGACGGCGATCGAAGAACAGCATGTCGGCAAATCCGGCGTGCCGCTGGCGACGGCGCTGCGCCTGCCTTACATCCCGGTGACGCGCGTCGAGAATTTCTGCGCCTCGGGATCGGAAGCCTTCCGCGGCGCGACCTATGCCGTCGCCTCCGGCGCCTGCGACATCGCGCTCGCGCTCGGCGTCGAAAAGCTCAAGGATACCGGCTATGGCGGCTTGCCGCAGCGCGGCCGCGGTGCGCTCAACTCGATGTACTGGGCGAACATCTCGGCGCCCGGCAGCTTTGCGCAGCTCGCCGCCGCCTACCGTGCCAAGCACGGCGTCTCGCGCGAGACGCTGAAGCAGGCGATGGCGCATATCTCGGTCAAGAGCCACGACAATGGCAGCCGCAATCCGAAGGCGCATCTCCAGAACAAGATCACCGAGGACGCGGTGCTGAAAGCGCCGCTGGTGGCGGAGCCGCTCGGGCTCTACGATTGCTGCGGTGTCAGCGACGGCTCGGCTTGCGCCATCGTCACCACGCCCGAGATTGCCAAGAGCCTGGGCAAGCGCGACCTCATCACCGTCAAGGCGTTGCAGCTCGCCGTCTCCAACGGCCAGGAGGCGCAGCACAATTCCTGGGATGGCAGCTATTTCGCCACGGCGCGCGCCGCGGCGAAGCGCGCCTATCAGGAGGCCGGCATCGACAAGCCGCGCGAGCAGCTCTCGCTCGTCGAAGCGCATGATTGCTTCTCCATCACCGAGCTGGTGACGCTCGAGGATCTCTTCATTTCGCCCGAGGGCGGCGCGGTGAAGGACGTGCTCGACGGCTTCTACGATGCGGACGGCCAGGTGCCGTGCCAGATCGATGGCGGGCTCAAATGCTTCGGCCATCCGATCGGTGCGTCGGGCCTGCGCATGATCTACGAGATCTATCTCCAGATGCAGGGCCGCGCCGGCGCGCGCCAGCGCCAGCAGGAGCCGGTGCGCGGCCTCGTGCACAATCTCGGCGGCATGCCGCATCAGAACGTCTGCTCGATCGCCATCATCGGCAAGCACGGCGCCTGAGCAACGGGGGCCGGGCTTGTTCGAAGGCTTCGCCGAGCAGCGCGTCGCCGTCGCCGAGGCGGAGATCTTCTGCCGCATCGGCGGCGCCGGCCCGCCGCTGTTGTTGCTGCATGGCTATCCCCAGACGCATGTCGCCTGGCATCGCGTGGCGCCGCGCCTCATGCGGCAGTTCAGCCTGGTGGTTCCGGATCTGCGCGGCTATGGCGAAAGCCGCGGGCCGCGTCCCGATCCGGAACATCGCCATTACTCCAAACGCGCCATGGCGCGCGACATGGCCGAGTTGATGACGGCGCTCGGCCATGAGCGCTTCCTGCTCGCCGGTCACGACCGCGGCGCCCGGGTCGGTTTTCGCCTGGCGCTCGATTACCCCGCCCGCGTTCAGCGCTTTGCGGCGCTCGACATCATCCCGACCTTCGATGTCTGGGAGCAGATGGATGCGGACAAGGCGCTCTCCAGCTATCACTGGTCGTTTCTTGCGGTGCCTGCACCGGTGCCGGAGACGCTGATCGCCGCCGATCCCGACTTCTATATACGGCATCTGCTCGATCGTTGGGTCGGGCGGCCCGACGCGCTTCATCCGCAAGCGGTAGCAGCCTATCTCCGGCAATTCCACGAGCCGAAAGTCATTGCCGCCACCTGCGAGGATTACCGCGCCGGTGCCTCGATCGACCGACAGGAAGATGGCGAGGATCGGCGGCGCGGCGCCAAGATCGCCTGCCCCGTGCTGGTGCTGTGGGGCCGGCGCTATCTCACGAGCAAGACGGCGTCGCCGCTTGCCGCGTGGCGCAACTGGGCGCCGGATGTGCGCGAAGTGGCGCTCGACTGCGGCCACTTCATCGCCGAAGAAGCGCCCGAGGATTGCGCCACGGCGCTTGCCGAATTCTGCGCCTGAGCGTGCATCTCCCCCGGGGTCGCGGTTAGCTTTCCCAAGTGCTGGCGCGCTGAATCGCAAAGATTGTTTTGCGTGCTCAAAAAGTATGTTCCGGTTTCGCGCGCACCGAACGCAGAGGTTCTCTAGTAACCTCTGAACGCTTCGTTCTGTTTATCGCCTACTCAAAATTGCAACAAAAGCGATGCTGCGGTGCAATACGCGCCGCGTAGCATCGCGCGCTGAGCGGCAAGGCGGGGGACGCTTGCGGCTCCGCTGCCTGCGGTCCCTCACGCAAAGCCATAGGACGATCGATGACCCTTCGGCAACATTTCATGCGAACGGCGCTGACAGGTGCCGTATTGCTCGCGGCCTATCCTGCCGCAGCGCAGACCAGCTCGGTGAACAGGCAGATCGACTCTCTGCAATCGCAGATCCAGCAGTTGCAGCAGCAATTGCAGAGTCTGCAGGGTCAGGTGAATCAGGCTCAGCAGAACGCCGCGCAAGCCCAGGCCACAGCGGCTCAAGCGCAGGCGCAAGCTCAGCCGAAGGCGAATGGCGCCATCGTGACGATGTCGCCCGGCAACCGCCCCGGCATTTGCACCTCTGACGGGCAGAACTGCATCGAGCTGACCAGCCGGCTCCAGCTCGACTTCGCCAATTACCTTAACGTCCATCCGCAGTTTTCGACGGGACCGCATAGCCTTACCAGCGGCGTCAACGCGCGGCGTGCGCGCATCGGCGTGCTCGGCAAGTTCGCAGGCGATTGGAACTACGCGCTGATCGCGGATTTCGGCGGCTCAAGCGATGGCGCGCAGCAGAGCAACATCGAGAACGCCTACGTCACCTATAATGGCTTCCGGCCGGTGGCCATCGACCTCGGCTATATCGACGTGCCCTGGACCTTGGACGAATCGACCAGCTCCAACGACATCATGTTCTTGGAGCGCACCGAGATCGGCAATGTCGTAACCAACCTCGCTTCTGGTGATAACCGCGCGGCCTTCGGCGCGCGCTCGAACGACGATCGCTACTGGGCGGGCGCTTATCTCACCGGACCGACGTCCGGGGCGCAGCATACCGGCTCCAACCAGCAGCAACTCGCCGGCGTCGCGCGCGCGACCTATCAGGCGCTGCAAGGCCCCGACTACTCACTCCATGCCGGCGTCGATGGCGAATATGTCTTCTCGCCGCGGGCAGACGGCTCGAGCAGCTCCAGCACCGCCGACACCGTGGCGTTCAGCGACCGGCCGGAGTTGCGCGTCGATCCCACCGCCTTCCTCAATACCGGAAACATCCCGGCGAAGAACGCCGCCGCTGTGGGCGCCGAGCTGGCCGGCGGGTGGCAGAGCCTCTTCTTCCAGGGCGAGTACTATCACGTCTTCGTCGATCAGGCTGGCTTGTCGGCGACGGCGCCGAAGCCGGAGCTGAACTTCGACGGCTTCTATACCGAGGCGAGCTGGACGATAACCGGCGAGTCGCGCAAATACATTCCGACCACCGGCGCCTATAGCGCCATCGTCCCAAACCATCCGCTCTCTCTCAAGAATGGCGGCTGGGGTGCTTTCGAGCTGGCGGCGCGCTACGCCTATATCGACCTCAACGACCACGACAAGCCAGGGGTGTCGCCCTTGGTCACCGGCGGCGTCTTCGGCGGCCGCGTCCAAGGCATCACCCTCGGCGTCAACTGGTATCCTGTGCGCAATATCCGCTTCATGCTCAACTACATCCATAACGTCGTGAACAAGCTCCCGGTAACGACGGCGCTGGGCGGCACGAGCGGCGGTGGCGTCACCATCGACGCGATCGCGATGCGCGCGCAGGTCGCCTTCTGATCTGAGGTGGAAGCGGGCGGCGAGGGTGCGCCTCGCCGCCGGCGCTGCGCTTCATCCCTCTGCTGGCCGGCGTTGCCTTTGCCAAGAAGGTGGCGATCGCGGATACGCTCGCCCCAAATGTCGACATGCTTTTCGGCAAGGCGGTCGCGGGCACGCCGCTCAGGTCCAGCGACGCGGGCTAATCGTTCATTGAGATGCCACGAAGCCGTCGCACCGCGCGGGCAATGGCTTTATAGTTTCTCGGTGCGATGGGACCGAAGAGCGGAGCGTTTACGATGTTCTCTGAAAAATTGCTAAATTTGCAATGCTCCGCTATCGTTCGGGGTCCCTTCGAAAGGAGATGACCTTGGCCAAGCTGACTTCCGCAACTGCACCCGAAAATGGCGGCGTGATGTTCAAGCGTCGCACGGTCATCGTCGACGGTCCGGATCCGATCGACCAGCATGTCGGCGGTCAGCTTCGGTTGCGTCGCGCGCAGGCCGGCATGACGCAGACCGAGCTCGGTGCCAAGGTCGGGCTGTCCTTCCAGGCGGTGCAGAAATACGAGACCGGCGAAAACCGGATCAGCGCCAGCCGGCTCTATCAGCTGGCGCGCATTCTCGACGTGCCGCTCGCCTATTTCTTCGAGGGTCTCGACGAGACCGGCCATGCCGAGGATGGCGCCGGAGCGGCGGAGCTCACGCGCAAAGAGGCGTCGATGGTGCTGGGCGCCTATTACGGCATCAAAGATCCGCGGCTGCGTTCGGCGTGTCTGCTCATCATGACGCGGATGGCGGGCCGCTCGGACGTCGAGGGCGAATGACGCAGGCGCCGCGCATGTCCGATGCGCGGCCCGAGGTCGCCTGTGTCGCGGCCGAAGGCTGCAGCTATTTGCGCGCGCTTTCCACCATCGAGCACATCGCCGGCTTCGAGCATACCGCGCGCGCTTATGCTGCCGCCTCCGAGCGTTGCCGGGAGCATGGCTGCTGGGCGGCCTCGACCGCGGCGGCGCCAGCGAGCGCTGCACCCGAGCCGGTGCCGCTGAAGGCGTTCTACCGCGGGGACCGGCCGGGTACGCTCGCCGCCGCGCACGAGGCCGAGACGGTGCCGTTCATCCGCTCGGAGCACATCGACATCGTCTCAGACGGCGCAGGCAATTGTGTCGAGCGTCGTCCGCTGAAGCTCGCCACGCTGCCGCGGCGCGGCGACCCGCTCGGCCACCTCTACCGCTACTGGCTCGATCTGCGGAGCGCCGGCTCGCTGCAATTCTCGAGTATCGACACGGTTCAGCTGACGCGGGCTGATATCATCGGCAAGCTGCACATCGTCGATGTCAGCAGCGGCGATCCACACGACTTCCGCTTCGAGCTCTTCGGCTATGCCGTTCCGATCGGACGGTACGAGTCGCCTTGCGCCCATCCCGTCCAGATCTGGGCGGACAGCCTGATGCGCGACTACAACACGGTCCGCCTGACGGCAGCGCCACGGCTCCACCGCATGCGCTGCCGCCTCGGTGAGGTCGCGCATCACTACACGCGGCTGATCCTACCCTTCCATGACAAGGGCGCGCGTGTGACGCGCCTGCTGGTGGCGATCCGCGAGGAGCGCGGCAACGGTCTCAGGCTCAAGCCCGCCGAGTAGCTCCTCGCGATCCATATAGACGAGGTAAAAGCGCTCGCGGCTGCGCGTCGGCGGGAAGTAGCCGTCGAAACAGCGCTCGACATGCGGCATGCCATAGGCCCAGGTAGCGATGCCGCATTCGCCGATCCCTTGCCGCGCAATACCGGTCTGCCAGTCGATTTGCCATTCGCGCGCGCAGATCGCCCGCGTGAGATGCGGCATCACCGCCGAGAGACCGCGCTTGCGATGCTGCGGATGTACCCAAAGCCCACCTTCATGGCCGACGCGTCCGTGGATGACTGGCGCTCCGGCCGGCATGGCGATCGCGAGATGGCCATAGTCGACCGGCGGCTCGGCGAACCACAGTCGCAGGCTGCGCAACAGATCGAGGACATCATCGGTGAGGAAGAGTCGCGCGGCACAGGTGGCGACGGTCTCTGAGCCGGCGCGGACGTCCAGCCAGAAGCTGTCTTTCGCCGTGAGCCGGCTTTGCGCCGGATCGAAGGCGGGATTCACAAAGGAGTCCGGAATGCCGCGCATCGTCGCCGCCCAGCCGGCCAGGTCCGCATCGATGGCGAGCGTGTAGTTGCGGTCGTCGAACCAAGCGAGAGCGTAGTCGATGAAATCCTGCACGACGTCAGTCGCCGGTGCGTACTGCCACATAGGGGCTCTCCTTCAGCGGAAATGCGCTCAAAGGATGATGCAGGCGCGACCGGGAAGAAAGCGGGAGCGGCATAAAAAGCCGAAAATCCGCGACAAATTGATCGTAAAGAGTGCGCGGCCGCTTTTTGCGGCGGTCGTTCCCAAATAATAGAAAACTATAGGATATTCTTGTTTTTAGGGCGCGCGGCGGGTCTCGACGGCGGGGACCGCACCGATCTGCCGATAGCGGAATTCGCGCAACGGCGCCGCGGCGTCCCTTTCCCGCGCCGCGTCGAGCAGAGCGCGATCCGGTGCGAGTGCGCAGGCGGGATCCGTGCGCGCGGAATCGCCGGTCAGCTGAAAGGCTTGGCAGCGGCAACCGCCCCAATCGATCTCGCGCCGCTCGCAGGAGTGGCAGGGCTCGGGCATCCACTCGGTGCCGCGGAAGCGGTTGAACGCCTCGGAGCGATACCAGATCTCGGCAAGGCTTGCCGTCTTCACCGAGGGAAAATCGAAGCCCGGCAGGCTCTCGGCGGCGTGACAGGGGAGCACTGTGCCGGCGGGCGATACGTTGAGGAACTGCCGGCCCCAACCGCCCATGCAGGCCTTCGGCCGCTGCGCGTAGTAGTCGGGCACGACGTAGTCGATGGTGAGCACGCCCTTCAACCGCCGGCGCGCGCTTTCGACGGTTTCGGTGGCGCGTTCGAGCTGCTCGATGCTGGGCAAGAGCGCGCGGCGATTGGCGAGCGCCCAGCCGTAATATTGCACATGCGCCACCTCGAGCCGGCCGGCGCCGAGCGCAAGCGCGAGCTCGATCATGTCGGGCAGCCGCTCGAGATTCTGGCGATGCACCACCGCGTTGACGGTGAGCGGCAGGCCCGCCTCGCGCACCAGCGCGGCGGCGGCGAGCTTCTTGCGATGCGCGTCGGCGAGCCCGGCAATGCGGTCGGCGCTCGCCGGCAGCGTATCCTGAAAGCTTAGCTGAACATGCTCGAGCCCGGCATCGACCAGCTCTTCGAGCCGCGTGCGGTCGAGGAGCACGCCCGAAGTGATGAGGTTGCTATAGAGCCCGGCCGCGCCGGCGTGGCGCACCAGAGCGGCGAGGTCGCGCCGCACCAGCGGCTCGCCGCCGGAGAAATGCACTTGCAGCACGCCGAGCGCCGCCGCTTCGCTCAGCACGCGGCGCCAGCTCGCCTCGTCGAGCTCGGCGCTGGCGCGCTCAAGCTCGAGCGGGTTCGAGCAATAAGGGCAACGCAGCGGGCAGCGATGCGTGAGCTCGGCGAGCAGCGCCAGCGGCGGCCCGACCTCGCCGCTCATGGCGCGAGCACGGCCTTGTCGACGAGATCCTGCAGCATCCGGGTGACATCGACGGCGATCACCTCGCGTGGCGCTTCGAAGCGCCGGGCAAGGTCGTCGACAATGCCATCGACGCTGAGCGAGCCGTCGACCAGCCGCAAGATCTCGACGGCAAGATCGTCCGGGAGCAGCAGGCGCTCGGGCGCCAGCACGATCCAGCGGCCGCGCGTCTCGTCATGGCGGAACTTTACATGCGGGGCGAAGCGCAGCCGGCTGGTGCCGTCAACGATGACGCGCGCCGGTGCGGGGTTCATC
>Ga0335079_10002411_pt1 | contig 21584 bp, 16 predicted proteins | sample Lox_Sample_33_FD_206719 | JGI IMG/M metagenome (GOLD analysis project Ga0335079, IMG submission 206719) | Soil microbial communities from Loxahatchee National Wildlife Refuge, Florida, United States - Lox_Sample_3.3 | ecosystem: Environmental > Terrestrial > Soil > Wetlands | place: USA... | reverse complement strand
ACCAGCTTGCGACTCGAATGCGTTCTCTTGTAGCGCCGGCATCCCTGCTAGCGGGTTTCCGTTCCGGTGGCAACCAGTCCTGCTCAGCCACAGACCCACCCGGCGCGGGGCTACCGTGAAACGAGAACGCCGCCGAGCCGGCGCAGTACGGCCCAATTTGGCGGCATCCTACCACTAATTCGAAATGCCTGGCGGGCGGGAGACCGCAGGGACTGCAGAACGGCGAACGTTGCAGGGTCATCCTTCTGAGGATGACCGCTAAGAATGACCGCTGCCCGAGGACGCCGGACGATCCTCCCTCGCGAACCGTGCGCCCCATGTGTCTGTTGCGCCCTTGTAATACAGACTCTTTCTGGTTGCAAAAGGGGTTAATTTTGCGAGAGTATGCCACTGACCGCTGAAGCACCGGTAACGCACCCGCGGTGGCTGGGCCTTCCCCGACTGCCCGTGAACGAGCTGTACTTCAGCGCGCTTGGCGACCGTTGACTTGGGTTCCGGGCAGAAGGAGTATGCAGGTGAAGAAGTTATATGTTGGTAATCTTCCGTTCTCGACTACGGAAGAACAGATGCAGGAATGGTTTGCGCAAGTGGGTGTCACTCCCTCGGGTGTTAATCTGATTCGGGACCGTTTCACAGGACAATCCCGCGGCTTCGCCTTCGTCGAAGTGAACAGCGACGACGACGCCGACCGCGCGATTAACTCGCTTAACGGACAAAACTTTGGCGGCCGCAATCTCGTCGTCAACGAAGCGCGCCCGCAAGCCGAACGCGGCGGCGGTGGTGGCGGTCGCGGAGGATCCGGCGGCGGCTACGGCGGCGGGCGTGGCGGGCACGGTGGCGGCGGTGGCGGGCGCGGGCGTGGCGACCGTGGGGATCGCGGCGACCGCGGTAATCGCTGGTAGCGACGAATCGTTTTTCACAGGCTAGCTTTCCGGCTTCCGCGCGGCGGTGCTTTCGTGCCGCGCGGCTTCCCTTTGCAAGGCGTGCTGTGGCCGTAGTGTGCGTACACGGCCGCGGAGATTCTTTGCAACGTTCGAACGGCAAGTCCGTCTACTAGAATGAGAGTAGGCGGTGCGTCGTCACTTCGAACCGGCGGCGATGCGCGTTCGCATTGGTGGCGGTTGGCCGGCGCAGTCGCGTGCTGCAGGCGCCGCGGCTTTTTTGCTGGCGCGACCTGGCGATTCTCTGTAGTATGCAGGCCGAGACGTACCCTTCCGAATCCGCAGCGGAGCAGGGCCGCGTTGCTGTGGAAAAAGCCGCGAAACAAATAACCCGGTAACGTGTTTGAAACACTAGGCGAGGAAAGTGCTGTAACTCGCTGGATGTGCTGTATCTTGAGCCGCTGGCCGCCCGCGGAAGTTGCCGTTCTAGGGCGCAGGTGAGAAAAAAATGCCGGAAAATGCTGAGATGAACCTTCCGGGCTCAGGCTGCATCCAAGCCGTAGCAGCAGACGTACAAAAGAATATGACCACGTGGCACAAACGCGATTGGCAGCAATATTACGAACTGGCGCGCCGGCCTTGGCGCCGCCATCGTCCGCCCCGCCCGGTGTATCCGACGGGGTTGAACCGAGTGCTGCCCGCAGCTGGCTATAGCCTCTCCGAACTGGACGACGCAGGCGTCGACCTGGATCTCGCCGAGCGCCTGGGTCTGCCTGTGGATGCGGGGCGCATCGGCGTCTACGGCCCCAACGTCACCGTTCTCCGCGACTTCGTCCGCTCCTCCAAACAACCGCTGTAATTCTCAACAGAAGTCAACCTCAGGACCCAGGTTTAAAAGGATTGCGCTTGGGCCGTCCGTCCCCTGCGTTACTCCGCCGGTTTCGGGCTTTCTTTCCCGTTTTCCCCTTTCAATCTGCTTTTAGCCGCGCAACAACGGAATTGAAGGTATCAACCTCCGACCGGTTGCCGTAAAAATCCAACGACAGTTGAGCTGAAAGCACTTCGCAACTCATCCGAACTTTCCGGGAGCGGGCGACCGCGCGGAAGCGCAGACAATAGCCGCTCTTGGTTCCGATACGAATGGGCCGGTCTTCCTCAAAAATGTATCCGTCGCGCGAGATTCTCTGAACCGAAGCTTGTTTAAACACTTCGGCATCAATAGGCCTGCCCGGTGTTGAGACCTGGACGACTATGCCAGCAGGTTCCTCTTGGTCATAGAGCCGTCGCCTCCTCTGGAGGACAAGCTGATCGTTGTGACCAAATGCCCACCATCCCTTTGGAACGGGTACCTCCAACCATCAATTGACGTCGCGTTTCCGAATCGAAGGTGCCAATAGACTGAAACGACCTCTGGCTCAAAGAAAAAAGCAGCAAGAGCCGCAGCTAGAAGGAAGCTTGAGAAAAATGCAGCTTTTGAATGAAGGTACTTTGGCAGCATCAAACCATCCTCATACCACATGCTACGCGTCGACTGGCCCACCGCCAAACTTACTGATTACTCAGCAGGTTGTTACATGTTCGTGGTTTCTAGGGGCATCACTCCCGCCTGTCAGGGATTTGTGACGGCACGATCGATTGTCTAACGGTCTATTCCCCGCATCTCTTTCTTGTTGTTCTCAACCTTGAAACGTGCACTATTGTCTCTGAATGGCAACTCTGCGGTATGCGCGGATTGTTTTCGGTGGGGCGGCGGTGGTATTCGGCGTCATTGCGTTGTTGTGGCATGACGCGGAGACCTGGCAGACGCTGCGGCAGATCTGGAGTTTGCCCTCTGGCGTACTGATCGGCGAGGGCCTGATGGCCGCGCTAGTTGCTGGCGGGATCGCGATGCAACTGCCGAGGACGTCGCGCTTGGCTGCCGTCGTACTTTGCGTGGTGTATTTGTGTTTTTCGCTGGCTTGCGTCCCCGCCATCATCAGGTCGCCGAACGTTTATGCGGCGCACGGAAGCTTCTTCGAACAGTTTTGCTTGCTATGCGGCGCGGTGGCTTTGTACGCGGCGACGGACGCGAATGCAGCACGCGCGGACCTGTTCGGTCGTTTGGCGCGACTGGGACTCGGCGTTTGCGCGATTTCGTTTACGGTGAGCCAGGTGGTCTATTTTGGTTTCACGGCGGAGTTGGTTCCCAAATGGATTCCGCCGAGCCAAAAGTTCTGGGCCATTTTGACGACGATCGCGTTTGCGCTGGCGGCGATGGCGCTTCTGCTGAACTTTCGAGCCCGGCTTGCGGCGCGCCTGCTGACGCTCATGCTGTTGCTTTTTGGCGTGCTGGTATGGATCCCGCGGGTGATGACCCACTCGCAGGCGCATGGTAACTGGTCCGAGTGCGTTTTGACGTTTCTGATTGCGGGAGCCGCCTGGATGGTGGCGGAGCTGAGCGTCTCAAGCTAAGGAAGTCCCAGGATCGCAGCAGTCCCCGATTTCAAGAGAGCGAGCTAGTTCTTTTTGTGCAGGCTCGCTGCGCCCGCGCGGATGCAGCTAAAGCGACGCCCCTATACAATGCGGAGAGACCTGCCTCCTGCCGGTGTCGCCCTGCTGAAATTGCGGGTTACCGCGTGGCTGGAGCGAGTTTGGCGCGCCGCTGCTCCATCATTTGGAAGAAGCGGGGCTTTTGTTTTTGCCAGATGCCATCGAGTTCCTGGTTGTAGCCGAGGTAGACCCAAGGCATGCGGGCGGGAAGCGATTGCAGGAACTGGGGGACGGTGTCCTTTTTCCCGGCGATTTCGAGGGACTGGCCTTTGGAATCGCGCAAGATGGCGGAAAAGCTTTTTCCGGTGGGAATGCCGTTGTGATAGTGCTTGGTGGTTTTCTGATAGGCCCACAAGACGTCGCGAACCTGCATGACTTCGGTTTTGTAAGGCTGCACGTGAAGGATCCAGCTGGTAGTGAGGTGCAACGACTTGTTGAAGGGGGAGGCGCCAGCTTGGCCGCGGACTTCAGAGTCGATGCGGCCGCGCACGTCCTGAGCTAGACCGTAGGCCTGGAGTTTGCGGAGCAGCGGGTGCTGGTCGGGCCGAGACCAGCGCGAGAGAACCATCGCGACGGGTACAAGGCCAATGGTGAAGAACAAAAGGCCGGCAAAGGCAGTCAAGCCAGCGTCCCAATCCCAGATGCCGGTAGCGTCGAGAAGGTAAGGAAAGAAGGCGCCTTGTGCATCCGGATGTTTTTGGTCCCATTTGTGGACGAGGCCGGTTTGCAATTCCGTGGGGATGGGCAGCAGGCGGCCTCTAAAGGAAACCTGTTCGGTATCGGAGGGCGTTTTGACGATGAGGAAGCGGTCACCGACGGAGAGGATCTGAAGTTCGGCGGTGACGTGTTTGTGGTCGTCGGCGTCGACTTCGTGAAAATCGGTTTGGAAGGATTTGTCGCCTTGGACGCGGACGTAGTAGTGGGGAGTCGTCGTCGGATCGGAGATGGCAGCGAGTTCTGTGGGCTGGACGGGAAAAGGACCGAAGACGTAGTTGTGAATGTCGCGCCAGTAGAGGGCGGTGGCGCCAGCGATAACGGCGAGCAGGAAAACGCCGGTGAGGAGAAGGTTGCGATTGGTGCGCTGGATTTGCCGGCCGATGAAATCGTCGGTCATGAGCGTCTCCGTTTGGTGCAAGGTGGACGGGAAATTCCTTGCTTTCCACGGTAGGAGATGGCGTTGAGGGGAGGCAATGGACCGGGGGTTTGGAGCGGCGAGAGGGTTAACTGGACGGAAGGGCGGGGCGTAGCGGTCCGAAAACCGGCCCGCTACGCCTTCGATCGCGGCCCAAAACCCGTATAGAACGAGATGGGCTGGTTGCCAAGAGGAGGCGCAGCAAGCTGCGCCACTATAAAGAAGGATCAGGTGCGGTAGCTGGCGTTGATGCGCACGTATTCGGCGGTTAGGTCGCAGGTCCAGTAGCGTGCGGTGGCTGGGCCGGCGTGGAGATGGAGCACGATCGGAACGTGTTCGGCGAGGAGGTGGTTGCTGGCGGCGCGTTCGTTGAAGTCGAGCGGCTGGCCGCGGCGGAGGACGGGGATGTGGGCCATGGTAATGTCCACCTTGGCGGGATCGAAGGGGACGCCGGCGCGACCGGCGGCGGCGAAGACGCGGCCCCAATTCGGGTCGCCTCCGGCAAAAGCAGTTTTGACGAGCGGAGACGTGGCAATGGTCTCCGCGATTTTTTTGGCGGCGGCTTCTGTTTTTGCGCCGCGGACTTCGATTTCGATGACGCGCTGCGCGCCTTCGCCGTCGGCGACGATCTGGAGAGCGAGCCCGCGGCAGACGTCTTCGAGAGCGGAGGCAAAAGCCTTGTGTGCGGCGGTACCGCTTCGAATCGGCGGCGCGCCGGCTGCGGCGTTGGCGAAAACGGCGAGCGTATCGTTGGTGGAGGAGTCGCCATCGACGGTGACGGCGTTGAAGGTGCGGCCGGCAATATCGCGCAGAGTTTTTTGCAGGAGCGCGGGAGCGATGTTGGCGTCGGTGACGACGAAAGCGAGCGTGGTGGCGAGATTCGGGTGAATCATGCCAGCGCCTTTGGCGCAGCCGACGAGATGAATGCGCTTGCCAGCCATGCGAAAGGCGGACGCGGCGGTTTTGGGGCGGGTGTCGGTGGTGCAAATCGCTAGAGAAAGCTCAGCGAAGGAACGCGCGGAGGGGCGGCGATTGCCGGCGAGTTTAGGCAGCGCCCGCAGAATCTTTTCGACGGCGAGCGGCACGCCGATGACGCCAGTGGAGCAGACGAGGACTTCTTGTTGCGCGCAGCCGAGACGCTTCGCCGTTTCGGCGACGGTGCGCTGTGCAGCATCGTCACCGGCTTTGCCGGTGGCGCAGTTGGCGTTGCCAGCGTTGACGACGATGGCGCGCATGCGGCCCTTGGAGGCGCGAAGATGTTGTTTGGAGAGGACGACGGGCGCGGCGACGACGAGATTTTGGGTGAAGACCGCGGCGGCGGAAGCGGGTGTGTCGCTGGAGATAACGGCGAGGTCGAGCGCGCCGGTTTTTTTCAGGCCGCAAGCGGTGGCGGCAAAACGGAAGCCGCGGGGGAGTGAGGATTCAGAGAGAGCGTGTTGCATCGATGGAGTGTCCGGAGAATTAGCGGCGCGACCCCGGAAGGGACCTCCGATCCTCCAAGGGGATTTCGAGGTTGTTGAGATGGTTTGCGAACTGCGTGCTCATGACTTTGCTCCTGAAGGAGAAGTGAGTTGCTGCAAACGGACTTGTAGAGCCTCGATGGCGGCGCGGACAGAATCGGGTGCAGTTCCGCCGGGAACGGACTTCGCCGCAATGGCCCGCTCGACGGACATTGCGTCATCAAAGTCTCTTTCAAAGAGCGGCGAGATTTTCTTCAAGTCTTCGAGCGGGAGTTGCGTCCAGACTTTGCGCCTTTGTTCCGCTTCACGCAGCACTTTCCCAACAACGTCGTGCGCTTGGCGAAAAGGCATTCCTCGCTTGACAAGGTAATCAGCGGCTTCAGTTGCGAGAAGTCCGGGATCGAAGGCGGCGGCGCGCAACAATTGAGAGTTAAAGCTGGTCAAAGAAAGAGCGCCTGCGGCTATGGGGAGCATTTGCGAGACTTGGTCGTGGGCATCGAATAGAGTCTCCTTATCCTCCTGAAGATCGCGTTGGTAGCCCGTGGGCAGGCCTTTCAGCGTAGTAAGCAGAGAAATCAACGCGCCGTTAACGCGACCAGTTTTCCCCCGAAATAGTTCCCATGCGTCCGGATTTCTCTTTTGAGGCATTAGACTACTGCCGGTGGAATATTCGTCGGGCAGGATGATGTAGGAGAAACGCTGCGTTGCGAAGATCGCAAAGTCTTCGGCAAGACGAGAGAGATGAGTGGCGATGCCGGAAAGCGCAAGGAGGTAGTCAACGGCGAAGTCGCGATCGCTGACGGCATCGAGGCTATTGGCTGTGATTCTGGAGAAGCCGAGATCGCGGGCGATGGCTATGCGGTTGATGCCGAAGGAATTTCCAGCAAGTGCGCCGGAACCCATGGGGCAAAAGTCGGCGCTGTCGATCGCACGATCGAGGCGCGTTACATCGCGGGAAAATGCCTCTGCGTGCGCGAGCAGAAAATGCGAAAGCAGAATCGGCTGGGCGTTCTGGAGGTGTGTCATGCCCGCAAGATGCGTGCCGAAATTCGTTCGCGCTTGCTCAATGAACGCGCTTAGAAGATTGGCTAACTGCAGCCGAAGGAACTTCGCACCGTCGATGACAAAAAGGCGGAAGTCGGTGGCGACGAGTTCGTTGCGGCTGCGGCCAGTGTGGAGTTTCCAGCCGAGCGGGCCCAGTTCTTCGACGAGGGCTTTTTCTACGAAGTGGTGGACATCTTCGGCGGTGGCGCCAAATTCGGATATCCAGGCGGGGTCGGATTGGGCGCGTTGCGAGATTTTGTCGAGCGCGGCGAGGGTTTCTTTCACCTCGGTGGCGGTGAAGATGCCGATGGGTTCGAGGGCTTTGGCCCAGGCGCGGTCGACGGCAATTTCGTAGGGGAGCAGGCGACGGTCGAAGGAGAAAGAGCGCTGGAATTGATCGAAGCGTTCGTCGGGCTGGCGATCGAAACGGCCGCCCCAGAGGCGGTCGTCTTTGCGGGGAGCGGGGGCGGCACCAATGGCCGAGGCGGATTTGTCGGTTTCGACGGACGTACGCGGCGGTTTCGGGGAGCGTTTGGGTTGGGCGGTGCGTTTTGGCATTTTGTTGGGTGCGAGTGTTCCTCGTCGTTATGAGCTTGGTGCGGCTGAAAGGGGCGCGATGAATCGTGCCCCTACAGGTTGCGAGTTCTGAGTCGGTTGCTTCACGTTTGCGCTTTACTCGCTGGCGCAGCAAGCTGCGCCACTACAAAGAGGTGGCTTCGCTACTCGGCGCTCGCTTTCGCTTTGGGGCGAACGGTGACGGGTAACGCAAACAGATTGATGAAGCCTTCGGCGTCTTTGGGGTTGTAGCGGCCCATGGTGAAGCTGGCCAGGTCGGCGCGATAGAGCGAGAAGGGCGACTTGCGGCTCGTAACATTGAGAGTGCCCTTCCAGAGTTTGAGGCCGACGGAGCCGGTGACGCGCTGTTGCGCGACATTGAAAAAGCCGTCGAGAGCTTCGCGGAGCGGCGAGAACCACAGGCCGTTATAGACGAGTTCGGCGTAGCGGACGCTCAGCGCTTGCTGGAAGTGGGCAGTTTCGCGGTCCACGGTGAGGCGCTCGAGTTCCTGGTGCGCTTTGACCAGCAGCGTGCCGCCGGGGGTTTCGTAGGCGCCGCGCGACTTCATGCCGACGAGGCGATTTTCGACGAGGTCGGTGCGGCCGATACCGTTGCGCGCGGCGATTTCGTTGAGGGTGTTGAGGAGGTCGATGGGGCCGAGCTTGGCGCCGTTGACGGAGATGGGCGTGCCGGACTCGAAGCCGATTTCGACGTCTTCGGCTTTGTCGGGAGCCTTTTCCGGCGAAACGACCCACTGCCACATGGCTTCGTTGGGCGCATTGGCGGGATCTTCGAGTTCCCCACCTTCATGGCTGAGGTGCCAGATGTTGCGGTCGCGGGAGTAAATGTTCTTTTTGCTTTGCTCGACAGGCACGTGATGCCTGTCGGCGTAGGCGATGGCGTCTTCGCGGGAATCGATGTCCCATTCGCGCCAGGGAGCGATGATTTGGAGATGTGGCGCGATGGCTTTGTAGGCTAGCTCAAAGCGGACCTGGTCGTTGCCTTTGCCGGTGCAGCCGTGCGAGAGACCATCGGCACCGAGTTTGAGAGCGAGTTCGGCTTGGCGCTTGCCGAGGACGGGGCGCGCCATGGACGTGCCGAGAAGATAGGTGTGCTCGTAGATGGCGCCAGCGCGAATGGTGGGCCAGATGTAGTCGCGAATGAATTCTTCGCGCAGATCTTCGACGTAGGCCGTGGAAGCGCCGGTGGCGAGGGCCTTTTTGCGGGCGGCTTCGAGGTCTTCCTGCTGGCCGACGTCGCCGATCATGGCGATGACTTCGCAGCCGTAGTTCTCCTTGAGCCAGGGAATGATGATCGAGGTGTCCAGGCCGCCGGAATAGGCGAGGACGACTTTTTTGGGTTTGGGTGGTGCTTGTTTGTTCACGATTGCGTAAGGCTCCTTAGTTAAGAAAGTTCAAGAGTCCAAAAAGCTTAAATCCGGCAGCTCACAGCTGACAGTCAAAGACTCAGAATCACGAATCCGACACCTTGCCGGGCTGGCGCAGCAAGCTGCGCCACTACAGAGTCTTTACATGCTCCTAGAACAGGGTGTGCAGGATGGCTTTCTGCACGTACATCCGATTTTCGGCCTGGTCGAGGACGACGGATTGCGGGCCGTCGAGAACTTCGGGCGTAACTTCGAGGCCGCGGTGCGCCGGAAGACAGTGCATGAAAACAGCTTCGGGCGCGGCCACGGCCATGAGTTCGGCGTTGACCTGATAGGGCGCGAAGACAGGAGTGCGCGTTTCGGCTTCAGACTCGAAGCCCATACTGGTCCAAGCGTCGGTATAGACGGCTTGCGCGCCAGAGACGGCTTCGCGCGGGTTGGTGAGGAGTTCGATTTTGGCTTTGGTTTCGCGGGCGACGCGTTTGGCATCGGCGACAACTTCGGGAAGCGGCTGATAGTTGGACGGCGTGGCGACCTTCATGTGCACGCCGAGACGCGCGGCGAGATACAGGAGCGAGTGGCAGACGTTGTTGCCGTCGCCCACGTAGGTGAGTTTGAGGCCGCGAAGCTGGCCGAATTTTTCTTCGAGCGTGAAGAAATCGGCGAGCGCCTGGCAGGGATGGAATTTGTCGGAAAGGGCGTTGATGACGGGAATGCTGGCATTGGCGGCCATTTCGTCGAGAACTTTTTGCGAGTAGACACGAGCCACGATGCCGTGGACCCAGCGGTCGAGATTGCGGGCGACGTCAGCGATGGATTCGCGGGCGCCGAGCGAAGCGGAGGCTTGCGTATGGTCGAGGAAGACCACGCCGCCGCCCATGCTCTGGATGCCGACGTCGAAGGTGACACGGGTGCGCAGCGAGGGCTTTTCGAAAATCAAAGCGATGAATTTGCCGGCGAGGGTCGAGGCATAGCGGCCAGGACGAGCCTTCATGTCAGCGGAGAGCAGGAGCAGGTCGCGCGTGTGCGCGGGACTCCACTCGGCGCCGGTGAGCAGATCGTTCGACAAAGAAATAGATGAGACGACAGCAGCAGTAGTGGTCATGTTTTTACCTGGTGCTAGCAAGGACCGCATGCGGTTGCGCCGCGAATTTCGCGGACGGGGCAGCGGCAGCCTTTCGCGGAGTCGTGAGAAGAATGGTCTCGAACTGACGGAGAAACTGGCGCACCTGCGCGCGCGTGACGATGAATGGGGGCAAGAGGCGCAGGGTGAACTCGTGGGTGCAGTTGATGAGCAGGCCGCGTTGCAAGGCTTGCTGGACAAACGGCGCGCCGTCGATGGAGAGTTCGACGCCGATCATGAGACCCTCGCCACGAATCTCGCGGATGAAGGGAAATTTGGCGGCGAGGGCGGCGAGGCCGTCGCGCAGTTCTTCGCCGCGCGCGCGGATGTTGGCGAGGAGATTTTCTTCGTCAACAATTTTGAGAAATTCGAAGGCGGTGGCGGAGGCGAGCGGACCGCCGCCGAAAGTCGTCCCGTGAAGACCGGGAGAGACTTTGTCGGCGACGGCTTGCGACGTGAGGATGGCACCGAGAGGAAGGCCGGCCGCCAGAGGCTTGGCGACGAGAACGATGTCGGGCTTACCCGCGAACTTCTGATAAGCGAAGTAGCGGCCGGTGCGGCCGAGGCCGCATTGAATTTCGTCGGCGATGAGGAGCGCGCCGTTTTTGGAAGTAAGAGCGCGGGCAGCGTTCCAGAAATTCTCGGTGACGGGATAGATGCCGCCTTCGCCCTGAACGGTCTCAAGGAGGATGGCACAGACAGTATCGTCGAATTTCGCTTCGAGGTCGTCGATATCATTGAAGCGGACGAAATCGATGCCAGGGACAAGCGGCGCGAAGGGGAGTCGGTATTTTTCGGTGGAAGTGGCGCTGACGGCGCCGTAAGTGCGGCCATGAAAGGAATTAGTGAACGCGAGGATGCGGTGCTTCCGCGCGGGAGCGCCGAGCGTGTCGGATTCGGTACGAGCGCAAAGGCGGGCGAGCTTTATGGCGCCGTCGATAGCTTCGGTGCCGCTGTTGGCGAAGAAGACGCGATCCATGCCGGACCAGGAAGCGAGTTTGCGCGCGAGCGGGCCCTGGAACTGGTTGTGGAAGAGGTTGGAGAAGTGAATGGCGCGAGCGGATTCGCGACGAATAGTCTTGACGATGCGGGGATGAGCGTGGCCCAAGGCATTGACGGCGATGCCGCCGAGAAAGTCGAGATATTTCTTACGGCGCGAGTCGAAGACGTAGCAGCCGCGGCCATGCGTGAAGAGGATCGGCTGACGCTTATAAGTCGGGAGCATGAAATGCTCGGCGTCGCGCAGCGGAGAATGGTGATTCGAACTGCGACGAGAGCGTTTGGGAGATTTATGCGCGTTCGACATTTTTCGGGGTTGCGCTGGCGAGGTAGCCATTAAGCTGCCGAAAGAGCGACGCGCGTGGTGGCTGTCGAAGGATATTCGCGCCGGACATGCGTGCCGGGAATGAGCGCCGCGGGTTCTTCGGGCGCGGGCTCAAAAGAATGGGCGGCGAGAAGAAGAGCGTCGGGCGTGGTGCCGCCGACGATGCGGACCTGTTGAACGCCGCCTTCGAGGGCACGCTGAGCCGCTTCGAGCTTGAGAATCATGCCGCCGGAGACGACATGCGAGCGAACGAGTTGTTCCGCCTCTTCGGTCGTGACGGCGGAGAGCACTTTTTCACCGTCGAGGACGCCGGCGACATCCGTGAGATAGATGAGCTGATCGGCGCCCAGATATTCGGCGCAGGCGGCGGCCATGTGGTCGGCGTTGATGTTGTACAGCTCGTTGTCGGAGCCGAGGCCGAGGCAGGGCGCGACGGGAATGAGGCGCTGGCTCCAGAGCGATTCGATGAAGGAATTATTCAGGCCGGTGAGATAACCGACGAAGCCGAGACTGCCTTCAATTTCGTTGTGGACCATGGGCTCGGCGCGGAAGCATTGGGCGTCCGCGGCGGACACGCCAATGGCGGGATAGCCTTCGGCGGTGATCGCGGCGGCGAGACGCTTGTTGAGCAGGCCAGCAAAGACCATGACGGCCGCGTCGCGGGTTTCGCGATCGGTGACGCGGAGGCCAGAGACGAAGCGGCTCTCCATGCCCAGGCGCTTGAGAGTTTCCGTGAAGGCACGGCCGCCGCCGTGAATGACGAGGACTTCGTGGCCCTCGTGGGCGAGAGCAGCGACCTGGCGAGCGAGAGACTGCGTCGCGGCAGGATCTTCCAGCAAAGCACCGGCGAACTTGATGACGATTTTCATTGCAGTGCGATTTTCTCCTCGATGCCAAGAGTGAGATTGAAATTCTGGACAGCCTGGCCGGCGGCGCCTTTGCCGAGGTTATCGAGGCAAGAGACGACGATGAGGCGTTGGCCGGATTGGTCGAGCACGAAGCCGAGATCGCAGAAGTTGGTGTGAGCTACGTGCTGGAGCTCGGGAAGTGAACCGGCGGGCCAGACGCGGACCATCGCGCGGCCGGCATAGAACCTGCGATAAAGCGATTCGATGGCGTCGGCGGTTTGTGGTTGTGCGAGCTGGACGTAGATGGTGGAAAGCATACCACGTGCGACCGGGAGCAGGTGAGTAGAGAAGATGAGTTGCGATTCGGCAAGACCTGTGTGGTCGAGAATTTCGGGCGTGTGGCGATGGGAGAATAGGTTGTAGGCCTTGAAGTTTTCGTCGAGTTCGACGAAGTGGAGGTCGCGACGGGGGTCTTTCCCGGCACCGGAAGCGCCGGACTTGCAGTCGCAGATTACGTTTTGATTCGGCGCGATAAGGTTCGCATCGGCGAGCGGACGGAGGGCGAGGACGACGCTGGTGGCGTAGCAGCCGGGATTGGCAACAAGGCGCGCGTCGGCAATTTCGTTGCCGTACAGCTCGGGCAGCCCGTAGACGGCTTCGCTGAGGCGCGCGGCGTGCAGCGTCGGAAGTTTGTACCAGCGGGAGAAGGCGTCAGGTGACTGGAAGCGGAAGGCGCCGCTGAGATCGATGACCCGGAGGCCGGCGTCGAGCAGAGCGGGCGCGAGTTCGGACGAGACTTCGTGAGGCGTGGCCAGAAAAGCTGTTCCGGCGTTGGACGAGGCGATGGCATCTACGCTTAACGTGCGCAGCGGAGCCTGCCCGCGATGGCGGAACTGCGGGAAAAGCTCGGTGATGCAGTGCTTGCCCTGTGTGTCGCGGACATAAAAGGTGGTCGAAGACACTTCGGGGTGATGCAGCAGGATGCTCGCGAGTTCGAGGCCGGTGTAGCCGGTGACGCCGACGACGGCGATGTGGCGAGGATCTCTCACTTGATCAGTGCTTCCAGTTTGCGCTGCAGTGCTTCGCGAGTGCGCTTGTTGGGCGTGATGATGAGAACGGTATCGTCGCCAGCGATGGTGCCGGCGATTTCGGTGTACTTGGCGCCATCTACGGCAGCGGCGAGAGGCTGCGCGCCACTGGGAGGCGTTTTGAGGACGAGCAGATTTTCCGCGGGGCGGACGTCAACGAGAAATTCGCGCAGAGCCCGAGCAAGCGGCGGAAGCGGCAGCGCTACGGGTTCTTGAGGTACGGCGTTGGCGGGCTTGTAGCCTTCTTGCGTCTTGACCAGACGAAGTTCCTGAAGGTCGCGCGAGAGAGTGGCTTGGGTTACGCGCATTTTTTGTGCGGCGAGGCGGCGGCGCAGCTCTTCCTGGTTGGCGATGGGCTGGCCGGAGACAAGACGGAGGATTTGTCCCTGGCGGAAAGTTTTGCCGGCGCTCATGAAAAAAGAATATACAGGCGACTGTATTTTTATGCAAACGATTTTTTTTAACAATTGTTGGCTGCCGTCTGCGGAAGTTAAGCGCACAAGAAGTTGAAATCCAAGACGAAGAGAGGGTAACCGCAAGCGGGAGGCGCTAGAGGAGTTTTCATGGCTGCTACCGCCGCCAGCGCCGGAACCGCAGTAACGGTTGAAGCGGACGCTGAGTTTCAACGCAGAAGGCGCAGAGAACGCGGAAATTGTCGAACAGAGACGTAAAGACACCGTGCCAATGGCCCAATAGAGGAGCCGAAATTGGAGCAGGTAGGGAAAAGAGCGCTGACCCGAAGGATTGGGGGCGTGCAGGATTGGCGTCATGAACGCGAAGTGGGCTGGCTTTTGCGGGCTGGCGATGGTTACCTAGAGGGTACGCTGCAGAAACCGAGCCAAAAAGGCATACCTGGTCCAGATGGCGACACCCTGCAAAGTGACAGGCTGCAAGAACGAGGCGCCACCGGCGCTAGCGGAACAGGGTGTGTGCGTGCTGCATTTCACGCTTTCGATTGAAGGAAGCTGCGCGGAAATGCGGCGGGAAACGGCCCTCGGGAACGCGCCGCACGACCGGCAGCGGGAGATCATGCGGTTCATCACCGAAAATGGGGAACGGCTGGCACGCGTGGCCACCAGCGGGCTGCATTTGACGGATGATTTGAAGGCGCGAATTTTGAGCACGTTTTTGACGTTGATGAACCTACGGGAGAATCTGGACCGGTCGAACATGCGCAGTTCGTTTGGGCGGAGCGGGCAGCACCGGTAAGTTTGACCAGCTTGGCGTTCTAAAGCCTGCCGGCGAGAGCACCCTTCCAGGACAAGCCGGCGCTACCGATAACGCGATCAAGACAAATCACGAGCCAATGTAGCGGGCGTAGAGGGAGCGCGCGATGGCGGGGTCTTTTGTGCCTTTAAGAATGGCACGACCGTCGGCGAAGACGGTCATTTGATAAGGCTCGACACGGAAGGTGAGCAAAAAATCATTCTGGCGGATGTCGGCGACGGTAGAGGAGAGGCGCTGCCGGAGGGCGGCGAGATCGAGGGAACGGGCGCGTTCGTGGATCTGGACCGAATCGCGGCCGCACATGGTGATGTGGGGCTGAGAATCGCCCGAAAGGTAGCTGAAGTCACGGTGGACACAGGCACGACAAGTTGGATTTTGCGTTACGCGCAAGGATTGGAAGCGGCCGGTCCAGACGTCGCAGGAGACGAGGCGGTTATGCAGAGCCTCGGGGTGGCCCGACAGCAGTTTTAGGGCTTCGGCGACTTCGAGTGAAGCGATCAAATTGACGATGGGCCCGAGAACGCCGACGGTGTCGCACGTTTCTTCGAGGCCGAGGCCGTTCGAAAAGGATTCCAGCAAGCAGGCAAGACACGCAGTTTGGCCGGGGCGGATGGTCAGAGTGACGCCATAACTGGCGACGGCGGCAGCGTAAATCCAGGGCTTGGCGGCATGCACGGCGTAATCGTTCAGAAGCAGGCGAGTTTCGAAATTGTCCGTGCCGTCGAGGATGAGGTCGAAACCGGAAAGAAGCTCTTCGGTGTTGCGCGGCGAGAGATCCGCAACGACACCCTCGATATGAATGTCGGAGTTGATGGCGCGAAGTTTGCGTTCGGCGGCGGCGGCCTTGGGGACAGCGGCTTCGGCGTCACTCTCATCGAATAAGGATTGGCGCTGGAGGTTAGACGGCTCGACGAAGTCGCGGTCGAGAATACGAATCCGACCGACGCCCGCTCGTGTGAGCAAGCCCGCGGCAGCAGCACCAATGGCGCCGCAGCCGACAATGACGGCGCTCGAAGAAAGCAGGCGCCGCTGGCCCTCTTCGCCGATTCCGGTAAAAAGCATCTGCCGCGAGTAGCGTTCGGGAAGCGGATGGAACGTTTCGGAAGTGGCGGGCGGCTGCATCGTCTCTCTTACTTCATCATAGCGCCAGGCCGCGCCGGATGGGCAACGCCCTTGTGCTACGCTTCGTCTGAGCGATAGTGCGTATGAAAATGAGACGGCCCAGCGGGCGCACATGGATGACCGCGCTTGTGCTGCTTTTGGCAGTGGTGAGAACCTGTGGGCAGACGCCGAGTCGGGCCGAGACGGCTCGTTCCGGAACGATCGAACCTGCTCCGATCGTGGCCGTGCGCATTGTAAATGAGCAAGGGATGGTGCTGAAGGACTCGCCTGCGGGACTCCCGATTGAAATCGGCAAGCCACTGGACCGCGACAAGGTCGCGCAGAGTATTCGAACGCTCTATGCCACGGGAGATTACGCGGATTTGAAGGCGATGGTTACGCCGGTGGGTAGCGGCGTGCGGCTGGATTTTGTAGTGCGCGAGAACCTCTTCTTCAACCAGGTCATCATTGTCGGCCTGACGGCGCCGCCCACGGATGCGTCCGCGGTGGCAGCGATGCAATTGGCGCTGGGGAAGCCATTCCGTCAAGCGGAGGTCAATGAAGGGCTGGAGCGGTTGCGAGACGTTTTGAAAGAAGAAGGCCTGTATACGGCGAAAGTATCTGCCGAGAACCGGCCGCATCCAGAGAAGCATGCGATGGACGTGATTGTGCATATTCAGGCCGGGCCGCGAGCGCGCGTCGAGTCGGTCAAGCTGGACAACCGTACCGAATACCGGGACAAGGAAATCCTTTCGCGTCTGAAGGTGAAGGACGGGCAGACCGTCACGACCGCCCGTATTCAGCGCGGGACCGACCGCATCCGCAAATTCCTGGTGAAAAAAGGGCGTCTGAGCGCGCGAGCCACGGTGCGGCGGGGAGAGTACGACGCGGCGAAAAACTCCGTGCCGTTGGAAGTGGAAGTGACGGAAGGGCCGCGGGTGGAAGTGGCGGTGACGGGAGCGAAGTTCTCCAACGGAGACCTGAAGAAAATGGTTCCGGTCTACCAGGAAAACGCGGTCGATGTGGACCTGTTGGAAGAGGGCAAGCGAAACATTCGCGAGCGGCTGGACCGCCAGGGCTACTTCGACGCAAGCGTGAATTACACGACGGAAACAAAGGAAGTGGAGGGCAAGGACCAGAAAACGAAAGGGAGCGAACAGCTCATCACCTACAAGGTAGAGCGAGGTTCGCGGCACCGCCTGGTAGGCATCGAATTCAGCGGGAACAATTACTTCAGCACGAGCCTGTTGCGCAGCCGGTTGCAAGTGTATGGCGCGGCCCTGGGGTCGCGAGGACGATTCAGCCGGAGCTTGATTCAGTCCGACGCAGATTCAATGCGCGGGCTGTACCAGGCCAACGGGTTTCTCGATGCGAAGGTCGATGCGCAGATCTCGGACAACTATAAGGACCGCGAAGGGGACATTTTTGTGCGATTTGCGGTGGAGGAAGGCCAGCAGACGCGAGTGGCATCGCTGTCCATCGAAGGGATTCACACTTTCACCGAAGAAGATTTGCTGGGCGTGATCGGGTCTTCGCCGGGCCAGCCTTATTCGGATTTCAACGTAACCACGGACCGGGACAACATTCTTGCGCTGTACTTCAACGCGGGGTTCCCAAACGCGAGCTTTGCGTCCACGGCCGAGCGGGTGACACCGGAAGCAAAACCTGGAGAGAGCCCGGGAGCGCAGAACGGAAATGGCGGCAGCAAGGAGAAACCTCCAAAAAAGGAAAATGAGAAAGAGAAAGTAGAGGTGGCGCAAGCGGCCCCGGTTCGCCTGGTGTATCGGATCACCGAGGGCCCGCAGACCGTGGTGAAGGGTGTGCTGCTGGCGGGATACAAACGGACGCGGTCCGGCGTGATTCAACGGGAGATCCGGATGAAGACCGGAGCGCCCCTGCGAGAAAGCGAAGTCGTGGAGTCGCAACGGCGCTTGTACAACCTGGGAATTTTCAATCGCGTGACGATTGAGCCGCAAAATCCCGATGGCAGCGACCCGGAAAAGGACATCGTGGTGCTGGTGGAAGAAGCGAACCGCTACACGATGGCGTATGGCGGTGGCTTCGAAGTGCAGCGGCTAGCCAGCACCACGAATCCGACGGGAGGCGAAGTGCAAGCAGCTCCGCGCGGAATTTTTGAGGTAGCGAAAGCGAATCTGACGGGGCGGGCGGACTCCCTATCCCTGAAACTGCGCGGCAGCACGATCGAAGACCGCGCTCTATTGGGTTATTCGATTCCCAATACGTTCGGCAACTCGCACTACAGCACGCAAGCGACGGTGTATACGGAGAAGACGCAAGACATCAACACCTTCACCGCGACTCGTTACGAAGGTTCCATGCAACTCACCGACCAAGTAACTCCGCGCACGACGGTCGTCTACAACTATGCGTTTCGCAAGGTGAACGTTTCGAACCTGAATACGCACATTGCGCCGGAGATTATTCCACTGTTTCAGCAGCCGACACTGGTATCGGAGTTTGGTGTGACCTGGTTGCGGGACACGCGAGACAACCCTGCGGATGCGACAAAAGGCAGCTTGAATAACGCGGACTTCAGCATAGCGAGCACCAGCATCGGGTCGAGCGCGAGCTTCTTGAGATTTTTTTATCAGAATTCGACGTATTACCCGATCAAGCGGCGGTTCAGCTTTGCGCGTTCGATTCGAATCGGAATCCTCGAACCCTTTGCGAATACGGAATCGCTCAGTTTCCCGCCAACCACCGCGACGCAATGCACGCAAACCGCAGCCGTAGGTCCGACGCCGGAAATCATCCCATTGCCAGAGCGTTTCTTCGCGGGGGGCGGCACCTCGCTGCGCGGCTTCGCTCTGAACCAGGCAGGCCCGCGCGACCCGTGCACGGGATTTCCGGTCGGTGGGCAGGCGATGCTGGTGCTGAACCAGGAAATTCGTTTTCCGATGCGCCTGCCATTTGTCGGTTCGGACCTCGGTGGAGCAATTTTCTATGACGGCGGCAACGTCTACAGCCGCCTCGATCACATTACGCTGCGGCCATATTCGCCTAAGCCGGTGTTTGTGGCCCAGGATCCTTCACAGCCGCCAAACGAGACCACCAACCCGACCACCTGTGTTTTCAACTGCACTAACGAGCTGAACTACTTCGCGCACACCGTCGGATTCGGAGTGCGGTACGCAACGCCGGTAGGCCCGATTCGCGTCGACCTCGGATACCAGATCAACCGGCCGTTCTTTGTGGTGCCATGCGTTCCGGCGACATCCACCGCGGCGGCTGGCCCACCCTGCTTCAAAGGCACACAACTGCCGCGGCTGCAAATTTTCTTCAACCTGGGATCGACCTTCTAATGCGGAGCAACTCCCGAGCGCCGTGGCGGGTTCTATTTCTTACGCTGACGTGCGTGTGTGCCATGGCTCTGCCGGCGCAAGAGGTTGTCGATCGCATCGTGGCCCGCGTTGAGAATGACGTGATTTTACTGAGCGATCTGAAAGAGTTGAAGGAATACCAGGAGCTGGTGGACGGCCAGTCCGAGGCTGACGCCGTTTTGCTGGACCGGCTGATTGATCAATGGGTGGTGCGGTCGGAAGCGGACCTTTCGCGCTTTCCGCAGCCGAATGACGCAGAGATTGATCGCGGAGTCGCGCGGGTGCAGAAATCCTTTGGATCGTTGGAAGAATTCCAGCGCCGCAAGAACGAAGCCGGACTGAACGACGCGGAGGTCCGGAAAATGGTTTCGGGACAGCTCTACCTGAGCAATTACCTGGATTCGCGGTTCCGGCCTTCCGCGCAGATCGACGACAACGCCATCGCCGAGTTTTACCGCAATGCAGTGGTGCCGCGCGCCAAGGCTCGCGGGCAGGAGCCGCCTACGCTCGAGGCGTCACGCGAGGTGATCCAGGAAGCGTTGATTGAAAAAGATATCAACGAGCAAGCGGACCGCTGGCTGAAAGAGAGCCGCAGCCGGCTGCATGTCGAAAAATACCTGGACGTAGGCGCGAAATGAAATTGGACAAAAGGAAGCGCCATCCGATCTGGAACTGGGTGATCCACACGCCCTGGGTGCTCACGCTTATCGCCATCCTGAGCCTGGTCGGGTTTTTTGCGAGCGGGGCGGGCAATCCGATCGTAAAGCGCACCATCGCGCACCGGCTGCAGGTGTTGACTGGCGCGCGCGTGGAAATCGATTCCATTTCGATTCACTGGCTGTCGCTGCGAACGACGTTGCGGGGAGTGGTGGTTCACGGGCGAGAGCCGGTGGGCATCCGGCCGTTACTTACGGCGCGCGAAGTCCACGCCAAGTTGCGCATCGATTCATTCTGGGGGCGGAAAGTGTCCTTGGACGAGTTGATTGTGAAGGATGCGCAAGTGCATGTGCATGTGGACCGCAACGGCGCGAACAACCTCCCGCTGTCCCCGGGAGCGGCTGCGGGGGCGAAGAAGCCGTTGCATGAATCGCTCTTCGCGTTACACGTCCGGCAGATGCAGCTCGAGAACGCGACTATTTTCTACAACGAGGCGAAAACGCCGCTTTTTGTACAAGGAGGCGATTTGCAGCTGGCGATCACCGCCGGCGGATCGGTGGAGAACCCGTTGTATCTGGGCAATGTCTCCTGGGAAGCAGTGCGGTTCAGCACGCCGAAGATGGTGCCGTTGCCGGTGGACTTCGCGGCGAAGTTTACGGTGTGGCAGCAGGGATTCACGCTGGAACAGGGAGTAATCAGCGCAGGAAAATCGCATCTCGACGCGCAGGCAGAAATGTCCGGTTTCATCGATCCGAAATGGAGTTTCAGGTATCGGGGATGGCTGGACTTGCAGGACATTCGCGATACGTTTCGCGCGCCGATGACGCCGACCGGGCACGTGGATGTGCGCGGCGAAGCGAACTATGTGGATGGCGTATTTAAAGGCACCGGTAGTTATGCCGGACGCGAGATTCATCTTACTTATCCGATTTTCCGGGCTGCGGGGCTGATCAGCCGCGGCAGCGTGAACATTAATAATGACGGGCTGGTGGTGCCGGATTTTCTAGCCGAGGCGTTTGGGGGGACCGTGCGGGGGAAAATCACCCTGCAGTTTGCCGGCTTGCGCTTCCGCGCCGACACGCACATTCAGGACATTCATCTGGCGCAGGTGTTGCCGTCGATCGAGCGTACTGATTTTCCCGTCGAAGAGTTGCACTGGGATGCGACGCTCGGTGGAGACACGATTGAGACGTGGAGCAGCAACTTCCAGCATTTTGAACTTGGCGGAAAGATGGAATGGGGACCACTGCCGAGTCCGGCGCCTGGCGACGTGCCGGTCACGGGCGATTGGCAAATCCAATACCGCTACGATTCGGGGGCCTTTGCCATCAGCGCCGGCAACTTTGAGACGCCGTCTTCCCGGGGAACCATCGCCGGATTACTTGCGCCACGCAATTCTTCGCTGGACGTGCACTTCGAAACGGGAGCCCTCGAATCGTACAAGGATTTCATCAATGCGGTTAGCGGAACGAAGCCCAATTCCGCGGACGCGATCAAGCAGTTGTCGGGAAGCGCCGTATGGGACGGCAAGATCACTGGACCGGATGGCGCGGCCACTTTCGGCGGACATTTGCGCGGCGAACGAGTGCATTACGAAGGCGTAGCGCTGGATCTGGTGGAAGGCGACATCAGTTATTCGCCGGACGAATTGTCGCTGGAGCGCGGGACCGTGCGTTACGGCACGATGACCACGGAGATCGAGGGAAACCTGGATCTAACGGACTGGAGCTTTTCGCCCGGCAACGAGTGGGCAGCGGACCTGGACTTCGACAAGACGCCGGTGGACACGATCCAGAAATTGCTGGGCCAATCGTTTCCGGTGAAGGGCATCTTGAGCGGTCAAATGCATGGCCATGGAACGCGAAAGCAGCCGGCCGTGACGGGAC
>Ga0335079_10002410_pt1 | contig 21585 bp, 15 predicted proteins | sample Lox_Sample_33_FD_206719 | JGI IMG/M metagenome (GOLD analysis project Ga0335079, IMG submission 206719) | Soil microbial communities from Loxahatchee National Wildlife Refuge, Florida, United States - Lox_Sample_3.3 | ecosystem: Environmental > Terrestrial > Soil > Wetlands | place: USA... | reverse complement strand
TCCGGTGAACGGCCAGCCGCGCAAGGTGATGATTCAGGCCAACAAGAACGGGTTCCTATACGTTCTCGACCGCACCAACTGCAAGCTGATCGCGGCGCACCCTTATGTGAAGGTGAATTGGGCTTCCCGCATCGACATGGAAACCGGCCGGCCGGTTTTGACGGATATCTACAAACGTTTCGCGGCGGGCGAGGAGGTCGAGATCTGGCCGTCGCGCGGGACCAATGCAGTGCCGATCGCATTCAACCCGAATACGGGGCTCATTTACGCAAGCGCGTGGAACGTGCCGCGCATCCAGAAGCTGGCGCCGCCGAGCCCTACGGTTCACGGCGGAACCACCACGGGCGTCCTTGCCAAGTTTCCGCAGAATCAATCCACCGATGTATTCGGCTCCTTCATAGCGATGAATCCGCTGACCGGCGAGAAAAAATGGGAAGTTCCGCTGACCGAGCTGCCCGGTTCAGCCGGGATGCTCGCCACCGGCGGCGGGCTGGTGTTCACGGGCAAGCTGACGGGCGAGTTTCTCGCGCTCGACCAGGACACCGGCAAAACCCTCTGGCAGTTCAAGACCAGTTCGAGCGTCAACTCCACCGCCATCACCTACATGTACAAGGGGCGGCAATATGTGACGATTGCCTCCGGCCTCGGAGGAATCCTGGCCGACCGTTACGCTGCGCGCAAAGTGCCGGCGGGCGGCTCGGTCTGGACATTCGCGTTAATGGCGCAATGAGCGCCGATGAGCTTCTGCGGCAGGCGCTCGATCATCACCATGCGGGGCGGTTGGCGGAGGCGAGCCGACTTTACCAGGAGATTCTGGAAGCAACGCCCGATGACATAGACGTTTTGTACCTGCTGGCGACGCTTGCGTACCAGGCCGGCCAACCGTCTCACACGGTCGAATTGAGCCGGCGCGCCCTCGCGGTGGCCCCCGAGCAGGCGAGGCTTCATCACCTGATGGGGCTTGGCGAGAGGGCGCTGGGCAACGCAGAAAATGCCGAGGCCGCCTTCCGCCAGGCGATTGCTCTGGAGGCCGATCACGCGAGGGCTCTTGCGGTGCTGGGGCAGATGCTGAAGTCCTCAGCGCGGGTCGAAGAGGCTGCCGCCCTGTTGCAAAGGGCCGCTGTTCTCTTGCCCGAAGACGCTGACCTGGACTGCGATTTGGGCGATACGCTCCAGACACTCGGCCGGTTTGACGATGCCGCCGCGGCGTATCAACGGGGGTTGGCGCGGAACCCCACATTGCCCCGCGCGTGGTATGCCGCCGGTTGCCTGGAAAGCTCGCGAAAGGATTACGCGGCCGCCATCGGCTATTTCACCAAAGCGCTGGAGCTTCACCCGGACTGGCCGCAAGCGCAGCACAATCTCGGACAGGTGCTCTTCAAACTGGGGCAAGTGGAGGACGCGCTGCAATTGTTCCGGCAAGCTGCCGGGGGAGACGACGCGGCATTACCGTTGTCGGCCATCGCCCTGATCATTCCGGGAAGTCCGGCCAGCGATAACGCGGCAATTCTCAATACCCGGCGGTCGTGGGCCGAACGGCATCTTCCCGCGCCAAAGGTACCGGGGCGAGTGAAGACGGGAGAGCCGCTTCTGAGGGTCGGATATGTCTCTTCCTTTTTTCAGGATCACAACTGGATGAAGCCCGTCTGGGGCTTGATCAATCATCACGACCGGCGGCGCTTTGAGATTCACCTTTTTTCCGATGCGGCCGCATCTAAGATCCGGTACGGGTATCGCGCAAACGCGCAGGACCACTTCCACGACGCGAGCGGGCTCTCGAATGATGCCCTTGCCGAGTGCATTGAGCGTGCGGGAATCGATCTGCTGATCGATCTCAACGGCTATAGCGCGATGGAACGCCTGCCGCTGTTTCAAATGCGTCCGGCGCCGGTTGTCGCGGCCTGGTTCAACATGTACGCCACCAGCGGCATTCCGGGCTACGACTATCTGATCGGCGACGATGTCGTAATCCCGCCGGAAGAAGAGGCGTTCTATTGCGAAAAGATTGTCCGCGTCGCGGGAAGCTATCTGACTTTCGAAGTGGACTACCCGGTGCCCGACGTAACGGACCCTCCGTGTATGCGTAACGGTGCGATTACCTTCGGATGTCTGGCTTCGCAATATAAGATCACTCCACAGGTGATCGAGGCGTGGAGCTGCATCCTCCGGCAGGTTCCGGGCAGTTCTCTGCGGCTGAAGAATGGGGCGTTGGTCACGCCGGGCACGCGGCAGCTTTTTTCTGCGCTGTTCGAAGCCTACGGCATCGCTCCCGAGAGGATTCGCCTCGAAGGACCTGCGGACCACTACCGGTTCCTTGAGGCTTACGGTACGATCGACATCGCGTTGGATGCGTTCCCATACAACGGCGGCACCACGACGACGGAGGCGATTTGGCAGGGTGTCCCGGTAGTGACGTTTACCGGCGATCGATGGGTTTCGCGAACGAGCGCTTCCATCCTCAAGGCTGCCGGCCTCAGCGAGTTGATCGGAGCCGGTGTCGATGAGTACGTCTCTCTCGCAATTGGCCTGGCAAATTCTCCCGAGCGTCTGCGGGAGCTTCGACGAACGATGCGGCCGCGCCTTGCGGCCTCGCCGGTATGCGATACCGAAGCCTTTGCCCGGAATATGGAACGGCTTTACAGCGGGATGGTTGCGGGTATTGTGCGCTAGTGCCCCGCAAATAAATCGTCGCTAAGCAGGGGGCTTGCCCCACAGCGCGATAGCATAGTGGCATGCGCCGCGGAACGAGCGGTCGAGTCTCGGGCGGGCTTGCGTTGGGGCTCGGCGCGGTGGTCCTGGTGGGGCTCGTCGCCTTGGATATCGAGGTGATGCACAAGCCGAAACGGTCGATGTCCAAGGTGACCGTCGGGAGCCGCGACGAGGTCTATTTTTTCAATTCGGCGTGGAAGCCCGACGCCGAGGCGCTTGGCCAGACTCTGCAGCAAATCGGCTTTTTTCGGGATGTGGGCACCACTGTTCTCTATTCCAAAGACCATGGGGTCCGCACGGTTTCCTTCGTGGTTCCTGATAACGCTTGGAATCGCGCGGATACCGTCGCCGCGTTCGAGGAGATCGGGAGGCGTGTCGCACCCGCGGCCGGCGGGTTTCCCATAGAAGTTCGGCTGGTGGATTCAGGGTGGGGCGTCCAGAAGTCTGTCGACGTCGGCAAAGTGATCGTCGGCGCCCGCGATGCGGTTTACTATCTCGGCTCGGCGACCGAAAGCGAAGCCAAAGCGCTTGGCCAGGCGCTTCGCGATGTCGGATATTTGCAGGATTTGGGTGTCACTGTCGAAGTTTCAAGGGACAACGCGACTGTACTCGGATTCGTAGTGAGCAACGGCGTGTGGGATCGGGCTGACGCGATCGCCGGCTTTCAAAACCTGGCGCACCGGGTGGCGGCGTCGGTCGGCGGATTGCCGATCATAGTTCGGCTCTTGAGTCCGCAGATGGAAGTCATGAAGCAATGGATCGTGCAGTGACCCGCGGGATTACGCAGCCAGCCGGTGCTTGCGCGCGTTCTTTTCGAAATCCTCGAGGCTCTTGGGCTCGGCCTGCCATTCTTTCCAGAGCTGCCGCAGGCGCCGGACGAGGTTGCGCGGCTTTTCCTGGTAGAGGCGCCGGCCAATGGATGCTGCATTATCGCGCAGCCGCTTTTGCTCCTTGTCGATGACGGAGATGACCGGCTCGACCGATTTCTCGCCGTCGAACCGTTGAGACTCGGCCGTCAGCAGATGCCGCAAGAGAACGAGGTTGTGATCGTCGCCGAGCCAGGTTTCGACGTCTTTCAGAGCCGCTTCATATCCCTGCATCACTTCCGTCCACGTATTCTCCAGAACGCGGATATGATACCAGTGGTCCTTCAAACGCTTGCGCCACTCGTGATAATTCTCGGCAGTGGGACGCTTCTGCGCTTTCAAGAAAGCCGCGCGACTTTTTCGAAACGTCCTTTCCAGCCCCGATTCGAGGGCGGGGAAGCCATCAGTGGCAAGCGGCCACGTCTTGGCGCGCTTGCCGGAGGCCTTCAACTCGGTGGCAATTTTATGCAGGACTTTGGTGACGTCTTCCCGCGTCTCCCGCTCCCTCTTCCGTGCAAAGAGACCGCGATGGATGGCATCGAACACCGGCCGGCGCAGTTCATGCGGGTAGCCCTTCTGCAAATTCTGCAGACTCTCGATCACCGAATTGGCGTCGCGCAGTTCGGACAGCTTACGGCCTGCATCGCGGAGTGCTCGGCTTTCCTCCCGGTACGCGTCGCCCATTTCGGACTGCACAAGCCGCAGCAGGGCGCGCGCTTTTTTCACGCTTTTGCGCGCTTCGTGGGTGGCTTCGTCGCGGCTTTTGGATTGGCTATGACCGAGATGCGCCACCGCTGTATCGAGTTCTTCGCGGGCGATCCGCCGGACACCGGCGGTCACGGACTCATCTTTTTTCAATCGGTATCCCATTTAAGTGCCCACGGGCTGACAGATTCGTTCCAGGAGATCTTCGCGATCCGACCGGAACGGAAAATTCGAATTCGTCGCGGGCGGAACCTTCCGACTGGCCTTTCATGGTCAGGAGCGATTTGTCACCGCTCAGGCGCACGCGCACGCTCCGCTGCGGATCGAGGCATAGATCTCCTTGCCCGTACTCGATGCCTCGACCCGCTTCGCGCCGCCAGTGGTCGTTCTTGACACGGTACTTGTGTTCGACTTCGCGGCCCATGTAGTGGAAAAGGGGTGCAATCGGCAGACCCATGTGCGGATTTTCGCGAAGGCGGCGATCCGTGCGGGGCTGCCAGCCCTACCTGGGGCGGTGCGCCAGGCAAGGTGGATTGCGCATGTTGCGCCACGGCCGCCCGAGCCGGCCTTTTGCTATCCGTAACTTACGAAATTCGACGCCGCGCAAGTGGCGCGATTCTGGCCGGCCCGCCAGCGTTACTTTGTGCCGCCGGCACTGTTGGTGATGCTCACGGCCAGGTAGTTTTCGATCTTGGAGCTATTGCGCTGCACTTCGTAGTAAGCGGCTTTGAGGAGGCTGTCCTTGCGGTTCATGAGCGTTTCGCGGATGCTCTGCTGGACGCGCGGGTCGTTCAATTCGCGCTGGCCGGCCGGCTCCTTCGAAATCACTTTCAGGATGCGATAGCCTTCCTGGGTGTGAATCGGACCGGATACGCCGCCGGGAGGCAAGGCCTCGACTAATTTGCGGAGCTCGGGATTGGCGCGTTCGAGCGCCGACTCGGGCACAAATCCCATGTCGCCGCCGTTGGGCGCGGTGTTGGGATCCTCCGAGTAATTTTGCGCCAGCATGCCGAAATCGTCGCCACGCTTGAGGCGGGCGTCGATATCCAGAATTTTGGTCTTGGCCTCGGTTTCATTCTGAGCCTTGCTGTTTTTCAGATTGCGCACGTTGGGATCGGCAACCGGCGTCACCATGATCTGCGCCATGTGAATCTGGGGCTCGGCGAGGTTAAAGCTGGCCTTGTTGGCATTATAAAAATTGGCCACGTCGGCGTCGGTGATGGTGATGTGAGAGGTGATTTCCTTGTTGATCAGCTTGTCGATGGTCAACTGGCGCCGAAGCTGGGATTTGAGATCGTCGACAGTCATTTTGCGTGCGGCGAGCTGGCGTTCGAACTCCTCCTTGGTGTATGGCGCCTTCATCTTGTTGAATTCGGTGTCCACGTCGGCATCGACCGCGGTGAGGCCGAGCTTCTCGGCGCGCTCCAAGAGCAGTTCACTGTTAATGAGGCTGCCGAGGACGTCCAACTTCTGGGTCATGACCTGGTCTTCACTGGACCCTTCGACCGGTTGCGGATATTGAGACTGGTAGGTCTTGTCGAGCTCGGCGTAGGTGATGGAATGATTATTGACGACAGCGGCGACGTTGGCGGGCGGAGCTTTCTTGCAGGACGAGAGCGGCACGACAGCCACAACGGCCGCGGCAAAACAGATAAAACTCTTCATTTGTGAAACTTCATTGTAGCTGGTACGGGCGCGGGTTGCGGATGGATTGTCATTCCGCCGGCGGCACCAGCGAGAGGATCGTCAACGGCGCGTTGCCTTCGAGGCGGTTATTGACGAACAGGAAGAGCATGCGCTTGTCCTCGCGGGCTCGGCCGATGAGAACGCGCATCGAATCGCGGGCCTCGGGATTGGGGTCCTGCACGTCGCGATAGGGCGTAAAAAGTGTAACGGCGTCTTCATAGGACCGGCCGCGGCGCAGCAGGGCCCGGGAGACCAGGAAATCGGCGGTCATCGAGTCGGGGATCGCAATCTGATGGCGCAGTTCCGGCATCTTCGACCAGGCGTTGTACACGTGCGCGATGCCGCGGTTGCGAAGACAGGCGAAGTAGTCTTTCTCGAGGAATTCAGGGTTGCGGATCTCGACGGCGTAGCGGAATTCGGGCGGCAGGGCGGCGAGGAAGGGATCGAGGCGGTCGAGGAATTCCGGCAATTCGGCGAAGCTGCGGCGTCCAAACTGGCCGAATTCGAAGATCAGCAGCGCGGTTTTCGTGCGATACGGCCGCAGCGGGCGGAGAAACACTTCCTGCAGCGCGGCGGCATCGAGAAACATCTCGTTGGGCTTACCGGCTTGCGGACCATAGCGAGCGTGCGACGGGAAAAACTTGCAGGTAATCTGTTCGGGGACTTTGAAGGCGAAGCGGAAGGTCTCGGGCACTTGATGAAAGAGCTTCCGCCAGAACTCGTCAGTAGGGAACTGGTAAAAAGCGAAGTCGCCGCAGACGGTGGGGAAGGTTTCGGCGTACTCGCGGAGGCACTCGGCTTCAAAGCGCTGGCGCGAGAAGCGGCCGCGGGCCAGGTAGCGCTCACGCGAATAAACCTGGCCCAGCCAGCCTTCGTATTTCCACGAGCTGCCGCCGATATAGATACCATCAGCGGCAAAGGATTGCAGCCGTTCCGCGAGGCCCGCGCGGTCGAACGCGCCAGGCTCGTCGAACAGCGGACCTACCACGCGCGGACGGCCCGATAGTAATACGGATCCGAACCAGCCTCGATCATGCCGTCCGGGTTCAAGCGAACGATGCCGGGCGCCGCGCCGCTGTTGTAGCGCGAACGAATTTCGACCTTGTGATTGCGCTTCATCAGCTCACCGATGGTCGCGGGGGGTGTGCGCTCATCGAGCAGAAGACTCCCAGGGCTCATGGCGTGGTTATCGAAGCTGGAGACCAAGTGTTCGGTTTGAAAGCGCGGCGCTTCGACTGCCTGTTCGGCGTTCATCCCGAATTCCATGGCGTTGAATAAGACCTGCATGAGCGACTGTTCCTGGTTATCGCCGCCCGGAGTGGAAAGCGCCACGACGGTTTTATCGGGCCGCACGGCGAGCGTGGGGCTGAGGGTCACGCGCGGCCGCTTGCCGCCGGCGAGCTCGTTGGGATGGCCGGGCACCAGCAAGAAACTCTGGGCGCGCTCAGTGAGCGGAATGCCCGTGTCGCCAGCAATGACCGAAGGCAGCCAGGCGCCGGAAGGCGTGACCGAGAACGCGACGCCGTCTTTGTCGATGACGTCGACGCACGTTGTGTCTTTGGCCAGCAGCACGTCGTCCAATTTGTGACGAACGATTTCCGTTTGAGAGGGATGGTGCGGCGGGTGCGGGCCGATCTGGCCGGGCCGGAAATCGAGCGAAGCGCTGGTGCCGATGAGCTTGCGCCGTTCGCTGGCGTATTCCTTCGACAGAAGCCGCTCCTCGGGAATACGGTTGAATTTCGGATCGCCGTAGTAGGTGTCGCGGTCCGCGTACGCCAGCTTCAGGGCCTCGACCATCGTGTGGATGTATTCGGCGGAGTTGTGGCGCATCGCCGTGAGATCGAACCCATCGAGAATATTGAGGGCTTCAATCATCGCTGGGCCTTGACTCCAAAAGCCAGGCTTATAAACGGTGTAGCCGTGGAAAGTGGTGGAGACCGGAGCTTCCGGTTCGAGCCGGAACGAGGCCATGTCGTCATAACGGAGAAAGCCGCCGTTGGCTTTCGAAAACTCGTCAATCTTATGCGCGATTTCGCCGCGATAGAAGTAATCGCGGACGGCGTCAATCGCCTTGGCGCGGGTGGCGCCGGAGGCCAACGCCTTCTTTTCGACTTCGACCATCGACCGCAAAGTGTGCTCGAGCTCGGGCTGATGGAAGATCTCGCCGACGCGCGGCGGGCGGCCGTTGGGCAGAAAGACGTGCTTGGACGAAGGCCACTTTTCGAGATAGTGGACAGTGCGTTGAATCGTGTTGGCGCGCAATTCGTCAATGGGGAAGCCATCAGCGAGTTCGAGGGCGGGTTCGATTACTTCGCCGAAGCTCTTGGTCCCGAAATCGCGGAGTGCGACCAGCGCCGCTTCGGGCATACCTGGCACCAGGGCGGGCAGGATGCCGGCAACCGGGACCCAATCCTTGAGGCCGTGCTCGTCGGGAGGAGAGGTCATTTCATCGGGCTCGAGTTTATGATTCCGGAAGAAGTCGGCCGTGGCGAGCTTGGGCATCGTACCGATGCCGGCAATGGAATGAACTTTGCCATCGCGCGTACGAATGAGGATGGGGGCTTCGCCGCCAAATCCAAAGTGGGAGAACTCGGTGACCGATGCGGCGAGCATGGCGGCGATGCCGGCATCTACGGCGTTGCCTCCACGGTAGAACATGCGCATGCCGGCATCAGTGGCGAAATCGGTGCCGGCGGCAATTGCGCCGCGGGTGCCTCGGGTATCGAGACGGGCGGCGTGGTCGACGGGCCTTTGCTGCTGCGCCCCCGCCATCGTCACCAACCACACCAACAGCATCCCAGAGTGTTTCATAAGAGTTGCCTCTTATTGTAGGCAATCGAGGAGTTTCGTGCAGGCAAGGACGCCCGGGCGCGCTATAATCGGTGCATTCGTGAAGGAATCCGACGCGCAGGAGCAGCTCGCACCGAAGAATGAGGACGAGCCCATGCTGTACTGTCCGGTCTGTTCGACGCGCCTGACTCCGCGAAAATGCAAGCTGATTTGCGAACAGTGCGGCTATTATTTGAGCTGCGCCGATTACTATTGAGAACATGTCCGATTTGGCAACGCTACTCGAAAGATTCCGGCGGGCCCCGGAGCTGCTGGCTGTCGTCCTCACCGGCGTCTTTGGGGAAGAAGAAGACTACGTAACGGCGCCGGGCAAATGGAGCATCCGGCAGATCATCGCGCATCTGGCGGACACGGAAACGGTGATGGCGCATCGGATGCGGCAGGTGATCGCGGAAGAAAATCCGACCATCGTGGCCTTCGACCAGGACGCCTGGGCGCGCAACCTGGATTATCCGCGCCGCAAGCCGAAGCAGTCCCTGGAAACGTTCCGGCGGGTTCGAGCGGAAAACCATGAGCTGCTCAAGGAACTGCCTGAGAGCGCGTTTGCGCGAGCCGGGAACCACACGGAGCGCGGGCCCTTGACACTGCTCCAGATTGTGGAGGGCGCTGCCAACCATGCGGAATCGCACGCGCGCCAGTTGCAGCAGATCCGCGACACGTATAAGCAGACCAAAGGAAAGAAATAGCCGCGCCAGGATGTAGCGGCTATTGCGAAACGGCGATGGTGACAGCCGACTGCGCGGATCCGTTGCCGGCCTGTAACGTAACCGGGACTGCATTGCCGGCGGCAATCCCCATTGGCACCTGCACGGTGATCTGCATCAAGCCCTGAATCTGTCCGGCGACTGCGGTGGCGGAAGCGACAGTGGCCGGCTGTCCGCCGATCGTAACAACAGGAGTAACTCCAGAGGCGGGCGGCGGCGTGGCGGCAATCTGGCCATCGGTGCCGGCCGGAGTGGTCTGTCCCAGCCCGGTGGCAATCAGCATCAATTGGCCGCCCGGCGCGATCGGATTGGACGCGGAATTCGGCTCAAAGTTCTGATCGAACGCGACGATCTGACCCTTACCCGAGTAATCCAAGGTGAATAGTCCCGGAGCGGTTGCCGCGGCCGGAATGCTGCTGGACACCGATTGCGTGAGATAGCTCGCAGTGACCTGCACGCTCGTGCCGGTGATGCCAAACGGAACGACCGCAGCGACCTGGTTGGGTGACGTATAGAGGAGCGGGGCTGCTGAGCCGTTAAACGTGACCGTGGTGCCGCCGAGTGTGCTGGGATATTTTCCGTCTGCACCCGGGTACGCAATGATGAGCTGCCCCGGTCCCAATCCCGAGCCATACAGCACGACGATCTCTCCCGGCGCGGCGGGCGCCACCTGGTTGCTGGCGCCATTGGCGACGGCGGACAGCGTTATGGCCGCGGCCATGGGCTGAAGAAGGCGCACCGCGTTGTTGCCGGAATCGGTTACGTATACGTTGCCGGCAGCATCAACAGCGAGCCCAGCCAGTCCATTGAAGGAGGCCAGAGGTGCCATTCCGTTGTCGCCAGAATACCCGGAAGACCGGCTGCCGGCGATGGTAGTAATCACGGCCGCGCTTGGAATAATTTTGCGGATGCGCGAGCCGCCGTCGGATATATACAGGTTCCCGGCGGAGTCGAGGGCAATTCCAGCGGGCGCGGAAAGTTGGGCGTTGGTAGGCGGGCCGTTGTCTCCGCCAAAACCGGAAGCGCCGGTTCCGGCGACGGTTTGGATGAGGCCGTTCAACGTGACCTCGCGGATAACATAATTGTTGGTATCCGCGATGTAGAGATTGCCGGCTCGATCCACGGCCACAGTGAGGGGCCCGTCCAGACTGGCCTGGATCGCCGGTCCGCCGTCGCCCGAATACGTCTCGGTTCCGGTTCCGGCCACGGTGTTGATCACGCCGTCGGGAGTTACTTTTCGGACCCGGTTATTGGCGAAGTCGGCGATGTAAAGATTGTTGGCCGCATCGACCGCCAGCCCGGCAGGAGCGTTGAGTTGGGCGCTGGTCGCAGGGCCGCCATCGCCGGCAAACCCGGCACTCCCGTTGCCGGCAATCGTTGAGACGGTGCCGTCGGGTGCGATCTTCTTGACGCGGTCGTCGAGGTAGTCGGAGACGTAAACGTTACCGGCCGCATCGGCAGCGATCCCAATCGGATCCTTCAGAGAGGTTCCGGGCACGGTGGAAATGGTGTGATTGGCGGCGATCTTGCGCACCACGGCATTGCGGGAATCGGCGATATAGACGTTCCCCGCCGGGTCAACCGCCACTGCCTGGGGTTGGTACAGTTGGGCGCGAGCGGCCGAACCACCGTCGCCGGAATAACTGAAGCCGCCGTTGCCGGCGACGGTCGCGATCTTTCCGGACGAGTCGACCTTGCGGACGCGGAGGTTCCATTGATCGGCGATGTAGACGTTGCCGGCAGCATCGGCCGCGACACCGCTCGGCAGGTTCATATTGGCTTGGGGGCCCGGGCCGCCATCGCCGGTGAAACCGGGAAGTCCGTTGCCCGCCACCGTATTGATATTGCCTTTCGTATCGACTTTGCGGATGTGGAGATTGCCGAGATCCGCGATATACAGGTTGCCCTGAGAATCGACGGAGATCGCATACGGCTCGGTGAGAGCGGCGCTGGTGGCGACACCGCCGTCGCCCGAGAAACCTACGCCAGCGCCTCCGGCAATCGTGTTGATGTTGCCATCGGTGCCGACGGCGCGGATGCGCGAGTTGCCCGTATCGGCGATGTAGACGACGCCCTTGCTGTCGACGGCGACATCCTGCGGATTGGCGAGGTTGGCGGAATGGGCCGAGCCCCCATCGCCGGAAAATCCGGAGTACGACACACCGGCAACCGTGTTGACGTTTCCATCCGGCGTAACGACGCGAATAATATGGTTGCCGGAGTCGGCGATGTAGAGGCTCCCATTGCTGACGGCGACGCCGACCGGGTCATGTAGGGGAGATTGGGTCGCGGGTCCGTTGATGGGATACAAACCGGGCTGGCCGTTGCCGGCGATGGTGTTGATCTTGCCGTCGGAAGTGACTTCGCGAATGCGCTGATTGTTCGTATCGGCGATAAAGATGTCGCCGGCTGCATCAACGGCCACACCTTGCGGGTTATTGAGTTGCGCTTGAGTGGCCGGCCCGCCGTCGCCGCTGAACCCCGAACGCGAGTTTCCGGCGATGACCGTGAGTGTGCCGGTGCTGTCCATCTTGAAGACGGAATTGAGAGCCGAGAAGTAAAGATTGCCGGCTGAGTCGGTGGTGACTCGCTCAGGAGGACCGATGGAGGTGCTCAGAGCCGCGACCGGGGTCGGGGGCGGGGCACCGCCCGCGATCGTCGAGACGGTGTACTGTTGCGCGAAGACGACACAGTGGCCGGCCAGCAACAGAGTTCCCAGCGGAAGAATGCGTGCGCGCACACGGCGACGGAAATATATCATCGGCGAAAGATGACCTGGATGCGACTATGGTAACAAGAAACACGCCGGATGCAGCAATTTCGAGGCCGTCCGGAGGAAAGCCCGGACTGCTCGTCTTTTGGGTCAGGAACGAACGCGGCCCTGGATGGCGTCATCGAGCGTGATATGGTTGCGTTCGAGCGTCACGCCCATTGCCTGGTCCAGTGTGACGCGGGCCTTGGCGTAAGCGGCGCTGGCCTGAACTTCCGCAACCTGGGCGGCCAGCAAATCCCGCTGTATCAGAACGACGTTATAGGACGTCGAAAGGCCGATCGCCAGTTTGGTCTGCTCGTCGGAAAGCCTCTGCTGCTCGAGACGGACGGTTTCCCGAGCGGCGGCTACCTGGGCCTTCGACTGGGTCAGGGCGATGAGCGCGTTCTGCACATCGACTTCAATTTGACTCTTTGTCCGCACCAGGGTGCCTTCCGCCTGATGGAGTTCCAACTGCGATCGCACTTCATCGGCTTGCGCCTGCCGGTTACGGAGGGAAAACGTGAGCTGAATCCCGACGGCGACTTGGGGATATTTGAAATGGATGGCCTCGGTAAACGAGGTGCCAAAAAAATTGTATAGGCCTACCGTGGACACCAGGCCATAGATATTCAGATTGGGCTTGAGCGCGTTTTGAATGAATGGCAGGACGTCTTTCTGGCTCTTGATGTTGCCTTCCGCAACCCCAACGTCCGGACGGTTTTTATTGGCAATCGCAATGGCTTCCTCGAGGGATGGCAGCGGTGCGTTGTCCGGGTTCGGGAACATGTCGGTGGTTTCAATCGTAGCGGACGCGAAAGCGTCGTCCAGGTCTTTGCTGAATTGGCTCTTCAGTTGAAGCTCTGCGTTGCTCACACTGGTCTGAGCGACGATGAGATCGCGGCGGCTGTTGGCTGTCTGGGACTGGGCGGTGACCAGATCGAGCGACGCCATGGTGCCGATCTCGACCTGCCGCTTGTTGTTGGCTTCTAACGCTTCGGCCGCTTCCACGGCTTGCTGAGCCGCACGGACAGCAGCCTGGGCGGCGACCAGGTCCCAGTACGCGTTTTGCGCGGTAGTCAAGCTGGTAATCACCTGTCGTCGGAACGAATCGCGCTCGATCTGTTGTTCGTTTTCGGCGACTTTGATCAGCGCTTTATTCACGGCGAAGCCGAAGCCATTTAACAGTTGCTGGTTGACAGTAAAATTGAAACCCGGGGTAAACGCGGGATCAAACAGCAGACGTAGCTGCGTGGATCCTTGCCGTTGCAAACCGTAATTGAGAGTAAAGCTGGTGCCGGTAGTGAACGCCTGCGAGTAGTTGATCGAGAATGCGTTGGTGCCGGTCGACACCGAAGGAACCCCGGCGACTACCAGCGTATTGAGGGGATTATTGGTGTGGTCATGGCTGAAACTGAGACCCAACGTGGGGTCGAACAGGCCAGCCGGGCGAATGACGACCGCTGAGGCCGCTCCCGTGATGCCGCCGGCATTGGAGGCGCCACCGCCACCGGCACCGGCATTACCACCGGCGAGAATGCTTCCGCCTTGCGCGCCGGCGAAGACCTCGCTCGGAATTTGCGCGGCATCCACGCCGCGGGGCGAGGCGCCTGAGCGGGCTCGCATCAGCTCGGTTTGCGCGATCGCAAGGTATTGGCGAAACGCGGCAACCGTCAGGTTGTTGTCCACCACGGCTGCGATCAGCCGCGCCATCGAAAGCTGGAGCTTTCCGTTCTGCACCGCCAGCGGCGCGGAGTCGGAATTGGACAGGTCAGGATGCGCCACCCGCCACGGCTGATACGGCCGGTAGATGAAGGGAAACGGACTGGCGGGCTTCGAGTAGTCAGAGGGCGATTGGCCGTCTGTTTGAGCTGCGAGAGCAGCCAAAGGACATCCCGAAAGGATCGCCAACGATGCCATCCATCTGCGGAGCTGCCGATTCATTTGCTCCCTCCGGGGCTGAGCGCCGGAGCGCCAATCGGTGGCGCCGGCATACTCGAGACATTGCCGCTGAGCGCATCCGCGAACTGGATTCGGTTGTGGTCGAGCGTGCTGCCGGTCGCCTGGTCCAGAGCGACCAGAACCTTGGCATAGGCACTCAGCGCCTGGACTTCGGCGTATTGAGCCGTCGCCAGATCCCGCTGGCGGAGTACCACCGTGTAGGGTGTGGAAAGACCAACCGACAGTTTCTGGCGTTCGGCATCGAGCGAAAGTTGAGCCAGCCGGACCGCCTCATGAGCGGCCTGTACTTGAGAACGTCCCTGGATCAGGTTGATGCGGGCCTGGCGCACTTGCAGGTTGATCTGATTGCGGGTGTTTTGCAGGTTGATCTCTTGCTGGTTGCGTTCCAGCAGGGCGCGGACGTTGTCAGCTTGCGCGGACCGGTTGCGGAGCGGGGCGCTGATGGTGACACCGTATGCAGCCTCCGGGTACACGGCGCCGAAGCTCTGTCCAAGCGAATCGCCGGCGCCGGTGGAAATCAGGGCCGTGTTGCCTTGCAGGCCGGAACTGGCATACAGGCCAAACAGCGATGTCGTCGGCAGCATGTTGTTTTCCGTGAACCGGATGGCCACATCCTGGTTGAGCAGGTTGTTGCTCGAGACGTGCAACTCGGGGCGGTTCGAGGACGCTGTTTTCAGGGCATCTTCAAGCGAAGGCAGGTCGGAATCCTGCGGCTCGGGCAAACTGTCCGCGAGCACGACGGTGGCAGCGTCCAATTTCGGATCATCCTGTTTGCTGATCAATTGCTTCAGGGTGGTTTCCTGCTGCTGGAGATTGGTCTGAGCGACAATCAGATCGCGCTGGCTAGCGGCGGCCTGGGATTCGGCCGTGACCACGTCCAGACGCGCCATCGTACCGACTTCCTCCTGTTTTTTGGTCTGGTCCACCAGTTCCTGGGAAGCCGCCAGCGATTGTTGTGCCACCTGAACGTTGAGCTGAAAGCCGGCAAGGTCCCAATAGGCATTCATCAGTTGGGCAGCGCTGCTGATGACCTGCTCTTGAAAAACGTAGTCTGACGTCTTACGGTTAGTGCGGGAGACGCGCATGAAACGTTCGTTGTAGAGCTTGCCCCGGGCATTCAGCAACGGCTGGTTCACACCGATAGAAAGACGCGAGGTAACGGAAGGGTTGTACAGCGTATTTCGCTGGGTGGTGTTCTGGCGCAGGGCGCTCAGGGAAACCGAATAACTGGTGCCGTCGGTGAACATTTGGGCGTAGGAAGAACCAAATGCGGTGGCGTAGCTGGTAGTAGTGGGGATACCGGCGACCACAACGGAATTCAGGGGGCTGGTGACGCGATCCCAACTGGAGAACACATTCACCGTCGGATCAAACGCACCCGAGGGACCGACGAATACCGCGCCGCCACCGCCGCTAATACCGCCGGCATTTCCGGTGCCGCCGGTGCCGCCTGCATTGGTCACGCCCGCGCCGATGGCTCCGGCGTTCAATTCTCCGGGGAGCAAGGCGCCGGTGACGCTGCGCGATGCCTGGCCGGATTTCGTGCGCAGCAGATCGGTGTCGGCAATCGGAATGACATAGCGCTGAACCTCGATATCGAGGTTGTTTTCCAGGGTGAGCGCCAGCGCATCGGCGAGAGAAAGATCGAGTTTGCCGTCGTGAATCAAACTAGAGAGACGCGGTGAATTGGTGAAACTCGGCAGCGGCAGACTGTGTGGCAGATACGGCCGCCAGAATTGCGGGAAGATGCTGGGCGCCTTACCGGAATTGCTGAGGAAACCCTGTCCTTCGACGAATGATGAACCGGCCACTGCGGGATCGGCAGCCAGCGCCGTGCGGGCGCCGATGCAGAGTGAAGCGGCGGCGACGCTCAACCAAAGCAGGCTGCTCGTGATTTGCTTGACTGCTTTCATGACAAACCTCCCGGGTACACAAGTCTTTGCGGTCTGGCGGTTCCACGCAGGTCGAATTCCAGGACGAAACCGAATGACGCCTCTGTTCAGTTTACTTTGAAGTGCGCGCGTATTGTTCAAGTGGGCGATGGCGTGTCATGGAGGCGTTACATATCCAATTGGGCTACGGAGCCATAGCACTTTTGAGGCACGCCGAAAGCTCTAATCCGGCAGCGCAAAAGCGAGAATGCCCTGGCCGGTGGCGATCGCAACGTATTGCTTGTTGTCGAACAGATAGGTCATGGGTGAGGCGCGAAAGACCTGGTTGGTCGGAAATTCCCAGAGCGGGTGGCCGCTGGCAGCGTCGGCGGCCATAAAGGAGCCGGCGTTCTCACCGAAGAAAACCAAACCGCTCGCCGTGGAGAGCAGGCCAGCCGACGCGGTCGCGGGGGCAGGTCCCTGCGGCAGGTCCCACGCGATCTCACCAGTCTGGATATTCAGAGCGCGCACGGATTTGACGAATGTCTCCCCGGGCGCGGGTCGCGCGGTGCCGCCCATGTATCCTTTTCCGGCCTGCCACTCGGTGTGGCGCTTGTTAAATACGTTGCACCGCTCGAGCGCCTGAAAATAGTACAGGCCTGTTTCGGGGTTGAACGAGGTGGAATACCAGTTGGCGCCGCCTTGAAAGCCGGGACAGACATAGACGCCGCCACCCGGCTGTTCCGGCAATGGATTAAGGATTGGACGGCCTTTGGCGTCGAGACCCGAAGCCCAATTCAGCTTTTTCAAAAATTGTTTGCCAAGCAGAAACTCGCCGGTAGCGCGATCGAGCACGTAGAAAAAGCCGTTGCGATTGGCTTGCAAGAGCAGCTTGCGCGGCTGGCCGTGCCAGGCGGCATCGACGAGAACGGGCGGTTCCTGGGCGTCCCAATCATGAATGTCATGCGGGGTGAATTGAAAGTACCACTTGAGCTTTCCGGTGTGGGCATCGAGGGCCACGATGCAATCGGAGTAGAGGTTGTCGCCCTCGCGGTCGTCGCCGTAGAAATCGTCGCCGGGATTACCAACAGGCCAGTAGACCGTGTCGAGCTGCGGATCGTAAGTGCCGGTCATCCAGGTCGCGCCAGAGGGGTGCTCGATGCCATTGCCTTTCCAGGTTTCCGAGCCGGGCTCGCCGGGTTTGGGTACGGTCCAGAAGCGCCAGACTTCTTTTCCCGAGGTTTGATCAAATGCAGCGACGAAACCGCGCGCGCCTTCATCTCCGCCGGCATGCCCGGTCACGACGAGATTGCCGACGACGAGAGGGGCGGAGGTGCCGTTGTAATTGAGGTGCCAATCGGCCATTTCCGTTTCCCACAGAAGCTCGCCGTTGAAGCGGTTGAGGCCAATGATATGGGCGTTATCGGTGAGCATGAAGATGCGATCGCCAGCCGAGGCCACGCCGCGGTTGAAACCGATGGCCGCATTGCCCGCAACGCCTTTGGTCCGAGCGCGCTGGTAGTGCCAGACGAGCCGGCCGGTGCCGGCATCGAGAGCCCAGCATTCGTTGGCGCTCGAAACGTACATCAGGCCGTTGACGACGAGGGGTGTGTTCTCCACCATTGCGACGTTCGGAATGGGAAACATCCATTTCGGCGCGAGGCGGGAGACGTTGCTCTTGTCGATCTGAGCCAGCTTGCTATACCGGTTCCCGCTCGGATCGCCGTGATACATGGGCCAGTCGGCTTGCGAAGTGACGGGACGGTAGCGATCGCCGGTTTTGCGCAGCAAGTGGATTTGTTTGTCGTCGGTGCGAAGCTGCAGATCGGAGATCCCTTCGTTGAGGACCTGTCCGGTGAGGGTTCGGCCGTCGGTAGTTTGCACGCTTTTGCGAACGACGGCGGGTGCGGCGTTGCGCGGGATGGGCGAGGCAAGGGTCCGCAGGAATGCGACCAGGCCGGTCATTTCGGTTGCCGGCAGGTCGAATGGCGGCATGCCGTTTGCGGGACGACCCTGGCGTAGAAAAGCGGCGAGCTCCGTATCGGTGCGTGCCGAAAGCTGCGCCACGATCGACGGCCCGGACTCTCCGCCCGCGGCGTTGCCACCGTGGCATCGGGCGCAGCGGGTTTCGTAAGCGCGGCGGCCGGCTTCCGGATTCTGCGCCAAGGCGGCGCCCAGCGCAAAGACGCAGTACAACGACAGGGGCAGCGTTCGCATCATTGCAAGATATCAGATCGATCATCAGCGCACATGCTAGACTGAGCCGAGAAAAATCATGGAGCGATTGCTGGATCTGGCGAACGGTGCGACGATTTATGACCTGGCGCATCCGTATTTCGTGGGGATGCCGCATTACCCGACGCATCCGCCGTTTCTGTTCAGCTTGACCCGAGAGCACGGCGAATATCCGGGGCCGGAGGGCCACAGTTCGTCGGCGGAGGCCATCGCGCTCGGCGGGCACGTGGGCACGCACATCGACGCGCTGTGTCATTTTTCGTATCGGGGAAAGCTGTACGGGGGCGTGGACGTGGCGCAATCGTACCGGGGCGGTCATGACCAACTGACCGTCGATGGGATTGGACCGATTGTGCGGAGAGCGGTGCTGCTGGACATAGCGGGACAACAGCGCGCCGCGGCGCTGGCGGAGGATTTTGAAGTGAAGGCGGAGCATCTGGACGCGGCAGCGCGAGGCCTGGAAATCCAGCGCGGCGATGTGGTGCTGCTGCGGACCGGGTGGGCAAAATATTTCACTGAGCCGCGGCGCTTTGTCGCGGAAGGCCGCGGGCCGGGGCCGTCGCTCGAAGGAGCGCGTTGGCTCAGCTCGCGCGGCATTTTCGCGGCGGGGTCGGACACGCTGGCGTTTGAGAAGATCCCGGTGACAACGATGCCGGTGCACGTGCATCTGCTGGTCGAAAGCGGCATTCACATTATGGAGTGCCTGAACCTGGAGGAGATCGCGGCGGCGGGAATTCGGGAATTTCTGTTCATAGCCGCGCCGTTGAAGATTCAGGGTGCGACCGGAGCGCCAATGCGGCCGCTGGCGCTGGTGGAGTGAACGGTGTGAACGAGTCGCCCACGCTCGTCGATTACAACCTGTTTTCGACCGATCGTGCGCTTTGTGCCGCGGTCACGCGAGAGGGAGCGGGCGGGCTCCGCGGTACTCGAAGGGTTCGGACAAATCGTGAGAAGTGCGGATCCATTCGCGCGTGAACCACCCGTCGTTCGCGCCCGCGAGCCGCGCCGATCGGGGCAGGCATCCAGCGGGAGCGAGACGAAGCCTGCGCGAAGACTCGCAGAGAGGCTGGCGCTGGGAGTACAGGCTTCGCTGGTCGTTCGGTACAGCCCGCCGGTGATTGCGACTTGTTCTGCGCGTCGCGGCTGGAGGGCGATTGGGGGCGGGCTTTCGGAACGCTCCCAAGGCAGGCGGATGGGGACGCCGTGATGGCGGTGTGCGACCGCGTGCTTTAACGATCAGCGATAGACGCCGCCGCCGAGCATCCGCATCATTTTCCCCCAGAGTGCCTGGCCAAGTTCGTCGGCATCGCTCTCGCTGACAGGAACCACCTCGAAGTGCAGGCCGGCCATCTCGTCGGTGCTGGCGGGGCCGTATACAACGCGTTTCGGGGGATGGTTCGGGTTGCGAGGGTTGGCTTCCGAGTTGTCGTAGGTGAAAACCATCTCGAGGCGCGTCTCCGCCGGCAAACGAATCGGAGTGGAATACCGGTATTGCTCCTGCCAGTTAAAGTTCCAGTCGGCGATATGAATCAAAGTGCGGCGGGCGCCTCCGGGAAGAATGGCATAGCCGCGCATGTCCTTGCAAACGTAGTGGGCATGCGGGATGACGCCGATCACGTCGACTGGCACGGGAAGAGTGAAATGGTCGGTCACTTGATATCGCGCCTCGCCCGCCGGAATGTCGATGCGGTTGGAGCCGAGCCCGATATCAGTGAGATGGCGGCGCGGAGGATCGGGGGTGAAATACAGGGCAACTCGGGTACGATCGGTTTCCGGCTTGCCGGTCGGATGGTAGTGCACTTGAAGGACGAGATCGGCCCCGGCGTAGAGCGTCTCGGCCATGCCAGAGGGCGCGGGAACCGGTTCTTTGCCGGGAGTCCAGCCGCCTAAGCCGCGCGCCGGCAAAAATCCGGGCGTACCGAAGCACGGATAGCCTTCGCCTTTGTCGCGGCGCCGTGCTTCGCGCGTGACGTCCTGAAACAGAAGCGCATGGTGGACGACGCCGGGATTCCCGGGCCGGATGTCGATCGCCTTGACATACCGGTTCGGCAGGTTGGGCAGCGGGATGACAAAGCATTGATAAAGGTCGGGCCCTTCTGCGGGTACCGAATAGGAACCGCGCATTTCGACTTCGAGCCCGGGGGAGCCAAGCAGCCAGCCGGAGTCGAAGTGCGGCGCTGGGGGCGCTTGGGCGGAATTGCCTTCCGGTGCGCCGGCGGCGGCCCATCGCTGGAGCGTGTCAATCTCGGCTTCAGTCAAACGCCGCTCGTTTTGGAAGTGCGGCGTGCTCGGGAGCCACGGTGGCATATACCGGGAGGCTGTGACGCGGGCGATCAGGTGTGCCCGCTTGGCTACATCTTGATAGCTATTCAGCGGAAAGGGAGCAACTGCGCCCGTGTGGTGGCAAGCGGCGCAATGGCGATAGATGATGGGCGCGACATCTCGGGAAAAAGTAGGACCGGGAGGGGTCGCCGCAACCGTGCCAACAAGGCTTGCGAGCGTCACCGCCGCGAAGCGAGCGCTATTTGGCAGCCGGGCCCGCCTCGACCGGATAGCCATGATCGATCCAATCCGCGCCGAAATTAGTCGGAAGATTCAGCGCCCTCACGTTCTGGAAGCCCATTTGCTTTAGCAACGCAACGGCCGGTCTGATGTTAGGGCACCGGTCGAAAGGACAGCAACCGCAGTAGACCACGATTTCGCGATCGCGCGGGAGGGACGCCGCTGCCTGCCTGAGTGCATCCAATCCTTCGGGCTTCGAACCAGGACCGGCATAGACCGAGGCGGGGATATGCTTGCCGCGGTACATAACGGCGAACCCTACGTGAAACAGCGCTGGTTTGGCGGAGCTTCCTTGAAGTTGCGCCGCCGCATCTTTCGGCTCGATGGTGGGCAGATCGGCGGCCAAGCCGAGCGCGAGCAGGCTGAAGACGGCGCCAATCGTGCGAATGGTCATCCTTTCATGGTAAGCGATGGCGTGTTGGCTGTTACACTGGTGCTTACATCGGGTCTTCGATTATTCATATGATGCTTCGACGAATCGTGTGGTCGCTATTCGTGTGTGGGACGTCGGTGTTCGCGGCGCGAGCGCCCGAACCGGCACGAGCCGAGGCGCAAGTGGCTCTTGCCCGTCTTCCTCTACGATTCGAGGCCAATCAGGGGCAGTGGAGCGCCGACGTTCACTACGCCGCGCGCACGGGTGGTGGAGCGCTGTTGCTTACCAGACGCGGAGCCGCGCTGGTGGGCGG
>Ga0335079_10002408_pt1 | contig 21587 bp, 9 predicted proteins | sample Lox_Sample_33_FD_206719 | JGI IMG/M metagenome (GOLD analysis project Ga0335079, IMG submission 206719) | Soil microbial communities from Loxahatchee National Wildlife Refuge, Florida, United States - Lox_Sample_3.3 | ecosystem: Environmental > Terrestrial > Soil > Wetlands | place: USA: Florida... | reverse complement strand
GTTACGGCTTCCGGATGTTGCTGAAGAATCCCGGATTCAGCGTGATCGCCATCGCGACGCTGGCGCTGGGAATCGGTGCCAATACGGCGCTGTTCTCCGTGATCAATGGCGTGCTGCTGAATCCGCTGCCCTATCCGAACGCAGACCGGCTGGTGGCCGTGTATGCGAAAACCGTGGAATTTCCACGCGCATCGATTTCGTATCCGAATTTTCTGGACTGGCAGCGCGAAAACAAATCCTTCGCACTGCTAGCGGCATATCGGGGCGACAGCCTGAACCTGACAGGCCAGGGTGAAGCGGAGAGACTGCGCACCGCGATGGTCTCATCGACGTTTTTTCCGGTGCTGGGCGTGAATCCCGCCATGGGACGTAATTTTACCGAGCAGGAAGACAAGCTCGGCGCGGGGCCGGTTGTGCTGATCAGCGATTCGTTGTGGCACAGAAAGTTTCAGGCATCGCGGGGTGTCCTCGGCAAAGCGGTCAGCCTGAACGCGAAGCTTTACACGATTGTGGGAGTGGTGCCTGCGGGCTTCCATTTCGAAGGCAACAACTACAATCCGAAAACCGATATCTTCGTGCCCATCGGCCAGTGGGACGAAAGACTGTTTCAGGACCGGCGCGTCGCCATGGGCATGGACGCGATCGGGAGACTAAAACCGGGCTTCTCGTTCGATCAGGCCAACTCCGAAATGATCGCCATTGCATCGCATCTGGCGGAACGGTACCCGGATACGAACAAGAATTCCGGCGTGATGTTGATTCCCTTGAAAGCCAACACCGTGGGCGACATTCAACCCTACCTGCTGGTGCTGCTCGTGGCGGTAGGTTTCGTGCTGCTGATCGCATGCGCGAATGTGGCCAATCTGCTGCTGGCACGCGCGACGGGGCGGACGCGTGAGTTTGCGATACGAACCGCCCTGGGAGCGAGTCCCGGCCGCATGGCGCGCCAGGTTCTTACGGAGAGCGTGCTGCTGGCGCTAGCCGGCGGGGCGATCGGACTGGTCATGGCTGCGTGGGGAACGCAGGCGGCGATTCAGGCTCTACCGGACGCGCTGCCGCGAGCCAACGAAATCCACTTGAGCGCGCGAGTGCTGATATTTGCGTTTGTGGTTTCTATTCTCACCGGAATCGTGTTCGGGCTGATTCCTGCGCTAAAAACGGCAAGCGGAGACGTTCACGAAACATTGAAAGAGGGCGGACGCGGAATGAGCGGAACGCGCCACCGGACGCAATCGGCGATCGTCGTTCTGGAGATGGCCATTGCTTTGGTGCTGATGGTGGGTGCCGGACTGATGATTCGCAGCCTGGCGAAACTGTGGAGCGTAGACCCGGGGTTCAGCGCAGAGAACGTCCTGAACTTCAATCTGGCGTCAGCTCAACCACTGGGCGAAACGCCGGCGGCCACGCGGGCAGCTTTCCGGCGGCTGCATGATTCGATTGCGGGGGTTCCCGGCGTTCAGGCGGTTTCCTTGACGGTGGGATCTTCGCCGATGGGCGGTGATTCGTCGCTACCGCTGTGGCTGGAAGGAGAAGCAAAGCCGACGTCGATGTCTGAGATGAAGATGTCGCTGTTTTACATGACTGAGCCGGAGTACTTGAAGGTGATGAGGATCCCACTGAAGCGCGGGCGATTCCTGACAGAAGCGGACAATGAAAAAGCAACCTATGTCATCGTCATTGACGATGAATTCGCGAAACGCTTTTTCGGCAATAGCGACCCGATCGGTAAGCACGTGAACTTCGACATTCTCAACAAGACCGCCGAGGTGGTCGGAATTGTGGGACACGTGAAGCAGTGGGGCCTGGATGAAAATCCAAACACGCTGGTGCAGGCGCAGTGTTACATGTCCCTGGCGCAGACGCCGGACGAGGTGATGCCCCTGCTCGCGCACGGAGTACAAGGTTACGCGCGCGTGGAACCGGTCATGCTGAGCAACGCCAGCCCGATCCACCAGGCGGTGAGCGCCGTAAATGGCGACATCGTTGTGTACGGCGTGGAGTCCATGACCGGCGTGATCGCGGATTCGATTGCCGCGAAGCGATTCCTGATGGTGGTGCTGGGGATTTTCGCTGCGGTGGCCACGCTGCTCTCCTGCGTTGGGATCTACGGCGTGATTTCGTACGTCGCCGGGCAGCGCACCCACGAAATTGGGATTCGCATGGCGTTGGGAGCGGATCGCGGAGTGGTGCTGCGAATGATGCTGGAGCAGGGCGGGCGGATGGCGCTGTATGGAGTGGGAATTGGAGCGGTGTCGGCGCTGCTGCTGTCACGGCTCATGTCCAAGATGCTCTACGGGGTGACCAGCTACGACCCGCTGACCTTTTTTGGCGTGATCGTTTTACTGACCCTGGTGGCTTTGCTGGCTTGCTTCATTCCCGCGCGGCGAGCGACGCGCGTCGATCCCATGGTCGCGCTGCGATACGAGTAGGAGATGGTGATGGAACACCTGTGGCAAGACCTTCGCTTCGCCTTGCGCATGTTAACGAAGAACATCGGCTTCGCAGCGACCAGCGTCTTCACACTGGCGCTGGGAATCGGCGCCGCGACGGCGATTTTCAGCGTGGTCTATGGCGTTCTGTTGCGCCCACTTCCCTACCGAAACGCTGATCAAATCGTCCGCCTCTGGGAACAGAGCGAACGTGGCGGCCACATGAATTTTGCCGACCCCAATTTTGAAGATGTACGGGCGCAGAATCATTCGCTGCAAGCGGTGGCGGAATACAGTGTGAGCATGGACACCGTGGCGACTGGCAGTGAGCCTGCGCGGACCATGGTGGCTTGGGTCTCAAAGGATTTCTTCGAAGTAATGGCAACCCAACCGACCCTTGGAAGGGGCTTTGCACCGGAGGAGCGGCGGTTTCAAGCCCCGGGAGTGGCATTGATCAGCGATGCCTATTGGAAGCAGACATTGGGTCAGGTCCGAGATTTGTCTGCCGTGCGAATGAAAGTTGCAGGCGCTCCTTACTCAGTGGTGGGAGTGATGCCCCCAGGCTTCCGATTCCCCGAAAACGCCGATGTGTGGATACCGCGAGAGATTTTCGAGCGATACCCGAGCCGCACGGCCCACAACTGGAACGTGATCGGACGGCTGAAGGATTCCGCGAAATTCGATTCAGCGCGCACCGAACTTAATACCATTGCACAGCGCCTGAAGCAACAGTATGGCCAAGACACGAATATGGTTGCCGTTGCCATCGAGCCGCTGCGTCAGGCGATGACCAGCAACGTACGCAGCGCTTTATTAATTCTGCTGGGCGCCTCCGGATTCTTGCTGGTGATTGCTTGCGCGAACGTAATGAATCTGATGCTGGCACAGGCCGCGGGACGCGAGAAGGAGTTGTCGATTCGCAGCGCACTCGGCGCTCGGGGCTCGCAACTGCTGCGGCAATTCCTCACGGAATCGCTGGTGCTCTCTGCGATTGGCGGCACAGCGGGAATCGTGCTGGCGCATTGGGGGTTGAAGGGGTTGCTGGCACTCGCGCCCGACAACCTTCCGCGCCTCGAAGAAGTATCAATCAATGTTCCGGTACTGTTCTTCTCCGTCCTCGTCGTGATTGTTGCGGCGGCCGCACTTGGCGTGCTGACCGCGCTTCGAACGGCCTCCGCCGATCCGCGCGGCGCACTCAATGAAAGCAGCCGCGGACAGAGCGGAACCCTGCGAAAACAGAGGCTGAATCGCGCCATCGTCGCCGGGCAACTGGCTACCGCGGTGGTGTTGCTGGTTGGAGCGGGCTTGCTGGGGCGAAGCCTCGTTCGCGTGCTGTCGATGAATTCCGGCTTTCACATCGATGGCGTACTTACCATGGAATTGCGGCTTCCCGAGGGCACCAAGAAAAGCGATCGAGTGGAGTTCCTCAATTCCCTGATGGCGCGGTTGCGCCAAGTGCCCGGCGTGGAAGAAGTGGGCGGCTCGAGCCTGTTGCCGCTCGGTGAGGGTTTCCACCCAGATGGCTCGTACGTCTTAATGAGCTCGGGTCAAATCTCGCCGCATATGCAAGAGCTCATTGAACGCGTCGCGGACGGATCGCTCGAAAAAGACCCGGCGCGGTTAGGGGAACTCTTGAAGTTCTTCGACCAGGCCTTCCAGGACCGCGCCCACATGGGCGAAGCCAACTATGCGGTCGTCAGCGAGGGTTACTTCAAGAGTCTAAACATTCCCCTGCTGGATGGCCGGCTATTTGATGATCGAGACAGCATCGACGCGCCCCATGCAGCGCTGATCAGCCAGTCGCTGGCAAATGAGAAATGGCCCCATCAGGAGGCCATCGGACGCACCATCGAATTCGGGAACATGGATGGGGACCCGCACTTGCTGACGGTCGTGGGTGTCGTCGGTGATGTGCGGGATCAAAGCCTCGAGGCGCCACCGCGGCCGACCATCTATGTGAATTTCCGGCAACGGCCGCAATCGACCGGAAGCTTCACGATTTTTCTACGCGCTTCCCGGAATCGCGATGCTGTGTTCACTTCTGCGCGAAGCATCTTACGCGGTCTCGATCCCGCAATTCCGCCTCGCTTCAGCACTCTTGCGAATGTTTACAGTGCGTCGCTCGGCGCACGCCGATTCAGCCTTACTCTTGGCGGCATCTTCGCGGGAACCGCGCTTTTGCTGGCCCTGGCTGGAATTTATGGCGTGACTTCATACTCGGTCTTTCAGCGGACGAGGGAAATCGGCGTGCGCATGGCGCTGGGTGCGTCGAAGGCGGAAGTGCTGGGTATGGTGTTGCGCCAGGCCGCGGTGACCGGCGTTGCCGGCGTGGCGGCAGGTATCGTGTTTTCGCTGGCAGTCACGCGATGGATGCAATCGCAATTATTTGAAGTGAGCGCCACGGACCCGCTGACGATCGCGGGCGTCGCGTTGTTGCTGATGCTGGTGTCGTTGCTGGCGTGCTGGATTCCGGGACGGCGAGCGACGCGCGTGGATCCGATGGTGGCGCTTCGTTATGAATAGGGGTTGCTGATGGGAACACTGTGGCTCGACATCAAATACGGCGTGCGAATGCTTGGCAAAAAGCCCGGCTTTACGGCAATCGCCGTGCTAACGCTGGCGCTGGGGATTGGCGCGAACACAACCATCTTCAGCATTCTGAACGCCGTCCTGCTCAGGCCACTTCCCTTTCCCGAGGCGCAGCGGTTAGTGACGGTGTGGGGCACGGATGTGAGAAACGGCGAGCTCCACCGTACACTCAGCTATCCGGACTTCGTCGATTTTCGCAACCAGAATCACTCGCTCGAGGGTGTAGCGGCGTATGACGACGGTACTTTCTCGTTGACAGGGAGAGGCGAGCCGGCACAGTTGCACGGCGGGATCGTAAGTGCGAGTTTGCTTTCCGTTTTGCGCGTATCACCGGAACTGGGCAACGGATTTACCCCGGCAGATGATCAGCCGGGCACGCGCGTCGTGCTGCTCAGTTACGCCCTGTGGAAGGCGAAATACGGCGGCGCTCCCGGGATCGTTGGTCAAACCATTACCATGAACGAGCGCCCCTACACCGTCGTGGGCGTGATGCCAGCGACATTTCAATTTCCCCTGAATACCGCGCCGATCGACCTCTGGACCACCATGGCGGTCGAAATGGTCAGCAGCGACGGAGGTAGCCCAATCACCTCGGAGCGCGGCGCGCATTTTTTGGTCGCCATTGGGCGCCTAAAAGCGGGCACAAACTTGGATCAGGGCAACGCCGATGCGGCCGCCGTGGCCGCCGGGCTTGAAAAACAATATCCCGACGACGACGGACACCTCGGGCTGGCTCTGCAACCGGCAGCGGATGCCCTGGTGGGCGATGTACGGCAGTCGTTGCTGCTGCTTTTCGGCGCCGTAGGGTTTGTGCTGCTGATCGCGTGCGCCAACGTGGCCAATCTCTTGCTGGCGCGCGGAGCGTCGCGCGAACGTGAGATCGCGGTGCGAGCTGCGTTGGGCGCCGGCGGTTACCGAATGGTCAGACAGCTATTGACCGAGAGCATCATCCTCTCTTTGACAGGTGGGATCGCCGGGTTGCTGATCGCGATGTCAGCGACGAACTATCTTACGACGTTGTCGGCACTTCAGATTCCACGAATCGCCCAGGCGCGACTGGACTGGATGGCACTGTTATTCATGACCGGAGTGTCGGTGCTAACCGGAATTATCTTCGGGCTGGCGCCGGCGCTGCATGCGAGGAAGGTGGACCTAGCTACGACGCTGAAGACCGGCGGGCGCACAGACATGGGCAATAAGTCGCAGACAAAAATGCGGCGGCTGCTTGTGGTTGCAGAGGTTTCACTCGCACTCATATTGCTGGTCGGCGCTGCCCTTATGGGCGAGAGTCTGATGAATTTGTGGCGCGTGCCGCCCGGATTCGATGCGCACGGCGTACTCACCTTCGGCATCAATCTGCCGTCGACGCGATACGGAAAACCGGAGCAATCGGCCGCGTTCTACCGCGAGCTTTTGAAACGGGTCCGGGTGACGCCGGGCGTGAAAAGTGCCAGCGGAATTTTCCCACTCCCGCTGTCGGACAGTCAGGTACGGACGACGTTTGTGGTCGAGGGGCGGCCCGTGCCGAAGAATGAAGAGCCGCGGACCCAGTTTCGCAGTGTCGGGCTGGATTATTTTTCGACCATGAAAATTCCGCTCCTCGCCGGGCGGGAGTTCACCGTGCGAGACGACATGCACGGTACACCTGTGGTCATCATTAACAAGGCGCTGGCGGATAAATTTTTCCCCGGCGAGAACCCGATCGGGAAGCGGATTCGGCCTGATGCCGCTCCACTGGGTGAACCACCCATGCGCGAAATCGTCGGCGTCGTAGGAAACGTGAAGCACCGGAGCCTGGCGGAGCAAGCAGACCCCGAATCGTATATGCCGTACGAGCAGGAGTCGATCGGGGACATGACCATTGTGGTGCGGGTAGAGGCGAATCCGCTGGATCTCGTGCCGGCAATGCGGGAACAGGTCAAGGAAATCGACTCACAGGTACCGCTGTATCGTGCGCGCACGCTCGAAAGCTATATCTCAGATTCGACGGCACAGAAACGCTTTACCGGTATGTTGTATGGCACGTTTGCGGGCCTGGGGTTGCTCCTGGCCGTGGTCGGGCTGTACGGCGTGATGTCGCATCTAGTGGCGCAGCGAACTCACGAGATCGGTGTGCGCTTGGCCGTGGGAGCTGGAGGTAGGGACATTCTGCGCATGGTGCTGCGCTATGGCATGTCGCTTTCGGCGATCGGCATGGCCATCGGAACGGCCGGCGCGCTGGCGCTTTCGAAAGTGCTGGCGAGCCAACTTTTTGGCGTGACCGCTACGGATGGATGGACCTATGCGGCAGTCATCGCCGCGTTGGGATTGGTGGCGGCCGCCGCGTGTTACTTCCCGGCACGGCGGGCCACGCGAGTCGATCCGATCGTGGCTTTGCGGTACGAGTAGGAGAGCGGCATGGAAACCTTGTCGCAAGACATTCGATACGGCGTACGGATGCTGGGTAAGAACCCCGGGGTCACGGCGATTGTCGTGCTCACGCTGGCGTTGGGAATCGGCGCAAATACTGGAATTTTTTCGGTGATGCGCCAGGTCTTGCTGCAAAGGTTGCCGGTGCCGCAACCCGAAAAGCTTGTGCTGCTATATGCTCCTGGCGTAAAGAGTGGCCACGTTAGCTCCGATGAAGTTGACGGCTCGGAGTCGTTCTCTTATCCGATGTACAAGGAACTTCGCGATCGGAACCAAGTGTTCGCGGGGCTCGCGGCCAAGGCGAATTATCCCGTCAGCTTGGCCTTTCAAGCCACAACTGAGCGAGCAGACGCGGAGATCGTTTCCGGAAACTATTTTGAAACGCTCGGCGTCCAGCCAGCACTGGGCCGTCTGCTGATGCCCTCCGACACTGCTACGGAAGGAGGCAATGCAGTGGTGGTTCTCGCTAACGGCTACTGGAAGAAGCGTTTTGGCAGCGATCCCAAAGTCCTGAACCAGAGCGTGGTGGTGAACAGCCAGCTGATGACGATCGTAGGCGTCTTGCAGCCGGGCTTTGACGGCATCCAGTTGGGAAGAATTCCGGAAGTCTACATTCCCATCTCCATGAAACCACTCATCACTCCAAACTGGAGCGGACTCAACGACCACAAGGACTATTGGGTCAAAGTAATCGGGCGATTGAAATCGGGAATGTCCGTGACGCAAGCTTCGGCAGCCCTTTCGCCTATCTATCATGCGCTGTTGGAAGAAGAGCTGCCGTTGAACAATGGCTTCCGCGAGCAACAAAAAAAGGCGTTCCTCGCAAAACAGATCGTACTGCGCGATGGCGCGCGCGGCCGCCCACTGTTGGAAAATGGAGCGGGCCAGCAATTAAAAGCTCTGATGGGCATGGTGGCGCTGGTGCTGCTGATCACTTGCGCCAATGTCGCCGGATTGCTGACGGCGCGTGGCGCTTCTCGGCAAAAAGAGATCGGCCTCCGCTTCTCGCTGGGCGCCAGCCGTTGGGCGCTGGTACGGCAATTGGTAGTGGAATCCTGTTTACTCTCGCTGGCAGGGGCGGCACTGGGACTCGTCATCGCCAGTTGGATCAGTAATGCCCTGGTGAGTTTCGCGTCGGCCAACGAGATTGCGAATGGCCTGTCCGGCTCGCTGAGCTTGCCGGTTTTGCTCTTCACGACGGCTCTGTCGCTGATCTGCGGAATTCTGTTCGGTGTCGGTCCCGCCCTTAACGCAACAAGCATTCGACTGGCGGCAACGCTGAAGGACCAGGCCGGTTCCGTAGCCACGGGCATGAAACACGCTTCATTGCGGAAGGGACTGGTCGTAACCCAAGTCGCCTTAACCCTTATCCTGGTAACCAGTTCCTGGGGATTCGTCCGCAGCCTGTATAACTTGCAGCACGTGGACCTGGGATTCAAGCCGGATCATGTATTGCAATTCGCGCTGGCGCCGCAATTAAACGGCTACGATCAGGTGCGCAGCCTTGGCTTGTATCGTCGACTTGAGGAGAGATTAGCCGCCATTCCGGGGGTTGTGTCACTGAGCGCGACCGAGGAACCGCTGATTGCCGACAGCGATCGCGGGTCCAACGTCACCACGGAAGGCATGCCCCAGGACTTTGCCGAAGCCAATGATGTGTGGCGCAATGCCATCGCGCCGGGACACTTCTCGAACCTGCGCATTCCGCTGATCGCTGGGCGCGAGTTTTCGAACCAGGATGGGACCGAGACGCCAAAGGTCGCCATCGTCAACGAAACCATGTCCAAGGTTTTCTTCCCGGATGGGCGCGCTGTGGGAAAACACATGAGATTTGGTGGCGGCAACGGCCCGTTGGACATGGAAATCGTCGGCGTCGTGAAAGACAGTCACCATTCGGACGCCAAAGAAAAGCCGCGGCCGTTTGTCTATGTACCCTACACCCAGGAAAAGGACCTCGGTTCCCTGACGTATTACGTGAGGACAGCAGGCGACCCACTTCCGCTGGCCAATTCCGTGCGGCAAGTGCTTGGTGAGTTAGACAGCAGCATGCCGATTTACGACCTGCGCACTTTCGAGGAGCAGATCGACCAACAACTTTCTGGCGACAAATTGGTGGCGGTCCTCGCCCTGGCATTCGGCACGTTGGCCGGGCTGCTCGCTGCTATGGGTATCTACGGATTATTGGCTTACATGGTGACACAACGCACAAAGGAAATTGGTGTGCGCATGGCACTGGGCGCCGTGCCCATGCGAGTCGGCTGGATGCTTTGCGGCGAGATCGCGCGCTTGGCGGCCATCGGAATCGCAGTTGGCTTGCCGCTCGCCTTCGCTGCTAGCAGGCTTGTGAATTCGATGTTGTACGACGTGCAGGCGTTTGGCCTTGTGAGCGTAGGTGTGGCGCTGGCGGCGCTGTTGTGTGTTTCCGCTGTAGCGATCTGCGCCCCGGTGCGGCGCGCCACGAAGATCGATCCGATGGTGGCGTTGCGGTACGAGTAGAGGAGAACGGGTATGGCTGACATGATCAAGGAGATTCGCACTGCGTGGCGCACGGTTCGCAATGCTCCCACCGTGGCGATCGTGGCCATGCTCACGATTGCCGTGGGCATCGGCGCGAACACCACGATTTTCAGCTGGATTCGTTCGCTACTTCTCAATCCCCTTCCCGGGGCTTCGCAGCCCGCCCGCGTTGTGGCCATCGAAAACACCGCTCCCGACGGCGCGCCCATCACTACTTCGTATCTGGATTTTCGCGATTTTCGAGACAACCTGAAACTCGTCAAGTATGTGACCGCCTATCGCGGCTATGTTTTCTCCGTCGGCGATGCGCCGAATACTGAGCGCGTGTGGGGCGAGGTGGCCTCCGGCGGAATGTTCGATATGCTCGGAATTCGGCCGGAAGCCGGGCGTTTCTTTTCGGCTGAGGAACGCGACGACGCGCAAAACGCTCATGCTGTCGTGGTGATCAGCCACGGCTACTGGAAATCGCACTACCATTCAGAGCCAGGGGCCATCGGGAGCATTTTAAGAATCAATCGCACGCCCTTCACCGTGATTGGCGTGGCCCCTGATGGATTTCACGGAACGCACGCGGGACTCGACTATTCCTTCTGGGTGCCGCTCACCATGTATGGGCAGCTGACGCACACCGGCACGTGGATGCTCGAAGATCGCAACACCCGCAACTTCATGCTGATGGCGCGGCTCGCACCCGGCGTCACCCTGGAACAAGCTCGCGCGGAGATTCAGGCACTGGCAAACCGCATGGCGGTCGCGGAGGCCGATTCGAATCAGGGAATTGGCGCGACAGTGTTGCCAGTGTGGCAATCGCATTTCAGCACCCAGTCGATTCTGCTGACGCCAGTGGCAATCCTGATGGGAGCCGGCTGCGTGGTTTTGTTGATTGTGTGTGCGAATCTTGCGAATCTGCTGCTCGTCCGCGCCACCGGGCGAATCAAGGAATTCAGCATCCGGCTGGCCCTTGGCGCAAAGCCAAGGCAGGTCGCGGTTCAACTTTTCACCGAGACCTTATTGATGGCTCTGGCCGGCTCGGCCGGGGGATTATTGCTTGCATATTGGCTGAGTGACGCCCTGCGGTGGTTACTCCCCGCGGTGGCCAGGCCGGTCATGCTGCCTGCGCCACTCGACGGCCAGGTGTTTGCGTTCTCCGCAGCCCTGGCTGTATTGGTTGCGCTGTTGGCGAGCCTGGTTCCAGCGCTACACGCGTCTCGCACCAACGTGAACGAAGCCTTGAAACAGAGTGGACGCAGCGGCAGCGGTGGCGCGCAGAGCAACCGTCTGCGAGGACTTCTGGTCGTCTCGGAAATGGCGCTAGCGGTAGTCGCGCTGGTCGGTGCGGGAATGTTCCTCAAGAGCCTGCAAAGTGCACGCGCGGTAGATCCGGGGTTTTCTCCGGACGGCGTGGCGCTGGCGCAGTTTGATTTTTCGACCACCGGCTACGATGCGCAGCAGGTTGACAATTTTTGCCGCCGTCTGAAGGATCGGTTGGAGCAGCTGCCGGGCGTGACGGGGGCAAGTTACGACGATTCAGTGCCCCTGGGCTTCCATGGCGGGAATTGGGAAACCCTGGAAGTGGAGGGCTACGTTCCGGGGCGCAACGAAAACATGAAGATCTACCGGGATCTCATTTCGCCCGGCTACTTCGCCTCGATGAAAATTCCTCTGGTGGAGGGCCGCGATTTCGACTGGCGCGACGACGCCAAATCACCAAAAGTCATGATCGTGAATCAGGAGTTCGTCCGGCGGTTTCTGCCAAACCGCGTGGCGATGGGAGCGAAAGTACACGGCTGGGGCGAATGGTTCACCATTGTCGGAATCGCACGAGACAGCAAGTACCATCAGGTAACCGAGAGCCCGCAACCGTACTTCTACATTCCCATACGCCAGATCTTCCGGCCGGAATACGGATTGACGTTTCATGTGCGTACGTCTGGCTCGGTGGATGAAGCCATCCAGTCGTTGCGCACGGAGACCGCCGCGATCGATCCGGCTCTGACCATTTTCGACGCGCAACCGATGACTGAATACATCGCGGCTTCGCTGTTCGGAGCAAAAATCGCCGCCACGCTACTTAGCGTTCTGAGCGGTGTCGGCCTGGTCCTGGCAGCCATGGGCCTGTACGGGGTGCTCGCCTATTCGGTGGCACAACGCACCCAGGAAATCGGGCTGCGGATTGCCTTGGGCGCAGGGCCGGCTGAAGTCTTGCGGATGGTGCTAAAACAGGGCCTTCGCTTGACCCTCCTGGGGGTTATGGCGGGCACGGCGATTGCGCTAGCGCTCGGGCGGTTCCTAGCCACCTTGCTTTATGGCGTTAAGCCGGCAGATCCCCTAACCTTTGTGGGGGTATGGACCGTCTTAACGTTGGTGGCGTTGCTGGCCTGTGCGATACCGGTGCGGCGGGCCACCCGGATCGATCCCATGGTGGCGTTGCGCTATGAATGAGTTTGTGGTGGCAGGAGAAGGAACTTAAGACGGCTAAGGTACGTATTTACAAGAGACCAGACAGGCGTGCGAGGAGAACCAATGAGCGATTCAAACAGCGTGTTGATCAAGATGGAAGACGTGAAGAAAGTGTTCCTGACCGACGAGGTGGAGACACATGCGCTTTCTGAAATCCACCTGCAGATTCAGAGAGGAGAGTATGTCTCGATTTCCGGGCCGTCCGGCTGCGGCAAGTCGACGCTACTCTCGATTCTTGGACTGCTGGACTCGCCAACGGACGGCCGCTACGAACTGAACGGCCAGCCCGTGGCCAATCTGACCGCCAGCGAGCGGACGCGTATCCGCAATCGCGAGATTGGCTTCATTTTCCAGGCGTTCAACCTGATCGGCGACCTGACGGTCTATGAGAACGTGGAACTGCCACTGACTTACCGGGGCACGAGTTCCGCCGAGCGCAAGCAGAAGGTCGAGCACGCCTTGCAGCGGGTCGGCATGGCCCACCGCATGCGGCACTACCCCTCGCAACTCTCTGGAGGTCAGCAGCAGCGCGTGGCTGTGGCTCGAGCGCTGGTGGGAGATCCCTTAATCCTGATGGCAGACGAGCCCACCGGCAACCTGGACTCGCGCAACGGCGAAGCGGTCATGGAGTTGCTCCGCGACCTGCACCGCAACGGCGCCACGATTTGCATGGTTACCCACGACGAGCGCTACTCTCATTTCGCCGAACGCACCATTCGCTTGTTCGACGGGCGCATCGTGGAAGAAACCCAAGAGGCCCACGCCGCAAATTGATGTGGCAGTCGATGGTGGAGGAAAGGAGCGCGAGTGGAACCTCTTATCCGATTGAATAATCTCGAAAAATCGTTCGAAGCCGGGGGACAGAAATTTTATGTACTCCGCCGCATCACGTTGGACATTCAGGCAGGCGAATTCGTTACTTTCATGGGCCCATCTGGCGCGGGCAAGACAACGCTGCTGAGCATCCTGGGCATGCTGGATGGGGGCTGGACCGGCGAATATTATTTTCTGGACCATGCGGTTCACCGCATGAACGTCAAGCAGCGCAACGAGCTGCACAAAGCCAACATCGGCTTCGTTTTCCAGAGCTATCACCTGATCGATACGCTCACCGTATACGAAAATCTGGAAATTCCGCTTTCATACCGGAATATTCCGACCAAAGAGCGGTCCAGCATGGTGTGCGACGCGTTGGATCGCTTCAATATCGTCGGCAAGAAGGACCTCTTCCCCAACCAGCTTTCCGGCGGACAACAGCAACTGGTCGGCGTGGCGCGCGCGGTCATTCAGAATCCCAAGTTGATTTTGGCGGACGAGCCCACCGGCAACCTGCATTCGGCGCAAGGCGAAGAGATCATGGAGCTGTTCAAGAGGCTGAATGATTCCGGCACCACCATTATTCAGGTGACGCACTCCGAAAAGAACGCCTCCTACGGACACCGGATTATTCAACTGAAAGACGGGTGGATCGCAGGGTTCGAAACCACGGTGGCAGCGCAACCGGCGTAAACACATTTATCTCAGGCGTTCAAATCGCGTTCGAGCGCGGAGGGGCACATGCGGGGACTCTCACAAGATCTGCGCCATACGCTTCGTCTCTTGGCCAAGTCGCCGGGATTCACACTGGTGGCGATCCTGACTCTGGCCATTGGCATCGGTGTGAATACGACGGTTTTCAGCGTGATCAACGGATTGCTGCTTCGCCCCTTGCCAGTTGCTCATCCAGACCAAATCACCGTTCTGGCGGCACAGCAGGAAGGCAGCCAGGACTTTCAGTCATTCTCCTACCCTGACTATCTGGATATCCGCCAGCAGGCCGATGTCTTCAGCGACATTCTGGCCTACCGTGTTTCGCTGGTCGGCCTGACCGTCGACGGTAAGGGCGAACACTGCGTCATCAGCCGTGTGACTGGAAACTATTTCTCCACGGCAGGCATTCAGCCAGCCGCGGGTCGCCTAATCCTTCCTTCAGAAGGGCAAACGCCCGGCGCAGACCCTGTTCTTGTGCTCGGATACGGCTATTGGCAGCGGCGCTTTGCGGGCGACAAGAACATCATCGGGAAACAGGTGGAGATGGACGGGCATCCCGTGACCATCGTCGGCGTCGCGCCAAAAGACTTTTCGGGACTCTACGCCTTCCTGAACATGGATGCCTACATTCCCCTGAGCGCGGTTGCCGGCCTTGGTGGCAATGCGCCAGTGGAGGATACCTGGACGCATCGCGACGAGCGCTCGCTACAATTGCGCGCGCGGCTCAAACCCAGTGTCGCCATCCAGCAGGCACAAGCTTCCTTGCAAGTAATTGCGCGCCGACTCGGGGAACAGCACCCGGAAACCGACAAAGGCATCCGCTTCAGCGTGTTTCCCGAGAAACTCGCGCGGCCCGACCCTGACCCTGATGGTACGCTGCCCAAAATTTCCATTGCCTTCACGATTCTCTCGGCGCTGGTGCTGCTGGTCGCTTGCTTCAACATCGCGAATATTTTGCTCGTGCGCGCCACGGCCCGGCAGCGTGAGATGGCCATACGCACGGCGATTGGCGCGGGTTGGGGGCGATTGGTTCGCCAGAGCATGACCGAGAGTGTTCTGCTCGCACTGTTCGGCGGAAGTTTAGGGCTGCTGTTTGGCTGGTGGGCGTCGGGCTTCCTGAGTTCGATTCCATTGGGCACAGACTTGCCGGTGCAATTCAATTTTCAGCCCGACGTGCGGGTGTTTGTGTTCACGGGAATTATTGTGCTGCTCACGGCTGTGGTCGTTGGCGTGATCCCCGCGATTCCGCTGGCTAAAACGGATGTGAACCATGTGCTGCGCGAAGGCAGCCGCGGCTCTTCCGAAGGCAAGCAACGGAATTTCATGAGGAACACTCTGGTGGTGGCGCAACTGGCGGGATCACTGCTGTTGCTGGTGGTAGCCGGCTTGTTTATCCGCAGTCTGGGTAAGGCAGAGAAGCTTTACCTGGGCTTCGATTCGGATCACGTGATCAACGCTTCGCTCGACATTCATGAGATCGGCTATTCGGAGACGCAGGGCAAAGAGTTTTATCGTCAAGCGGAACAGAAGATTCACGCGCTGCCCGGCGTGGTTTCTGTGACGCAGGCGTTTTCTGTGCCCATGGGCGTGATCAGTTCGCAGGATGTGGTGGTCGCCGACAAGCACCCACTGGAACCTGGCCAAGTACCTCCTGAAGTCTTCGACAATCTGGTCAGCCCCACGTACTTCGAGACTCTGCACATTCCCATCAGGCGTGGCCGTGCTTTCACCGAGAGTGACAACGAAAATGCGCCAAAGGTGGCGATCATCAATGAAGCCATGGCCAAGAAGTTCTGGCCAACCGAGGACGCGCTCGGTCAGCGATTCAGAAGCAAGGACTCACAGCATCAGTGGGCTGAAGTCGAAGTCGTCGGCATTGCCCAGGATAGCCGTTACAAACAGATCGTCGAAGATCCCCCGATTCCCTACTTCTATAAGCCGCTGGCGCAGGAATACATGCCGCTGCGGAATATCCAGGTGCGCACATCGCTGCCGCCGGAGAGCCTTGAGCTGCAGATTGCGTCGACGATTCATGGCTTGGCGCCGGGGGTCCCGTTGTCTGTAAAGACGATGGATCAGGACCTGCAGGGCCTGAATGGCTACCTGTTCTTCACAACTGAGTGGAACTCTAGGAGTTCTCGGACTGATCCTGGCGATCGTGGGTGTTTACAGCGTTGTGTCCTATGCCGCATTTCAGCGCACCCACGAGATTGGGATCCGCATGGCGCTGGGAGCAGGTCGCGACGATGTCCTGCGCATGGTGCTGTCGCGCAGTTTGCTGATGATTGCCCTCGGCATAGCGATTGGAGCGGCGATTTCGTTTGTTGGCGCGAAGGCGCTTGCGTCGTTTCTGGTGGGAGTGAGTCCAAGCGACCCGCTGACTTTCTTTGGCGTAATGGGCTTGCTGCTGCTGGTGGGACTGGCGGCATGTCTCGTCCCGGCGTACCGCGCCATGCGAGTCGATCCGCTTGTGGCCTTGCGATATGAATAGAGGCGCGTGATGCGAGGTTTTGGCAACGATTTGCGTTATGCAATTCGGACGTTGTTGAAGTCGCCAGCGTTCGCCTCTGTCGCGATCCTCACCTTGGGCGTTGGAATCGGCGCAAACACCGCGATTTTCTCCGTGGTCAACAGTGCGCTCTTGTGCCCACTCTCCTACGCTGAGCCGCAGCAACTCTATCTAGTCCGCGAGATCGTGCCGCAAATGGCGAAGTTTTATCCAACCCTCGCGGCGAACATCCCTGACTTCCGAATCTGGCAGCAACGCGTTCACTCTTTTTCATCGGTTGCCATAGCGGAAGCGACGGATGCAACCTTGAGTGGACGCGGCGATCCGGAAATTCTGCGTGGTGTCCGCGCTTCAGCGAATCTGTTCGATGTGCTCGGCGTGCAGCCGGCGCTGGGCCGAGCGTTCCGAGCGGAAGAAGACGAACCGGGCCGTGGACGCGTTGTGCTGCTTACCCATCCATTCTGGGAGACTCGATTCCAGGCTGACCCTAACGCCGTCGGGCAATCCATTCAATTGAACGGTCACGCTTACGTAATCGTTGGAGTACTTCCCGCAACCTTTCGCTTTCCGCCGGCTCTCGGAGGCGCCAGTGTTACATCCCACGTTGCCTTTTTCAGGCCTCTCAACGGCATGGAGAGCTACGAGCAGGAGCTGATCGGCGAGTTCGATTTCGCCGCAGTGGCGCGGCTGAAGCCCGGCGTCACGCAGGAGCAGGCCACCGCAGAACTGAACGTGGTTCAAGCGCAAATCGCCAAGGAAGCAAATGCGGGCGTAGACCTGAGCGGAGTGCTGAGGCCGCTTGAATCGGAAGTCGTGGGGGCGTCCCGTCAGGGGCTGGTGTTCTTGCTGCTTGCGGTGGGCGCGGTGCTCCTGATCGTTTGCGCCAATCTAGCCAGCCTGCTACTCGTGCGCGTGCCCGGGCGCTTGCGCGAAGCGGCCATCCGTGCGTCGATGGGCGCAACACGCTGGCAAATGATTCGGCAGATGCTCACCGAGACGCTGATTTTGAGTTTTGCCGGTGGTGCGCTGGGCCTGTGGATTTGCGGCCTTGCGGTGAAATGGCTTGTGCATCTGGCTCCGGCAGGTATCCCGCGGATTGAGGAAGTACAGATGGACAGCCGGGTCCTGCTGTTCGCGTCGGTAGCGTGCTTAATCACGGGCTCCCTGGTGGGAGTGTTTCCGGCGTGGCGGATCGCCCGGACCCAGCCGATTGATGCGCTAAAATCCAGCGGCGCAGCCACGACGGAGAATCAGAGAACGAGGCGCCTGCGGGGATTGCTGGTCAGTTTCGAAATTGGCGCGACCACACTCTTACTGATTCTCGCCGGCTTACTGATGACCAGTCTCGGACGGCTTCTGAACGTGAATACCGGTTTCGCCAGCGAGCATGTCCTGGTGGCGGGGGTGAGTTTGCCGCCGCAGGCGTATGCGGACAGCGAAACCCGTGCGCAGTTCTATGCGAAGGTGCTAGCGGCCGCTCATTCCCTTCCCGACGTGCGTGGCGCCGGCTGGGTGAGCATTCCACCTCTTGGCGGCGAAGGAAGCGTAACCGGCATCAACGTTCCGGGCGGTCCGCAGTCGGAGACCCCGATAGCGAACTATCGCCCCGTGAGTCCGGGCTATTTCTCGGCAATGGGAATTCCTCTGTTGCACGGCAGAATCTTTGACCCTTCCGATCGCGGGCGAAAACTGGTGGTTGTATCACAGAGTGTCGCGGAACGCTTCTGGCCCGGCAACAATCCGATCGGGCAGACCTGCATGACGGAGTGGGCGGGAGATGTTGCGGCGGAAGTCGTCGGAGTGGTGGGAGATATCCGCACCGTGCAACTGGATCAACCGCCGATCATGATGGTGTACGTGCCGGAGTGGTTCAACGAGATCTCTGTTCCAACTTCGGCTTCGTTCATTCTGCGAACCGGTGGCACGCCTTCAACCTACGCAGCTCCGCTTCGCGAATTGATTCACCAGATCGATCCCCAGGTGCCGCTCACCAGCCTGCAGCCGATGACCGAGGTCGTGTCGAAATCGGTCGACGGTCGGCGCTTTCCGCTATATCTCTCTCTAGCGTTTGCTGTTTCCTCGCTGCTGGTGGCTTCGCTCGGCATATTCGGTGTAGTGGGTTACTCCATCGAGCAGCGCCGCCAGGAACTTGGGATCCGCATGGCCCTCGGAGCAGATCTGGCTACTCTGTTGCGCATGGTGGTGCGCCAGGGAATGAGTCCTGTGCTGGCAGGGATTGCAGCAGGTCTGTTTGGAGCCATTGTCGCGGGCCGATTGGTCAGCGGATTATTGTTCGGCGTGAGCGCCTATGACCCATCGACGTTCATTTCGGTAGCCGTGATAGTCGCCGGAGTAGCGCTCGCGGCCTGCTACGTCCCAGCGCGGCGAGCGACTGAAGTGGATCCGATGGCAGCGCTTCGTTACGAGTGACCACGATTCGTAACCCGCTCGACACGATGAGATCGCCTGAGATTTGTCGCGAACCAAAGTAGAATAATTCCCGAGGATAACGCGATCGATGAAGACGGCATCTCCAAACCGGCACCGCGTACTCGTCGCCGACGACCAGGCGGACATCCGCGAATCCTTGCGGCTGCTGCTAAAGAATGAGGGATTTGAGACGCAGATGGCGGCGTCTCCCGGCGAGGTCTTGTCCGCCATCGAAGCCCGCGAATTCGACGCCGTGCTCATGGATCTCAACTACACCCGAGACACAACTTCCGGCCAGGAAGGGCTAGAGTTGCTCACGAAGTTGCAGACGCTTGACGGCACTCTTCCAGTGATCGTGATGACAGCGTGGAGCAGCCTGGAGCTGGCTGTAGAGGCAATGCGCGCCGGCGCTCGCGATTTCCTGCAGAAACCGTGGGAGAATGCGCGCCTGCTGAGCATATTGAGGACGCAGATCGATCTCCGGCTGGCGCTGCGTCGCGCCTCGCGGCTCGAGGCGGAGAACCGCCTGCTCAGCGTCGAATCGCGGCCCACCATGATCGCGGAGTCAGAAGCCATGCGGCCGGTTGTGGAGCTGATCGCGCGCATCGGACCTTCCGACGCTAACGTCTTGGTCACCGGAGAACACGGCACGGGCAAAGAGGTGGTGGCGCGCACGCTGCACGCGCTTTCCAGCCGGGCCAGCCGGCCCATGGTAACGGTAAACGCGGGCGGCTTGTCCGAAGGTGTATTTGAAAGCGAACTGTTCGGCCACGTGAAAGGGGCGTTCACCGATGCGAGGGCGGACCGCCTCGGCCGCTTTGAAATTGCAGATGCCGGCACGTTGTTTCTCGACGAGATTACCAACGTGCCGTTAAACCTGCAGGCAAAACTTTTGCGAGTGCTGGAAACCGGCGAGTACGAGCGCGTAGGCTCCTCGAACACGCGCCGGGTCAACGTGCGCGTCCTCGCCGCAACAAACGTCGACATAAATGTCGAAGTCAGTGCCGGCCGGTTCCGCGAAGATCTGCTATTTCGGTTAAACACCATCGAAATCCAGCTGCCGCCGCTGCGGGAAAGAGGTTCGGACATCGACCTCCTTGCCAATCACTTCCTGCATCTGTATGCGGACCGCTATCGCAAGAAAATTTCTGGGTTTGATGCGGGTGCCATACAATCTCTGCGGGAACATGCCTGGCCGGGAAACGTGCGCGAACTTGACCACGCCATCGAACGCGCTGTATTGCTTTCCCAGGGCACGACGATTCGCGCCGGCGATCTGGCGCTGCGGGCGCCAAATCCGGCAGGCGCCCTGCGCCTGGAAGATATGAGCCTCGAAGAGGTGGAAAAGCACTTGATTCAACGCACGCTGGCTCGGCATGGTGGAAACGTCAGCCGCGCTGCTGATGCGCTGGGCCTGAGTCGCAGCGCGCTCTACCGTCGTCTGGAAAAATTCAGCCTCGAATGAAGCAATTCACTTATGAATGGCGCATACAGCTGCTGGCCCTAGCGGCTGGCTTGCCTGGTTCCGTAATCGCCGTTTTACTGTTGTGGTTCGGGCCGTACTCTTCACAGACCGCGTGGACCCTCACCTTCATCATCGCCGTGGCCTGGCTGGGATTCACCGCGTCGTTGCGCCACCGCGTAGTGTTTTCCCTGCAGACATTATCCAACCTGTTGGCGGCCATGCGCGAAGAAGATTTTTCCCTGCGCGGACGCGGCGCGCGCACGGATGACGCCATGGGCGAAGTCATGATCGAAGTGAATATGCTCAGCGAGACGTTGCGGGAGCAGCGCCTGGGCGCCCTGGAAGCAACGGCGCTGCTTCGCACGGTGATGGAAGAGATCGACGTGGCCATATTCGCTTTCGATGGCGACGAACGGCTCAAATTGGTCAATCGCGCGGGGGAGCGGTTGCTCGATCGTTCCGGGGAACGTTGTTTGGGACTCACGGCGAAGGAACTAGGCCTGGCTGTGTGTCTCGAGGGTGACCCGGCGCGCAACATGGAGTTGAGTCTGCCTGGCGGATCCGGCCGCTGGGGAATGCGCCGCGGCTCATTTCGCCAAGGAGGATCGCCGCATCACCTGCTGGTGCTGACGGACCTGCGCCGCGCCCTCCGTGAGGAAGAACGGCAAGCCTGGCAACGGCTGATCCGGGTTCTGGGGCACGAACTTAACAACTCGCTCGCACCGATTCAGTCGGTCGCGCAGAGTCTGGAAACTTCGGTGCAGCGCGTGCCCGCCTCCGAAAATGGAAGTTCCGCCCTCGATGACATGCGCCAGGGACTCGCCATTATCCGTTCCCGCACCGAGGCGCTGGGTCGCTTTATGAGCGGGTATACACAGCTTGCGAAGTTGCCAAAGCCGACCTTGCTTCCGGTAGAGTTTGGAGATTTGGTGCGAAGAGTGGTGGCGCTTGAGCGGCGGCTAGCGGTCGGGTTGTCGGAAGGGCCGCAAGTCTTGATCCAGGCGGACCGCGACCAACTCGAACAGTTGCTCATCAATCTGATACGCAATGCGGTCGATGCGGCCATAGAGACCGGCGGCAGCGTTAGCGTCGAATGGGCCACTGGCCAGGCGCACCTGGACGTTTTCGTTCTGGACGAAGGGCCGGGAATTTCTAATCCCACGAACCTGTTTGTGCCATTCTTCACGACCAAGAAGAGCGGCACGGGAATTGGACTGGTGCTGAGCCGCCAGATCGCGGAAGCCCACGA
>Ga0335079_10002407_pt1 | contig 21589 bp, 20 predicted proteins | sample Lox_Sample_33_FD_206719 | JGI IMG/M metagenome (GOLD analysis project Ga0335079, IMG submission 206719) | Soil microbial communities from Loxahatchee National Wildlife Refuge, Florida, United States - Lox_Sample_3.3 | ecosystem: Environmental > Terrestrial > Soil > Wetlands | place: USA... | reverse complement strand
GACGACGGCGACAATCTTCCCCCATGGAACCCTTTTCTTCTTCCGCCGCCCCGGCTTGTCGACCAATTCAGGTTTCTCAGGCTCTCGAGGTATCGTAGAAATAGGCTTCGGTCGCTTCAATGGCGCGCGAGGGGGCCGGGAGATTTCGGCTTACAGCCGCCCGAGCGCCCAGTCGAAGGTCTCCGCCAGACCCTCGGAGAAGGGGGTCGTCGGTTCCCAGCCGAGCGCCTTCTTCGCACGGGCCAGATCTGGCATCCTGTTGAGCGCCCCCGAGGGCCTGGAGGGGTCGAGGGTCGGCTCGATCCGCTTTCCTGAAATGGCTATGACTTTCTTCGCAAGTTCGAGCACAGTGACCTCTTCCGTGCTCCCGACGTTGACGGTGAGGTCCCCCTTCTCCTCCACGTGCCGTAGCAACCTGAAGAGTGCGTCTATCACATCGTCTATGTAGACGAAGCAGCGGCGCTGTCGGCCGTCGCCCCATACGACGAACCCTTCTTCCGGGTACCTTATCGCCTTCCTCATCAGCGATGCTATGACCTGGCTCCTGTCGGGGCTGAGGTAGATGTTCTTCCCATAGGCATGGAATATCCTGGCGACGCCGACAGAAACGTCGGACAGAAAGGAGAGCTCCTTCTCCGCCACGTACTTCGACCAGCCGTACCCTCCCTCCGGGTTCACCTTCTCCTCGGCATCTTCCTCCCTGAACTTGACGTGCTCGCCGAGCTGCCTGTCGAAGGGGTAGACGGAGACGCTTGAGGCGTAAATTACGCTCCTGACGCCGTTCTCTGAGCAGGCGCGGAAGACGTTGGCGTCTATGGTCACGTTAGAGAGAAATGCAGCGAGCTCCCGCGCCTTCGACCCGTGCAGGTAATCGACGCTCCCAACCTCGGCGGCGAAGTGGAACACGGTCTCTGCACCTTCCAAGGATCGCCTCGCGAACCCGTACTCCTTCAGGTCCCCAACCATAGCCTGCTGCTTCACGCCCAGGTCCTCGAGGTTCCGTATGCTCCCGGCAGAGAAATCGTCTATTATCGAGACCTCTTGGCCGTCATCGACGAGCCGCTTCACGATGTGGCTACCGAGGAAGCCTGCCCCTCCCGTCACAGCAACCTTCCCCATTTGCCCCTATGCCCCCTTGCCGCCCAACTCCGTAAGCGTCCATTCCGCAGTGGCCCGGATCGCCTCCTTCGCGGTTGATTTCGGCTTCCATCCGAGCTCCCTGATCCGATCTATCGAGAGCTGGACGACGGGGTTGTCGCCCTTCCAACCACGAGGGCCACCGGTGTACCTCCTCCTCACTCCCTCGAGGCCCATCACGTCTATGACGATGTCGGCCACCTCATCGACCGTGGTCCTCTCTCTCAGGCCAAGATTGAATATGTTGACCGGGGAGGACGACTTCTCGTAGCCGACCATCACCCCGTCCACGCAGTCCTCGACAGACAGGTAGTCCTTGACCTGTCTGCCGTCGCCGAGTATCTCCAGATGCCTGGGGTTCTCCATCAGCTTGTGCTCAAAGTCCCAGATGGCCCCCCTTCTGCACCTCCGCCCCAGCACCGTCCCGAACCTGAATGCCCAGAACTTCATCGGCCTGAACTGCACGAATGCTGACGCGAACGCTTCCCCAGCCAGCTTCGACGCTCCGTAGAAAGACGTCTGTATTCCAGAGTAGTCTTCGGGCGTCGGCGAGACCTCCGCTTCGCCGTAGAGAGCCGACGTTGAAGCGAAGACAAAGTCGTGGACTCCGTTGTCGGAAGCGCTCTGTAGCGTGTTCATGGTGCCCACGAGGTTGTAGTCCATGTCCGCTGTCGGGTCGTCCATGCTTACCCTCATCAGCGCGTGGGCGGCTAGGTGGAAGACCGCGTCGCAGCCCTTCGACGCCTTCGCGAGCGTCTTCTGGTGGCGGATGTCTCCTTCAACTATGGTGAGCCGTCTGTCTCCCTTCAGATGTCCTAGGTTCGATCGACGGCCGGTCAAAAGGTTGTCCAGGACAACGACGTTCCAGTCGTCGGCGATCAGCCGGTCGACGAGGTGGCTCCCTATGAAGCCGAGGCCTCCGGTGACAAGGGCCCTGTTCATCGTTCGGGTCGGCGCCCGAGACGGAGATTAAAAGTGTCGCGTGCTCGTTCGGCCAGAAGTGGTCTTGTCGTGGGGCCAGCTATCTGCGGGTCCTTCGGCTCGGCCGGGGTGCGGTTTCAGAAGACACGCTCCCTTTGTGGATAGCCAGGAACTCCTGCCACGCCTTGTCGAACTCTTCGCGTGTCTCTTCGGTCCGCTTGTTGAACGGCATCTGTCTGAGTATCTTCGTCGGGATGGTGACCACGTGCGCCCCAGCCGCGAACGCGGTGGCGACGTCTTCGGGTGTTCTGATGCTCCCCACTATGAGCCTCGCCTTTAGTCCGGACGCCTTCGCAGTCGCCACGTAATCCCTGATTATCTTGACCGGGTCCTCCCCCGCTTCCTTCGACCTGTTGTAGAAGAGCGAGACGTATGTCGCGCCCGCCTTTGCGGCAAGGACGAGCTGGTTGTATGTCATCATTAGGGTCATGTTTGTCCTGATCCCCTCCTTCTTGAGCCGATGCACCACCTTCAGTCCTCTCCCGTCTGCCGTCATGGCCACCTTGACCACCACCTTCTTGTGCCACGACGCATACTCGCGAGCCTCGGCCAGCAGGTCTGCCTCGGTGCTGGTCGTGGTCTCCACGCTGACAGGGCCGTCTACTACCCTGCAGATGTCAATCACTCGCTTCTTGAAGTCGACGCCCCCTTCCGAGAGGAATATCTTCTGATTCGTGGTCACGCCGTCGGCAAGCCCCCACTTCGAGAGTTCTGCACACTCGTCGAGGGACGCCGTGTCTAGGAAGATCTCTGGCAGTGCCAAGTCACCTGAAGTCTAGGGGGTGCCCGTCGCCGAAGGCGAATATAAGTAGAGACCCGAGCCGGAAGAGAAGGAGTTAAGCCACTAGCCCCTCCCCCTGCGGCTGAAGCGAGAATGGGGCACAACCGGGCCGTGTTCCTGGACAGGGACGGGGTACTGAATGAACTCGTCTACGACGAAGAAGAGGGGCGCTCGTCCAGCCCCGTGTCCGCCAAGGAGCTCAGGGTCTTTCCCTATGCCGCGGACTCGGTGAAGAAGCTAAGGGCCATGGGGTTCCTTGTGATAGTCATTTCCAACCAGCCTGGCGTGGCAAAGAGACAGTTCACGGAGGCAGAGCTGAAGAGGATGAACGCAAAGATCGGAAGGGCGCTGGCATCAAACGGGACCTCCCTCGACGGGGAATACTACTGTCTCCACCATCCGGATGGCCTCGTGAAGGGGCTCAGCGTCTCCTGCGCCTGCAGGAAGCCGAAACCCGGCCTGCTCCTCAGGGCCGCAAGGGAAAGGGGCATCGACCTCGCCGAATCCTACTTCGTCGGCGACGGCCTCATCGACGTGGAGGCAGGCAAGAGAGCTGGGTGCAGGACCATACTCGTAGGTCACATCACAACGTTCCTCTCAAGGATGATGGAGGAGAGGAAGGCCACCCCTGACCACATGGTCCACACTCTGAAGGATGTCCCAGCCCTGATAGCGGGGCTTCAGGGTCAGTAGCCGAGGCCCGGGTCCTTCTTCCCCTTCGCCGAAATCAGCACCCTCAGCTGCTCGCTCATCAGATGGGTGAGTACGAGGTGCATCCCTTCGACGTGGGGTGTAGACTCCGCGGGGACGACGACGCAGGCGTCTGCAGCGCCCTTGAGGACGCCGCCGTCAAACCCCGCGAGGCCTACGACCTTCCCTCCGTTGTCCTTCGCGTATTTCACCGCCCTCAACAGGTTCTGCGACCAGGGCCCTGCCTTGTCGCTCCCCGAGCCGCCGTGCACGCTTATCGCTACAAGGACGTCCCCCTTCCGGAAGAAGTTCTTCAGCTGCTCGACATAGACCTCTCCCCAGCCGTTGTCATTGGTGAGGGCGCTCATGAGTGGGATGTTGTCCACGAGAGCGAAAGCCCTGAACTTTCTCTCAGCTTCGTCAGAGACCCATTTGTTCAGGTCGCAGGCGAAGTGCGTGCTCGTCGACGCGCTCCCGCCATTGCCCACCATAAACACCTGGTTGTCATTCTTCCAGGCTTCAAACAGAATATGGATTGCTTTGTCTATCTCTCCCCTGTCCATCTTCTTCAGGATGTCCTGGGATTCAGAGAGATACTCTTCAGTGCGAGCCAATCGAGCAGAGCGCGCCTCGGGTTCCGCCTATTAGGTTTGTGGTGTGGGGGCGGGCACCTCATGGTTGCCCCCCGCCTACGGGTTATATCAGGGCGGAATCGGATGGGCATCGGGGCAGGCAGATCTCGTTGATTGTGTCGAGGACGCCTTTTCGGCTGTCCCTGGGAGGAGGGGGGACCGACCTACCTGCATACTACACGAAGCACGGGGGGTTCTTCGTTTCGGGGGCGGTGAACAGGTACATGCACCTCGTCCTCAACGACAGGTTCGAACCTGGCATAAGAGTCAGCTACTCGCAGACCGAAATCGTCCAGTCAGCTGACGCCATAAGGCACCCGATCGTCCGGGAGACCCTGAAGTACCTTGACTTCAGGGGTAGGATAGAGATAGTCTCTCTCGCAGACGTTCCTGCAGCCACTGGACTTGGCTCCTCCGGGAGCTTCTCTGTGGGCCTCCTGAACGCCCTCTATGCTCATCAAAAGATAATCAAGACACCGGTGGAGGTGGCGGAGGAAGCATGCCACATCGCGATGGCAAGGCTGCACGAACCTTCGGGAAAGCAGGATGAATACACGGCCAGCTTCGGCGGGATCCGTTCCTACGACATAGACAGGGAGGGGAAGGTCACTCCACTGGAGCTGAAGATCTCACCCGAGACACTGGACGAGCTTGAGCACGGCATAATGATGTTCTACACGGGCATCAAGAGGAATGCGAAGGACATACTTGGTGGCCAGCGCGACAGGGTGTCGTCCAACGCGGATGGGGCAGTGGAGAAGATGCACGCGATCAAGTCAATCGGCTACGAGAGCAAGAAGGCGCTCGAGTCTGGGGACCTCAGGCGCTTCGGGGAGCTTCTCGACGAGCACTGGAAGGTCAAACGGGGTGTCACGGACGCGATGACCACCGATGGCATAGACCACTGGTATGCGGTGGCGAGGGAGCGCGGAGCCCTCGGTGGCAAGGTCGTAGGGGCGGGAGGCGGTGGGTTCCTCATGCTCTACTGCGAGGATGGGAGGCGGGAGGTGAGGTCCGCCATGGCGAGAGAGGGACTGGTCGAGATGAAGTTCAGGTTCGACTACGAAGGAAGCAAGGTAATCTACAACATCTGATGCCCTGGGACTGAGAGATTGGTGCAGGCTGTGATACTCGCCGGGGGCCTGGGGACGAGATTAAGGCCCATTACCGAGACAGTTCCGAAGGCCCTCATCCCCGTCAGGGGGAGGCCATTCGTCGACCACCAGCTTGACCTGCTCACTAAGAACGGGATAGACGAATTCGTCTTCTGTGTCGGGCATCTGGGGGGTGAGATTGAGCAGCACCTGGGGGACGGGCGAGCTTTCCGGTGCAGGATAGTGTACAGCTATGACGGGCCCCGTCTCCTGGGGCCGGCGGGAGCCCTGAAGCGTGCGGAGCCGCTCCTGCACGACCGTTTCTTCGTGACCTACGGAGACGCTTACCTGCGCGCGCCCTACGGCCGCCTGATGGAGGTTCTCGCCTCTTCAAATAAACTGGGCGTCATGGCAGTCTACAGGAACGAAAACAGGTTCGGAAGGAGCGACGTCGCCGTGCAAGGGGGAGCTGTCGTGAGATACGACAAGAGGGCCAGGGTTGAGGGGATGGACTGGATCAACTACGGCGTCACTGCCCTCCGGAGGGAGGCACTGGACCTGATTCAGGGGGGCACATTCTGCGACGAAGAGACCTTCTATGGGTCTCTGATCGGGCGCGGGGAACTTCTCGCTTTCCAGGTCGATGAGCGCTTCTACGAGATAGGGACCCCTGCTTCGCTCTCCGAGTTCGAGGCTTTCATGGGCGGGTAGAGGGCCACCCTCGGTCAGGTGAGCAGGGTACACCTAGGCAAGACCGCGGATGATGTCCGCGCACCTCTCGACCCCTCTGTACCTCCTGGAGACTGCACTGACGACCTCGAGCCTCTTCCTGTACGACTGATCGGTGGCGCATCCATCGACCAGCTCAACCAGCTTCTGTGGCGTGAGGCGCTCGGACCTTATGACGGCACCCAGTCCCAGTCTGCCGAACTTCTCGGCATTGCTTATCTGCTCCGGGTGGTTCCGGATGGGCACGAGTATCGACGGCTTCAGACGGTCGATGCACTGGGCTATGGTGCTGAGTCCCGCCCGGGCGACGGTCACACGAGACAGCTCGAAGAGCTCGTCCTTGACGGGGCACCAGTCGTAGATCCACCCTCCTCCCGAAACCTTCCGGGGTTCGGTGGACCCGCCTGCGATGCCCATGGAGACCACCAGGTTGTACCTCTTGGCCAACTCCTTCTCTGCGCGCAGGACGGTCTGGGCGAACGCACCCTTCGTGACGTCGGGTCCGCTGATTGGGAAGAAAACCAGGGGCCTGCCGTCCAGCCCAAGTGCCGACTTTACCTTCTGGATTCTCTGGTCCTCCACGCTGACCCTGGGAACGGTGAACCCGGTGAACTCGATGATCCGGGCCATCGACAACCCCGAGAGGTTCTCCTCCCCTATGGTGAACGGAGGCGGGAGATCGGTCACCAGCACCCTGTCGCTCAGCGACCACATCAGACCCAGGGCTTCCCCCGCGATGTCCTCGTAAAATCGCCCAGACCCGTTTCTGAACCTCGGCGGGAACAGGACCTTGAACTGGTTCAGCATCGTTACCACCGGCTTAGATTTCGACCAGGCCGCCATTACTACGGAGAGCTTGGAGTCGGAAACCACCAGTCCCGGATTGAACCGGGCTATGGCCGAGCGCTCGAATGCGAGCTGCTTTAGGAAGCCGTTGAACATGAATGGGAATCGCGGCAGGACGCTCTTGGACGCGAATCCGCCGTCCGCAGTCCACTCCACGTCCAGTGGCGGGCTGGCTCTGGTCCTGCCCCCTTCCCCCATGGCCCTCAGGTGGGTGAGACCCTGACCAGACGACGAGAATAGGATGTCAAACTCTGAAGAAGGCAGGAGATTGGCGATTTCTAGGGACCTGGTCGCATGCCCCATCCCCGAACCGAAGACACCGAAGTACACCCTTCGACCAACCAAGTTTTGTCCTCTCGCTCCATGCCTGAGCTCTCTGAACAGGGGCAACCTCGCCGTTGGTTGGCTATTATTGTCTTGGTCCGCCTGGGTAGCCAGGGTGAAGGTTCGCCAGTGAGGGCGACAGAGCTTTGCCGGGCGCGGGGGCCAACTTCGAAATATACATATCGAGGGAGTCAGCTGGGGGTCCCAGCGGAGGGGTTAGATTCGTGGTGGTGCCGATCTGGCTTCTTCTTGAGGTCGTCACGCTGGGGATTGGGATCCCAGTGCTCGCTCTCGAGTACTACTGGGTCATCCTCCTCGCGATGTCGCTGAGGTACCCCAGGGACCTAGGGAAGAAGGACGCAAAGCTCAGCCACTATCCGCTTGTTTCGATCCTGATCGCGACGTTCAACGAGAAGTTCGTGATCGAAAGGTCCCTGGATGCAATCAAGCACCTCGAATATCCCAAGGACAGGATACAGGTGGTGGTCGCCGACGACTCCGACGACCAGACGACATCGATAGTGGACGCCAAGGTGCAGGACCTCAACGATTCGGGCATGCGCGCGGTCGTCTCGAGGAGGCCTTCAAGGGAATTCTTCAAGTGCGGCGCCCTCAACAAGGCGCTTGGGGTGGTGGACGGGGAGTACGTGCTGCTCCTGGACGCCGACTCGATGGTGTCCCCAGACGTCCTCACCAAGGGGATTGATGCCATCAAGAGTCATCCAAGGACTGCCTTCGTTTCGTACCGCTACGGGCACTATAACAGGGACTACAACATGGTGACCAAGCTCTTCGCCCTGAGCCAGGACATCGGCGACACGATTTCGAAGATGGGATCCTACAGGATAGACGCTCCCTTCTCCGCCCAGGGAGGGCAGACCCTTGTCAGGACTGAGGACCTGAGGGAGGTGGGGGGATGGACGAACCAGAGGATAGCCGACGACACCGACATCTCGATCAAGCTCTACTTGGCTGGGAAGAGGGGGATCTATCTCAGCAACGCGAAGATAATGAGCGAGGACCCGTCGACCCTCGAAGCATGGAAGAAGCAGGTAGGAAGGACCTCGCAGGGGTGGTGGAGGTGTATAGCACACTATTGGACCGCCATAGTCACCGCGAAGGGCGTCTCGGTGAGGAAGAAGGCAGGGCTCATGCTGATGCTGATGTCCCCATTTTCCAGCCTCAGTTGGATAGTAGTCACGTTCCTGTCGACCCTGGCCGTGGTCTTCAACCTGATCCCGCCCGCCACTTCCATATTCAACAACCCCGTGTACGTGGGAATCGTGGCCGTCCCCTTCGCCGTGTCCCTGGGCTCGGGTGCCTGGGCGCTCAAGGTCCAGGGCCTCATGACGTGGAGGAACGTCCTGCTGATCCCGATGCTCGGCTACGCGACGGGAGGCATGCTCGTCCTGGGTTCGATCGGCTTCTTCTATGGGGTCTTCGACCGTATGGGATTCTTCCTCTATAGGACGCCCAAGTCCGGCTCCGCGAAGGAGATGACCAAGACGAGCTATTTCCAGCACCTCAGGAACGACCGCAACTCCCTAGTCGAGATGATTCTCGGGGTCTCGGGCGTCATCTTCGCGTGGTTCGTGTTCATACACGGCGTGTGGTTCCTCGCTCTTTCGATGCTCGGTTTCGGCATCTTCACCCTGAAGTCCATGAACCTGACCAGGGGCATAACGAGAAGGTTGAACAGGCCTTCTGTGCGGCCAAAGAGCCTCCGCGTTTCAGGTCCAGAGGTGCGAACTTTGTCCGTCGCATCTACCTACTCCTTGCAGATCGTCAGGGCCTACACTTCCGCAGTCAGGGCCATCATCGGCTGACCCCGGTCAGCTCCCGTGGCGGAGCTGCGTCCGTGTTCCTCAACGACGCCACAGCCCTCACGGTCCGCTCCAGGAAGGTGTACAGCGCCACGACGAGCACGAGAATCACACCCCAGTACGCGAGCCCCAGTATCGAAAACACGGCCAGTATGAGGAGTCGCTCGCTCCTCTCCCCGATGCCCACTCCTGAAAGAGTCACCCCCAGGGCGTCACCCTTCGCTCTGGTGTAGCTCACGAGCAGACTGAAGGAGAGTGCCAGCAGCACCAGGACCGGGGAGGAGTAGCCCCCGAGCATTATTCCGCCGAAGACTGCAACCTCCGCGACCCTGTCAAGGGTGGAGTCGAGGAAGGCTCCCTGCTTTGACATCTTGCCTGTCACCCGTGCGACGGCACCGTCCACGATATCGAACCAGCCGGCCACGAGAACGAGGAGGCCTCCGAGCGCCTCCCCCGGATACCCTGAAGTGGAGTAGGCCACAGACGCGATGCCTGAAATCACCAGCCCCACCATCGTCCAGGCCGTAGGCGACCTATCAAGGCGGGCGAACCAGTTCCCCACGGACATGAGGTTGGTCTCCAGCCGTGCCCTGAGCCTGTCGAGCACGGCCACCCTCGGCCGGCCGTTTTTATATGGAGTCGGAGGAGGAGCCGCGGTATAGTTGGGGAAGGTGGACAAGGGCGTCGGATGCAGCGTGACCGGCTGCAGGAACCAGGCCGAGAGGTCGATTAGCAGGACCGAGACAGCAGGGAGCGGACTCAGCCTCGGCGGGGACGCGCGCCGCGTCTACCTCTGCAGGGACCATTACAAGGCATGGAAGAAGGCGACGAAGAAGTCAAGGAACCTAGAAAGGTCCCGGTGGTAGGGCATCGCTGAATGAAGATTCTCCAGATGCACGCCGACTTCATTGAGTACACTCCCGTGAAGAAGGAAATCGGGGCCGCCGAGAACATCGAGCCCAAGACAGTGCGTGAGAACGATATCGTGGTCCTCTTCACAGCCTTCGAGCAGGGCGACGACGTTGAGCTGGTGGAAAAGGCGGTCGCCGAGTTGCGCGACTTCCTTGGGAAGCTCGGTACCAAGAGGGTCCTCGTCTACCCGTTTGCACACCTGAGTCAGTCTCTGGCGCCCCCGTCTGACGCCCTCTCACTCCTGCTCGAGATGGAGAAGGAGGCAAAGAGCGCAGGCTTGGATGTCCACCGCGCTCCCTTCGGTTGGACGAAGGCTCTGCACATCAAGGTGAAGGGGCACCCACTCGCCGAGATGTCCAGGAGCTATTCACACGCAGTCGCGGTGCCTCAGGCGCCCCCGCCAAAACACAGGAAGGAGCTCACAACCGAAGCCGCCATGGCCCGACTGAAACGAAGCGACTTCGTCAACCTTCCGGACACCGACCACAGGGTGATAGGGGAAAAGCTGGATCTCTTCAGCTTCCAGGAAGTGTCGCCTGGCATGGTGTACTGGCACGACAAGGGACTCACCATGAGGAACATCCTGATTGAGTACCTGCGGTCGGAGCTCAGGGCGCAGGAGTATCAGGAGGTGAGCACGCCCGCCCTTGCCAACACGGCTCTCTGGCTTGTCAGCGGCCATTCGGAGCACTACAAGGACAACATGTTCCTTACGGCGCTCGGCGACGAGGAGTTGGGCATGAAACCCATGAACTGCCCTTCGACATTTCTGATTTACAAGTCCAGAAAATGGAGTTTCCGTGAGCTCCCGGTGAGGTACGCGACCTTCGACCCGCTCTACAGGAACGAGCTCAGCGGGGTGGCGAGCGGACTGTTCAGAGTGAAGTCTTTCATGCAGGACGACGCTCACATCATCGCGACGGAGGAGCAGGCCGAGGGGGAGCTTTCCAAGATGCTCGACCTGATGGAAAAGGTGTACAGAGTGTTCGGCCTCGAGTTCAAGGCGAAGATCTCAACCCGACCTGACGACTACATGGGGAGCGATGAGGAGTGGGAGAGGGCCACCGACACACTGATACGCGTCGTAAAGTCCAGAGGCTGGACCTACGAGATCAAGGAGAAAGAAGGGAACTTCTACTCTCCAAAAATCGATGTCGACATTCGCGACTCTCTGGGGAGGGAGTGGCAGTGCGGCACGTTCCAACTGGACCTTCAGATGCCCAAGCGCTTCAAGCTGGCTTACACCGGTTCAGACGGCAAGGAGCACACCCCTGTGGTCCTGCACAGGACCATCCTCGGCACACTCGAGCGTTTCATGGGGGTGATGCTAGAGCACTACAGGGGGGTGCTCCCGGTCTGGCTTTCTCCGGTCCAGGCCAGGGTGATCCCTCTTTCCGACGAGCACATGATGTACGCCAGGAAGGTGCTCGCTGAAATCGCCGAGGGCGGCCTGAGGGCGGACGCAGACCTCGCCAGCGGCACCATGGGATCGAAGATACGCAACGCTCAGCTCCTGAAGGTGCCCTACATGCTCGTGGTGGGCAAGAAGGAGGAGGACTCAGGGACGGTCGCCGTCAGGACTCGGGCCGGGGAGCAGAAGTTCGGAGTGCAACCGGCCGATTTCGTCGCTCAGGTCAAGGCAGAAGTCGCTGCCCACAGATAGCCCCGCTAGCGGAGCAGTGGAACCTGCTGAGTCACGCAGTGGAGCGTCCCCAGCCCGTACACGAGGGCCCTGCAGTCGACACCTACGATTTCCCGGCTCGGGAACGCGCCCTGCAGGCACCTGAGTGCAGACTTGTCGCTCTCTCCTCCGAAGGTGGGCACGACAACAGCACTGTTCCCGATGTAGAAGTTCAGATGGCTCGCCGGAAGCCTCCCTTCGGATCCCCCGATCGTCGGCGGCATCGGAATCTCCGTCACCTCCAGAGGGCGGCCGTTCTGGTCCGTGGCGGCGTTCAATCGTTTCAGGTTCTCTTCGAGGGCTTCGTGATTGCTGTCACCTGGGCTCGGCTCGAAAGCGGCCACGACCTTGCGGGTGCCGACGAAGCGGGCGATGTCGTCCACGTGCCCGTCCGTGTCGTCTCCTTCTACCCCCTCTCCCAGCCAGATGACCTTCCTGACCCCCAGGTGACTCACGAAGACCTCTTCGAGCCTTTCTCTTCCTGTCCCAGGGTTCCTGTTAGGGTTCAGCAAGCACTGCTCCGTCGTCAGCATGCTGCCTTCGCCGTTCACGTCGATGGAACCTCCTTCGAGCACTAGTCCGGGCCTGAGGACGGTCAGCCCGGACCTCCTGGCTATTTCTTCTCCCGCCTGGTTGTCTGCCTTCAGGTCGTCGTACTTGCCTCCCCAGGCGTTGAAGATCCATTTTACTACCGCCCCTTTCTTGCCGACGACGTATGTGGGCCCGTAGTCCCGCACCCACACATCCACAGTCCTGATGCGGTGGAAGGAGACGCGTGCGTCCCTTACCATTTTCCTCACCCTCGCTTCTGCCTTGGAATCATTCACGAGGATGCTGACTTCCTCCCCCTTGCCGAGGGCCTCCACAAGCTTGACGTACGCTCTTTCGACTGCAGGGAGGATCCCTCCGGGGAAGGTGTCCGGGTCCTTTGGCCACGATACCCAAGTGCCCTGATGCGGCTCCCACTCTGCGGGCATACGGTAGCCATGCTTCGCCTGCCGGGCCATGGCCAACTACCTCGAAATCTGGGAGTAGGAGCTTGGCTTCCTGTTCCTCAGAAAACCCCATCCCTCCTCGACCTTTTCTCCGAGGTCGAGGTCGACGTCCACTGTGAAAACGCCCGGTTCGTCTCCCGCCCTAAATAGCACCTTTCCGAACTGGTCGCACACGAAGGAGCCACCCCAGAAGGTCGTAGCCCCTTCGGTTCCGACCCTGTTTACGGTGCACACTATCGCGCTGTTCGCTATGGCGTGCCCCACCTGCACGGCCTCCCACGCCCCCTTCCAGTCCCCCTCCACTGGCTGGATGCCTCTGACCCAGCCGATCGCCGTGGGGTAGAAGAGCATCTCTGCGCCCATGAGCCTTTCGACCCGGGCGGCCTCGGGGTACCACTGGTCGAAGCAAATCAGGGTGCCGATTGCTCCCATTTCGGTTCTTGCCACGACGTACCCCCGGCCCGGCGAGAAGTAGTCCTGCTCGTAGTAGTGCTCGTCCTGGGGGATGTGCACCTTCCTGTACTTCGACAAGACCCTGCCGTCCCTTCCGAACACCATGCACGTGTTGTAACGCGACCTGCCCGCCCTTTCGTAGATGCTCCCTCCCACGACCACGACCCCGTGCTTCAGTGCGCACTCCGACAGGGCCCTGCTCGTCCGCCCTGGGATGGGCTCCGGACTCTGGCGGGAGTTCCTGGTGGTGGGGAAATAGCGCAGGGTGAAGAGCTCCGGAAGCGAGACGATGTCTGCCCCCCTGCCAGCCGCCTCGGCCACTCCTGCCAGCGCTGTCCTCAGGTTGGCGGCAGGGTCCTCCCACATCTTCATCTGAACGATTCCTATCCTGGCTTTCAGAGGGGCCAAAGTCCCGACCCCCCGGGTTCGGGAGCTATTCAAAGCTGGAGGGCCCTACTTCTTCGCCACGGGCTGTTGAATAAGGAAGCCGGAGCCCGGACCCTCCACCTTCGACACGCTCATGAAGTACTCCCTCGCTGGGCCCAATACCTGGTACCCCTGGTTGAGCAACCACTGGAGGAGGTTGCCGTAGGTCATGGCGAAGTCCTCCGGCGGTCCCTCATGCCTAGCCTCGACGACCTGGACCTCCGCAAGTTCTTTGACCTTGATGTCTCCTTCAGGTTCGAAGGCGTTGCCCACGGGGATGCACGCTTCACTCCTGAGCTCCGGCTCTGAGGTCTCGTTGGGATTGTCGTAGAAGACGCAGAAGGGGTATCCCGCCTGCTCTATCCCTTTGGAATCTATCCAGTCCTTGAGGGACCTCATGGTCTCGCCAATGCTGGAGTACGCACCTTTCCTTTCGAGGTAGGCCACCAACACCTTCGGGGCCGTGCCAAACTTGACCTCTGGCGACGCCATGTCTTTTCGACCCGGCGAGGCACTTCATATGTATTGACCAGCGTCCCTGCCCGCCGAAAACGTTTTTCCTGAAGGCTTCGCCGGCCATGCACCTCCTTGCCTGGTCTCCCACTCGTCGAACTCTTGCAGATCGCGTCGACCAGCGCAAGCACTACCAGCGTCTCGACCTCCGTCGCAGCCGCTGGGGGCAAGCCTCTCTGGGTCACCATCGCCGAGGTAGTCATCTTCGTTCTTGGCGTGGCTATTGTAGGGACGCTCTTTACTCGCCTGGTTACCACCATTGCCACCAGGGCCGGAGCATCCAAGGCGGTCGCGCATTCGGCGAACCAGTGGCTCGGAGTGCTGATATTTGTTGGAGCAGTCGCAGGTGTCGCCTACCTTACAGGCCTCTCGTCCGACATCACGACGTTGACCATCTCCGGGATAGCCGGCCTTGCCGTCTCGCTTGCCCTGCAGACGACGCTTTCCAACATCATCTCGGGCGCCCTGCTCATCAACGACGGAATAATCAGGCTGGGGGATGACATCCAGTACGGCGGGCCGGGAGGCGTGAGGGGAGAGGTTGTCAAGCTCTCTCTGAGAACTACCTGGATAAGGACTCCCAGCGGCGTCATCACCATCATCGGGAACAGCAACCTGTCGGCAGGTCCCATCCTGAACTACTCCGCGACAGCCAGGCTTGAGAAGAAGCTGCAACTCTGAGCGGCTCCTCTCCAGAGTTCGAATTGTCGTGGAAGGAGATTCCACCCAGATGGATATGGATGAGCCTTGGTTTCCACGAAATGACGAATGTCGAAGCTCGCTGTCAACTTTCCCTAAAGCCGGCGGGCGGAGGAGGCGCTCTCGCCTGGGTCTATGCTGAGCTCACTGTCATCGACTCTTCGCAGGCGCCTCGGCCTGAAACGTTGGAATGGCCTGTGCTTTGAACAGCCATCATTGCTCTCGAACCAATCAGCCGCTCCAGAAGAGGTCCAGGGTCGTCGCGCCCATTATCTCGTCGAAGCTGAAGTCCAGGGCATCTAGGAGTTGGTCGAACATGGAATGGGCGTATTCGATGTACTTGTCTGCATCCGTCTCGTCCGGCCTCGCCAGCTCAGCCGGCTTCACGTAGGGGGGGTTCTTCGTCTTCACATAGGCGATGATCTCCCCGGCCTTGATCTCTTTCCCCTTGTCCTCCAGCTGCATCGCTGCCCTTACGTGCTGAGGGGTGGTCCCGCTGTACTTGTCCGTTGGTTTCCCCATCATCACAGTGAAGGCCAGGTCTTGGACGGGGACCTTCTTCCCCTTGATGTCAGAAATCATGTTGGCAAGGAGCTCTTTCGTGCTCGCCCTTGCCTTCTCGAAGTCGTCAGGGGTCTTGACGCCGCTCAGGATGTCGAGCGTCTGGTAGAAGACCTTCTTCAGGTACTCGGGGGTCTGGCTGTTGTGTAGCAGAGTCGGCAGGTTTCCGGCGACGAACCTCTCCAAGGACGGGACAGAGAAATCATACATCTCAACTGGCGCTGCAATGCTCTTGACGGACACCACTTCGTCATAGGTGACATCCTGTGAGTTGATCATCCGGCTGATCCTGCCCAGCTGAGCCCTTTCCGGCTCGTTGGCCAAATTCCAGAGCCGCTCAACCAGGCTGTTGTATGATGGCAGCAGCATGACGTTGTATCTCCTTTCGTCGGGTAAATCGAGGTGTCGGAGGGCCGTCTTGCCGAATCTCGAAAGAACTTCCTGCTTGACGGCGAGCAGACCGCTCGTCCCGATGGGAAGCAACTCCTTGCTTCTCGCCAGCGCGTCGGGGACGCTTTGAAGCCTGGCTTGAAGGAAGCCTATCTCGGTCATGAACCGCCGCCTGCTCGACTCTCCAATCACGCTCAGCCAGTAGTGGTACCTCTTGTATTTCCTGTTGTACCGCAGCCTGATTCTGCAATCAATGTCAAAGTAAGAAAGGAGATGGGCTATCTGGATGAGGAGCTCCTTGCTGCTGGACGCGGCGTTTATTCGGCGACCATCAGAGTGTCCGCCCCCGGAGAAATAGCCTCTCAGGAACTGCCTTACGGCTCTTCTTTCGCATCCAAGGATGAATCCCGGTACTCTCTTTGTATGACTGTCGTTCCCGCAAGCATTCTTGAAGAAATCATTGTAAAGAACAGGGAGGTGGAATTCTTTCTTGGAGCCGTTTCGGGCTATCGCGTGAATTTCCCGGCCAAACACGGCTCTCCATGACTCTCGGATCGCATTGCAGACTTCCCCATCTGCCCTCGAATCTAGGCTGATTACGTTGCTTCGTTGTGTCCTGCTGGAGGAAGATGGTCTATCCGCTGCATAGACTCCGAAGAGCAGGCCCAGATCTTCGGTGACAGGGATACGAGCAGGGATAGGAACTCCGGTCGTGGCGTGGGCCCTTCCGGAATAGAGCAGGCCGCCCGCCGCCATGGTCGGGCCTGTGAGGTATTTGGCGGTCTCCAGAACGACGGGCTCCCGTGCCGAGGGGATGAATCTGGCTCCCACAAGCACATCGCCGCGCGAGATCTGGTTCGTCTCCTTTGTTTTCAAAATCCCGTGGTCATCCATCACATACACGCTGTGGTCTCCGGACAGCTTCAGCACCCTTCCTTTGCTCGTCTTCACCTCGAAGGCGTCGTCAACGTGGTGCCTTGACGCGTCGGATATGGGCGCCCAAACTGTCTTCAGGTGATCAGTGATTGAAACAACATCCACCTTGCTCCCGGCATGGAACTCTCGGTAGGCGTCGGCCACACTGGTCAACCTTTGTTCCCCGTTGATTCTGGCCAGTATGGGGGTGGACCCGTCCACTGACTTCTTACCGGTCAAGCCTTTTATGTCAACGGTGCCGTCGGGAAAGACACCGAAGTAGTTCTTCTTCCTGCTGCTGAACGCCACGTACCTGTACACCTTGTCGAGGTCGAGCTCGACACCGAGGTCTGAGTCCGCCCAGCGCGTCACTGTCGAAATCTGATCCTTCGAAGGGTTCTGCAGGTACACCGAGTCCGTGTCGGAGTACAGCACCTTGATCCCGAGGTCTCTGCACCTGGCGATGGTCCGTGTTATGGCATCCCTTCCGAGGGCTGCCGTCGCCTCCGCCACGGGAAGGCAGTAGAAGGCGAACGACTCGAAGCCGAATGAGCCATAGGCGCCGTTGAGGTAGACCTTGAGGCTCTGCGACACGACGCTGTAGAGCTCCCGGTCCTCCTTTGTCAGTGAGGGGTCCTTTGCAAGGTGCTTGTAGTGGCCGACCCTGAGATCGCGCAGGGAGCCGATGGCCAGGCTCGTGATCCCCTTCCTCTTCGTGCACTCCCACGAGTCTGTGTCGGGTATCCTGTTCGAGCGGCACTCGGGGTGCGGGCAGTTGACCGTTTCATAGGAGAGATTGTGCACCTTCATGAGCGATGGATACAGGCTTGCGAAGTCAAGCACAGAGACATCGAAGTACACCCCGGGGGTGGGATCGATGACGAGACCTCCCTTGTACTTCTTCCCCTTTATGATCGACTTCGAAGAGGCCCCTCCCTTTTCTGCGAGCTCGTCCTGCCTCGGGATTAGTGCCCCCATCTTCCTGTGCTCGTAAAACAGCATGCTTCGTATCCAGTTGGAGATCCCCAGCCTGGAGACATCGTTCATTGGCATCTTCCCTATTCTGGAAATCATGAGCAGGAGCTTCATCACGAGCGAGTCATGCATGCTTGTCAGCTCATAGGTCAGCTGGGAGTCGTTGAGACAGTACTCGGCGAGCTTGTAGAGCGGCAGGTCGCCTATTTGCCCTTCGAAGGGAATCTTCGACTTGCTGAGCAGTGATTCGGATATCCCTCCGAGCGTGTGCTCTGAGTACTTGTTTCCGAAGGCGTAGACCTGAATCGACCTGTTTCTGAAGAACTGGTAGAGGTCGATGTGGATTCCGTGCTTGACCGAGGCCGCGACCCTTTCAAGCTGGATCGGGTCTTCGTCCTCTCCTATTCCGAGCTTTTCCGCCCTGTGCTGAAGATAGCGAAGGTCAAAATCGTCGCCGTTGAAGGTCACTATCACGGGGTAGTCCATCACCTTCGAGAACACCTCCCTCAGCAGCTCGTCCTCCCTCTCGAACACCCTGCAGCTGAAGGGGACCTCCGCGAGCCCGGCTTCGTCCCTCCCGCCCTTCAGAAGGTACACCAGCTTCTCGTCCCCGTTGAAGAACGACACTGCGATCACTTCCTGGTTCGGATTCTCGGGATCGGGAAGCCTCCCCGCTTCGTTGTCGACTTCGATGTCCATGGCGATCCTCTTGAAATCGACCAGGGGCTCGCCCAACAGCTCTGCCCACTCCTTGAGGTAGGGGGTGAACTCGGGAGGGTTCCTCTTCAGTATCTCGTCAAGGGATCGGGAAACCCCCTCTGGCATGGGGTGCCTGACCTGTATGACATCGCCACTGGAGACCACATAGTATGTCCCCATGCGCAGGCGACGGTCGTAGGCGAAGTTCTCGTAGTACTTGATGTCCGCCTCCCACGCCCTGATCATGTCTCTGATGCTGTTGTTTCCGCCGCCGATGGCGAGAGGGTCGGTGGTCACGATCTTCCTCAGCTTCACTTTGTTGTCGTTGAGGAGATCGAGCTTCTCTTCCTCGATTATGTCAACGACGTCCTTCCTCGCCCTGACCTGGCCAAGCTCGTCCATCGACAGGCGGGTGTAGCAATATGGCCGATGGCCCGTGTTGTCTTCCCAGATCCTAAACCTCCCCTCCTTCTGGTCGTAGAACTTGAGGAGCGCACGTCTCTTGTCGCCGTCGTAGGAGGCCGATGCGAGGAGCGACTCGTCGACTTCAGAGGCAGGCTTTGTGAGTTCGGCTAGCTTGCCAGCGAGTTCCGCCCTCTGGATTGTGTGCTGGGACAAGTCGGTGTCTGTCTCCGGCGGGCCCTTCGGCAAATAAGCCTACCTAACTGAGGGGCGAGTGAATTCGGACGATTTATAACGACTGTCCCGCTCGGCCCCGGAGATGCCGAAGATTCTGGATGCCCTGGTCGCCAACGGCAGCTACTTCTTCGTCGCCGTGGGCGTGGTATGGCTCGCCATCGCAGTCCTGGCAGGATCTTCTCTGATTCTCTGGCCGGTGGTGGCGTGCATCGCCGGCGGCGTAATGCTGCGAGAATGGCCTACAGGGAGGTTCGCCTGGGCGTGGTGCGTCGCCACGGCGGTCATGGGTTTCCTGCTGGCTGCCTACCAGGTCTATGCTTGGCTGTCGTTCCTAGGGGGGGCTTTCTCGACCCTGGCAGCAGCCTCGACAGCCAGCTTTGCCGTCCTTGCGATACTCCACGTCCTTCTGTTCTACGTGGTCGTCTCGAAGCCTAGCGCGAAGGAAGCCACGGAGTAGTCTCACTCGAAGGCAGAGGCCCGGCGTCTGGCATGGTAGCGCTCAAATAAACCCCCGTGGAGGCGGCCATTTAGAACTACATGTCTTTCATTCCCATCAACAAACCGATCCTTGGGGAGGAGGAGCAGAAGGCGGTCCGCGATGTCCTTTCGACCGGCAGGTTGGTGGACGCCTCGATGGAGGGAGGGAAACGGGTGCAGGAGTTCGAGGGCAAGGTCAGGAACCTGGTGGGGGCCAAGCACGTGGTGGCGGTGAATTCCGGGACGGCAGCGCTCCACACGACCCTGATGGCGCTGGGGGTCAAGCGAGGCGACGAGGTGGTGGTCCCGTCGTTGACCTTCGTCGCGACAGCGAATGTTGTGCTGGCATGCGGCGCCAAACCTGTGTTCGTGGACGTGAAGAGGGACTACTGCATGGACCCTCAATCCTTTAGGAGGGCGGTAACGAAGAGGACCAGGGCCGTCATCCCGGTGCACGTGTATGGCTACCCGGCCGACATGGACGAGATCAAGGAGGTGGCTTCGGCCAGAGGAATCGCCGTTGTCGAAGACGCGGCAGAGTCTCTGGGCGCCACCTACAGGGGGACCCAGACAGGCAAACTGGCTGACGCGGGGTGCTTCAGCATGTACGCAACGAAGGTAGTCACGTCGGGGGAGGGGGGAGCCGTCTCGACCGATGACGACGGGCTCGCGGAGAGACTCAGGCTGGTGAGGAACCACGGCATGATCCACGGCTACGATACGCGCGTTCTCGGGTTCAACTACAGGTTGCCTGAGATCAGCGCTGCCATAGCTTCGGTTCAGATGGATCGTCTGGACGGATTCCTGCGAGCGAGGGCCAGGAACGCGCAGCTCCTCACCGAAAGTGTGAGTTCTGCCCCCGGCGTCGAGTTCACTCAGAACGCGGATGACAGGACACACGTGTACTACCTCTACACACTGCACCTCAAGAAAAAGAGGGACGAAGTGGTCAGGGCCCTCAACGCCGCGGGCGTCGGAGCGGCCGTGTACTGGAAGATACCGGTCCACAGGGCTCCCCTCTACGTCAAGCTCGGCTACGGCAGGAAGACCCTCAGACAGACGGAGGACGCAGCGAGTCACGTGATCTCGCTCCCGGTGCATCCGGGCATATCGCAGCCCGACATGCAGCGTGTGGCCGACGAGTTCATGAAAGCCGTCCGGACGCTTCTCTAGGACGGCGTTTTTGGCCAAAGGGGGGCAAGACAGAAATACGAGGAATCTCGGCCGATTCGTCGATTGAGCGAAGAGGCGCAGAGGGAGCCGCAGCCTGCGACGCCAGTACAGCCGGCCAAGGTCTTTGCGGGAGCCGTCTACGAGTGCGTCAGGTGCGGGACCAGGACCACACAGGAAGAGCTCGCGAAGCTGCCTGAGGTGAAGTGCATATGTGGGTACAGGGTGTTTAGGAAGGCCAGGCCTGCCGTAGTGAAGCAGATCAAGGCAGTCTGAATCCAGGCTAAGCCAACTTCGTCGATTGGCTATTTTTGGCCAATGATTTAATTACACCGCCGGGTCGGCCAAAGAGACTTCTCATGAATCTCATGCAGAGCAAGGAGCGAGCCGCCATACTCGGCTATGGCGCTTACATCCCCTACTACAGGCTCCCCACGACTGAGATCGCGAGGGTGTGGAAGGGGGGAGGCTCGGGCCCAAACCTGGAGAAGACTGTCGCGGCCGCAGATGAGGACACGGTTACAATGGCCATTGAGGTGGCGAGGCAGGCGCTGAACATGGCCGGGGTGGAATCTCTCGGCGCGGTATTCGTCGGGACCGAATCCAAGCCCTACGCTGTCAAGCCCACAAGCACAATGGTGGCCCAGGCGCTGGGCCAGCATAATACGCTCGCTGCCGACCTTGAGTTCGCGTGCAAGGCGGGAACAGAGGCCATGCAGGTCATAACAGGGCTCGTGGGGTCCGGCATGATCGAGGCGGGGCTCGCCATAGGGATGGACACCGCCCAGGGGCGTCCGGGGGACGATCTGGAGTACACGGCGGCAAGCGGAGGGGCGGGCTACGTGATCGGAAGGAGGTCGAGGCGCGCCATCGCTGTGATCGACTGCAGCACCTCGTACGTCTCCGACACAGGTGACTTTTGGCGCAGGGCCCACGAGCGCTATCCCAGGCATCTTTCGAGGTTCACCGGTGAGCCTGCGTACTTCCACCACATCGAGACCTCAGTGTCAACCCTGTTCAAGGAGACGGGGCACAGGCCTTCAGACT